>Ga0307516_10006598_pt1 | contig 13564 bp, 8 predicted proteins | sample 19_EM_MG_FD_203310 | JGI IMG/M metagenome (GOLD analysis project Ga0307516, IMG submission 203310) | Populus trichocarpa ectomycorrhiza microbial communities from riparian zone in the Pacific Northwest, United States - 19_EM | ecosystem: Host-associated > Plants > Roots > Unclassified | place... | reverse complement strand
CTCCCGCCCGTGGCAACTACTGGGAGATCACATTTCAGGCGCTCCACCAGGTTTTCCCAAACTGGATTTTGACCAAGGATGCGCTGCTCAGGGAGACAGGCAAGACCGGGGTTCAGGTTGCGACATCGGCGGCGCCAGCCAAGCCCGGGGTTCAAGTTGCGACATCAACGCCTACGAGAGCGGTCAACCTTGTCAACAAGACGTTCGACACCTGCGACGTCAATCATTTCGATCTCAAGGACTCCAGCTTCAAGGGCTGTTCGTTCATCAATTGCAGGTTCATCAAGGCAAATTTTGAAGGCGTCAAGTTCAGCGGCTGCCGATTCGAAAGGTGCCACTTCCTAAACGTTCACTTTGTCCGGGTCCAGTTCATTGGCTGCGCTTTCGACGGGCTCACGGCCTCGGGAGAGCAGCTCTACTTCAACGAAACCAGTCTGTCCGCGCACAAATTCGTCGATGCTCTAGTGACTAACTTGACCGCACTTCCACCAGCAATCACCGAGGACTTTCAGAAGTTTCGCCTTCTTGGCACCAAGACGAAAGTTGCTGGCGCAATATTTCGATCCGTTAAGGATCAGCCCGATCTGGATCAATTCTTCGACGCCACGCAGACGTTCGAACTGGCGGTGCAACGCCAGCAAGTGGCCGAAGCTAGGTGGATCGCCGATGCGAATGGATTGCGGCCTCGTCCCTGGTGGTCGCGGTACATACGCTGGCCCGCGCGCGTTGTCGGGCTCTGGCTGATCCGCTCAGCAGGATTTCTAACCGACTGGGGGCGTACACCAGCAAAGTCTGCCTGGTTGCTCGCGTTCGCGGTGGTGTTCTTCACAGGGGTTTACGCTGGCGCGTTCGGGCAGAGCATAGGGGTTGCCCTCCTTCGTGCCCTCGATAACACCTTTGTGTTCGGCTACACGCCGACCTACGCGGCCTTGAACAGAGCAACGCTCTTCGACTTTGTCGCGTTTGCGAACGCGCTTACCGGGTTTTGCTGGTACGCCCTCCTCATCCCAGCGATCACCAAGAGGATGTTTCGATGATCGATCTTGACCCAATCACCGGGCGGCTACGGCTGCGCGAACCCAATTCAGGCGACTGTCTAATCTTGTACGGAAGTCACGCTCGGGGCGACTTCAACGCCGCATCTGACATTGACGTCCTACGAGTCGGGCATGCCCGTGCGCTTCGAGAAAATATCGACGAAGCGATCACGCTTCATACATACACACTGGACGATCTGCTTCTGATGGCACGGCAGGGAAGCCTGTTCGTGTTGCATCTGCTTCGAGAAGGCAGCCCCCTGAACGATCCAGGTGGCGTCATGCAGGCACTGAATGCGGCGTTCTGTCAGCCCGATAGCTTCCTTCAGGCGACGCGACACCGGCTACGCTACGCCATCCGTCTACTCGACATAGATGAAGCGCTCTTTGCAACGGCACCCCACGAATTTCTCGCCACTGCGTCTTTCGTTTGTCGCTCACTCCTGTATGCGACGCACGCCGAACGCGGAGCATTCTCGTTTTCGCTTCGCGGGCTCGCGTTGCGCGATGAGACCGCGGCGCTACTTCTAGCAACGAAGCAAACCAAGGTGACCTATGCGGGCTTTCGTCGACTTCGTCAGGCGGCTCGAAGCTATCTTGGGGCGGAGGACGACGAGATACTGGTCTCCTCGGTATCCGACCTAGCTGCGCTAGGGCACCGCGATGGCGTATTCGAAGGTCTCATGCGGCGTATCCTGACGCGCCTCGGCGCGGACCCGTACGACGTTGCATCGTCGGCGCCGATGCGACCGCTGCCGCCCGAACCCGCCCAATCATTTCACGACGGAGTTTGATCATCGGGGCGGCTTGCCGTCTGCGGATCGTCAGCGACGGAGCCGGGCGCCCGGTTTCCACGGTTTCCAGTCCAATCGCGAACGACCTCGGGCCAGTCGATTGGCCGTGGCTGCCCGTCAGTCCACGTCGCCCAAAATGCCGGATCGGCAGAACTCGGCCTGTGCGCCGCGGGGAGTTCGCGTACTTGCATGAGCACCGGAAGGGCCGTCGCCCAACCAAGCATGATCGCATGCCGCGTAGGTAAAGTCGGCAGCTCGGTCAAAAGACCAGCCAGGTTGTCGGGCACCAAACGAGTAACGAGATCCTGATCGCGATCGTTTACGAGGCGATGCAGGATGAACGTGTTGCACTGAGCCAACACCGTCGGAGAAAGCTCCGACGGCCGCTGCGATGACAGGACGAGGCCCACGCCGAACTTTCGACCTTCTCTCGCGATCCTCTCAAAAGTCTGCAGGCACATCTGTGCTGGCGATGGATTTTCTGCCCCGTCTTGTTCGTGCCGTCTTACAAATGTGTGCGCCTCTTCAAGCACGATGGCCGTGGGCAGCTCGGTCGAGAAACGGCGGCGGTACCTCTGCGCCGCCTCGAACACCACCCGAGCGAGGACCGCAACCACGGTGTGCACGACGTCTGACGGCACCAGCGACAAGTCAATGACGGCGACGGTGCCGTTTGCCGCTCCATTTGCGCCCACAATATCGGTCAGCCAATCCTCGAAACTGGGCGTCGGCGTCGGCGCAACGATTTCGCCCATTCGTTGGTCAGCTAGCATCGTCCTGATCCGCAAGACGAGCGTGGCAATGAATGCCGCAGCATTCCCCGTCTGGTCGTCCTGCATGAGAACGTCAAGACGATCCACAAGGTCACCAGGTCGGAACGGGATCGGAGCATCTTCGCTCTCGAGACCTGCGTCTGGCGGTAGCGGCAAGACGCCGATGGCCTCTTCGAGGCCATCGACAAGGGACTCAAGTTCAGTGTCTGAGAATGCGTCGTACCACCCATTGTTGGATGCCTTCGCTCGCGCGATGCCAATCGCGAGTTGTGCGACCTTCTCTAGCGCTTGGCGCTCCGCTCCAGGCTGCAGGCGGGCCGCCTTGACGTCGAGATCGGATCCCAGATTTGCGATCCGTTGGCCAGTCGCCCGACGCTCCGCGGCGCCACCGTTTTGCGGGTGCGCTCGCTGTACGCGCACCCAATCACGTTGGTGCCGCATGAAATTCGCGGCGGAAACAAAGCCGCGGGCGGTCTCGTCAACCTCACCGGCAGCGGATCGAACGTCACGAAGCGCTCGCATCAGGGTCGGCCGCTGCACACGTGCCGCCGCGGCCGCAAAGGCGCTCCACTCTTGTCCGTTCCACATCCAGGCCGGTACGCTGAGCGCCTTCTGGCCAGCATCCACTGGTGGCGCCCGAAAGTGGCGCACCCCGCCGGGAACGTCGTCGAACGCACTGCCGTACTCGCCATTCGGGTCGAGGACGATAAACCGCGCATTGGGCGGTCCTGCCTGTCCCGCCCGAGCAAGCTGTGCGGCCTCGAGCGACCAGCGAATCAGCCCGGCTACAGTGCATGATTTCCCGCTGCCAGTATTTCCGAGAACGGCGACATGTCGCCCAAACAGCTTGTCCGGGTCAATCGACACGCGAGCGCCAGCGGCCAGAAGCGCTTGACCAAGGTGCACACGCCGATCGGCGCCGGTCGGCTCGACAATCGCCCTCAGTTGCTCGCGGGTCGGAACCAAGACGTCGTCCCCGACACTCGGGAATACCGCGACGCCGCGCTCCATACGAAACGCCTCCGTCTCATGCCTCTCCAGAGCGAGCGTGCCAACAGGTGCGATGACCATGCGTCGCTGCGGGAATGGCAAGTCGAGGATGCCAACGTGCGCGCGGTCCTTTGATGGCTTGACAGGCCCCCATCGTTCAATACCTAACCAGACGACGAGCCCGACAACCGCGCCGGACTCGTTCGGAATGACTACGTAGCCATTAATGCGGGGGAATGCGCTTGGCACGCCCGTGTTCAACGCCGTGGTCTGCGGGGCATCCAGATCAAGGCGTACAGTGATGCTATCCGGTGCCACCGAATCCACCGTGCCGATGTGGAGCGCAGCCAGTCCCTCAATGGTAGTCGTCATTCCGGCGCTCGCTCGCCTTCGTCAGACGGGCCCGCGAAGTCCAGCGCCCGCGCCGTCGCACCGCGCTCTTGAACTAGCTGGCTGCGTCGAGCGGTGATGATGTCGATCGCCGGCTTGGGGAGGTAGTACCGGGTCAAGGTCGTCAGGTCACCAAAATGCGACCCAATGAGATAGGAGATCTGCGCATCATGCCCCGATGCATCGATGAACCTCCTGATTCGGCCCCCTGCCTCGTCGAACGAAATGATTACGAGGTGCGTCGAGGGAATTGTGAGCATGTCGCGAATAGTCGCGTTGATATGCGAATCGCCAAAGCCATACCCATACGCAACAAGGACACTGTTTGGGCGACAGACACCAGCGGAAAAGTCGCGAAATAGCTCAGAGTAAGGGTACTCCGAAGTCTCAACATCCTTCGACGCGTTGGGAAAGATCACGACGGCAGTACTCGGATCAGCGCTCGGCTCGCCAAGCTGACGACCACCAAATGGCAGCCCGATTCGTCGAACTCGAGCGTCTGAGAACCGCCAATCTGCGGAGCCGTGAAGCTTCGTCAATCGAATGACGCCCTCGAGGAACCGTGGCTCGCCGCGAATGCCAGGTGGATTGTAGTGAAGATCGACCTCCAGACGAGACGAGCGAAACACGGGCTCGATCGCGCCAACGAATCGATCGACTATGCGCAGTCCGGTTCGGTCGCATCCATGCTCAATGACGCGATCGTAGTTCGTAGTAAAAATGTGAAGCCGTTCTCGTGACGCGCTACGGCTTGCAAAGCTCATCAGGAATGGGCCAAGCGCGTCCCGGCCGCGAGAGCCGCCCGCATCAACCGCGGCCAGGCCGCGTTCGATCGTGCCTTCCGCGCGCAGGATGCCTTCGAGCAACGCCTGGAGGGCGCCGTCGAGCGCCTTGCTAAGGCTTGCGTATTCTTCGGATTTGCGCAGGATTCGCAGACCCGCCAATAGCTCTGAAGCGCACCGGATCTGGTCCTCAAAGTTGGCCTCACCCCGACCGATTCGAACAGCGGAGGCCGCAGCAGCCCGGAATATTGGTTCTGCAAACTGTTCGGGAAAGACCAGTGCGTCAACGTCAACGATTCGTTCGCCACACGCCGCACCGACCCCCAACGTGAAGCCCCTGCCTAGCAGGAGCGAGAGGTGCTCGGCCTGGAACATCGACGAAAGCCAAGGCTCAATCTGGGCTCGGCAAGCCCTCGTGTCGTCGGGTGGTGAGGGCAACCCGACAACTTCGCCGTCTGGAAGGCGAAATCGATGCGGCGCACTTTCGGCTGAACTCGGCTCGTCGGGTTGTTGTACTCCTGCCACGATTTCCTCCCCTATTCTTGCGATATGACCCACGACTCGGACAGCAGCTCGGCCTGCTTCAGCACCGTGTTCGTCGCCGCCTCCTGCTTGTCCGGCGGGTAGCCGTACTTGCGCAGGATGCGCTTGACGATGACGCGCAGCTTGGCGCGCACGGATTCCTTTACGGCCCAGTCGATGGTGACGTTGTAGCGGACGCTTTCGACGAGCTCGCGGGCGATGGTGCGGAGGGCGTCGTCGCCGAGGACTTTGACGGCGCTGTCGTTGACCTCGAGCGCGTCGTAGAAGGCGAGCTCGTCGCGGTTGAGGCCGAGCTGTTCGCCGCGCTTTTGGGCTTCGCGCATTTCCTTGGCGAGGGCGATCAGCTCTTCGATGACCTGAGCGGCTTCGATGGCGCGGTTTTGGTAGCGCCGGACTGATTTTTCGAGCAAGTCGGCGAAGGAGCGAGCTTGGACGAGGTTGTGTTTGGCGCGAGCCTTGACCTCGTCGTTCAGCAGCTTGCGGAGTAGCTCGACGGCGAGGTTGCGGTGCTCCATGCCGCGCACGTCGGCCAGGAACTGATCCGAGAGGATCGAAATATCGGGGTTCTTGAGGCCCGCGGCGGCGAAGATGTCGATGACTTGGTCGGACGCGACCGCTTTCGAGACGATCTGCCGGATGGCGTGGTCGAGGTCGCCGGATGATTTGTGGTCGCCGACGGAGGTCTTGGCGATCGCCGTACGGACGGCTTGAAAGAAGCCGACGTCGTCGCGGATCCGAATCGATTCGTCATGCGGCACCGCCAGTGCGAACGCCTTCGACAGCTCCGTGACAGCCTGAAATAGGCGCTCCTTGCCCTCCTCCTGCGCGAGCACGTGTTCTTGAGCCGCCGGCAGTAGCGTCATGCGCTGGCCGGCAGTGCCAGCGACCCAAGCGCCCCAGTCGAAGCCGTGGAAGATGTCGCAGCAGACCTCGTAGCGCGCGAGCATGAGCGCCACCGCCTCTTCCTGATCGAGTGCCGTTTCGCCTTGGCCGCCGCTCTCCGTGTAGGTGTGCAGGGCTTTCTTGAGCTGGTCGGCGAGGCCTAGGTAGTCGACCACGAGGCCGCCGGGCTTGTCGCGAAACACGCGGTTCACGCGCGCGATGGCCTGCATCAGACCGTGCCCCTGCATCGGCTTGTCGATGTACATCGTGTGCATGCACGGGGCGTCGAAGCCGGTGAGCCACATATCGCGAACGATGACGACCTTGAGCGGATCGCTGGGATTCTTGAAACGCTTAGCGAGGGCTTCGCGGCGGGACTTGGTGCGGATGTGGGGCTGCCACTCCACCGGGTCGGACGCAGAGCCCGTCATCACGATCTTGATTGCGCCGACGTCGTCGCCATCAGCGTGCCAATCCGGTCGCAATGCAACCAACGCCCGATAGAGCTCGAAGCAAATGCGCCGGCTCATGCAGACGACCATGGCTTTGCCGTCCATGATCTCGAGGCGCGCCTCGAAGTGTTTCACGAGATCGTCGGCAATTAGCGCGAGGCGGCGGTCGGTGCCGACCAGAGCTTCGAGCGCTGACCACTTTGTCTTGAGCTTTTCCCGACCCTCAAGCTCTTCGCCCTCGGTCAGCTCATCAAACGCGTCATCGAGGTGCGGTCGCTCTTCCTCTTTGAGCTGGATCTTGGCGAGGCGGCTCTCGTAGTAGATGGGGACCGTGGCGCCATCTGCCACGGCGCGCTGTATGTCGTAGATGCTGACGTAGTCGCCGAAGACCGAGCGCGTGCTCTTGTCGGCCGCGTCAATCGGCGTGCCAGTGAAACCGATGAACGAAGCGTTCGGCAGGGCGTCGCGCATGTGTCGCGCAAAGCCGTCGATGAAGTCGTATTGGCTGCGGTGCGCTTCGTCGGCCATCACGACGACGTTGGGCCTGTCGGACAGCACCGGGAACGTATCGCCACGGCTCTCAGGCAGGAATTTCTGAATCGTCGTGAAGACGACGCCACCGGCCGCCACCTTCAGGAGCTCGCGAAGGTGAGCGCGATCGCGCGCGCGTTCGGGGCTTTGGCGCAGTAGCGCCTTGCACCGCGAAAAGGTCCCGAAGAGCTGTTCGTCCAGGTCGTTGCGATCGGTGAGAACAACCAGCGTTGGGTTCTGCATCGCGGGATGCAGCACCACGCGCCCGGCATAGAACGCCATCGTCAAGCTCTTACCCGACCCCTGCGTGTGCCAAACTACGCCCGCGCGCCGATCGCCTTGGGGTCGTGACGCGGTGATGGTCGCGTCCACGGCCCGCGCGACCGCGTGAAACTGATGGTACCCAGCCACCTTCTTAATCACCGTGTCCCCGTCGTCTTCGAAAACCACGAAGTAGCGGAGCAGGTCGAGAATCCGACGACGGTCAAACACGCCTCGAATCAGGACCTCGAGCTGCGACAGCGTCGCGGGTGCAAGCTCCTCGCCCTCGATGGTGCGCCACGGTAGGAAACGCTCCCGGTTCGACGAAAGCGTTCCGATGCGCGCCTCCAATCCATCCGAGACCACCAGGACCTCGTTGAACAGGAAAAGCCCGGCCAGCTCGTGCTTGTACGTTTGGAGCTGTTGGAAGGCGTTCCAGATGGTCGCGTTCTCAGACGCCGCGTTTTTGAGCTCCAGCACGGCAAGCGGTAGGCCGTTGAGGAACACAACGATATCAGGGCGCCGATTGTGCCCGCCCTCGACGACCGTGAACTGATTCACGGCAAGCCAGTCGTTCTCGTCCGGCGCGTCAAAATCCACGACCCGGACGGGATCGTAGCCAATGCTACCGTCGGGACGCAGGTACTCGACGCTGACACCGTTCACCAGGTAGGCGTGAAGCTCTTGGTTCGCGTCGATGGGCTGCGGCGATGAGATGCGCGTCAGCTTTCGGAACGCCTCCTCGACGCCCTCGGGCGACACGGAGGGGTTCAGCCGAACCAGTGCGTCGCGCAGCCGACCGGCCAGCACCACATCGGCGAAGGAGTTACGCTCCGCTGCGGATTCGCCGGGCGCGATGGATGGCCCCGCGAGCACGGCATAGTCAAGCGCCGCAAACCACTCGAGCGCGGCCTCTTCGACGACGGATTCGGTGAAGCCGCTCAAGGCTGTTCCCGTGGCCCGCCATCTCCCGCGATGGTGGCGCCGTTGGTGGAGATCGAGAGCTGCTGCACGCGCGGCCGGAAGACCCGATGAAGCGCTTCGAGTTTGGCCTTGAGCCACTCGTGCTGCGCTGGCCAGTCGGCGCGATCCCGAATATCCGCGGTTCGTTTGAACGACATCTTCTGTGCGCGACGGCCAGGGGCATCATCCCAGTTCAGGGGCTCGCCCAAGGCAGTCTCGATGGCATCTTTGTCACCCGCCAGCGCTGCAAAATAGGCTCTCGAGTGGGTCGGGTGGTCGGTGTAGACCTCCGCACGAATCTCGCCCACGTTGTCGTAGCTACCGCTCTCAGCACTAAACGTGGAGGCGACTGCCGCCAAGTGAATGCCGCTCCGACCCAACGCCAAGTTGGTCCAATTTTGTGGCAACGGCTTCTGAGGCTTGAGCGATGAACCAGACGAGCTGATCAGCTTGGCCAGCTCGGTCCAATACTCGAGCTGCAGCTGCTTGGTCTCGGTCAGTGTGCCGGCGGCAACTTGCTCGGCCACACTCGCGACGGTCCGAGACCAATCATTCGGCTCGGAAACGATGTTGAACTTCGGAGCGACCGGCGAGGTGCCGATTCGCCAAAGCTCGATTTCAAGCCCGAAGCACCGGAGGCGCTCGTTGCCTAGCTCGTTCAACCAGTCAAGAGCGGCGCGGTGCTCGTCCGTAAAGCGCTCGGCAATCCACACGAGCACGACCGCGTTCAGGCCGGCCGCGTAGGTGAGCAGCTGGCCAAGGTGCGAGTGATCGGTGCGCTCGAGCTGGTTCTCGATCAGCACCCACGTGTCGCTCGTGCTCTCTTTGCAGAGGATATCCGCGCGAAACGGACCAACTCCCTTTTCCTGGGAGTCCAACTCCAGTTCCAGCTTGAGCGCTTCCCCCAAGAGTTGAAGGTTCTCCGGACGCGCGAGCCACGGCGTGAAGTGCGTGCTCTCGTTCAGCCAGACCTCGCGCAGCGGAACCCGCTGCAACCGGCCAAGGTTGTCCGTCATGATCTCCCCTTTTTGCCTGGCTTTCGCGGCGGTTTCTTTAGTTGTTTTGCAAGTTTCTCAAATTCCGCGTCGATCGCGCGTGGTTTTTCGTCCTGCAGCGCGTGATACCGAGCGTATTCGAGCTCTGCCTTCGCCTTGGCGGCCTCGGCCGACACGCTGCCTGCGTGGTCGAGCAGCGACCTGCCCGAGACCTTGAGGAACTCGTCGAGCTTCGTGACCCAGTCCTGCATCGTCATCGGGCGCCGGTCGAGCGCCTGCAACTCCGCATACTCGATGTAGAGGCTCACAATGCGGTTCAAGACGTTGAGCTCGTCCGCCGTGAGGTAGTTCTTCGCGATGCTGGCGTCACCCTTGCGCACGCCACCGCCCGGCCGCGTGGTCTGCAGCCCCATGAACGGCTTGTCGGCGTTCGCCCGCTCGTGGATCACCTCCGCTGCCGTGTGCCCGTGCGTCGCCCAGTGCATCTTGTTCTGCACCGTGGCGAAGAACAGCTGCGACAGCTCCGCGTCGGCCTTGTAGTCGACGCTAGTAGCGTAGATGTCGAGCACCTTCTGGTAGAACCGCCGCTCGGACGCGCGGATCTCGCGAACGCGCTCGAGTAGCTCGTCGAAGTAGTCTCGCTGCCCCGGACCGGGCGGATTCTTGAGCCGCTCGTCGTCCATGGTGAATCCCTTCACCAGGTACTCGTTGAGCCGCTCGATCGCCCACTGGCGGAACTGAGTGCCGCGGTGGCTGCGAACACGGAAGCCGACCGACAAAATCGCCGGAAGGCTGTAGTGCAGGACCGGCCGTGAAACCTGACGGGCACCCTCAGGTCGAACTATTAAATGGGACTTAATAGTTGCCTCTGCCGTCAGCTCGCCCTCCTCGTAGATGGCCTTCAGGTGGATGTTGATGTTTGGAACTGATGTTTGAAACAGCTCGGCCATCTGCGCCTGCGTCAGCCAAAGCGTGTCGTCCTCGAAGCGGCACTGCAGGCGCGTTTGGCCGTCCTCCGTCTGGTAGAGGACGAGCTCCGACTTTGGCAGTGCCTTTTCCGTCATGGCTTTCCCCCAGCCGCTGCTTTCATGCGTGCAATGAACCCAGGATACTTTCTGTGAACGACCACGGATCCGTGGAGCTGGTTGTTGCTCGCATGCGCCGCTTCAATTCTCGCGAGCAGCTCGCTTGGCATCGCGTTGCTAGCATCGAGCAGGTCCATTATTCGGATGGCTTCTGGAAAACTGAGTACCTGCTCCCATTGACGCACGAGGCCGCTCAGCAGCGAGTACGTTAGCCGCGGGTACCCTGAGAAAGCGGCAACGAGCGCCTTCGCCCGCTCAACGGCCGTGCGACTGTGCCCGGGCAGGGCCTGAAGGTGTCCGATGAACGCGACCGGATCCTCGGTGATTCTGAGTGAGACCACTGGAATCCCCCTGCCAAGCGCCACACCGACCTCCTGATTTGTCCACGCGCTGGCGGCAAAGCCGGTCGTCAAGACGGCTACGAGAACGTCAGCGCTGGCGAGAGCGCGCTCGATCTCAGTCTGCCAAGCGCGCGAGGGCTCGATGTCTTCGTGTGCAACAAACGACGCAGCGCCGTACTTCGCGAGCTCCTCTTTAAGCTGCTTCGTTTCCGTCTTGAAGTCTGCGCGATGGCTGAGGAATATTTTCGGGCTGCCCTCACCCCAGAGGCGCATGCGATCGGTATCCGAGGTCGCGGCAAGCGCCGGCGACGCGAGCAGCGCATCCGTCTCCTTCCTCCAGTCAGTCGGAACTGTACCCAGATCGAGGCAAACCCTCACACTCGAAAAGTGCTCATTCGATACGTGAGCGAGCTTGTTGAGGACGGCGCCGATCTCCGTTCCGTGGTCGTGGCCATCCGGGAGCGCGAGATGCAACAACTCCTCTGGTAGGTGCAGCCGCACCGCATGCCCCGTCGTTCCGCCGTCCCAGTTGTCGTAGTGGTCCCCTTCGATCACTTCAACTCGTGCATTTGCGAGAATGGTCACCAGCTCGCTCTTGCCCTGGTGCTTGAAGTACCGAGCGGCGGACGCCATCAATGCGTCAAGCTGTGATGGTAGGACATATTTGGGCGGTGCACTCAAGCGCGAGCCCCCGCTACGCCCGTCGTTTCGGGGATCACAAGCTGACCAGAAAGCAACCTCGGGAGAAGCCCGTCGCGTAGCTTCGTCAAAGTCCGACTCTCTGCGCGAACTGCCCCGATTCGGTCGTTCAGCGCGTCGAAGAATGCGGCGAGCTGCTTTTGGATGCCGGGCGGCGGCATCGCGATTGGATGCCCGAGAAGAATCTCACTGGGTAGCTTCCCAGTGCCATGTCCAGAGCTCTCGACCCGACCGAGCAGCTCCTGTTGCCCATCGAGCAGGGCGAATAGGAGCAGGCTCGGCTCGATCGCCTTCGGCACCAGGGCCTTCACGTCTTGATTGAACGTGACGTCCCACCGCGCCTGGCTGACGCGGACTTCTTGGTGAAGGCCCATCCCTCGAACCATCACGAGCGTCGAGCCACGCGGCGCGATGCGGGTACCGTTGCCAACCGCGCTTGGTGTCACGAAGTCGTCCGCTTCGTCTGCGTGTATCGAGGTCATCACCTTCGGACTGATCCACGGAATATCTCCACCCCAAAAGGACGGGTGGCTCTTCGACGGGGTGCCGCCGGATTGTGCGGATACCCAGGCGCCCAGGGGCGAACGCGCCCAGCCCTTCGGAATCGGCCCTAACTGCGCCTCCTCGAACTCGTGCGGAAACAGCTTCGCGGTCTCGGCGCCCATGCCGACCGGTTGGCGGCCTTCGGCCTTTGCCCGGACGGGGTCGAAGTCAACGAACCACGACTTGAAGAGTGTCCGCCCCAATGACTCGAGCGTCCTGTTTGTCCGGCGGCTCAGCGCAATCTTGTCGTCAAGGGTACCAAGAACGTGTGCAATGGCGCGCTGTTCGTCCACCGGCGGCACTGTGATCGTTAGCGCTTCCAACATTCCCTTGGTCAATGCGCTCCTCGTCGCGCCCGCTGAAGCAAGCGACATGAGGCGCGCCTGGAGCGCCGGTGAGACGAGCACATACCGAAGGAACCGCGCATCCAAGATCTCCGGCAGAGTACGAATGATAGCAACGTGCTGGTTGACGCGGGCGGGAAGGACCGTCGGGTCCACCTGACAACAGCGCGCGACCGAGTCGCCGGTGATATTCAGCAGCACGTCGCCGACCTGCACATCAACGTTGCCGAGTTCGGCGGCCTGCTTGTCGTCAATACGGACGAGTCCAGGGTGTTCAAACCCTTCGTTGTAGATATTTTGACTGCGGATCAACGAGGTGGCGCCGCCGCGATAGGCCTCTTTGCCACCCCGGGGCGTCGCGCCGCTACCTATCTTCGAGCAGGCGGAGCCGAGCACTAAGACCTGACTACCACCCATGCCCCAGCTCCCTCAAATTCTCCCGAATTGTCTTTTCAAGTTTCGCTCCCTCCGCGAACTGCCGCTCTAGCGTGGCCACGAGTTGGGCGAGCTTTACCTCAAAGGGCTCGCTGTCGTCCTCGATTTCTTCGGCCCCGACGTAGCGTCCCGGCGTTAGTACGAACTGATGCGTTGCAATCTCATCGGTCTTGGCGCCCCTGCAGAAGGCAGCGACATCTTCGTATTTACCAACGCCGTCTCCGCGCCAGCGGTGATACGTGTCGGCAATCGTCGCGATGTCCTCGTCGGTCAGTTCGCGATGAATACGATCAATGAGCTTGCCCATTTTTCGTGCATCGATGAAGAGCGTTTCGTGCTGGCGATTGCGCATCTTTCTGCCGAGCCCACCCAGGCCATTCTTCTTGTCGCGCGCCAAGAACCACAGGCATACTGGGATTGGCGTCGAGTAGAACAGCTGCCCCGGCATGGCGACCACGCAGTCGACGAGGTCACCTTCGACGAGTGCCTTTCTGATGTCCCCCTCGCCTGACTGCTGCGAGGACATGCTCCCATTTGCAAGCACAAAGCCAGCGACACCGCTCGGTGCCAAATGGTGAACGAAATGCTGGACCCACGCGAAGTTCGCGTTGGCGGAGGGAGGGACGCCGTACTTCCAGCGCACGTCCTCACGCAATCGTTGGCCGCCCCAATCGCTGTCGTTGAAGGGCGGGTTGGCGAGGACGTAGTCGGCCTTCAGGTCTTT
>Ga0307516_10006597_pt1 | contig 13564 bp, 15 predicted proteins | sample 19_EM_MG_FD_203310 | JGI IMG/M metagenome (GOLD analysis project Ga0307516, IMG submission 203310) | Populus trichocarpa ectomycorrhiza microbial communities from riparian zone in the Pacific Northwest, United States - 19_EM | ecosystem: Host-associated > Plants > Roots > Unclassified | place... | reverse complement strand
TGCAAGGGCGGGCAAGGGCATCCCGGCACCTGGATCTGGATCGGCTTCGATGGGGATATCTTTAAATTGTATGAGACCCTAAAGGGAAAAGGCGTGACCATTAAGCTGCCTCCCGGTAATTATTCCTGGGCCATGGAAATGCATGTCGAAGACCCGGACGGGCATATTTTGAGATTTGGGACCGATCCCCATGAAAACGAACCCTTTTTAGATAAAGAATAATATGAGCACAGCCGTCTTTTTCCAGAAAATAAGAACGTACCACGGCCTTTCGGAAGAGGCTGAAGCAGCCTGGGCGAGTCTCCTGCACGAACGGAAGTATAAAAAAAATGAAACGCTGGTGGATATCGGGCAACATCCCCGAAAAGTGTACTTTGTTGTCAACGGGCTGCTTTCCCAAAACTATATCACCGATGAGGGAGACGTCGTCATCAAATATTTCTTTCCTGAGCTACGCATGGCCGCCTCACTAAGCTCGATGCTGGCAAAGACCCCCAGTTTGTTTTCCATTACGGCCATTGAAGATACGGCCGTCATTGAATATGATTTTTTTGAGTTCAGAAAATTGGTCGCTCAATACCTTGACATTGCCTTATTCTATATCCGGTACAATGAACAGCACTGGATCATTGAAAAAGAACCATTGGAGATCTCCTTTCGAACCGACACCGCCAATAAAAGATATGACGACTTCTTACACAAGTATCCAAACCTTGAAAAACGCCTGAAAAAGCACCATATCGCTTCCTACTTAGGGATTACACCGACCCAGCTAAGCAGAATATTTTTTGCCAATAAATGAATTTTTTCGTTTCCTCAACATATGTAAAAGGTTCGCAAAATTTGTTGCCCCATCTTTACAGTATCGTTAACAACTTAAAAATTAAAAAAATGGCAACGAAAGTATTTATCAATTTACCGGTGAAAGACCTTGACAAATCAATCTCTTTCTTTACCAGGCTGGGTTACAGTTTCAATCCACAGTTTACGGATGAAAAAGCAGGGTGCATGATCATCAGTGACAGCATATTTGCCATGCTTTTGACCGAGTCCTATTTTCAAACCTTCACCAGGAAAAATGTAGCGGATGCAAAAGCATCCACTGAAGTGCTGATCGCCCTGGATACTAATTCAAGGGAAGAAGTGCAGCAAATGGTGCAAAAGGCCCAGGAACTGGGAGGCACCCTTTATGCAGAGCCGCAGGATCACGGCTGGATGTATCAACATAGTTTTGCAGACCTGGACGGCCACCAATGGGAATTGATGTATATGGACGCGACGCAATTGCCTAACCCTTAGTTTCCCCTATGACAAATTTATGATCCTCTTGATCAATTGCAAGATCGGCATGTGTTCATTTTCGGTATTTTCATTCCATAAAATGACCGATTGAGCTTTTTGAGGTATCTTTTTTAGCTCAATGGACTTTATCGCAAGATTTTGGCCCAATAAAGAGGCTTTGGGCTCGATGGTAATACCTAAGCCGGCTTCCACCAATTTAAACGCCGAATTTACAGAAGAAGTGTGGTGAACGACATTTGGGAAAAATCCTGCGTCCAGGCAAATGGATTCTACCGTATGTAAATACCCGCTGCCTTCGATCTCGTGGGGTAATATGAATGTTTCATTTGAAAATGCAGAAAAATCCTTGAATTTTCTTTTGAGTAAATAATGGTTCCCGGGTAGGACCACTACAAAAACATCTTCAAAGAATATCTTGCTTTTAAGATTTTCGGGGACGATAGGATTGGTTGCAAAACCAATATCGATCTTTTGTTCAGTAAGATCCTTGTATTGTTCGTTATTGCTCATTTCCCTAAGTATGGTCTTTACTTCAGGGAATCCGGTGCGGATCTCTTTAATGATCCCGGGTAAAATGGTCTGTACAATGGAGTGTGTATATCCTATTCTTATCTCTCCCGCCTCGCCGTTGTGTATTTGTTTTGTCCGGTGGATCGCATAATTCAACTGATCGATGGTCTGCTGGGCTGCTTGTTTAAAATAAGCACCTGCCTTTGTCAAAGCGACGTTCCGCTTATTCCTTTTGAATAGTTCGGCCCCGATAGATTGCTCCAATTGTTTGATCTGACGACTCAAGGCCGGTTGCGCCATCAATACTTGTTTCGAAGCCTTTGTAAAATGGAGGGTCTCGGCTAATTGAATAAAAACTTTCAGGGTCTGAATATCCATTTATGTATATTTTGTTATTAATAGATACAAATTAAGTATTTTTTACTATTAATGATAAAGATTTCCTTTGCTCAAAACGGAATTATGGACGATATGAAACAAAAATTGATCATTGCCGAGCACAAGGCAAAAGAGTTATTCAGGGCCATAGAAGAACGGGGGCTTATAGTTCCCGGAAAGTCCGAACGCGCGCTTAACGATGAAGTTGTGGGGTTTGCTCACGACGTTTTTGGCGTAGAAAAGTTCTGGCATAAGAAAATTGTGAGGGCTGGCGTCAATACCATGCAGCCCTATAGTGGAAACCCGCCTGATCGGATGATCCAGGAGGACGATCTCGTGATCTTAGACTTCGGCCCTATATTCGACGGGTGGGAGGCGGATGTGGCAAGAACCTATGTATTGGGCCATGCACCTTTAAAATTGAAGATAAAAAAAGACGTGGAGACGGCCTGGGAGGAAGGGAATGCCTGGTACGGAAAGCAGCGAAGCCTTACCGGCGCAGCATTTTTTAACTATACCACGGCCCTTGCCGAGCGTTTTGGCTATGCGTTCGGGGGTGAGATAGCCGGTCACATCGTAGGTCCTTATCCGCATGAGCAGCTAGGACCCGGGAACCTGGGCCTGGATATTCATCCGGACAATCACCAGGACATGTTCCTGAAAGACCCGCAGGGAGTAGATAGAAACTGGATCTATGAAGTTCATTTCGTCGACAAGGCCAACCATATCGGCGGCTTCTTTGAACAGTTGCTGACTTAGATCGCCTACATTTTTACGGTTGCCGCCTCTTGGCTAGCTAACCGACAGCCTTGACTCGGATTCATCGACCACGCAGGTCTTTGTCCAACGGTCATGCCAGGGATTTGGCGGGTTGGAGGCGAGCGCGGAGAACGCTTCGAAGGGAACGGAGCGGCTGAGACTGCGTAGCAGGGCGGTCTTGAAGCTGATCTTTGTGCCATCCTCATTGACGGCGCGGGTACCGGTGATATATTTACCGATGCTTTTGCCGCCGGTGAGTCCTTCGAATGCGGTACGAAAAAGAATATACCAGGAAAGGACACCCAGGAAGGAGACCGTATAGAGCGCTGCCTTGCTGTCGACATATGCGTAAATGGTTGTCAGCAAAGCTACCAGCAGCTTCATGATCACGAAGCGGTAGAGCAGGTAGGCGATCCCATAATCGACGATATAATTGAGCAGCCTTTTGCCGCTACTGGCCTGGCTGAGATGAACATAATCCTGTTCGTTAAGGATATCCTGGTCGGGCGAGGCGGGGGGATAAGTATCTTCCATGGTGAAAGGGATATTGGGTATAAGGTAATTCGAATAGTCCGAACTTACAAATCGGGCCAAGCACCGGCTACAGGAAAGGGGAGCCTGGTATGCAACATTCCATTGAGGGTCTTGTCCTTAATGCTGAAACCCGGTTGTCATGCTAAAAAACTACTTCAAAATTGCGTGGAGGAATTTGCTGAAGAATAAAACTTCTTCCTTTATTAACATCAGTGGTCTTTCCATAGGCATGGCAGTAGCTATGTTGATCGCTTGCTGGATCTATAATGAATGGTCCTTTGACCGGCAGTTTGCGAACCACCGCCGCATTGCCCAGGTCTGGGAGTTATGGAGCGGCCACAAGAACGCTCAAAAGATCTTACCCGCTGCCGTTGCGGACGAGCTACGTACCAATTTCGGCAGTAACTTCAAGCGGGTGGTCCTGTCCTCCCAGACGCAGGGGCATATCCTTTCATTCGGGGAAAAGAAACTCATCAAAGCCGGTAATTTCATGGAACCCGAGGGCTTGAAAATGCTGACCATACCGATGCTGCAGGGGAGCCTGTCCGGGCTGGATGACCCACACTCCATCTTATTATCGTCCACCCTGGCGAAAGCTTTTTTTGCCGGCGCCGACCCTGTCGGTCAAATGCTACGCATGGACGATAGCCTGTCCGTTAAAGTGACCGGCGTCTATGAAGACTTCCCTTATAATAGTTCGTTCAGGGATATCACTTTCCTCTCACCCTGGGATCTTTACGCATCTTTCGATGGGGAGACCCGGCACAACCGGCACAGTTGGGGAGACAATAATTGGCAGACCTTCGTCGAGCTCGCGGATCATGCAGATGCAGCGAAAGTTTCGGCAAAGATCCGAACCATCAAAGCGGAGCATGACCCCTTTCCGGACTCCGCGGGACATAACCGGAATACGACGGAACTGTTTTTGCATCCCATGAGCCGATGGCATTTGTATTCTGAATTCAGAGAGGGCGACAGCAACACCGGCAGGATCCAGTACGTCAGGCTATTCGGCCTGATCGGTACATTTGTGCTCTTGCTTGCCTGCATCAATTTCATGAACTTAAGCACGGCCCGTTCGGAAAAAAGGGCTAAAGAGGTGGGCATTCGCAAAACCATTGGTTCTCTGCGCAGCCAATTGATCGGGCAGTTCTTTACCGAATCTTTGCTGGTGGCTGTTCTGTCGCTTGGAATAGCGTTGGGCCTGTTCCAATTGTCCCTGCCTTTTTTCAATGCATTAGCGGAAACGAAAATGAGCATCCCCTGGTTGAACCCGTTGTGGTGGGTCGCCTGTATCGGCTTCAGCCTGTTCACCGGCCTGATCGCGGGAAGCTATCCGGCCCTCTATCTTTCTTCCTTCCAACCTATCAAAGTACTAAAGGGAATTTTCCGGATGGGACGCCTGGCCTCTTTGCCGCGTAAAATTTTGGTAGTGCTGCAGTTTACGGTGTCCATCGCTATGATCATCGGGACGGTCATCGTTTTCCGGCAGGTGCAGTACAGCAAAGACAGACCGGTGGGATATGATAGGGGAGGGCTGCTCACGTTACAGGCACATACCAAGGATATCCATCTTCACTTCTCTGCCTTCCGCAACGACCTGCTGAATACGGGCGCTATTGCAGAAGTGGCCGAATCCGTAAGCCCGGTGACTGCATCCTGGCCTTTTAATGGCGGCCTTACCTGGACCGGCCATAACCATTCGGAGATGGGAGATCCTGATTTTTCCATGAAGGGGGTATCGGAGGGATATGCGAAAACGGTTGGGCTGCAGTTTGTTAAAGGAAGGGATTTTCGGACAGGGCCATCCGGAGCTGACGGCATGACCATGATCGTGAATGAATCTACAGCCAGCCATGTGAAAGATCCGATCGGCAAGACGATCACATGGATGGGGCAACATTTTACCGTTATCGGAGTGGTAAAAGATATGGTCATGGAATCCCCCTATGAAACGCCCGTTCCTGCTATGTTCTATCTGGCGCCGTGGACCATGTCTCACCTAACCGTAAAGATCAACCCCCGGTTGAACGCCCGGGAGGCCTTGCGCCGGATCAGCCCTGTCTTCACAAGATACAGTCCGGCCGAGCCCTTTGATTACAAATTCGTGGACCAGGAATATGACGCCAAGTTCCGGTCGGAATTGCGCATAGGTCAGTTAGCCGGCTTCTTCACGGTCCTGGCCATCTTTATCTCCTGCCTGGGATTGTTTGGCCTGGCCTCTTTTGTTGCGGAGCAACGCACCAGGGAGATCGGTGTCCGGAAAGTTCTGGGAGCAACCATCTTCAATCTCTGGAAATTACTATCGAAAGACTTTGTTCTTTTAATTAGTCTTTCTTGTCTGACCGCCACTCCCATTGCCTGGTGGCTCCTGCATCAATGGCTGCAACAATATGCCTACAGGACGGAGATCTCCTGGTGGATCTTTGCGACGGCGGCGCTTGGCGCGTTGATCATAACCCTATTTACGGTGAGTTTTCAGGCTATAAAAGCAGCAACGGCTAACCCGGTGTCCAGCCTTCGCGCCGAATAGGGCGCTTCGGCGACCGATGAAAGAGTTTAAGGGCGGAGTAGCCTTCCTAACCCTTATTAATAGGAGGATTCAATTATTTAGTAATTTCATTATCTTCTCAGCTTAAATTAAATAATTTAGCAATACCATGAATTTCACTAAACTGGTTCCTTCTATCTTTTATACAGACATTAAATCAGGTCTTAAGCTTTTTGTCGAATGCCTTGAATTTACCATTGGTCATGATGAATTAAATTCTGATCATCCCTTCTGTGTAGTTGATAAAGACGGACTGAGTATCATGCTCTTTCAAAACAAAGAGTATGCTGAAAAAGACAACCCTGAATTCAGGCTCGTGACTAATGATATAGAAGAAGTTCTCAGTAAGATTGAATTAAGGCCGTGGGGAGCAAAAGAATTCGCGATGATAGATGGACAAATTGGTATTAGAGTCCAGCAATGGGGTTGACAGCATTAGCAGAGTCAAGTTTTCCGAAACGACGCAATATTTTGCCCCTTCCCCCAGGGACGTTATGATCAATTACAGAGTTGAAAACCTGGCGGACCTTGTTGAACAACTTAAAAGGGGGGGAGTGATCATTGTTGACAAAATCATTACTGGCCGGACTAAATGAGTTGCAGCCCGATTAATCTGGCGGGCAATAAGTAAAATAAGTTTATTTTGCCATTCCGATCATCAATCGTAATATTGCAATATAAAGATAGAAACCATGGGGGCCACAAAGACCGACCTATTCACTAAACAGCAGAATGACATTGCAAATATGGCTAAGGCCATCGCACACCCGGCCCGTGTCGCCATCCTGCAGTACCTGGTCAAAAAGAACGCCTGCGTCACCGGAGGTCTGGTGGAAGAACTCGGACTAGCCCAGCCCACTACCTCCCAACATCTGAAGGAATTAAAGAATGCAGGCATCATTCAGGGAACCATTGAAGGCACGAGTGTATCCTATTGCATCAACCCCAAGGTCTGGAAACAATACAAGGATCTTTTTAACAGCTTTTTTAAAGAAGCAATATTGAACGAACCCTGTTGTTGATTTTTTGCGGCCATCAATCGTAATATAGCAATATTAAAATAAACAAATCATAAACTTTACACTAAAACACACCTATCATGGAGACGACCGAACAAATCAAAGACATGGTAAGACAGAAATACAGTGAGATCGCCCTGCAAGACAAAGAAGGCAATCAGGCATCCTGCTGCGGGTCAGGCGGCTGCTCCACCGAAGTCTACAACATCATGACCGACGACTATACCCAACTCGAAGGTTATAATCCCGATGCCGACCTGGGCCTGGGCTGCGGACTTCCCACCCAGTTTGCCCGGATCAAAGCAGGTGACGTAGTGATCGATCTGGGCTCCGGCGCAGGGAACGATTGCTTTATCGCCCGTGCCGAGACCGGAGATACCGGCAAGGTCATCGGCATCGACTTTACCCCTGCCATGATCGAAAAGGCAAGGGCGAATGCTGAAAAGCTCTCCTTCCATAACGTCGAATTCCGTCAGGGAGACATTGAAAAAATGCCTGTTACGGCCAACACCGCGGATGTGATAGTCAGCAATTGCGTCCTGAACCTTGTCCCCAATAAATATGGCGTCTTCCAGGAAATGTACCGCGTCCTCAAGCCCGGCGGTCATTTCAGTATTTCCGACATCGTCCTGATCGGCACCCTTCCCAGGAAAATCCAGGAGGCCGCCGAAATGTATGCGGGCTGTGTATCCGGGGCCATCCTGAAGGAAGCCTACCTGGAATTGATCGAACTAAGCGGGTTTAAAAATCTCGTTCTGCAAAAAGAAAAACCCATCCTCATCCCCGATGATATTTTGGGCAGCTACCTGTCCGCAGAAGAAATCATCGCCTTCAGGCAATCCGGCACAGGCATCGTCAGCATTACTGTCTATGCCGAAAAGCCTATAGAGGTTTCCTGCTGCGCCCCCGGATGTTGCAGTTAAATCTAATAATATGAATAAATATCTGGCGGAATTTTTGGGCACCTATGCCCTTGTTTTTGCAGGAACCGGTGCGATTGTCATTGACCAGCAAACGAATGGCTCCATTACCCATGTGGGCATAGCCATTACCTTCGGATTGATCGTGATGAGCATGATCTACGCTTTCGGCGAGATCTCTGGAGCCCATATCAACCCGGCTGTTACCATTGCCTTTACCATTGCCGGACGATTCCCCATAAATAAGGTGCCTTTGTATGTATTCAGCCAGTTATCAGGAGCTACCCTTGCCAGTCTTACCTTGAAAGCCTTATTCCCTGCCAACCTGCTCTTAGGCGCATCCCTGCCGTTAGGGAGTGAAGGGCAATCCTTTCTATTGGAATGCTTACTCACTTTTTTCTTAATGCTTGTCATCATCAATGTGTCCACCGGGAGCAAAGAACAAGGGTTGTTTGCCGGATTAGCCATCGGTGCTGTCGTCTGCCTGGAGGCTATGTTTGCGGGCCCCATCTGCGGGGCTTCCATGAATCCTGCCCGTTCCTTCGGCCCTGCCCTGGTCAGTCGTCATTTTTCCTCCTTATGGGTCTATATCCTTGCACCCATTACCGGCGCCTTCGCAGCAGTTCCCGTATCCCATATTTTAAAGCCTGAATTAAAAAGAAAAATGCCATGAGAATCGCCTTATTTTCCGACATCCACGCCAACCTCCCCGCCCTGGAAGCCTTCTTTAAAGACGTCGATCAAAAGAAACCCGACGTCCTCTATTGCCTCGGCGACCTGGTAGGATACAATATCTGGCCCAACGAAGTCATTCATGAAGTTCGCCGCCGGGGTATTCCCACCATTGCCGGGAATTATGACTTTGGTACCGGACGATCTAGCGATGATTGCGGTTGCGCCTATAAAACCGACATTGAAAAAGCGAACGGCGCCGTCTCCATCTCCTTCACCAATGAGATCCTAAAAGAGGAGGAAAGGAAATACCTCCGTACGCTGCCCGCTCACATCAAAGTCGAGTTTCAACTCAATCATGACAAAATGAACCTGCTGCTCGTACATGGCAGCCCCCGCAAGATCAACGAATATTTATTTGAGGACCGGGAAGAAAAAAGCATGTTGCGGATCATGCAGGATGCCGATGCGGATATCCTATGTTTTGGTCATACGCATAAACCTTATCACCGTATCCTTAACACCGGTACAGACGGCCGGGACCATTTCCGTCATGCCATCAATATCGGTTCCGTGGGTAAACCAAAAGACGGTAATCCCCAGGGTGGATATGTCATGCTCGATATCCATGATCATAGCAGCATCTCAGGTAAAGACAGCATCCAGGTGGAATTTATCCGGTTTGACTATGATATTGAAAAAGCTGCAAAGGCCGTGGAAGATAGCCGCCTGCCGGACGCATATGCAGAAAGCTTGCGCAAGGGACGATAAACGAGTATTTTTTGCCGAAGGGAAAACAGGAAGAACCGTAGGGAAAATGGGGGTTCGGGCTAATTTCAAACCATAGATCTTACTGTCCATAACCCCTTTTGCATGGGAACATTTCAAAAGCTCCATTCAACCCCTACACGGATACAATCAGTCGATCTATTAAGAGGAGCGGTTATGATCATTATGGCTATCGATCATGTCCGTGCCTATTCCGGTATTCCCGCCGGCAGCTTTTCGCCCGGCGTCTATTTCGGCCGCTGGATCACTCATTACTCCGCTCCGTCCTTTGCTTTCCTTGCCGGCACCAGCGCATTTTTATTTTTACAAAAATCCGGTAAAAGGCGCGACCTGGCCCGATTTCTTGTCACTCGCGGACTTTTGTTGGTTGTGCTGGAGATGACCGTGATCCGATTTTTCTGGACGTTCAATTTCGACTATGCCAACTACATGCTTGCAGGAGTTATCTGGATGCTGGGGTGGTGCATGATCCTCTTTGCACCCTTTGTGTGGCTGCGTCCAGCGACGATCGGTATCATAGGGCTCGTCCTGATCTTCGCTCAGCAAGTATTCCACTTTGTTCCTGAAATTTTTCCGGCGTCCTTCCAGGAGCCTGTCAAAACGATATGGGGCTTTTTCTATCCCTCAGGATCGAAGAACGCCGTCCTCACCGGCACATCCGGGTTGGAGAAAATTATGGGCGTCAGTATTTTATACGTTATCATACCATGGATCGGAGTGATGATGGCTGGCTATGGTTTCGGGCAACTGCTCCTTCGTGACCCCAAATTTGTAAGAAAGATCTGCCTTCGCATCGGAATCTCGGCTATTGTTCTTTTCATCATAGCTGGCACGTTAATGATCCATCAGAGCCCATTAGGCGACAAAGACATCCCATTTATTTTCAAGCTCCTGGGGCAACAGAAATATCCACCCTCTCAACTCTACCTGTTGATGACGCTCGGGCCGGTGATCGCATTGGTCCCATGGGCGGAAAAGATCAAAACCCGATTCGCCAATATGCTGATAATCATTGGACGTGTCCCGCTATTCTACTATTTACTGCACTTACTGCTCATCCATCTTTCCGCATTCGTCGTAAACATGATACGCTCCGGAAGTATTCACCAGGAATGGTACAATACGGCGCCCCTTGTAGGAATCCCTGAGGACCAGCGCTGGGGATTATCCTCGCTTTATCTTGTTTGGCTGATCGACGTGGTCATCCTCTATTTTGCCTGCCGCTGGTATGCGCGCTACAAATCCAATCACCCGGAAAGAGCATGGTTAAAATATCTGTAGGAGTTTACAACTGTATCTCGTAAATGAACATTTTTCCAGTTAAAGTATCCGCATAATACACCGATCCCTGGTTAACCCCTGCCGGCACCCAGGTCCTAAAATTTTTGCCCGGGCTGAACCAGGAAGGAGCATCGGAGGGGGTATCCGGGCTTTCTTTGGTCTCAATTAAATTATTTTGTTTAATGAACTGCATTCTCCAGGAAGGCGAAGCCTTTACCTCCAAATACATAATATATTCTTTCGACCAATGGGCAGATTGCCAATATTTCCCATGCATTACCGTGATATCTTTGGGTGCAGGTTCACCTGACCAAAATTTATAAGTTTCAATTGGATCTTCTGTTTTCCTTTCTTTGCAGGACCCGAATAAAAAGGCAAGGGAAATCCCTAATGCAAAAAATGTAACCTTAGTTATCTGTTTCATATTATAATTCCTCCACCAAAGTAAGAAAATCTTGTGAATCCGGCCGGCTTGTATGGACCCCTTAGTTTGCATATTGATGAAAAATCATAGTTTTAGGCCATGCAATTACTTAACGACCATCAACAAGTACCGGTGTATCCTTTTCAGCCAGACGAAGTAGCCAGTAATAAACATTTTAGAGTAATTAATTATGAAGGCAGTTTACCCAACCTGTCAGATCTTCTTGTACCACACCGAAAGGATCACTACCTCTTTGTTTTTATAAGGCGAGCCAGCGGCCGTCAATGGATAGACATGACGCCCTATATACTTAAAGACAACACTATTTACTTTACCGGACCCAATCAAATCATAGTAAAGGAAGAATTTAAACAGTTATGGTGGAGTACGGGTATTGCTTTTACGAGGGAGTTCCTGTCATTCCAGGAGAACGCATCATTAAGCAAGCTGCCTGTCATTCAAAATCCTCAAAACGGCCATGAATTACTGCTTACGGAGGCAGATATAAATTTTGTAGAGGATATGCTGGCCAAGATCAATGTTGAGTATCAACGCCCCAGTAACTGGCAGCAACGCATGCTGACCGCTTACCTGACGGTACTCCTTACTTATTTGAGCCGACTGTATACAGAGCAGTTTATGGACAACGAACCCTCTGTGAATATGCTTCTACTGAAGAATTTTCAGGCGAAGATCAATGAGTGCTTCCGGGAACTGCATGAAGTAGGTGATTACGCTTCCCTGTTACATATTTCTGCCGGTCATTTGAGCGAGGTGGTAAAAATACAAAGTGGCAAGCCAGCCATTAAACATATTCATGAACGACTCGTACTGGAAGCCCGGCGCTTGCTCTTTCATACCCATCATTCTTTAAAAGACATCGCCTTTGACCTCGGTTTTTCAGATGCCTCTTATTTTAACCGCTTTTTTAAACGTGAAATGGGTGTAACACCGGCTGAATATCGTAGCAATATCCGTGAAATGTACCATTAATACCGCGGGATGTGTTACAGCCTGGAGCCCTGCACGCTGTAGTTTTGTACTGTTAAATAATTAAATATGAAAACAGTACTGATAACAGGAGCAAACAAGAGCATTGGCTTTGAAACAGCCAGGCAATTATTACAGCAAGGATATTATGTATACCTGGGCGCCCGGGATATGAAAAAAGGTCAGCAGGCGGTAAGCCAGTTGCGGTCAGAGGGCTTAAACCAAGTAGAGCCTTTGAAGATCGATGTAGATCAAATTGAATCCATAAAGTCTGCCCGCGAAGTACTTGGCGGGAAAACTAAAGTGCTGGATGTGCTGATCAATAATGCGGGCATCGCCGGTAATTTTCCGCAGCCGCCATTAGAAACGGATATCAGTGTATTTAAGCAGGTATTCGAAACCAATTTTTTTGGCGTAATAGAAGTGACACAGGCGTTTATAGACTTGCTGAGGCAATCGAAGGAACCAAGGATCGTTAACGTTACCTCAGGCCTGGGTTCGCTCACCTTGCATAATGATCCCTCATGGAAATATTACAAAATCAAGCCATCTGTTTATTTTCCGTCTAAAGCTGCCCTCAATGCTTATACCATTGTGCTGGCTTATAACTTGCGGGATACATCCTTTAAGATAAATGTCGTTGACCCGGGCTATACCGCCACAGATTTTAATAATCATACCGGACCCGGAACTGTGCCAGATGCTGCTGCCAGGGTGGTAAAAGCAGCCACGTTAGGTCCGGACGGTCCGACCGGTCAATTCTTTAGTGATGACAATGTGCCGACAACAGGAATTAGTCCATGGTAAAAATCCGGCGCTTGCGCGCCGGATTGGGTCATCCCTTTTATTTTGTCTTACCATTGGCCGCTTCTTCGATCATTTTTGCGACAGCCTGCGGCTGAGACATAAAGATCACATGGCTTCCTTTTACTTCTGTGGCTTTTGTATTGGAGCGCTTGTACATTGCGTGCTGGATGGACGGGTCGATACTCTTATCTTCCGTTGCGATGCAGGCAAATGTCGGTTTATCCCTCCATGCGGCATGCGCAATAGGGGTGATGAACCCTTTAGCATAAAACGCTCCCTGGGATGCATACATGAAGGCAGCCTCTTCTTTTGAAAGATCCCCACAAAAGCCCGCATGGTATTTCGCCTTGTCATAATAGACGATCCCTTTAGCGTCGGGGGGTAGCACGCCATTTTCAGGCGCAGGCGGCGCTGTTTGCAGCCATTGCAGAGCAGACTCCCCGTTATCCGGCTGGAAAGCCGCTACATATACAAGTGATGCCACGTTGGGGTGGTTACCTGCCTGAGTAATAACCGCTCCTCCCCAGGAATGTCCGACCAACACCGTTGGGCCGTCCTGATTGTCCAATACGACACTTGTTGCAGCCACGTCATCTTCCAGGGAAGTCAGTGGATTTTGTACGACCGA
>Ga0307516_10006596_pt1 | contig 13565 bp, 14 predicted proteins | sample 19_EM_MG_FD_203310 | JGI IMG/M metagenome (GOLD analysis project Ga0307516, IMG submission 203310) | Populus trichocarpa ectomycorrhiza microbial communities from riparian zone in the Pacific Northwest, United States - 19_EM | ecosystem: Host-associated > Plants > Roots > Unclassified | place... | reverse complement strand
TCATAACCTGTTGAAAGTGATGAACGTGTGTATTGTCTAAGTAAGGCTGAAGCCTCGAGAGAAAGGAGAATATAGGGGTAGGCCCATGCCTGCCGTGACTAAGCAACGAGTGAGATATTGCAACATCCTCCCCCGCCCGCCTTCCTACATGTGTACGGTTGGGACAGGCCGAGGCGGAGAGCGAGAGGGGCAACAGTGAACCGCAAGAACGGTGGACAAGGACCGGAAAAAGTGTATCTACTGAATTAATAAAATCATGCAGATCATATTGCCATGCTCTATATATGTAGGTCGCATGCAATTCCTGATTAAACAGGACCACCGGTAGATGACATCATCGACAGATGGCACATCCCGAGAGCGGCGCTGCTGGGCCATGTAGATAGTACACAGTAAAGTACTTATGTGTACCACAGATACGTGGAGGATGAACTTCGGTAATTCCTTTCTAGCTATCTAATGCAGCCGCAATGAATGCCCCTCTTTATCCCCCCTCTCTATGCAGTTCAGACTTTCCCAAAAGAAAAAAAAAAGCAATCGCATGAAACGTTTACATATTATCCACGATACCGCTTATGCAAGCCCCTCATCCAGAAACAAGAGAAGAAAACATAAACAGGACAAGACTGAGTATGCAGAAGAAAAACACCGTAACTAGAATATGTATGCATGTTATGGGAACTTATGTACAACAAGATACCCAACCCGAGTATGTTAGATGGCCGCCCACACGCCGGTACCAACACAACTGCTCTGTCCGCTGCCGACGCTGGTCGCAATACCCCAAGAATACCCTCCTCTGCTTCGCGAACTAGCCTTGCTCCCCCGTCTATCCTTCGCCACTCGGTCGTTCCAATTCCCGCCCATCCTCAGGTTCTCCATGAAGAAATTTCCAAAGAATCCTCCCGCGGCCGGCGCAGGTGCTGCAGCTGCAGTGGCGGTGGTGGAAGGCGCAATCGTCGTCGATTTCCGGTTGTAGTACGAGTGTTTACCGTTGATCAGCGGGTGGTGATGATGCCATGGTGCCGAGGAAGAAGTGGAGGTGGTGGCGGCCGAGGACGATGTCGTCGTTGGAGGTCGACCAGGCAAGCCGCAAAAACGGGATTTGAGGTACGAGAAGACGAGTCGCATGTCGAGTTCCTGCTCCCAATATTCCCGACGGAGCTGTGTGCTCTTCAGCTCGTCGGTCTCTTCGATCCCCCACAGGGAGGCATGATGCATCTCCTCCTGTCGCAGCGCGAGAGTGGGTGCGAACTGAAATCGGGGTACCGAGGATGTACCGGTTACTGTACTGATCAGCGAGGAACCGCGCGGACGCCCAGCCCTCGGTACTGTGGATTCATGGGTCGTACGAGGTTGCGGGGTCTTTGCTTCGTCTTCCTCGGAATCGTCTTCCTCGGAATCGTCTTCCTCGGAATCGGTTTCCTCTGGTGCCTTCGAGAAAGCGCCAGTTCCAGCTGGGTGGTGCGTGTAGAGGTGTACGAGCTCCCCCAGCTCCTTTGCGATCCGGTTCAGAATCCGTTCTTCGGTATCCTTCCTGAGGTGGGCATCCTCGGACGAGGAGTCGAGTTGTGCTTCCGTGGGTAGCGCCTCGCCAAAGAGTACCTCGAGAAGATTGTCATCGATGCCGATGATATCGCGAATAAAGCTTCTGGTGATCCGCTTCCAGAAAGTCTCGTTTATATCGTCCTCCTCGTCCTCGCTATACATCTCGCCATCGGTCTCCGGGATCGCCGCCTCTTCGTCCCTTTCGCCCACCCTGCTCGCCCGCTCGGGCTGTGTATTCCTCCGACCGATAATCGACAACCGTCTGCGCCTCCTCGTAGCCTTCTCAATCTCATCCATCAGCGCATGACCCTGTTCCATCCTCCACTTCATGATCCTCGAATGTGTGTCATCCCCCTCACTGCCCCGCTCGCTCGCGGCCGCAAGCCGGAGCGACTCCTCGAGCGACCTGAATCCCGTGATGCCGGACGAAGATGCAAACGTTCCCAGGCCGTCGTGCGTCGGCAGTGTGGGGAACAACACAGCCTTATCCTCCTGATCACGAAACGCCTGCAGCGAGTCCGTTTCCGCGCCATCGAGTGACTCTTCTTCCTCCTCTCCGTCGTTCTCAAACACAGCCTCGTGGCATGTACGCTGTGGCGTCGGAGTAGCGATGATGCTTTCGAGGTCGCTCCTCGTGCCGGTGCCCGATAGAATGGTGTTCGTTCCCCCGGCGACCGAGGGAGAGAAGACGATCCATTCCTCGGTGTCGGGCGTGAATAGTGCTTGTATTTGCGACGTCCGTGTGACCGCGTCGTCATCGAGGCACGACGAGTTACGAGAGACACGCAGGAGCTGTTGGCGCTGGCGAGCTGATGCTTGGAAGGCTGCCATGATTTGGAGCGTAGATGTGTTGTATCTTTCTTTCTCGCAATGCACGGATGGAGGTGGGGAAGAGAGAAGAGACGAAGTGCGCCCTCCTTTCTTTCGCGAGAGTTGCGGGGTATTGTTGACTTTGACCGAGACGGTGGTGGCTCGGACGAGAAACAACAGCTGCTCTGGTGGGACGGGAGCTGCAGGTATGTAGATACGCAGCCAGATGCAGGAATATGACCAGGCGTAATATGTAACAATCGAAACTTTAGAAAGGCCGGCGAGACTGTGCTGCAGGTTCGAAAGTGCTGCCGCTGCAAGCCCGAAAAGCGCATCAGCGTGCCTGAAGCAGAGACTCTATGTACTCCAGATGCAACAAGAAGGGTGTATGCACGCACCTACCGCCACTACCCAAGGCAAGATCCGAGAGCGGTCGTGAGTTGTATTGATGGCGATGGGCGCAGCGAGGAGACGACTTTTTTCCGTGTAAATCCGTGTGCAAAACGGCGTTCAGAGATCAGTAGTTCGAGTTGATCCTCCCAGTACGCGGTACACTACTCTCCGTGGGGGACGTACGCACCAGATAGCCCATCAGCGAACGACTGACTGGTCGGCATCAGGAGGCCAGTCATGGCAGGGTTCTGGTAGGTATAGATAGGTACATATTTATCTAGTGTTTCTCCGCTCGTTATATGTACAAACCGAGCCAAACCACGACGCCTTTGCCAGGGTTGAATGGCCCCTCCACTCTCGCGCTGGAGCACGCCCACCCTCCAAACACCGCTAACGCCAACTTTCCGCCTGATGGAAGTTCTGGGCAACTCCTACTAGCATACACCTACATCGTCCGTCTACACTCGTAGCTTAAGTAGTGGCTACCCTAGGGTACATGCCGTACTCACGCCTCGTTCTCAGCTCAGCGACGGGACGGGACCCAGAATAGGCACCGGTACATAGCACGCTTGTACGTTTTAAGGCGGCCTGCACATCCAGCCCAGCCCGACAGAATTACTCAGTGGTATGTAGCTGATGTTGAATATGTTCCTCTTCAGATTCAGCGACTCGGGGCCGAACGACATCGCAGCTCAAACGGAGAACCATCGAGAGTGGGTACGGTACATCCTCGTGGGGGTAAGACTTTCCCGCTCTCCGAGTGCGCCGTGCACCGGACCACTTGTCGACAACGAATGGTACACAGAAATGGTTGCACACCTGGGTCTGTTCAAACTCGAGACATAGCGGGTCTCGAACCCGATCACGACATATCATGCCGGACTACTGCGTGTGGCCTTACCGTTCCGAGCTTGGCTCCGTCGGTATCTACATACATATCCTTTTTCCGCCCGTCAAGAATTGCCCTTTGACGGAACCGCACGTTGCAGCGGTTTGGGGCCGTTTACGTATCCAGGGGGCTTTGTTTGGGTGGAGTTTCGAACAGCCTTATCTGCACTTATCTACTTTTGACGTACGGGTACGTAAGCAACGGGTGGCGAGGCGGCGATGGCCAGCGCGAATTGTTTCTTCTGCTGCGCTACAAACCCGGCAGCGCATGCGCGCAACAGACCTGGATATTGTTGTTTCCCTCATGTAGTGTGCACGTATCTGCTGCGGGAATTCTACATAGAGCCGATTTATCCTACATCCCCTGTTGCTACCAGTTAAGTCCGACAGGCTATTGTTATCGAGCTGCGTGTCTGCTCGCACTAGACGGGCCATCCGAACAGAATAATCCATTTAGGCGGATGTCCTTATGCATAAAGCATCACTCGACTGCCTCGCATCACTCGCTTGCATGGTCATCTTCGGCAATTGATATACGAGGGGTGGAATGGATGGGCTACACGGATTGGTATGGGAGGCGACGGATGCTGCCCCCCAGGTCTCTAGCCAAATCAGACGCGAGATCGCAGAGAAGAAGTGGGAGGAAGCGAGGAGCTGGTCGGAGGGGAGGATCAGGAGGAAGAATCGCTTCAAGATCCGAGCCCTCCTCGCGGACGAGCGGTGCACCTAGTCAATCCTAAACTTCCTACGCACCACCGGAGTGGGAAGTAGGGTGGGACCCAGAGCAGTGCCTCCAAAACCGGGCGAGGAACCAACCGAAGATGGGGACGAAGGGGCCGAGGAGCACGGAAGCAAGGACGAGCAGGAGGACGAGGAACTGGAAGGCAAGAGGAGCACGAACGAGGGGAGAAGTAGGAGAAGGGAGCAAGGAAGCCCCTTTCCGTTGTCTTTTCCTTGGTCGAGATACAAGTTACCTGTCGTTACTTCTTATTCTTCTTATTCTTCTTTTCCATTTTTATTTTGGGAGAGGCCAGGCGGGGGCAGGGGGAGTTGCCACGGGCCGCCAGCAGACTGTGAAAGGTCGTGGCGGACGGTGAACGGGACAGGACTGTATATGATATTGCCATAATCCGGTGGGGTCGCATGCGATCAATGAATTATCATCACCACCACCATCATCGGCAATTGATGTTCTCCCTCTCTCTTTCTCGCTTCAGTAATAGAAGGTAGATGCATGGGTTGCTATGGTCTGGATGGGCCGCACAATTACTGAGTAAACAGAATCTACATACTTGGCTTGTCGGTGTTGGGGTGCAGCCAGCAATCTGCAGTGGAAGGCGACATGAGCGAGCAAAGGACCGGCCAGTCCGTAGGATAGAATAATCGCCGACACAATGACCCGTGAGGGGAGCAACAGTCCACCCCCTTTCAGCGGGCCCGAACAGGCCGCCCGAACACCCTATCCACCGCCTACGCATAGCGCCTCGAGGACGTACTTCGCCGCCTGTTTTGCAATCGGAAAACACCCATTCATTGACGCGAGTCCAACTCTTCCCCACACACGACCCTACACCCCCAAAAACGCGTCTATGTACTTACCTCCCTATTCGCGGTTCCACCCCATCGGATGCGGAGTCGATATGTATGTAAAATCGGCGTCTTTGCCGCCCCACTCTCGCTTCATTAACCGCTGTTTGCCGAAAAAAAGTTATGTGCTTCCACCATATCCATGCGAATATGCAGGTATCTAATCCTGCCACAAATGCATCGTCTAGCCAATCGTGAGTGGTAGTTGACTTGTGAAGATTGCTCTGGACCGCTTCGTACTGCGCTCGTCCGTTGACGTCGCACGAGAGCCCAAGAGCTCGAAACCCAGTGCAGTGGGTTGGGGGTTTAGGGTTCCAATTGTCTGCGTACTGTCGTGAATGGGTATTTCGTGTCCAAAAAGTCCTTCAACATTGGGAGATCCGATAGAAAATCTTGATTAGTATCCCTTTGTCCGGCAAAATGGTGGAAAGTGTGTGGTGCATTGGCGCCTCGCTTGGTGACTAATACTGTCGAGTGATATCAAAATCATGCAGATACCGCCGCGCCTCCGCTATGCCACTTATCCCAGCATTCTCCTCCCTCAGGCGCACAAAGCGCTGTGGCAGGTTGACATCCAGTACACCCGTACTTCACCAGCTTCGGAGCTTGCCGGCCACCCTTAGTCTTTTTAAACTCAAATCTACATACAATGCATCTACACTTCTTCGCCATTGTAACCAACTTAAGTCTCCCATCAGCGTTGCTCATAGATACATCTAACGCGCGTGCGCATTCCAAATCCTCAGTCCTAGCATAGAATACAAAACGGCCCGTCTTCTTCACATACGTGCGGAGTACTCTCAGCTTCCTCGGTATCTTGGTGCCCATGAGCTCTTTGGCAAGTAGTCGACGGAAGTTGGCAGCTGAGCAAGCCTGACGAAAGGGTGCGGTAGCTGGATTGCAACCGGTATCGATGGCCTCAAGGAAAGCTTCATCGATATGCGAGTTGACTAGAGAGATGTCGAGGGGAAAGAAGAATAGGCACAACCGTTCCGTTCGTATCTTCTGGGTGGCAGTGAACCCTTCGGCATATTGACGAACGCTCAGGACCAATATCTATTCGGTACATTGCGGTACTTTTGCAACACTCAGGAATCACGACCAGATAGTTGGACCTAGGAAACGCTTCAGCTTGGTGACAGTCAACGGCCTCCGTTCTCGTTGAAGGTCTCGAAGCTCGGGCAGTATCTACGCTGTAATGGAGGTGGACACGACTTTATGCTCTGTCCAAGTACAGAACCTCCCATTTTTCGTACACTAGCTAAACAAATTTCGTACCCCCTGCATAGTTCTAGTTCTATTAGCGTCTCCGCAGGTACATGCCTGCCAAACATGCGATTGCTTCTGCCGCAGCAAGATATTGGGCGTTACTGAAGGCGGACAGAGTCAGTGACTTAATGTTGAATGATAGTCCATGGGTGAGCGCTGAATGCTAAAAAAAAAAGAAATACATACAGTGGCTGCCGGCTTGAGGTGCATGGAATCTTGATGCGGTACGTACGCGAGCAGGCAATGCCGATTATAGTTACCAACCGTCCAGCCAGCGGCGCACATCTATCCTGTACCCTGCTTTGTCGATTCACCTCCCCTCCACGTTCCAGATCTCCAAATCTTTCCGGCTGTCGACGTTGGTTTTCTTTCCCCCGTGATTATCTACGCTTGGATTTCCATCTCGCAGCTTCTCCCCCCCGGCCAAAGGTATCATACTCCCGAGCACGATCGAGCATGAGCAGTACCAGTCCGCGGGTTTCCGTTCGTGGGAGTAAACGCATACACACCCGCGTCCCGGGAGGTATGTGTGAAATGCTTCCATCCGATACTGGGACGCGTCGATGATAACCCGCTCCTTGAGTAGCCATGGGCTCCTCGAGAAAAGACAATAGGGCGACATGCATACAGCTGTTCACGCCAGAGCAGATTATTATCAGATGCACACACGAGGACCCAGGTTCGCTATCCTACCGTCGGACGTTGATGCATGCAGTCATGTGGAGCAATGGTTCCATCTTGCGAGTTCGCTTTCTTGGGGGGAGCGAATACCTCCAAAGGAAGGTACGTACATACGTCAACCAGCTCCCCCTATGGGGCTCCAGATTGTGTTAACGAGCTAACACGTGCAACGCGGTGAAGGTCAAGGACTATGCAGCCGAGTGGGCGGTTCACGCGCACATCCATCTCGAGTGGGTCACCAGCGGCGACGCAGAGATCCGCATCTCTTTCTCGAGAGGTGGCTTCTGGTCGTTTGTCGGGAAGGGGTGTCTGAATGTACCGTCAGGTCAGCCAACGATGAACCTGGCGCTGTCGGACGAGATCGAGGAGGCCACATTGAAGGCCAAAATACTCCACGAGTTTGGCCACGCACTCGGATGCATCCACGAGGACCCATTGCCCGACAGCAACGTCCCTTGGGAGAACGAAGCGGTGTATGACTACTATGAAAAGTGGTGGTGGAATGATGAATCCAGCTCCAACACCATGCCGGCCGAAACCGGAGTGACCCCCGCTTCAAGGGTCTCCGATGCAGAGTCGATCATGCTCTACCCTATTCCTTCACTTCCCGAACAGGGCACAAATGCTACTGGTTGGAATAGCCGCCTCTCGGACATGGACAAGCTTTTCATCGGCAAAGTTTACCCGCGGAGATATGACCTCGCAATCGGCTGCATAGGGATCGCCTACCAGACCCTTCCAGGCACGAAGTACTCGACAGTTCTCTGGTTCAACCGGAGAACCTGCAGCATTCCCCCGCGAATTGTTACTTGCCTGAACATGCTGGACATGTGCGGCTGCCCAGTCAACCGCCTTCGCATCCGCACGTTTGCCGACGCCATCAATGCCGAGAAATTCACACTTCACATCGACAGCTGGGACAAAACCGTGTTGTACAACGCCAGGGTTTCGTGGCTGAAGATCTCTGATCAGTTAGATATCCAGTGCGGTATCTTTTGCACTAAAACGGTTCGGTCATGCGACAAGCCCGGGAACGTCCAGGCAACAGTCAAGTTCGACCGCCCATTCCCCAGGCCGCCTACCGTGTTTGTGGGGCTGAGTGGCTTCGACATTGCCAAAAATTGGCAAATCCACCTGTACACATCAGATGTTGGCTGCGATGGATTCGACATTCATTTCGACGCCCAGAATCAAACCACGAAGCTCCATGCGGCTCAAGCGGTTTGGATCGCATTTCCAGCCGGCAGAGCTGGAATCTTGGCTGGGGACTTTAACGGACAAAAAACCAGCGGCTGGAAGGGGTCAGTTATGTTCCCAGAGCCATTCGGCCGTATCCCGAATGTATTCACTGCCTTCACAAAAATCGACGCCTCCAGTGCCCGCAACCTTCGGGTGCGCTTGGACACACGTGTGCTCGAAACTTACATGGAATGGGGGATAGCAGCCTGGTCAGACACAGAACTTTTCGAAATCAACGTTTCGTATCTGGTAATTGACACCTAAACGGAGAGTGCATTGACCTGTGAGTTATGTGGTTCTGGCTTGTATCGGAGGAAGGGGCTAATACTGCCGATCCGTCCGCAGGATCACCAAGGGCTTCTGAGATATGTAGCCGGCTGCAGGAGCGATTCTCTTGAGAGAGTGTGTAGGGTAAATGGCGGTTAAGCACTACAGCAAGAGGGCAGGGCACGAAGGGGGTATGGAGGCAACTATCTCCTTACCGGTGGGGAAGGCACTGGAGTGTGCGGGGCTTCTGTTAATTACTGCGGATTTCAGGCCTAACTACCATTGTTTGTCTCGCCGGCGGTATTTCTGCTTCCTGCAGGGCCAACCCTGAAACTCATATTCATTCTGGAGAGCATCGGTTCTCTCTCGCTGTGTGCCACAAACTGCAACCTAATATTGCCGGTACATAGGTACAATATGTAACCACATACCACCAGCCAGCGCCCGCACAGCCGACAGCCTTAAGCTTCGCGGCCAGCTCAAGCCATGCCAGAGAGAAGGAGCGGCATAACATCTGGCGGATTCAATCTTACCTCGTAAATATCTGGGCGAATACCGAACGTCGAAACAAAATTCCCATCGCTGTCTGGCAAGACGAATGAGATTCCACTCTGATATGCCCCCGCGAGCGAGCACAGAACGAACGACGTACAAGTTGAGGCTAGTTACAGCAGCTGCCTCCTTCTCTGCGCGGAGATGTGCCAACCTAGCACTTGCGTGCGTAGGGCAATGAGGTCGACTATCGTATCGTATCACGTGACTGCAATCTGCGGCCATGCTGTTGGGTGTACAGGAGATACCGAGGGGATCTCTTCTACACACGCTGATGGTGGGTAGATATAGGGCGTCCGCTTGGTGGTAACTCACACCGCCGAAACCTTCGATTCGCCATCACCGCCAAGCTAGGTAAGCCGGAACCGCAACCCCAGATCATCCAATATATCCGTCAGTCGTGTCTTGCAGAGTCAGCTCCGCCGCACCCCGCGCAACGCCGATTACGACCGTATGGGCTATATGATGTGCAATATCCAATCCCACCCCCCCCCCCCTAGAAGTCAACTCCGTCGGCAATGGTGAAGGTTGGCGCCAACACCATCCCATTCAACAAGGAAGCGGCGCGGTGGCTGGGAGTATGGCTTGACTCTCAGCTCACGCTCAAGGGCAACCATGCCATCCGGCTGAAGGACGGTAAGAAGGCAATGGTAAGGCTTCACCGGCTCACAGGGCAGATGGGGCTTTCGCCGGCCAACTGCAGGAAATTCATGACGGCTTGCATCCAGTCAGCCGCCATGTTCAGATCGGAGCTGTGGTGGAAAGGGGATCACGTCCGAGGCACCATCGGCCTGGCGCACGAGCTCCAGCTGCTGGTCAACCAGGAGGCACGGGCGACAACGGGCTGCTTCCGGACAACCAGCCTGGGAGCCTCTCGATGGAGTCTGGCCTCCGGGCAGCGACGACACAGTTGGAGAACAGGCAGCGGCGGTTTGCGCTACGGCTGCTCAGCCTGCCGCAGGGAGACCAAGTGAGGGAGATAGTGGGAGCGCCGACAGCGATTGGGAGGCGGCTCACAAACGCCCTGGCCTACGGTGGAAGAACAGAGAGCATTGTTTTGCTTGAGGAGCCGGAAACCCTCAACGCGGAGCTGCTGCAAGAGGAGGGGGCCGAAGTCAAGGCTGAGGCGGAGAAGGCTCGAGCGGGGCTCACCATGTTCACGGACGGGTCTCGAATGGAGGACGGGGCTGCTGGCTGCGGTGGTCTGGAAGAATGGCCAATCCTGAGTGGGCATCAAAGCCCATATGGGTTACAACCAGGAGGCCTGCGATGCGGAGTGCGCCGCTCTCACCCGCGCACTGGAATCAGCGCCGAGGAGAACATGGCCCCGGAACGGGCCACAATCTTCACGGATGCACAAGCGGCTATCAGACGGATGGCATCGGACCAACCCAGCCCTGGGCAGCAGTACGCTCTCCAGGCGCGGGAGCACATCGCCGCACTGCGGAGGGCATCATCATCGAAATCCGATGGTGTCCAGCACACAATGGGGCCGCCGGCAACGAGAAGGCTGACGAGTGGGCAAAGATTGTGGCGGGGGAGCGAGACACCCGAGGGGTGGAATGGCTGAGTTGCTCAGACCGGGCGGAGGTGCGCGCAATGCCTCTCCCACGGTCTCTTGCCAACCTCAAGCGGGAGATCTCGGAGAAGAAGTAGGCGGAAGCGCGCCTGTGGGCTGGAGGCCCGACCTCCAGGATGAAGTACCGGATGCCGAAAAGCCAGAGGCCAGACGGTACGGTAGCTGGGAGCACCAAGAGGCTAGCCTCGCGGTTCTACCAACTCAAGACGGGGCACTGCCTGTCCGGGCAGCACCTCAACTGGACGAAGAATCGGCCCACCCCGCAATGTTGGTGGCCGGTACCCGAACCAGACTCGGGTGCACCTCTTCAAGGCGTGTCCGGAGTGGAAGCCGCCGCAGAAGATCCTGTGGACGAAGGTGCGTAAGGAGACTGGGAGGTGGAAGGACCGGTGGAAAATCCGGGTATTAACTTTTTCTCCTTCTTTTACTTCATAATGCATTATTTTATGAAGAGGAAGAAGTTAGGATTATTCAGGAATAGTAAGTCATTTCTCTTTTCTAAAAAGAGACCTCCTGGCGGACGAGAGGTGCAGCCGGGCGGTGCTTGACTTCTTTGCTTCTACGGATGTAGGAAGGCGGGTGCCGGTGGAGGGAGACAGTGAGCAAGATGTCCTTTCCTTTGTTATTTCCTTGGTGCGCACCACATCTCCTCGGGACAGGCCTGGGCGGAGGGCAGGGGGAAATTGCAACGTGCCGCCACCGCGCGGACTGCGGACAGGAGACGGACTGTATATAATCTCGCCATGATCTAGATAGGTCGCATGCGAGTAATGATTAAACAAAAAAAATCCTACCCCCCTCCGCAGCATCCTAACACAGCAAAACAGGTTGAATATACATACGGAGTAGGTGCCTACGGCGTGAGCGTCTGACGGCTTGTGTGGTTAGATCTCGTGACACAGCGCGCGTACCGTTCCCCTGGCCAACTCCCCCATGAGCTGAATTCTCGAAAAGTGGATATGTAGTAATTACTTGCTACGTAGAGTTGGCGCTTCGCCGTGAGGATTCAGCGTGGATGCATTTTGTACATTTCGCAGCTGCACACCTTCCGCTACACATCAGATCCACCACGCGGCAGTACCCGCGCGCAGCAGTCCTGGATATTTTGTTCTCCCTCACGAGTGTACACGTACTGCACGGAAGTATCTGCAGTACTCTAAGTAGAGCCGATTTATCCTATATCCTCTGTTTCCATAGGTGCCGTGAATACCAGTTAAGCCCGACAGGCTGTCATTGTCGAGCTGCGTGTCTGCTCGCATTAGATGGAGCCATCCGAACAGATATCGTCATGATCCAATAGGGTCGAATACGATCAATGGATCATCATCATCATCTTCGGCAATGCCGTACGCGAAATAGATTAATGTGTTCTCTCTCTTTCTCTTTCTCACTTCAGTAATAGGAGGTAGATACTTAGATTGCTATGATCCAGGTAGGTCGAATGCAATTACTGAATAAACGTTTGAGCGCAGCCAGCAATCTGCAGTGGAAGGCAACATGAGCGAGCAGAACATGGCAGCAAAGGACCGGCCAGGTCGATCTACATCTTTTGGCGATGTGTTGGATAGTACAGTCCGCAGGATATAATAATCCCCAAGGCGATGACTCGCGAGGGAAGCAAGAGCCCCCCTTTCAGTAGGCCCGAACAGGCCGCCTGATCGCCCTATCCGCTGCCTACGCATAGCGCCCCGCGGAGCGTCCCGCGGACGTGCTTCGCCGTCTGTTTGCAATCGGAAAACACCCACTCATTGGCACGAGCCCAACTCCTCCCCGCACACGATCCTTCGCCCAAAAAAACGACCGTCTGTGTATTTACCTGCCTACCTACCTGCATGCCTATTCATGGTTCTACCCCATTGGATGCGGAGTTGAGATGAATACAAAATCGGCTTCATTAGCCTCTGTTTGCAGAAGAAAATAAATGTGCTTCCGCCATGTCCATACGAATATGCAGGTATCTAATCCTGCCACAAATGTATCGTCCAGAGGCATCGGACTCAGCCAATCGTGAGCGGGTAGCTGGCTTGTGGGGATTGCTCTGGACTGCTTCGTACTGTGTTCGCCCGTTGACGTTGCACGAGCCGAGAGCTCGAAGCCAGTGCAGCGAGTTGAGGGTTTAGGGTTCCAGGCATCTACTTCTCATACCTAACTGTTGCGAATATTACGTGTCCAAGAAGACCTTCGACGTCGGGGGGTCCGGTAGGAGGTTCTCGATTAGTATGGGTCGAGCATAATACGGCACTTGGTTATTAGCGTCTCCACAGGCAAATGCCCGCTAAACATGCGATTGCTTCTGCGGCAGCAAGATATTGAGGCCTGGGGAACAGTGGGTCTCGCCGTTATTGGGCGTTACTGAAGACGGACAGAGTACATGATTGGCCGTTAAATGATAGCTCATAGGTGAATGCTGCATGCTAAAAAAGGAATGCATGGCTGCTAGTTTGAGGTGCATGGAAAGCATGTGTGTGGTATATCTTGATATGGTCGGTAGATATGTATATGTACTCTATCTACGCGAGCAGACAATGCCGATCATTGTTACCAACTTCGTACAGGACCGGCCACCCAGCTGTGCACATCTATCCACCATCTCCCCTCCACGTTCCGGATCTCCAAATCTTCCCGGTTGTCGACGTTGGTCTTCATGGGGGGGGCCCCCCCCCCCCCCCCCCCCACCACAGAAAAAAAAAAAAAAAGAAGAAAAAAAACAAACACCCCCAACAAAAAAAAAAAAAAAAAAAAAAAAAAAAAA
>Ga0307516_10006595_pt1 | contig 13565 bp, 10 predicted proteins | sample 19_EM_MG_FD_203310 | JGI IMG/M metagenome (GOLD analysis project Ga0307516, IMG submission 203310) | Populus trichocarpa ectomycorrhiza microbial communities from riparian zone in the Pacific Northwest, United States - 19_EM | ecosystem: Host-associated > Plants > Roots > Unclassified | place... | reverse complement strand
GACGTAAGGTGAGGTCCCGCGGTACATTCAAAGGTGTGTTGCAGAGGATAGGAAGGATGCGAACCCAAAGCTAATGGGGCTTTTTCGTTAGACAGGAAGGTTGGACGGAGGAGGATGGTCTGGTGGTTGTGGGCGGTGAGGATTATAAGGGTCGGAGCAGTCAGCCACTACTGTGGGGAAAAAGAGTTCCAAATTTCCCACGGCCTTTGATGATCCGAACTTCGCCTCGTTGCTGGCAAACGCGCAGGGAAAATCAAAATCATTCCGTGTTCTCTTCCATAACCGTGCTCAATGTAGAAACAGCACTCTCACACCGCTGCCGTACTGGTGAACTTTTTGCTTCGCTCGCACCTCCGGTTCGGGTGGCGCACTGCATCCCGGAGCATCGTATTGTGCATCCACCCTTCTGCTATTGAATGTGGCCAAGCCCAAGCCGGTAGAGGTTGAGACCGAACCTAGAATGGACTCGAAGGCCCCTTTTGATTGCGAGACGGACGGAGTCCCGCTTTGGCAACGAAGATCGTCGGCCCACCTGGTCATGGCTGCGACGGCCTTCTTCACAACTCGCCGTCATAAAGCGCCCCAAAGGAATTCATTCACGGAAGGCTATCACTGCATCCCAATATTAAGCAGCGCAGAAGGTGCGTAACTGGATTCAACTGGCTGACCATGAACCAGGTACGACTCGATCGGCGCGAAGGAGCGAGGTTGTTTCTCGTCACTTTTTTGTCACGCGACTCGAAATGCAAAGTACTCGGGCCGTAAAAGCCAGATCTCTTCGGACTTATGTCACACTCGGATAATCGTTAACAGGCCCAACAGGCGTTCGGGCGCTCGCTCACTATCCGGCGTGTACGGAAGCCAGGGGCTTGTCCTCAGCTGTTCCGGCCGCCGGACAAGATTGGACACAAATTTCCAACAAATCCTTCCAGATCTTTTGCCAAAAATTTCTCGCACAGATTCACTTTTGACAGCACCCTGCGATCTTCCCAGTGCCTCACGATCTCGATCGAACCTACATCTGTCGGAATATCTCTGACCCGTCCAGCCCACCCACCCACCGATTTGAACCTGGCGGAACTGCGGCCGATTGTCCCTCCATAACGTGAACCAACCAATATACTCATGGCCATCGGAGCGCCGCCGCGTATTTGCCTGTTCTGACCTACAGCACCCACTGGTATACTCCCCGTCCCTCACGCTTGTGGTGTAGATCTTCGCTATGTTCATGCAAAGGGGCTGGTCGAACAAAGCCACCGCTTGCCTGATCCTGGCCGTCGAGTCGACTCGGGTGCCTCATTGGCGGCGATGTTGTCTTCAAGTCCCGTATCGTTGACAGCCGTTTAGTGGGTCTCGATGGTTTGCCAACCGTCTTGGCCTGACGGCCCAGTATGCTGCCCCGTTGTGGACAATATTAAATGGCCTTTAAATGACCAAATATTGGCCGTTCTGTCACATACATTACCCTCCGGCTTGAAGTCAATAAATGTGATCCTGAATGTTGGGGAATGTGACACGAATAGGGTCTATTCTCAATAATTGCAACAAAATGGAGCATAAGTTGCGAGGGTTGGTTTTCAGGCGTGAATTCGTGCAAAACGACCATATGTATGCTTCAGATGCCTTGAAATTGCATAAAATCACTAGCGGGACGTTCGGTTTCAAGGCATTCAAAACATACATACGGTCCTTTTGCACAAATTCATGAATTCACGCCCAAAAACCAACCCTCACAACTTATGCTCCATTTTGTTGCAATTATTGAAAATAGACCCTATTCGTGTCACATTCCCCAACATTCAGGATCACATTTATTGACTTCAAGCCGGAGGGTAATGTACGTGACAGAACGGCCAATATTTGGCCATTTAAAGGCTATTTAATATTGTCCACAACGGGGCAGCATACCGAGTCGTATCTTCAGACATCTTGGAGCTGGGCAGGCACATCCGCTGGCAGAACCCCCCGCGATCAACTAGAACTCTAACGTGCATTTCCAGAACCTCGGCCAACCACCCCCATAAACATCATGAATTGGCATGCCCGTGGACCGAGGATTGGCCATTGTATTTCCGATCAATAGAGTTCGTGTGGTCAGCAGGCAAGATGCCAGATGGTAGGAAATGGAGTGGTGTACCTACGGGGCCAGTGAACTTCTAGGGCGGATTATTGGGCCTCAGGCCTTAGACCGCAGCAATTCGTGCGGTTGGTGTAGCGAGGAACCCGAATGATTGTGCCCACCCAGAATCCATATAGAAAACGTGTCCATCCACATTGCACACACCAGCTGGTCAATCGAACAAGTCCCACCAGATGGTCGTAGAGCTGGACAGAATTTAGAACGCGCCCTGAACAAGTTCCCTCTGCGTAGGTGACCATGCAGAGTGTTATCAGCCTTTGTGAAAGCGGTCGACACGTCCTAGCCGCGTCAAACCTCAAAGGCTTGTCGAAGTGGGATAGGATAGTGGTGCAACTGGCCGCTTACAGTACTACCTGAAGCTTGAATACGTGTCGTTTGAGAGAAGGATAAATCGCAGAGAGTGGTTTGGTCACCTAGTGGGTTTGAACAGAACAGATCTAGAAACGCCCGTGGCTTGTTTACAACTAAAATTCCCGGGATGTTAGTACCGGGTTTTATCGTGCAAGAAAATAAGTGCCACTGCCAAAAACCTGATTTCACGGTAAATCGTCACAGGTCACAATTGTGTCACACCATCCCCTTTTTGTTCTCGTTTGTCCCATGCTCCTCTCCTTATCAACGGTGATTTCCAGCGCTCTTCTCTCTTTTCTCCTCCCCATCAAATCACCCCCATGAGTGGCCAACTTCGGACCAAACAAAAGTTACTGCTGACCTCGACCCATCATCCCCCGCCTCCTCGATATCTCTCTCGCCTACACACACACTCGTCTCGCTCTGCACCTTCATGGAATCCGGTTACCAAACCTGCTCTGCGATCCTCGTTGTTCCCACCGTTCGCGGGTTCTTTCATTCTCGATCGGGTCCTACCGCTAGTCATTACTTGCCTACTGATGCCGGTCCTCGGAAATGACTGGATTGCGCTGTGCCGGCCAATTTCCCTTGAAGGCTGACCCTCCCTCTAACACCCCACACCACACTTGCTGGACGGCCTCACGCCACCGCACCATTGGTTCCCTGTTCCAGGTTTGTCCCTTCTTTTCACTCACTTCACACACTCATCATCCTTTTAGCACCCATAGATCAATCTTGGAAGCTGCGGGGTTCAGATGTCGGAGCATGCAATGTGTTCTCATCATTTGTAACCAAATCCCATCTCAACAACGCATTTGTTTTGATATATGTTAAATGATCACGCTATTGCTCTAAATGACTCGTGTGGTGAATGGCGGGCCGCCGTTCTGATGCACCCATTGAATGGACTGTGTGTCCCATTGTCATCTATGTCTTCGTGTAAGCGAGCCGCTCATGAGTCATGACGCTCCGTCTACGATCCATCTTTCCCACCTCCTTCGGTTGCTGCTGCTGGGTGTGTATCAAAATGGGTTGATTCCTCTTGAAATTTCCATCCTCCCTTGTGCAACTATTGGATTATGCGTCCCTGCCATCTCCCCTGGACGTGAGCCACAGTCCAAACTGCAACAGCAGCTGAGGCATTGGAGACCTCTGATTGAATGTTGGGACATGCTCGGCATGCTAAACAGGCTAGAGCGTGCCTTGCCATTGCAGTAGGGTTCCGTCATCAAGCTCAAGCGCGTGTTCAACAGTCAAGTATTCAAGAGATGGTAATTGTCCGGCATACACCTCCCGTCACGAAGTCTTGAGAATAGTTCCACGAAATGATCATTATCGGGGCCTGTATGCCGCGTTTGTTTGACGACTGCTATAACGGATCTCCACAACAGCTGACGAAAACAATAGCTCCTTTGTTGATGTTGTCCGGGTGGCAGCTGTGCAAAATCTTCTGCGAAAATGACTTGTAGGCCATATAACTGAGGCGACGGACTCCACTTCCTCATCGATACTGTACTCGCACGACCAAAACGGTAACGGCAATTGCCGAAAATGATGACAAGCGCCCGTGCTGACCGGGTAGACCCTCGGATGACGGATGACACCCTGGGGGGCCGGTAAACTCAGTGATGACACCCCAGGGGCACCGGTAGACCGCGTGATGACAAGGCGAGGCGCTGGTAGACCGCGTGATCACACGGCGAGGCGCTGGTAGACTGAGCGATGGTACCCCGGTGTGGAGGGGAGCCATCGCACCCGGTAGGGTCTATGGGGGTTACCCCACTGCAGATGGGAGTAGCCTGACTGTAGATAGCGCAGGATAGCAATGTACATAGCATACAGGAGGACATAACAACACAGACAATCATTCTGAGAAGTGAGTGGTGGTGCTCCTATGCTTTCCTATCGCATGGACGGGCAGTTGCGCACCCGCCACGTGTCTTATCTCGTCTCGTTCACCTCGCATCGGCTCACCTTGTTTTGCCCCATTCCACTCCATCTTTCCCTGTTCCATCCTGCTTGCTTCACTCCGCCTCGCCTCGCCTCGCCTCATCTTGTCTCGTTTCATCTTGTCAGCAACCAGGTGATTCTGTTGCATGATAAGACAATCAGAGCCCCCAGTATGTTATCTACACTCCCCGCCTTGTCCAATTTCCTCTTTCTTCATCTGATCTCTTTGTTTTTCATCCAATCTCTTCATTTTTCGTCTAATCTCTTCATTTTTCGTCTAATCTCTCCGCTTTTCATCTAATCTCTCCGTTTTTCGTCTAATCTCTCCGTTTTTCGTCTAATCTCTCCGTTCCTCGTCTAATCTCTTCATTTTTTGTCTAATCTCTCCATTTTTTGTCTAATCTCTCCATTCCTCGTCTAATCTCTTCATTTTTTGTCTAATCTCTCCGTTTTTCGTCCAATATCTCCATTTTTTGTCTAATCTCTCCGTTTTTCATCCAATCTCATCCAATCTCTCCGTTTTTTGCCCAATCTCTTCATTTTTCATCCATTCTCTCCATTTTTCATCCATTCTCTCCATTTTTCATCCATTCTCTCCATTTTTCATCCAATCTCTTCATTTTTCATCCAATCTCCCCATTCCTCATCCAATCTCCTCATTTCTTTGCCAGACCCTCTCAATTCTCATCATCAGCAGCAGTTGCTGTTGCACAACCAGACAATTGTGCTGTTGGGTGCTCTTGGTATGTTGTTTGGGCACTCCACCTTATCTGATCTCATCTGGTCTCTTGTTAGCAGCAGTGGTTCATATTGTATGGTTCCTATTGTGCAATAAGGTAATCATACACTCTCAGTATCCCATCCAACCTCTCAACTGCTTGCCTTGCCTCATCCCATCTCATTCCCCACCTCAACTGCTTGTTGTTCATTGCACTCAACCCTGGTACTCATCCTGCTTATTGAATGGCTAGTTCACTGTCCTAACTCAACTATTTTCAGCTTCCACATCCAACCTTTCCACCTAGTTCCCCAAATCAATCTCTCTGTACACTATACCCTCCTCTGTGTTATGCTTCACCCCCCCCCCAAAATTGGATCTCCAATTGATTTGACAGAGGATCCTGTGGAACGGATCCCATCTTATATTGTAAGGGACTGGCTTCCTGCTGCAAATGAAGCTGTGCGGCATCTCTTCACTTTCAACCACTACCCGAGCTGCAAAACACACTATTTCAGACCCCCTGATCTTGCCTTGGTGTTGCATGAATACAGTATCTTGGGGTTTGACCCTGCTACTCTCCCTCAACTTGGTCTCCCCATTGATCCCTCCATCTCAAAGTTGTATCAAGATGGAATCAAGTCAGCAAAACACCCCATTCACTCAGTCACCCTTGCCCTCCATCCCACACTCAAGCAGTCAGTCACCCTACCTGTTTGGGTTTTTGACTACTGGAGAGAAATGGAGGTTGCCTTGTCATATCGGACAAAGTGGGAGGTTGCTCTGGTGTGGTTGCAACCATACCTGAAATCACCAGTACTGGTTGATCAGTGTCGTGATTTGATGATGGCACTCACTTTTTTTCCATGGTCTGGCAACAACATTGCTGTTGAGAATATTACTGCCATCTTCTCAAGTTCCCCCCCAAAATGCTACCTGAGCACCTTCCACATTGATTATATGGTTAGACAGATGTCTATGCAACATCAGGAGCTATATGGGGCACAGGCTTCTGGGCGCCATGTGTTTGCAGATACAAATGTATTTCAAACCATTGTCAAGTTCTACAGTACACGGCGTACACCAGTCAAAACTGGTGACCATCTCTGGGACCGCCTTGCAGAGATTGAGAACCGAATTGTCCGAGGGGAGGTTGATAGTGTTGGTGGGGCACACTACCTTCCACTTCACTGGGTCTCAGTGGTTTTTGACATTAAGCAAAGGTGTATTCTCTATGGTGACTCTCTCAACCGCCAGATCCCAGGGGCTGAACACACTGCATTCACCCGGTGGATCCAGAAGCTCAGCCAGAGGTCTGGCAGGAATCTTGATCTTGATTCAATTCTGGTTCATCCACTACAAACTGGATATCAGAATGATAGCACTTCCTGTGGACTTTTTGCACTAAATGCCATTGGCTGCCATTACCTGGACCATCAAATACTCCTTGCTGATCGAACTTCAGTGGTTTCTGCACGAATGAACATTGCATTGGATCTTCTGAATGGAAACACAGTATGTCCTGTTCATTATACATCATTACATACTGAGCTCAATGTATCTACATATAAAAAGCACGGCAGTACGATCCTACTCATATGATTGGCCAACCAAAAGCGTCGTGATTGGCCAACCAAAAGCAGAAACCCCCCCTGAGCGTGTACGAGCGCTGAGACCAAGGAGTTCAAGGCGAGGAAGTTGGGAGAGTCCCACTGCCGACGGTGCCAAATTGCCGCTCCTCAGCAGCGACATCGACATCCTAAACCAGAACGCAGTCAAAGCCTCCGTGGCCCCCCCATCTGGTACGCCCTCGTTCCCGCCCCTCACCCATTTCGTGCAGAGTACCGATTGTGCCTACTTTCCAAACCTCAATACTCTAGCCTGTGGACGTTTAATTAGACGCGCCTTCGATCTGCACGAATTACCGTCCTTGATTGAGACGATCTTCTCGAGTAAGGATGAGAGCGACGAGATCCATTCCCTCCTTGGGGGCGATGCGCAGACCTTTGTTGATGTGATGAATGAGGCACGTTATCTCTTTGTATACCATCGCGAATCTGTCGGTTGGAATTGACATCAACGCCTTCTGTCGACCAGGCGCTGGACAGGCTCGACCTTTCGCCACGGATCCGTGAAAAATGTCTCAAACCGTTGTACAGGATGTGTGGTCGCCGCGCACTCCTTCCAAATGCCATGAAGGTCCTCGTTCAGTACGACCGAACCAGTCCCGCACTGTATAGGGGCGGGTTTGGGGACGTATGGAGAGGGGGGTATTGCGGCCGGGATGTTGCTGTGAAGGTCATGAGGACATACTCCAACAGCGACTTACAAAAGATAGTCGGTGTGAGTCGCAGGCTACGCCCTCTTTCCGCACGTCTGTCCGCTGACGCTTGCTGTGCATTATGTAGAGGTTCTGCAAGGAGGTTGTGATATGGAGAACCCTGCAGCATCCGAATGTCCTGCCCCTGGTCAGTGTGATAATGTCCGAGAGCCAGTTCGCGATGGTGTCAGACTGGATGGGGAATGGAAACATCAATGACTTCATAAAGGCAAACCCGGATGCAAACCGGCTAGGACCGGTAGGCTTCCCCATTGTCTCTACCTTGGGTTTGTTGACGATCATATGACATACCTAGTATAATAGACTGCTGAAACTGATGATGATATCATCATGACTGATTTCTCCTTCCTCTCTCCCTCACCCCTTATCCAACCAGCTCAAAATGTTCCCCTGCAACTATCCCCACCAAGACCCACCCCCAATGCACCTCCCCTTATCATTTTGGATGATTACTCTGTTGTCCATGCCCCCCAAGACCCTTCTGCTGAGGACCGTCTTGAATCACCAGCCCTACCAGAAAGCCCCTTGACCACAGTTCTCTTTCCCCACTCCAACTATTCTGCCTCTGGTGATTCTGATTCAGATATGATTTACCCTCCATCTTCTGGGGTACCTCAGAACCAAGCTCTGCAGGAGTCTCAGAATCTGACCTGCCATCTGCAGTGGCTTCTGAAGCTGACCTCCCAGCCAAGTTGTATCTGCGTCCATCTCCACCCAAGAAACAGACTGGTATCTATGACTTTTTCCGGGCTTTAACTGAAGATGAAGCAGAAGCTGCACGGGCAAAGAGAAAAAGGACTGATTCTGATGAAGAGGCTGATCGAGCAGCACGTAGGCGGAAGGAGGAACAAAAACAGGAGAAGAAGCTTGCTGCAAGACGGGAAGGAAATCGCCTTGCTCAGCAGAAATCCAGGAGGAAACGTGTTATGATTGACATCAAAACTGGTGTGCGGGACAGTGATGGGAAGCGGATTCCAGTAAGCTAATCTTCTGATTTCACATGTCATAGTAGCAATGAGCTTATGACCACCAAGATTGTAGCCAAATCAAATCAGGAGGTCTATGCTCCATCTCGTGCTGATGTTGCTGCAGCATCACGCCCAAAGAAAGCCATTCTGGCAGGGGCAAAGCAACGGAAGAACGAAAAGGAAGGCAAGGTCCACAAGCTAACAAAAAAGGAATCTGAACCCCCCAAAAACATCAACTGGAAGTCCCCAACCTATTGGCCACTGATTGACCAGACAGCAAAAGAGCAGGTGGGAAAGCCAAATATCAGTGAACTTCTGAGGCAACTCCGACGAAAAGATGGATGTTTTATCCACCTTCGTCAACAGCGCCTGAGTGAGTGGAGGGATCAATCAGACAAAGAGAAGATTAAATGGTCAAAGAAGACACTTGATGAAGTTCAGAAGGGGTTCCTCCCAGGTGGAATTGAAACTCGTTTCAATATATTTGTAAGTCTCCTCAAATTACAGAGTACCTCCTGCTAATAACAAAACAGCACAACCACCCTGCTGTATGTGCTAAGATCAAGATAGCTCTGAAATCACTCCGAGATGCATGTGTCCGTCTTGATCTCTCATCAATCCGTGGTGTCATGATGGGGATTATAACATCAAAAGCACCTGAGATGTTCAATGTCACTGTAATCCGGAAGGTTCATGGCAAATATGTCTGGGATCACTTCCACTGCCATGATTCCTTTGTCAGGAACTTTGTGAAGAAGGAACTGAAATGGTCTTTCCGTCATACAACTCGTCCAGGGAAGAAAGTCCCTGTGAACATTGAAGAAATCCTCACTGATAGTTTTCTACGCTTTGTCTGGACAATTTCCAACTTCAAGATCCTGGCTGTATTTCTGGTCAACTCAGACCAGACTCTGATCTACTACACAGCTGGTGCTGAAGAGACCTATGCTGTTACTGGGAGTAAACAGGTTGAGGTGGTTGGCAAGGATGAGCAGAGGGGGTTCACTCTCATGGTGGGGGTTTCAATGAGTGGAGCAGTGTTGCCATTTCAGGCAATTTATTCAGGGAAATCTCCAGCTTCCCTTCCCACATCTGCTGCCCCTAGTTACTCCAAAGCCACAGAGGACTTGAAATTCCGCTTTGAATACTCCAAATCTGATAACCACTGGTCAACAATTGAGACAATGAAGAGCTATGTCACCAATATCCTTGCACCATACTTTGAATTCCACCGCAAGAACCTGAACCTCCCTAATCAGATTTGTATCTGGCAAATTGACTGTTGGTCAGTCCACAGATCTTTGGAATTCCGCAGTTGGATGGCAGCAGAATACCCCTGGATTTGGATACACTTTGTTCCAGCAAACTGCACTGGCCTATTTCAGCCATGTGATGTTGGGATTCAGCGAGTGCTCAAACTTGCAGTGAGGCGTTCAGCCCTCAGCAGCATTGTGGACCATACCATGTATCAGCTGAACAAGGGCATTTCACCTGGCCAAATCCCCTTTGAGAAGCGGTTACCTGTGGTTCGGAATCGGTCAGTTGAGTGGTTGGTCAATGCATATGAGGCAATCAACAACCAAGAACTTGTTCAAAAGGTAGTGTCATTAATATAAATCTGTTGTTGATGTATATTTATTCATCATTCTTCCAGGCTTTCAAGCTTTGCTCAACTGGAGAGGATGGATTCAACCTCTCATATGAGTCACTGACCAGTGAGAAGGCAAAGAAAGCACTTTTAGAAAGGATGAAAAACAGCAAGGATTTTACAGACACACTTTCTCGGACAGGGACAATTGGTACAGAAGAAGAAGAAGAAGAAGAAGAATGGGTCACTAATAATGGCAGTAAGGTCATTGAATATGATGAAATTGACTCATCAAAAACTGTGGAGGAGGAAATTGCAGATTTGATGGCTGGAGGTGCAGTGGATGACCTGGTGGAAGATGATGAGGTATGTGTTGGAACAAACCTGGAACAGTACATTGGGTATGAGTTTTCTTCACAAACTGCTACTAATGCATGGATGAAGTGGGACACAAAGGGGTCTCACTAAGTAGTTGTAGCAAATAAAGCATCAATGGTTCTGTCCCTGGTGTATGACTGACAACCAGTCTAATCTGTAGCCTCAGTTACAACCAATGACAGGACCCCAAGTGTCTTGTCTATATCTATGGCAGTGTTCAATTCATACATATCAACTATCCCAGGACCCTGGATAATTGGCACTAGAGGTTCACCAGGAGTCTGAACCTTTTTGGTCAGATTCTAGGTGGTCTCCCTGCCAAAATCTGACTGAGTCCAAGCTTTTTTGGCCCAAATCCAGCCTCCCCCCACCAAATCCTCCCCACCCTGTTTGCAGCTGTATTGAGCAAATTCTCCATTGTCTCTCCAACCCTCTAACCCCCCATAACATCTCAAAGGATTTCACACTGACTATTCTACCCTCTGTAGTTTTATAAACCTGTGAAAGCTGACAACGGGACCCTACATTGCTGGAAAACCTAGCAATGACTGATGGCAAGACCAATGGCATCAGAAAACCTTGCAATGACTGGTGACAAGGCCTATGGCATTGGTAAACCTAAAGATGACTGACAATGGGACCTATCATGCCGGTAAACCTGATGATGACTGATGACAGGAAATGTGATGTCGGTAAACCTGGTGATGACTGATGACAGAACTCTAGGTTCCGGTAAACCCCATGATGACTGGAGGATAGTTTCGGTAGACTAGATGATGACTGATGACAAGTGCTACGGGACGGTAGCGGTAAACCTTATGATGACCGATGACTACCGGTCTGGTCATGCGAGTACAGTATTCCTATGTCGCTCCCTATTGTGAATAATTGTACTACGACATATTTGTCACAAATTGTACCCCTTGATTGAGCGTGGGCAACCAACTACCAACCGCCCAGCCGTGCACACTCCCGCCCGACACGAGCACATGGGTATGGGGGATGCCGTATTTCAGGGAACCCTCGCGTCCCGGGCTCTGCCGCTGGTCGGCCTTGGACCTTATGTTAATCGAGGGCAAGGCGGAACAATGCCGAGCCCAGCAATACCATAAATGCATACAAGATATGAATACTGGGAGTAAGTGTATAGTATACAATACGACGACCATACAGGTTAAAAGGTAAAATGTATGGGCATATATGAATGTAGGGTGTGTGTGGCGAGACCGGCTCATCTATCAACGCTCGGCGTATTTATATTCGTCGCGCTGAAAGCTCGAACCTAAGTGGGCTGGTATAACCGGTCAGCACAACTACCCCACACCAAAAGTAAATAGAAATCAAGCATACCTCGATGGTCTCGGTCTCGAAGAATGCGGACAAGTCGGACGAATCTCCTTCTCATCCCAGTATTCACGTAAGGCTCGAACTCGAATGTATTTGTTCACGATAACCTTTCTAGCTGGCGGCTCCACGATCTCGATTTCCATATCTAGTTCTGGGAGGTATCGAGTTCGACGAACAGGTGGCCCTGAGGGTAGTGTGGGTGGGGGGATTTCGTAGGCCAGCGAGGCGAGGAATTCGGAGTCAATCCTCGTCTAAATGTCAGTGCATCCAGTGGCGATGATAAGTGGCGGGGCCCAGGAAAGCGGAAGAAGAACCACATACCCTGCGACTGTCCAACGCGGCCTGCGATTGTGCGGGTGTTTGGGAGTGCATGCTCATAGTGCGTAGTTATGTGTTTGTGGCTGTGATAGATTGATGAGGAAAGGGGTGCTTACGCTAAACGGCGCCCTCTTACATATGTCCCTTACCAACGCGTCCACAACGTGTGGAGCACATGTCGGAACCTTTCCGGGCCGAGGCGAATCTTCCGCAAATCCCGCACTTTCCGCCATCTTCTACTTGGTGCCAAAATCCCCATCGGCCTGTTCGTGGAACAGTTAACAGCTGTGGCTCAAGCCACTCTTTTTTTGCTCCGAGATCCAGATTATCTACTAGCCGCAATTGAGCATAGGGGTTCGAGCTCGGCCTCGGATATCACCGTTAGCAGACAGTGGAGGGCAGAGCCGTTAGACTCTACTTAGACATGTCTTGGACATGTCCCAGCCTACGGTCACTGCCGATGTCATCGAAAGCGTTTGATGGATGGGTCCGATTGGTATACATCCCACGAGCTCTCGGAAGAAATTCCCAGAAGATCCAGTGCATGGGGCATTGACTGTGAATAAGACGATGAATACGAAGGAGGACGCCGTCCTTGCTTTCTCCCCCACCTGCTCCCCCCACTTGGTTTCGGTTTTCCTCCTATCCCGCAACACATCAAGCACGAAATTTCCCCCAATTCCCTCCCCAGCTCTCTGTAGCTCATCATGGGGGAAACAACAATAAGCCCAAAAGCGTGCGTCCAGCCCAGCTCGTTCCTTTGTCGTTCACTCTTAGCTGACCGCGTCTTTTCGTTTCTAGCTTAGAGGATGCTATGCTCAAGGCGTTGCCAACTCTCTTTCCAAACCTTCTTGGAACGGCAAGCAGCGCCCGTGTCGAATTCTACGACAAGTTCCAACGCGAAGCCGACGAGTACGACCGTGACTTCATGAAGAAGTACGATGAGGATTTGAATACCACCTTGATCTTCGTGAGTGTTTGTTTCCGCTTCCGCGCCTCGATCGTGGCATTGATTCGCTTCTCTGCTGGAATAGGCCGGTCTGTTCTCTGCCGTCACATCCGCTTTCATCCTCGACGTCCAGAAAAATCTCCAACCGGACTACACGCAGTTAAGCTACGAACTCCTCAAGATCATCGCAGCTTCCTCGCTTGGGAACCCGCCAACTGGCGCCGATGCTCAGCCCCCCCAGTGGAATGGCCCCGATTCCACTGTGGTCCATGTTCAAGCCATCCTTTACTCAAGTTTGGCAGCTTCCCTCCTCTCCGCGTTCGTCGCCATGTTGGGCAAGCAGTGGCTCAACCGTTACTCCCAGATGGAGATGCGCGGGTCCGTTATTGATCGCAGTAGGCATCGTCAGCGCAAGATGGACGGGATGGTCACCTGGCATTTCAACCTCGTCATGGAATGTCTGCCCCTCATGCTCCAAGCCGCTCTCCTCCTCCTTGGTTGCGCCCTCTCCAACTAC
>Ga0307516_10006594_pt1 | contig 13567 bp, 13 predicted proteins | sample 19_EM_MG_FD_203310 | JGI IMG/M metagenome (GOLD analysis project Ga0307516, IMG submission 203310) | Populus trichocarpa ectomycorrhiza microbial communities from riparian zone in the Pacific Northwest, United States - 19_EM | ecosystem: Host-associated > Plants > Roots > Unclassified | place... | reverse complement strand
GCTCCTGGCACATCGAGGGCGTCAAGCGCTTCATCACGTCCGGTGAGCACGATATGGAGGAGAACATCCTCCACTACGTGCTGGCGCGCCCCGAGGGTGCCGGCCCCGGCACCAAGGGCCTGTCCCTCTTCCTCGTCCCGAAGTACCTCTTCGACTTCGAGACCGGCGAGCTGGGCGAGCGCAACGGCGTCTACGCGACGAACGTCGAGCACAAGATGGGCCTGAAGGCCTCCAACACCTGCGAGATGACCTTCGGCGACCGCCACCCGGCCAAGGGCTGGCTGATCGGCGACAAGCACGACGGCATCCGCCAGATGTTCCGGATCATCGAGTTCGCGCGGATGATGGTCGGCACGAAGGCGATCTCCACGCTGTCCACCGGCTACCTCAACGCGCTGGAGTACGCCAAGGAGCGCGTCCAGGGTCCGGACCTCGCGAACTTCATGGACAAGGCCGCGCCCAAGGTCACCATCACGCACCACCCTGACGTGCGCCGCTCGCTGATGACACAGAAGGCGTACGCGGAGGGCATGCGCGCCCTCGTCCTCTACACCGCGTCCATCCAGGACGAGATCCAGGTCAAGGAGTCCGCCGACGAGGACACCTCCGCGCTGGAGGCCCTCAACGACCTGCTCCTGCCGATCGTCAAGGGCTACGGCTCGGAGAAGGGCTACGAGCAGCTCGCCCAGTCGCTGCAGACCTTCGGCGGCTCCGGCTTCCTGCAGGAGTACCCGATCGAGCAGTACATCCGCGACGCCAAGATCGACACTCTGTACGAGGGCACCACCGCGATCCAGGGCCAGGACTTCTTCTTCCGGAAGATCGTCCGCAACCAGGGCGCGGCCCTGAACTCCCTCGCCGAGGACATCAAGGAGTTCCTGGCGCTGGGCACCGGTGGCGAGCAGCTCTCCGCGGCCCGCGAGCACCTCGCCAAGGCTGCCGTGGAGCTGGAGGCCATCGTCGGCCTGATGCTGACCGACCTCGCGGCCACCGAACAGGACGTCAAGAACATCTACAAGGTGGGCCTGAACACCACTCGCCTGCTGCTGGCCTCCGGTGACGTGGTCGTCGGCTACCTGCTCCTCAAGGGCGCCGCGATCGCGGCCGAGAAGCTGGAGACGGCCTCGTCGAAGGCGGTGTCCTCCAAGGACGTGGCGTTCTACACCGGCAAGATCGCGGCGGCGAAGTTCTTCGCGGCCGACGTCCTGCCCGGTGTGACCCTGGCCCGCAAGGTCGCCGAGGGCGTCGAGCTGGACCTGATGGAGCTGGACGAGGCCGCGTTCTGAGCTCCGTACCTTCGAGGTCCTTCCGGTCCTTCTGTTCCTTCTGATCCTCCCGATCATTCCGGTCCCTCTGATCCTCCCGATCAGCCGTCGCGAAGGCCCGTTCCCCGGCTCTGGGGAGCGGGCCTTCGCCCGTCGTTAAGGTGAACCCATGACCGAACCCTCCCGCTTCGACCGCGGACTCACCGATGACCTGATGTCCTTCCTCGCGGCGAGCCCGTCGCCCTACCACGCGGTGGCCAACGCCGCCGCGCGGCTGGAGAAGGCCGGCTTCCGGCAGGTCTCGGAGACGGACGCCTGGGACGGGACGAGCGGCGGCAGGTTCGTGCTGCGCGGCGGGGCGATCGTGGCCTGGTACGTCCCCGAGGGCGCCGCCGCGCACACACCGTTCCGGATCGTGGGCGCGCACACCGACTCGCCCAACCTGCGGGTCAAGCCGCTGCCGGACATGGGGGCGCAGGGCTGGCGGCAGGTGGCCGTGGAGATCTACGGCGGGCCGCTGCTGAACACGTGGCTCGACCGCGACCTGGGGCTGGCGGGCCGGCTGTCCCTGCGGGACGGTTCGACGCGCCTGGTGAACGTCGACCGGCCACTGCTGCGGGTGCCCCAACTCGCCATCCACCTGGACCGTTCCGTGTCTGCCGAGGGTCTCAAGCTGGACAAGCAGCGGCATCTGCAGCCCATCTGGGGACTGGGCAACGACGTACGCGACGGTGACCTGATCGCCTTCCTGGAGGAGGAGAACGGGCTCGGCGCGGGCGAGGTGACCGGCTGGGACCTGATGACCCACTCCGTGGAACCGCCCGCCTACCTGGGCCGCGACAACGAACTGGTCGCCGGACCGCGCATGGACAACCTGCTGTCGGTGCACGCCGGGGTGTCCGCGCTGGTCGCGGTCTCCGGCAACGATCCGGCCTCCGCGCGGGAAGGGCACGGCCCGTACATCCCGGTGCTGGCCGCCTTCGACCACGAGGAGAGCGGCTCACAGTCGGACACGGGCGCGGACGGGCCGCTGCTCGGCGGTGTGCTGGAGCGTTCGGTGTTCGCGCGCGGAGGGTCGTACGAGGACCGGGCGAGGGCCTTCGCCGGCACCGTCTGCCTGTCCTCGGACACCGGACACGCGGTGCACCCCAACTACGCGGAACGGCACGACCCGACGCACCACCCACGCGTCAACGGCGGCCCGATCCTCAAGGTCAACGTCAACAACCGCTACGCCACGGACGGTTCCGGGCGTGCGGTCTTCGCCGCCGCCTGCGAGAAGGCCGGCGTGCCCTTCCAGTCCTTCGTGTCCAACAACTCCATGCCCTGCGGCACCACGATCGGCCCGATCACCGCGGCCCGGCACGGCATCCACACCGTCGACATCGGTGTCGCCATCCTGTCCATGCACAGCGCCCGGGAGTTGTGCGGCGCGGACGACCCGCATCTGCTGGCGAACGCGCTGGTGGCGTTCCTGGAGGGGTAGGGATCGTTCCGGAACGACTCGGCGCGGCATGGGGGTTGACAACCGGGGTACCCGCAGTCACGGACCGGAACGACCGGACCGGACAGGGAGGCAACAGCCATGGGCCTCGGCGGATGCATCATCCTCATCGCCGTGGGAGCCATCCTCACGTTCGCGACCGACTGGGACATGCAGGGGGTAAACCTCGACCTGGTCGGCATCATTTTGATGATCGTGGGTCTGATCGGCGTCTCGACGTTCAGCAGCATCGCCCGGCGCAGGCGGGTCGTGGCACCTCCTCCCACGACCACGGTCGTCGAGGAGCGCCACCACACGCGCGACGGATACAGCGACGGCTACGGCGTCTGACAGCTCGGCAGGTGGATGGCCGGAACCTCGCTTTCGGTCACAAGCAACACGGGCATGAACAGCACGAACAACAGCGATACCGGCACAACCATTTCGGGCATAAGATCCGGAGCGGCACAGGACCCCCGGCACGGTATGCACAGGGCAAGCACTGACAACCTTGAGCATTCCGTGACCTGGGGTGTCTTGTGTGGTTGTGTGAACGCGGTGAAGACTCTGGGTTCTGAAGCCCGGAGGTGAACGCGGTACCGGGCCCTACGACTGGGGTCCACGTGCTCGACCTCGCTTCCCCTGCGGCAACCGCCCCGGCCCGCGATCCGTACCGACGCCACCACGGCCGGCACGCCGCCCGCCGGGCCCACGCCGCTCCCGAGGCACCCGGCCCCGTGCCGCGGCTCGCGGCGCTGATACCGGCTCACAACGAGCAGGACCGCATCGCCGCCGCCATCCAGGGCCTGCGGAACCAGAAGCGGCGCCCGGACCTCGTCGTGGTCGTCGCCGACAACTGCACCGACGACACCGCCTCGATCGCCGAGGCGTACGGCGCGCAGGTCTTCCACACGCACGACAACACCCACAAGAAAGCCGGCGCCCTCAACCAGGCCATCGCCTGGATCCTGCCCCACCTGGACGACCGGGACCTGCTGTTGGTGCAGGACGCCGACACCGTTCTCGACCCGTCGTTCGCCGAGATCGCTCTGGCCACCTTCAACCGCAAGGTCGGCGCCGTCGGCGGCGTCTTCTACGGCGAACCGGGCGGCGGCCTCCTCGGCCTGCTCCAACGCATGGAGTTCCACCGCTACGCCTGGGAACTGGAGCGGACCGGCGGCAAGGCCCAGGTCCTCACCGGCACCGGCACCATGTTCCGCGCCCGGGTGCTGCGCGAGGTACGCGCCGCCCGCCGTGACGGGGTGATCGGCGGCGGCACGAGCTACTACAGCCTCGCCTCGCTCACCGAGGACGACGAGATGACCAAGGCCGTCAAGACCCTCGGCTACCGCGCCATGTCACCGGCCGGCTGCGCGGTCACCACCGAGGTCATGCCCACCCTGGGCAAGCTGTGGCACCAGCGTCTGCGCTGGCAGCGCGGCGCCCTGGAGAACCTGCGCGACTACGGCTGGACCCGGGTCACCGCCCGCTACTTCGCCCAGCAGGTCCTGATGGGCTTCGGGGCGCTGTCCTTCCTCGTCTATCTGACCTTCATGGCCACGTACACGACCATGTACGGCCCGCCCGGCTTCTCGCCGTTCTGGACCACGATCGGCCTGATCTTCATGGTCGAGAAGACCGTCTCCGTACGCCGCGCCGGCCCCCGGGCCGTCCTGGTCGCGGCGTTGATGATCCCGGAGATGCTCTACGACCTGTTCCAGCACGCCGTCTTCTTCTCCTCGCTGTGGGGCCTGCTGCGCCGCAGCGAGGAGAAGTGGGTGGCCACCTGAACCGCCCCCCACGCGTCAACGCACGACCCTCCGAGGAGAACGACCATGTACGGAAGAGTGATCGGCGCCGGTACCACCGGCGCGGGCGGTGCCACCCTTGCCGCCACCGGCATGTGGCTGAACAGCATGGCACTGATGGTCACGGCCACCACTCTGGTGGCCGCGGGCATGGCCCTGTACAAGCTGGCGCCGCGCCCGCGCCGGCGCTGACCGCGACGCCCACCAGGCGGCGCCCGGCCCTTCCGGGCGAAGGAGCCGGGCTCCGTGGCGTCCCGTCGCGGTGACGGGTCAGGGGTCAGGCCAGCGCGTGGCCCGTGGTCGCGTCCACGTGCGCCGGTACCTCGTCGTGACGGTCGCCGACCGAGAGTGTGCCGGAGGGTTCGAAGACCAGGATCGCGGTCGGTGCGGGGGCGTACGGCTTGTGTTCGGTGCCGCGTGGGACGGTGAAGACCGAGCCCTTGGGCAGGACGACCGTGCGTTCGCCCGCCGTCTCCCGCAGGGCGATGTGCAGTTCGCCGTCCAGAACCAGGAAGAACTCGTCGGTGTGGTCGTGTACGTGCCACACGTGCTCGCCCTCGACCTTCGCCACACGTACGTCGTAGTCGTTGACGGCGGTGACGATGCGGGGGCTCCAGCGCTCGGTGAAGGAGGCGAGGGCGTCGGACAGCGAGGTGGGTTCCGCGGACAGCGAGATGGGTTTCATGGGCTCATAGTGCGGGGTGCCCGGGGCGTCGTACGAGTGCTAGAAATCGCATATGGCGCAAGGATCCTCTCAACCGCACACCGTCGTCCTGCTCGTGGACGACAACTCCAATCCCTTCGAGATGAGCTGCGCCATCGAGGTGTTCGGGCTGCGCCGGCCCGAGCTGGGCCGGAAGCTGTACGACTTCCGGTTGTGCGCCGCAAGCCCCACGATCCGGATGCGGGACGGGTTCTTCACGCTCACCGGGGTCGCCGGGCTGGACGCGGCCGAGGCAGCGGACACGCTGATCGTGCCGAACCGGCCCGACACCGACACCCCTCGCGACCCGCGCGTCCTGGACGTCGTACGCCGGGCGCACGCGCGAGGCAGCCGACTGATCGGCTTCTGCTCCGGCGCGTTCACGATCGCCGAAGCCGGACTGCTGGACGAGCGCCGCGCCGCCTGCCACTGGATGTGGGCGGAGTCCTTCCGGGCGCGGTTCCCGCGCGTGCGGCTCGAGCCCGATGTGCTGTTCGTCGACGACGGCGACATCCTCACGGCGTCCGGGAGCGCCTCGGCCCTCGACCTCGGCCTGCATGTCGTACGGCGGGACCATGGCGCCGAAGTCGCCAACCACGTCTCCCGAAGGCTGGTCTTCGCCTCCCACCGGGACGGCGGCCAGCGGCAGTTCGTGGAGCGTCCGGTGCCGGACGTGCCCGAAGAGTCGCTCGGTCCGCTGCTGGAGTGGGCGCAGCAGCGGCTGGGGGAGCCGCTGACGGTGGCCGGCCTCGCGACGCGGGCGGCGGTGTCTCCGGCGACACTGCACCGGCGTTTCCGCGCACAGCTCGGGACGACCCCGCTGGCGTGGCTGACCGGGGAGCGCGTGTCGCTGGCCTGCCGGCTGATCGAGCGCGGGGAGGAGCGGCTCGACGTGGTGGCGGCGAGGAGCGGGCTTGGGACGGCCGCGAACCTCCGCGCACGGGTGCGGAGCGAGACCGGGCTCAGCCCGTCGGCCTACCGGCGGCGTTTCGGACCTGCCGCCGGGGAAGCGGTGACGGTATGAGATTCCTCGTACGCGACCGGCTCCTCGGCATCGGTGACGACTACTGGATCGAGGACGACCACGGCAACAAGGTGTTCCTCGTCGACGGCAAGGCCATGCGCCTCAGGGACACCTTCGAGCTGAAGGACACCCAGGGGCGGGTCCTCATCGACATCCACCAGAAGGTGTTCGCCCTCCGGGACACCATGGTGATCGAACGGGACGGCGAACCGCTCGCCCGCATCAGACGCAAACGGCTGTCGCTGCTGCGCAACCACTACCGGGTGTCCCTGGCGGACGGCAGCACCGAACTCGACGTCAGCGGCAAGATCCTGGACCGCGAGTTCGCCGTCGAGTACGACGGTGAACTGCTCGCCGTCATCTCACGACGGTGGCTGCACGTCCGGGAGACCTACGGCGTGGACGTCGTCCGGCAGGACGCGGACCCGGCGCTGCTGATCGCGGTGGCGGTGTGCGTGATCCACCTGGCGGAGAAGGAGCGGGAGGACGACTGAGCGGGGAAAGCCGAGGAGAGCCGGAGCGATACGGGTGATATGGAGCGGTACAGGGCGATTCGAGGCGGCCCCAAGAAGAGCTGAGGAGCTAGAGAACCCGGTCCTTCAGGGCCGGGAACTGCTCCCGGGTCGTCGCGACCTTCCCGGGGTCGAAATCGACGGTGAGGATCTCCTCGTCCGCGCCCGCCTCCGCCAGGACCTCGCCCCAGGGATCGACCACGATCGAGTGACCGGCCTGCGGAACTCCCGCATGCGTCCCGGCCGTTCCACACGCGAGCACGAACGCCTGGTTCTCCACCGCCCGCGCCTGGGCCAGCAGCGTCCAGTGCCCCCGGCGGCGCTCCGGCCAGCCCGCCGGCACGACCAGGGTCTCGGCGCCGGCGTCGACGAGACCGCGGAAGAGTTCGGGGAAACGGAGGTCGTAGCAGGTGGCCACACCGAGCACCGTCTCGGGCAGACGGACCGTCACCAGTTCCCGGCCCGCGCCCATCAACACGGCCTCGCCCTTGTCGAAGCCGAAGCGGTGGATCTTGCGGTAGACGGCGGCCAGGTTGCCGGAGGGTGAGAAGACGAGGGAGGTGTTGTAGAGGGAGCCGTCACGATCACGTTCGGGAATCGAGCCCGCGTGCAGCCACACACCCGCGTCGCTCGCCGCCTTGGCCATCGCCTCGTACGTCGGCCCTTCGAGGGGCTCGGCCTCGCTCCCGAAGTCCTCGTAGGCGAAGGCTCCGGTGGTCCACAGCTCGGGCAGGACGACGAGGTCCACCCCGGCCCGGTCCCGGACCGACGCGGCCACGCGCCGTCGACGGGACTCCACCGATTCGCCCTCACCCACGGCGACTTGGATCAGAGAGGCGCGCACACTACCACCGTCCTGGCATTCGAGCCGTCCACACGGGCCTACGATCGTCACACGAAAGCACTGCCGGGGTGCCTCACAGCAGCGTAACTTAGCGTTCCAAGACACCCGCCGACAGCCACCTCCCGCAGGCAACGCCGCCGCCACAACCACCCGAGTACCGACCGCCGAGGGGTCCCGTTCCGTGAGTCTGCATCCCACTCTCCAGCCCTACGCCGACGCCTGGACCCACTCCATCGATGCGATAGCCGAACTGGTGACGCCCCTTGTGGAGGGGGAGTGGAACCGGCGCACCCCGTGCCCCGGATGGTCGGTGCGTGACGTGGTCTCCCATGTCATCGGCCTGGACTGCGAGATGCTCGGCGACCCGCGCCCCATCCACACGCTGCCGCGCGACCTGTTCCATGTCACCAACGACCACCAGCGCTATATGGAGATGCAGGTCGACGTCCGCCGTCACCACACGGCGCCCGAGATGACCTCCGAGCTGGAGTACGTGATCATCCGCCGCAACCGCCAGCTGCGCAACGAGTCACGCGATCCCGGCACGAAGGTGCGCGGCCCGCTCAGCACGGAACAGACGCTCGAAGAGTCCATGCGTGGACACGCGTTCACCGTGTGGGCGCACGAACAGGATCTGCGCACCGCTCTCGGCCGCCCCGGCAACCTCGACTCCCCCGGCGCGCACATCGCCCGTGACGTGCTGCTCGCCGCGCTCCCCGAGGTCGTCGCGGTCAAGGCCGACGCCCCGCGCAGCTCGGCGATCGTCTTCGACGTGCACGGCCCCATCGAGTTCCTGCGCACGATCCGCATCGACATCCAGGGCCGCGGCACCCTCGAATCCACCCCGGCCCTGGGCCCCGCCGCCACCCTCACCCTCGACTGGGAGACGTATGTCCGCCTGGCCTGCGGGCGCGTGACACCGGAACAGGTGAAGGACCGCCTGAAGACAGAGGGGGATCCCACGCTCACCGGGGCGATCCTGCGGAACTTCGCGGTGACTCCGTAGCCGCGGCACTCGTGTCGCCGGGCGGCACGGTGGGCGCGGATGGGCACGGGTGGCGCTGGTGAGCGCGGGTGGCGCCTCACGGTGCCGGGGTGCGCGAGCCGATCCGCTGCCCCGGCACCGAGTGCCTACGCGGGGACGTGCACGGTCTCCACGCGGCTCGCGACCAACCGTTCACGCTCCCTGCGGGCCGCCCGCTTCCGCAACCGCAGAATCTGGCTGACGCCCACCGCCTGCAGGACGAACACCACCGAGAACGCGACGCTGTAGTCGTTCCCGGTCGCGTCCAGCAGCACCCCGATCGCGAACAGCGTCGTCATCGACGCGACAAAGCCACCCATGTTCGTGATCCCGGACGCCGTCCCCTGCCGCTCCGGCGGATTCGCCGGCCGCGCGAAGTCGAACCCGAGCATCGACGCGGGCCCGCACGCCCCCAGCACCGTGCACAGCACCACCAGCAGCCACATCGGCGCCCGCTCACCGGGATACGTCAGCGTGACCGACCACATCAGCGCCGTCGCCGCCACGGTGCCCAGCGCCAGTGGCAGCCGCGCCTCGTGATGCCGGGCGACGACCTGCCCGTACACCAGCCCGATCATCATGTTCGACAGCACGACCAGGGTCAGCAGTTCGCCGGCCGTGGCCCGGGACAGTCCCTGCGCCTCGACCAGGAACGGCAGTCCCCACAGCAGCAGGAACACCATGGCCGGGAACTGGGTCGTGAAGTGCACCCACAGCCCGAGCCGGGTCCCCGGCTCCCGCCAGGACGCGGCGATCTGCCGCCGGACGTACGCCGCGCCCCGGTGCGGGAACGGCTCCGGTTCGTGCCCCTGAGGGTGGTCCTTGAGGAACAGCAGCATCAGCACCAGGACGACGGCACCCGCGCACGCGCTGCCCGCGAAGGCCGCCGTCCAGCCGATGCCGTGCAGCAGCCGGGCCAGGACGAGGGTGGAGACCAGGTTTCCCGCCATGCCGATCAGCCCGGCGAACTGCGCGACCATCGGTCCACGCCGGGCCGGGAACCAGCGGCTGCCGAGACGCAGTACGGCGATGAAGGTCATCGCGTCTCCGCAGCCCAGCAGCCCACGCGAGGCGAGGGCCATCCCGTACGACGGTGAGAACGCGAACCCGAGCTGCCCGGCCGTGAAGAGAACCGCCCCCAGGCTCAGCACCTTCTTCGTGCCGAGCCGGTCGACCAGCAGGCCGACGGGTATCTGCATGCCCGCGTAGACGAGGAGTTGGAGGATGGAGAAGGTCGACAGCGCGGAGGCGTTGACGTGGAAGCGGTCCGCCGCGTCGAGGCCGGCCACCCCCAGGGACGTACGGAAGATGACGGCGACGAAGTAGACGGAGACGCCGACGCCCCACACGGCCATCGCGCGCCGTCCGCCCGGCGGATCGCCCGGCAGCGAGACCGAGGAGGCCGAGGAAGCGCTCATCGGACCTCACCCCGCGCGAGGTTCGAGAACCAGCCGACGTGCCGGTGGACGAGGCCGACCGCGGCCTCCGTGTCGCCGGAGCGCAGCGCTTCGAGGATCTCCTCGTGCTCGACGAGGGTCTTGGTGATCCGGTCGGGGTTGGAGTGCATGATCGCGACGCCCATCCGCAACTGGCGGTCGCGGAGCTGGTCGTAGAGCCGGGAGAGGATCTCGTTGCCGCCGCTGCGGACGATCTCGGCGTGGAAGCAGCGGTCGGTGACGGCGACCGCGGCCAGATCGCCGGCGGCGGCCTGCTCCTTCTGCTTCGCCAGCAGTCCCTCGAGCCGCTCGATGAGCCCGGCGGGGGCCGGTACCGCCTTGCGCGCCGCGTGCTCCTCGACCAGGAGCCGGGTCTCGACCACGTCCGCGATCTCCTGGGCGGAGACGGGCAGGACCAGCGCTCCCTTTTTCGGGTACAGCTTGATGAGCCCCTCGACCTCCAGCCGAAGCAGCGCCTCACGTACTGGCGTTCGGGAAACGCCGACGGCCTCCGCGAGCTCACCCTCGGTGAGGAGGATGCCGCCTTCGTAATGGCGGTCCAGGACACCCTGCTTGACGTGCGTGTAGACACGGTCGGCGGCGGGAGGTTGCTTCACGGCCAAACTCATGCCGACATCATAGATACAACAGGTGCGCATGATGGAGACCGGTCCGGGATATGGGACGGTAGCGATGTCCCGCTACCCGGAAGGGGGATCTTCCGACAGAGATCCCCACCCCGGTCCAGCAACCGCACAACCTTCTGTGCTACTTACGTGTCACACACCTGCGGCCCCATTTTCCTTGCCACACCTCAACCGGCCGCACCTCAAGGGCATTCGAGACAATCGGGGTATCAGTTGATAATCGGCATCAAGGACGGCTTCCAGGTTGTCCGCTTCCGCCGAGCCGCCGCCGTCACCGTGACCGCCGGCGCGGTCCTGGCGACCGGAGCCCTCACCGCGGCGCCCGCCCAGGCCGTCACCGCGCCCACGATCGTCGCCAAGGGCGGCTACGTGATGAACAACGCGAACGGCGCGGGGCTGTACAGCAAGGCCGCGACCACCAAGCGCTCCACCGGCTCCACGACGAAGATCATGACCGCGAAGGTCGTGCTCGCGCAGTCGAACCTGAACCTGGACTCCAAGGTCACCATCCAGAAGGCGTACAGCGACTACATCGTGTCGAAGGGCGCCTCGTCGGCGCGTCTGATCGTCGGTGACAAGGTCACCGTTCGTCAGCTGCTGTACGGGCTCATGCTGCCGTCCGGCTGCGACGCCGCGTACGCGCTGGCCGACAAGTTCGGCTCGGGCTCGACGCGGGCGGCGCGCGTGAAGTCGTTCATCGGCAAGATGAACGCCAGCGCCAAGAGCCTCGGACTGACGAACACGCACTTCGACTCGTTCGACGGCATCGGCAACGGCGCGAACTACTCGACGCCGAAGGACCTGACGAAACTCGCCAGCAGCGCGATGAAGAGCTCCACGTTCCGTACGGTCGTGAAGACGAAGGCGTACACGGCGAAGACCATCACCAAGACGGGCAGTACCCGCACGATGGGCACCTGGAAGAACACCAACACCCTGCTCAGCAACTACAGCGGCACGATCGGGGTGAAGACCGGCTCCGGCGACGAGGCCGGGTACTGCCTCGTCTTCGCCGCCACCCGCAACGGCAAGACGGTCTACGGCACCGTCCTCTCCTCCACCAGCGCGCCCCAGCGCGAGACGGACGCGAAGAAGCTTCTCAACTACGGCTTCGCGAAGCTCGGCTGACCCGCGCGCACACCATGAGGGCCCGCCGCTCCTGAAGCGGCGGGCCTTCGTCGTAGGGCGAGCGTCCGGAACCAAGTTGGGCGAAGAGCCCCTGGGCCACGTGAACTTCGCACAGCATGGCGTCATGACCGAGGCCTGTTATCTCGCGGCGGTGCGGGAGTCGTACGACGCCGTCGCCGACGCCTACGCCGAGCTGGTCAAGGCGCCTGTGGAGCTGGACCCGCTGTCCAGGGCGCTGCTGGCCGTCTTCGCGGAGAGTGTGCGGGCGGACGGGGTCGGTCCGGTCGCGGATCTCGGCTGTGGGCCCGGCAAAGTGACGGCTCACCTGGCCGGGCTGGGGGTGCCCGTGTTCGGTGTCGACCTGTCGCCGAGAATGATCGAGCTGGCCCAACGGGCGTATCCCGCCCTGACGTTCGGCGTGGGCTCACTCACCGCCCTGGACATCGAGGACAACACCCTCGGCGGCGTCCTCGCCTACTACTCCACCCACCACACCCCGCCCGAACTCCTGCCACGCGTCTACGCCGAGTTCCACCGCACCCTCGCCCCCGGCGGCTATCTGATGCTGGCCGGCCACGTCGGAGACGGCGAGCGGCTGCGCCCGACGCATGCCTACGGAGGCCATCCGGTGTCGTACGAGTCCCACCTCGTGCCGATGGACCACCTCGCCGAACTCCTCGGCCGCGCGGGACTGGTGGTCACCGCTCGGATGGTGCAGGAGTCACCCCAAGGGGCGAAGAGACGGATCGCCACCCTGCTGGCCCACAAGCCCGTCTGACGGCCGGCCGGCCGTCAACAGCATGTGCCGCACTCGATGATCACCAAGGACCCGATGACGCCGGCTTACTCGAACCGGTGACGCCGTCCGGTGGAGCGGGCCTGCCGGCCTGTCGTCCATGCACCGATGACGTCTCGCACCGGATTTGGCCAGCCATTCCCTGGCAATCGTGAACATCCTTGTGTGGACTGGCATATTCGATTTGTTCCGCTCTACGTTCCGCGGCGGAGGTGGTTCACATGATCGAACCCAGCAAGCACCAGCCCGACCCGCGGACACAGCACGACGCGATCGACGTCAGCGACTTCGTCTACGCGGCCACGGGGGCCCGCGTCCGGAGGCTGACGATGCCGGACGGGACGCACTGGTTTCCGGCGGTGGATGTCTGCAAGGAGTTGGGGCACACCAACTCGAGGCAAGCGCTCTCCGACCATGTCCCCGAGCGGCATCGAGACATTCTCGAGACCGTAACTGGAGCTTACGGTCTCAGCATTCCCGCAGGTAGGAAGTGGCGCCGAGACCTGAATCTCATCGATCTCCAAGGCTTGATCATCCTCGTCAACGCCTGCACCAAGCCCACCTGTGCCCCCTTCAAGCAATGGGTCGCCGAGGTGATCGAGACGGTCCAGCGGGAGGGCTCCTACGCCCTTGATGAGGCCGAGGTGCAGCCTGCCGATCAGGGGGCTCCGATCGCGTACGCGATGCCGGAGCAGGTCGCGGAGGCCATCGTCCGGCTCGAGGCGCACAACCTTCAGGTCGACGAGGAGCTTGCGGGCGCCCAGCGCGAAGTGCTCGCTGTGCAAAGGGAAATGCTGGAGATGCAGCGCGCGACGCTGGCCACGCAGCAAGCCATCGCCCAGGCCATGGAACGCATCGCGAACCGGCTCGACGTCGTGATGCTCGACCGTCCGGCGC
>Ga0307516_10006592_pt1 | contig 13568 bp, 11 predicted proteins | sample 19_EM_MG_FD_203310 | JGI IMG/M metagenome (GOLD analysis project Ga0307516, IMG submission 203310) | Populus trichocarpa ectomycorrhiza microbial communities from riparian zone in the Pacific Northwest, United States - 19_EM | ecosystem: Host-associated > Plants > Roots > Unclassified | place... | reverse complement strand
AGCAAAGTTGTAGGATGACCTGATCACTCTTTCCATCGGGCTTTCCCCTGTGTCTAGGCCTCGGCTCTCCACTGCGCCTGATGCTCACCTCGTGGTCGAGCGCCTTTCGGACCAGCTGGCCGCCCGACTGGGCGCGCAGATCGCATCCGGCGCGCTGTCGCCAGGAGACCGCCTGCCCACCGAACAGCAGCTCTCGCTGACACATGGCGTGTCGCGCACGGTGGTGCGCGAGGCCGTGCACCAGCTCAAGTCACGCGGGTTGCTGCTGTCACGGCAGGGCTCGGGCGTGTTCGTGGCACCGCCACCGCTCACGCGCGCGCTGAGCTTCGACAGCGATGTGTTGAATTCGATGGCGGCCGTGGTGCAGGTGCGCGAGGTGCGCCGTGCACTCGATGGCGAGATTGCCGCGCTTGCTGCCGAGCGCGCCACGCGCTCGCAAGTGGCCGCGCTGAAGCGCGCGCTGCGCGACGTGGAGCAGGCCGACGGTGATGGGGTGGAAGAAGACTTCGCCTTTCACCGCGTGCTGGCCGAAGCGACCGGCAACCCGCAGTTCATCCGCCTGCTGGAGTTTCTGGAGCAGTACCTCATAGAAGCCATGCGCGTGACGCGGGCGAACGAAGCCTGGCGCACCGATTTCATTGAACAGGTGGGCGACGAGCACCGCGCCATCTTCGAAGCCGTGGCAGCACACGACCCGGCGGCTGCGCGGCGCGTTGCGATCAAGCACATGCGGCGCGGCGACCGCCGCCTGCAGATCACCGGCCTGTTGCCAGCTCGCAGCAAACGACTCAGCAAAAAGGAACCCGCATGAAGCTGTTGATCACCGGGGGCGGAGGTTTTCTGGGCGCCCGCCTCGCCCGCACCCTGCTGGCCCGCGGCACGCTGGCCGGCCAGCGCATCGACACGCTGGTGCTGGCCGACCAGGTGGCCCCGCCTGCCGATCTGCTCAACGGCGGACATGGCGCCCAGGTGGAAGCGCGCGTCGGCTCCCTTCTGTCGCAATGCGAGGCGCTGCGCAACGAAGCCTTCGACGGCGTGTTTCACCTGGCCTCGGCCGTGTCAGGCGAATGTGAGGCCGACTTCGACCTCGGCCTGCGCTCCAACCTCGACAGCACGCGCGCGCTGCTCGACGCCTTTCGCGCCCAGGTGAATGCCGGTGCGCCGCCCGCTCGGCTGGTGTTCTCGAGCTCCGTAGCGGTGTTCGGCCCCGACCCGGCCGTGCCGCTGCCCGCGCTGGTGGCCGACGACACGCTGCCCGCACCGCAAACCTCGTACGGCACACACAAGCTGGTGTGCGAACACCTCGTGGCCGACTACACCCGCAAGGGCTACATCGACGGGCGTGCTGCGCGGCTGATGACCGTCACCGTGCGGCCGGGACGGCCCAATGGCGCGGCTTCGTCGTTCTTCTCGGGGATCATCCGTGAGCCGCTGGCGGGGGTCGAGTCGGTCTGCCCGGTATCACCCGAGGTGTCGCACCCGGTGTCGTCGCCCTCTCGCACCATCGATGGCCTGATCACCGTCTACGAGGCGAGCCGCGAGGCCTTCAACGGCCGCACCGCGCTGAACCTGCCGGCGCTCAACGTGCGCGTGGGCGACATGCTGGAGGCCCTGGCCGAGGTGGCCGGCCCGGCGGTACGGGCCCGTGTGCGCTTCGAGCGCGACGAGCGCATCGCCGGCATCGTGGCCAACTGGCCCGCAGGCGCCACCGCGGCACGTGCCGCGAGGCTGGGGCTGCTGCCGCACGAGAACTTCGCCGACATCATCCGGCAGTACATCGCGGACTGCGCGGCTTCGCCCACGGCCAGCCAGACGCTCGCGGGACTGAAAACCTAGCTACAAGGTGCGCGTCTCGAAGGTGTTGCACTGCTCCACCGAGCCGGTCTGCAGGCCCTTCTTGAACCAGGTGACACGCTGGGCGCTCGTGCCGTGGGTGAAGGTCTCGGGCTGCACGGTGCCGCGCGACTTGCGCTGCAAGGTGTCGTCGCCGATCTGCGAGGCGGCATTCAAGGCCTCTTCCAGATCGCCCTGCTCCAGGATCTGGCGGGCGCTCTGTGCGTCGTGCGCCCAGATGCCGGCGAAGCAGTCGGCCTGCAGCTCGAGCCGCACGCTGAGTGCGTTCTGCTGCGCTTCGCTCACGCGGCCCCGCATGCCGTCGACCTTGCCGGTGATGCCCATCAGGTTCTGCACGTGGTGGCCGACCTCGTGGGCGATCACGTAGGCCTGCGCAAAGTCACCGGGCGCACCCAGCCGGGTGCGCATGGTTTCGTAGAAGCCGAGGTCGATGTAGACCTTCTGGTCGCCGGGGCAGTAGAACGGGCCCATGGCCGACTGGCCCTGCCCGCAGGCGGTGGGCACGCTGCCACGGAACAGCACGAGCTTGGGCTCCTGGTAGGTGCCGCCCCTCTGCTTGAACTGTGGGCGCCACACGTCTTCGGTGTCGGCGAGCACGACCGAGACGAACTTGGCCATCTTGTCGTCTGCCGGCGGGCGGTGCGCGGGCGCCTGCTGCTCCTGCGGGGCCGGGCCGCCGCCACTGAGCAGGCCGAGAACGGTCAGCGGGTTGATGCCGAAGATCCAGCCGGCGACGACCGCGATCGCCACCGTGCCCAGCCCGATGCCGCGGCCTCCGCCGAAGGAGAAACCACCGCCGCCACCGCCGCTGTCACGCGCGTCTTCGACGTTGTCGCTCTCGCGATTGCCTTCCCATTTCATGGTGTGTCCCCTTGTGGCCCGATGGGGGATGGTAGCGAAGCCACAAAGCAAAAGGGCTGCTTCGACAGCAGCCCTTCGTAGGATTTGAGGACGACTCAGTGCGAGGTTTCGTCTGTCTTGGCGTACTGCGCAAACAGCTGCAAGGCGAGGCGCTGCAGCGACTCATCGGCGCTGCTGTGGGCCAGCGCGATGCGGTCGAAGGCGTAGGGCCGGTCGAACATCATGCGGGCCACGTTCACCGACTGCGCCTGTTCAGCCATCTTGGCGCGGAAGCGGCCGAGTGCCTTCAGGTCCTCGATCAGCGCCACCGGCCGGGCCGGCAAGGAACTGCTCGGGGGCATCGAATCGAAAGCGGAAAACGAGGTGAACATGTGTGGGCTCCATCTGAAGCGTGTGCCCACACGATAGCCAGACCACGATGCCGGGATCGTGGGAATTGAACCTGTCATCCGGCCAGTTGGTGGGCGGTGGCCCGGGCCTGAGAACTACCGCACACCGGCGCGGCGCACCAGGGCGAGTTAGGCTGACCCTGGCAGCTGGACAGGACCCGACGCGCCATGCACCGCCGGGCCGGTGTCTCGGATGAAGTCGTCGAGCTTGTCGCACCAGGCCGCTGCAGACGCTTCAAGTTCATCCAGGGAAAGAACCTCGATTTCCGCGTCAACGAGCATCTTGTCGGAGGCCAGGTTGAGAGCGACCTGATGAGACTTCTTCTCGAGAAAGACGACTCTCTTGATGCCAACCTGGATGATCGACTGCACACAGCGCGGGCACGGGAACTGCGTCGTGTAGATCGTGCTCCCGTTCAGCGGAAGCACCACGCAGTTGAGAATCGCATTCACCTCGGCGTGAACGATGTAGCTGTGCCGCGATTGAACGGGGTCGCCGTCGATGTCGCTCCAATAGGTCGGGTCCTCGTCGTTGCATCCCCGCGGAAGACCGTTGTAGCCGACGCCAAGAATCTTGTTGTCCGGACTCGCGATACAGGCGCCGTTGCGCTTGCGGGCGTCCTTCGAGCGCGCGGCCGCGAGCAAGGCAACGCCCATGAACATCGAGTGCCAATGGATAAGCGGTTCGTTCTGCATGCCTTGGGCAATCGAAAGTGGTCGACGGTCAATGAAGCTCGACTCGGCTGCGAAGCGCCGCGAAAAGGCGTGGCTTGCAGCCGAGCAAATGAAGTTTACGGCCTGCCCCGGGCATTGCCTGGGGGCTACTGCGCGGCGTCGAGCCGCGCGGCCAGTGCGGCGAGCTTGGGGCGAATGGCCTCGCCCACGGCAATCTGCGGGTTGGAGTAGCCGTCGGTCTTGCCCGCTTCCTTCTCGCGCTGCTCGATCACCTTGCGCGCCTGCGCGTGGGCCACTTCGAACGAATGCGTCGTTCGCAGCTGCTCGCCATACATCGCGCGGCCGAAGAAGGTCAGCTCCGACTTGTGGCCGCAGCCATACGAGGTGTGCTCGGCATCGGCGGCCGTCATCACCAGCGTGCCGGGCTCTGACAGGGCCGGCAGCCACGAACCCGAGTAGCAGGCCGAGATCGACAGCACGCGCCAGCGCACGCCGGCTTCGTCGAGCCAGGCACGCAGTTGGGCCGGGGTGATGGGATCGACCTCGACCGGCCAGAAGCTCGCGGCCAGCTTGCCGTCTTGAGCGCCGTGGGAGGTGAGGTGGATGAACAGGACGTCTTCGTCGCGGTCCATCAGGCTCGCCGCGCGGTTGATGGCGCGCTGCAGGTTGAGCCCGGTCGCCCACGGCAGCTCGCCGGCCGTCTGGGCGTGGTTGATGAGTTGGATGGTGCGGCCCTGCGCATCGAAGCGACTTTGCATCAGGTCGGACACCAGCTTGCTCTCGCGGCGGAACACGTCTTCACCGGCATAGGGCGCGAAGGTGATGGCGTAGACGTCGGCCACACCCGGCCGCTGCGGCTGCAAGGCATCGAGCGCGGCGATCAGCACACCCGATTGCGCCTCCATCACCTCTTGCTTCAGGTGCAGGCGCTTGTCGTCGCCAGCGGCGCGCTCGGTGGTCTCGTCGGGGTACCAGAACTGCATCGGCGGGGCGTAGAGGTCGGCTGCACCGGCCAGCACAAAGCTCAGCAGCACGGCAGCGCGCGTGCCGCCAGGCGGCGTGTGACGCAACAGCAACACCGCGCCCGCGAGCGACACCCAGCCCACCACGGCGAAAGGGATGCCCCACTGCAGCCAGGCCGCTGCCTGCGGCGACAGGCCCGGCAGGTGCGGCACCAGCAGGTAGAGCCCCCACAGCGGCGCCGAGATCAGCAACTGCTGGATCAGCAGCACGCCAAACAGCGTGCCCGCATCGGGCGAGCCGCTGCGTGCCCGCGCCACCAGCCAGCAGGCCCACAGCAGCAGCACCGTGGTGAGCCAGCCACTGGCCACGGCCTGCCAATAGAAAACCGCCGGGCCGGCAATGCCGAGGCGCTGCAGCAACACCCCCAGCCCCACGACCACAGCCGTCAACAGCACGATGGCCGCTGGGCTGACGCGGAGCCCGGCCAGGTCGGCCCGCAGGAACACGGCGCTTCGCAGGCCCTCGGCCAGCCATTGCATGGGGCCTGAGCCCAACTCGGTGCGTTCTTCCTCGATCAACCCTGTCATCCGTGTCCTCCGAAACACCGATCCTAGCCCTGTGGAAATACCATGGTCATACGGCCCCGAGCGGCCCAAAATACGAACCATTGCCTCGTGTGGAGAACGCCATGACAACCCAACGCACCACGCTGGACCTGCTTTCGCAATACGCGGCCTACCACCGTGACCGCCGCAACATCGTCACCCACTTTGTCGGCGTGCCGATGATCGTGTTCGGTGTCGCCGTGCTGCTGGCCCGCCTGCACCTGAGCGTGACCGGGCTCGAGCTCACCGGCGCGTGGATCGCCTTCTGCCTGACGGGCGCCTGGTACCTGAGCCGGCGCGGCCCGCTCAGCCTGGGTCTGGCCGTCACCGCCGCCACCGGCGTGCTGATCGCGCTGGCACATGCCGTGGCCGACGGCAGCGTCTTCAGCTGGCTGAGCTGGGGCGTGGGCGCGTTCGCCATCGGCTGGGTGATCCAGTTCGTCGGCCACTACTACGAGGGCCGCAAGCCCGCCTTCGTCGACGACATCGTGGGCCTGCTCGTCGGCCCGCTGTTCGTCACCGCCGAAGCCCTGTTCTCGATGGGCTGGAACAAGCCGATGCTTGCCGAGATCGAGCGCCGCGTCGGCCCCACGCACATCCGCGATCTGGCGCACCCGGCCTGAGGTGGCTCACGCGTACTCGATGCGGTCACGGCCCGCGTGCTTGGCGCGGTACAGCGCGGCATCGGCTGCGGCGATGAGGTCCTCGATGCTCGTCGGCGCCCCCTGAGACAGGTTGGCGACGCCGAACGAGCAGGTCACCGTGAGCGATTCGCCGTTGCCCATGGCGATGGGTGACGCACCCACACAGGCATGGATCGCCGACAGCCGAGCTCGGTCCTCGGGGCGCGCGGTGCTGGCACCCAGCAGCACCAGCACGAATTCCTCCCCACCGTAGCGGCCCACGGCGTCATACGGCCGCACCACCTGTACCAGCCGGCGCACGAACTCACGCAGCACGGCGTCGCCTGCCGGGTGGCCGTGGCCATCGTTGATGCGCTTGAAGTGGTCGATGTCGGCCATCACCAGCGTCAGGGGGCGGCCTTCACGTTGCGCGCGCAGCAACTCGCGCGTGCCGATCTCCATCAAGGCGCGGCGATTCCAGGCCCCCGTGAGTTCGTCTCGCGTGGCGAGCTCGCGCATCTGCTCGTGCGATGCCTCCAGTTCGCGCGTGCGCTCGGCCACCAGGCGCTCGAGCTCTTGCCTTCGCTGCAACAAGGCGCGCACGCGCCAGCGATAAGCGAGCGCCGTGGCCGCGAGCAAGCTCAGCACGCTGGCAAGGTAGAACGTGCGAGTGGCCCACCAGGGCGGCTCGATGCCGAATTCAAGCACCACGGGTTGCGACTGCTGTTCACGCTCCAGATCGGCCACGCGTGCCTCGAAGCGGTAGTGGCCCGGCGCGAGGCCGCTCAGGCGCAGGTCTGGATGCGGGGACCGCGTCCAGCCAGCGTCCAGGCCCGCCAGCCGGTATTCGAGCGTGCGCGCCGTGGGGTCGCAGCACAGCGGAGCGCTCAGCATGATCTGCAGCGCACCGCCGGTCGGCGGAAGCGAAAACGAGCGGTCGGTGGGTTGTGCCTGGCCCTCGTGCATTGCCGACAGCACCCTCACCTGCGGCAAGGCGGCCGGCGCGAACAGCGCTTGCGGCGCCACCATGCGTGAAATGCCGCGGCTGGTACCGACCCAGATGCTGCCGTCGCCATCCTCGTACAGGGCGTTCAGGGAGGCGTCGTTCCATACCAGACCCTGCCGCTGGGTCAGCGTGCGCCATTGCTTGCCGTTCCGCACGGCGACCCCGTTGTCGGAGGCCGCCCACAGCCAACCGCGGCTGTCTTCCAGCAGCGCCAGCACCCTCCGATCGCTCAGCGACGGGGGCGTGACATCGGCCGCGGCCACCCGCGTGCCATCCATTCGCAGCTGGCGAAGTCCGCCCTCGGTATCGGCGACGACCAGGGTGCCGTCCCGCAGGCAGGCGACGTTGCTCAGGCCCGCCGCGTACTCGTGGCCATCGGCGCCCCACATCGGGCGTCGCGCGAGCTGGCCGTCGGCGTGATGGAACAGACCCTCCGCGCCCGCGAACCACATGGCGCCGCTGTGGTCTTCGCACAGGTCTGTGAACATGCCGGCCTCCGCGTCGCTGCCGACCCGCAGAGGCTTGCCCGCACCAGCGGTCCAGCGATACAACCCCTGCTCGGTGACCATCCACAGCGTGCCGCTGGTGTCGCGGCGCATGCGGTAGATGGCGGGCAGTCCTTTCATCACGGCACGCTGCCCCGCTGCCGGCCCCTGCTGCACCGGCAAAAGGACACCCGCGCTGGAGGCAACCCACAGTTGCCGGGCACCGTCGTCCTCCAGTGCAGACAGCTCGCGCTGCCCCCTCACCTCGCCCTGGACCGGTATGAAGCGGCCCTCGATCTCGTCGAGCACCGACAGGCCGTCACCGGTCGCTGCGTACAGGCGCCCACCGGCACCACGCTTCAGCGCCCAGACGACGGGGCCGGCCAAGCCATCGGCCGTCGACCAGTTCTGCCACAGGCCGTAGCCCCGCCACTGCAGCAAGCCGCCGCCCGCCATGCCCATCCACAGGCCGCCGTCGCGGTCGGCAAGAAGCGCGCGCAGCTTGCCACCCTGGGGCAAGCCTGAGCTGGCCGAGAAATGCTGCCAATGCTGCCCGTTCCAGCGCAGCAAGCGACCCGGCGCCGAGGTGAGGATGCGGCCTTGCGCGTCTTCCACCAAGGGGAAGTCGGTCTCAGACGGGTCGGGCGGCGTCATCGCATCCGTGCGATCGACGAAGGCCGCCGCACCGGCCGCAAGCTCCACCACGCGGTTCGAACCGCGTGCCCACAGCGCGCCCTTTCGGTCGCGCAGCAAACCGTACCAATGGTCGCCCGGTACGCCGCGCTCGCTGCCCCAGGGCTCCACCTGGTTGTCGTGCAGGCGGCACAAGGCTCGCCCGCAGCCCATCCAGGGGTCACCGTCGTGCAGCGCCACGCTGGAGATCTCCGCCATGTCGGATTGCACGGGGCGAGGGCCGTCGCTCACCTGCCAGTCGCGCCCGCCGTCGCGCGTGGTCAGTTCGAGCAGCCGCCAGTCACTAACGACCCACAGCCGATCGGGCGAGGCACTGGCGAACGCGCGCGGCAGCACGACCGCAATTCGCTTCCCATCGCGGCGCACTTCGCGCAGCGTGCTTTTCTCCCAGACCCAGAGCCCGCCCTGCAGGCCGACCCAGAGGCGCCCGGCCGCATCGAGCGACAGCGCACTCACGGCGCCGAGGCCCTGCTCACGTCCGATGCGGTCAAAGCGGGTGCCGTCGAAGCGGTACAAGCCGTTGTCGGTGCCCAGCCACAGAAAGCCGGCCGGGTCTTGGGCCAGCGCGCGCACCGTGAGGTTGTCGAGGCCGTCGGCCTGCCCGTACTCTCGAACCGACATCTGCTCGGCCCGGCCCGAAACGCCGGCCATCGACAGCATGGCAAGCAGTATCACCAGTCGCGCTTGCCTCAGGTATCGATGCACCCTTACCTCCGAGCGGCACCCGGTCCACGGGCCGCTGGATGATAGCGAGCAGATGCCGGCGCAGCTCCGGAAAAATGGCCGGCGCCGCGCCTCGAACCGATCAGGTGTCTTTGGACACCGTGATGGTCGGGAACTTCGACGAGAAGTCTTTCGTGCGCTGCGCGATCTTCACCGCGAGCTGGCGCGCCATCGCCTTGTAGATGCCGGCGATCTCGCCGTCGGGGTCGCTGACGACGGTCGGCGCGCCTGAATCGGTCTGCACGCGAATGCCGATGTTCAGCGGCAAGGCGCCGAGGTAGTCCATGCGGAGCTCTTCGGCCATGCGCCGGCCGCCGTCGGCACCGAAGATGTGTTCTACATGGCCGCAGTTGGAGCACACGTGCATGGCCATGTTTTCGATAATGCCGAGGATGGGCACGCCCACCTTCTCGAACATCTTGATGCCGCGCACGGCGTCGAGCAGGGCGATGTCCTGCGGCGTGGTGACGATCACCGAGCCGGTGAGCGGCACGCGCTGGCTCAGCGTGAGTTGGATGTCGCCGGTGCCCGGGGGCATGTCGACGATCAGGTAGTCGAGGTCTTGCCAGTTCGTCTGGCGCAGCAGCTGTTCGAGTGCCTGCGTGGCCATCGGGCCGCGCCAGATCATGGCGTTGTCGGCCTCGACCAGGAAGCCGATCGACATGACCTGCACGCCGTGGTTGCGCATCGGCTCCATGGTCTTGCCGTCTTCGCTCTGCGGCCGGCCCGAGAGGCCGAGCATCATCGGCAGGCTGGGGCCGTAGATGTCGGCATCGAGCACCCCCACGCTGGCGCCTTCGGCGGCCAGCGCGAGCGCCAGGTTGACGGCGGTGGTGCTCTTGCCCACGCCACCCTTGCCCGAGGCCACGGCGACGATGTTCTTCACCTTGGGCAGCAGCTGCACGCCGCGCTGCACCGCGTGCGGCACGATCTTGGTCACCAGCGTGGGCGACACACCCGCCACGCCCTCGACGCCGCTGGCAGCCTGGGTTAGCGCCGCAGTCAACGACGCGATCTGGCTCTTGGCCGGGTAGCCCAGCTCGACGTCGAACGACACCATGCCGCCATTGATGCGCAGGTTCTTCAGCTGTTTCGTGCTGACGAAGTCTTTGCCCGTGTTGGGGTCGATGACGGTCTGGATGGCGGCTAAGAGCGCCTGCTCGCTGGGGGCCATGGGTGGGTAGGCGGAAGTTGCGGGAGGAATACGCAGTCTAGTCGCCTGCCCGGACTGAGGCAGCTCGGGGGTTGTTGTGTAGCAAGCGTAAGCAGACGCCAGAACGCCCCCTGTGCTGCATGCCGCTTCTTACAATCTTGCAGACAATCAACCCAAGGCTCAGTCCGTGGATCAGCCCCAGACTTTTTCCGACGACAAGAGCCCGCCGCTCCACGCACTGACAAGCCTTCGCTTCGTGGCGGCACTGGCGATCGTGGTGTTGCACTACCGCGACCTGCTGGGGAACATGCCGCAGTGGCTATTCAAGGTCATCGTCGCGGGGCAGTTCGGGGTCACGTTCTTCTTCATCCTGAGCGGCTTCATCCTTACCTACAAGTACCGCGACTGGTTCTCGCAAGGCGTGGCCGACGGCAGTTACTGGCGCTTCCAGCGCTTCAGGCTGGCGCGCATCTACCCGATCTACGTGCTGGGCCTGCTGCTCGACACGCCGTGGCACCTGATCGAGCGGGCGCAAGCCGGCCAGTTGGCGAACGACGGGCATCTGTACTGGGCTTCATGGTTGCTCAACCTCGTGGGCCTGCAGGCCTGGGTACCCGCCGTGCCCTACGCGATGTTCTGGAACACGCCTGCCTGGAGCGTCGCGGCAGAGTTCTTCTTCTACGCCACCTTTCCGTTCATCACCGTGCTGCTCGCGCGGCGTGTTCGCAAGGTGGGGTGGCTGATCCTCGCCTTCGCGGCCACCATCGCGCTGGGCGCGGCGCTGTATGCGCTGGTGATCCACGCGATGAACTTTCGTTGGCGCTTCGAGCCGCAGACCCAGTACATCGTGATGGTCTACAACCCGCTGCTGCGCTACAGCGAGTTCCTGGCGGGCTGCCTGGCGGGCCACTACTTTCTCAACACGCGCGGGCAGCTGCGGTACGCGGGCTCGGCCCTGTTCAACAGCGCGCGCGGCCGCAACCTCACGATCCTCGCCTGCCTGGTGGCGATTGGGCTGCGCGTCATGTCAGTCGACTACACCGGGCCCAGCGCGTGGTGGTGGCTGGCCGATGTGTCGGTGAAGTACGCCGCCTACATCCTGCCCTTCGCCGTGTTGATCCTGGCCCTCGCCAGCGGGCCCACCTGGCTCGGCACGCGCCTGGAGAACCGCCAACTCGTGCTGTTGGGCGAGGCGAGCTATGCGCTTTACATCATTCACTGGTCGGTCACCACCTTCCTGCGCATGAACTTTCTTGGTTCGGCCGGCACACCGTTCGTACATGCGCTGTTTCTCGCCGGGACTGTGGCACTCTCGGTGGTCTGCTACCGGAAGATCGAAGTCCCGTGGCGCCGGCGATTGCGCGGCACCAAGCAACCCGCCGGCACACTGGCGCTGGCCTAGTTTTTGTGAAGCACCCTCATGAGCTCCATCGACACCTGCCCTCCCCCACGCGAACTGAAACCCGGCACCAAGCCCGTCGACGCCGAATGGCTGCAGTGGATCGCCGAGAACCGGCTGCGCAACTGCACGCCCGAGTCGATGGTGATCACGATGGCGCAGAGCGGCCTCGACCCGAAGGCCTGCGCGATCGCCATCGCGCGCATGGAAACCGACCCGGCCTACCTGGCCGCGCGCAAGATCCAGCAGCTGCAATACAAGCTCGAGTCGGTGATGGCCAACCAGCAGAAGCTGTGGGAGATGGCGCCTCACTACGAGCGCGTCGAGAAGCGCAGCCACGTGCCGCTGCACGAGTTCATGGAGCGCTACGTGTGGGGCAGCCGCCCGCTGGTGCTCACCGGCGTGGCCGCCGACTGGCCGGCGCTCAAGAACTGGTCGCCGCAAGACCTGAAGACCCGCTTCGGCCACCTCGACGTGCAGATTCAGGCCGAGCGCAGCGCCGACCCGAAGTACGAGCAGAACAAGATGAACCACCAGCGCAAGGTGCGGCTGGCCGATTTTGTCGACCAGGTGCTCGCCGGCGGTGCCACCAATGACTACTACCTCACGGCCAACAACGAGGCGCTGCGCCGCCCCGAGTTCGCGCCGCTGCTGAAAGACATCGGCACGCTGCACGAGGTGTGCAACCGCGACGAGCTGCCGCAACGCTCGTCGTTCTGGTTCGGCCCGGCGGGCACGGTCACGCCGCTGCACCACGACACGCTGATGCTGATGCACACGCAAATCGTCGGCCGCAAGCGCTGGCGCTTCATCTCGCCGCTGGACACGCCGCGCCTGTACAACCACTACGAGGTCTACAGCCCCATCGACCTCGACGCGCCCGACCTGCACCGCTACCCCGACTTCAAGGACGTGAAGGTGCTGGAGGTGATCGCCGAGCCCGGCGACACGGTGTTCCTGCCGCTGGGCTGGTGGCACCAGGTGCGCTCGCTCGACGTGAGCCTGTCCTTCTCGTATTCGAACCTCGCGGTCCCGAACCAGTACAGCTTCAAGAATCCGTCGATCCACAACTGGTGACCGGGCCGCGGCGCGCACCTAGAATCGACGGCTCTCTTGCCGGGTTGGCCCGGCATCCGCATCGAGACGTCCCATGACCCGCAAGCTCTTCGTCACCACCGCCCTGCCCTACGCCAACGCGCCCTTCCACGTCGGGCACATGATGGAGTACATCCAGGCCGACATCTGGGTGCGGTTCCAGCGCATGGTGGGCAACGAGGTGCACTTCGTCTGCGCTGACGACGCGCACGGCGCGCCGATCATGATCGCGGCCGAGAAAGCCGGCAAGACACCGCAGCAGTTCGTGGCCGAGATCGCCGCCGGACGCAAGCAGTACCTCGACGGTTTTCACATCGGCTTCGACAACTGGCACTCGACCGACGGCCCCGAGAACCACGCGCTGGCGCAAGACATCTACCGTGCGCTGCGTGAGAACGAGCTGATCGAGGAGCGGGTGATCGAGCAGTTCTTCGATCCGGTGAAGAGCATGTTCCTGCCCGACCGCTACATCAAGGGCGAATGCCCGCGCTGCGGCACGAAGGACCAGTACGGCGACAACTGCGAGAACTGCGGCGCTGTCTATGCACCCACCGACCTGAAGAACCCGTACTCCGCGCTGAGCGGCGCGACGCCAGTGCTCAAGAGCAGCTCGCACTTCTTCTTCCGCCTGTCGTCTGACCGCTGCGTCGAGTTCCTGAAAACCTGGACCGCGGAGGCAGCGGCCGATGGCACGCCGCGCCTGCAGCCCGAGGTGCTGAACAAGATCAAGGAATGGTTCACCACCGACGAACTCGGCCACGTGGGCCTGAACGACTGGGACATCAGCCGCGACGCGCCGTACTTCGGCATCGAGATCCCCGACGCGCCGGGCAAGTACTTCTATGTGTGGCTCGACGCGCCGGTGGGCTACCTCGCGTCGCTGAAGAACTACTTCGACAAGACCGGGCGTGACTTCAGCGCCTTCATGGCCGACCCGAACGTGGAGCAGATCCACTTCATCGGCAAGGACATCATCACCTTCCACACGCTGTTCTGGCCGGCGATGCTGCACTTCAGCGGCCGCAAGGTGCCGAACCACATCTT
>Ga0307516_10006591_pt1 | contig 13570 bp, 17 predicted proteins | sample 19_EM_MG_FD_203310 | JGI IMG/M metagenome (GOLD analysis project Ga0307516, IMG submission 203310) | Populus trichocarpa ectomycorrhiza microbial communities from riparian zone in the Pacific Northwest, United States - 19_EM | ecosystem: Host-associated > Plants > Roots > Unclassified | place... | reverse complement strand
GGAGGTGAAGAGTCGGAGGTGAAGCAAGCCAAGGACTTCTTGGCCGAATGGCAGATAGATGAACGCAGAAAGGGTGATACCAAGGTACGAGACGATCGTCGATAGTATAAATCGCTTGATTGTCAGTGAATACGTGGAGGCGGAAGGGGTTGTGTGTCGTTCGAAATATGTGCTGTGGATACCAATGAACCGATAGATGCCCAGCACGGTTGGGGCGCTTGCGGCGAAGATTATCACCGGAATGAAGGGCTATAGTGGCAATATCAACTCTTCTGGCAAGGGACAAAGAAATCCGCGCATACCGCAAGCTGGCTTCCTGGACCCTTGTATAAGATTGCCAAGAAGGCTTCCAAAATGAACATGACCACAGTGATGGCGATCAATGCGCACATAAATAACAGAAGCACCCCAACCGAGGCACCCAGACGGGACAACTTGCCAAAGCCCGATACCCACCACCACGACCCTGCCGCGTGATTCGTAGGTGATTTGGTAAAACCGGAACTCCCGTGCGAGCCCCACCGAACGGCCAGCTTACGCTCGCACACCGCCCAATATTCCGCAAAGAACGTCGCCCATAAAACGATGACGATAGAGTAGAGTGGTGAATACCGCGCTCCGAGAAAATGGAACGATGCGCCGAGAACGGCGACCGGCGTCAAGGACTTGGTGTACGTGGCAAGGAATGCGAAATACAATCCGACTTCCTCTCCATACTAATTGAACACCCAATCCATCAGCATAATCCCCTCATCCTCGAGAAATCGAACATCGGGCGTACATTGTCTTTGACACTGTCGAGTTGGTTCTGGGTAGGGCTACCCTTGGTCAATGAACGAACCCACTCCTGATCAAACTCGGAGTCGTGGAGGGGATGAACCCCAACAACTCGTTTCCACGGGCCAATGCCGGGGGAAATACCAAGACCACCAGCGGAGGTGTGGTCTGTAAGATAAGCGTGTAGCAATCGCACCCGATGAGATGGTGGGAGGTGAATCTGCGGTTTTGCTAGAGAGGAGAAAGCAGCCAAGACGCCGTGTTGGAAGTCTGAAGACCTCCGTCAACCTTAGTATACCTCAGAAACGTCTCGAAGCCTCGTTAAATGCTCACCGTTCCAATCTCGCCAATTGGTTCAATTTGGCCAGAGGAGAATGGACCAAGACGATGATTTCCCCGTGCCTTCGCCCGGTCTTTCCGATAACCTTCAACCCGGAGGATTCCAGTAGCTGAAGCAGTCTCGTATACTCCTCTTCCGCGTTACGAATCCCTTCTCGCAATCGGGTTTTGCTCGAGGATTTTATCGGAAAGGAAAAGACGATGACCAGATGCACGTGAGAGTGCATGACGGAAGGTGATTTCGATCGTTTGGACTCGGAGCGTTACGCGAAAGCAATTTGCGTCTAATAATAATACGGGGTACTAGAACACAGGACCGGTTATACTTTTTGGTTTCGTCACTCTCAGGTAACAGTCGTACGCAGTTTACTGGATAGAAAGGAGCTTGACCTCTGGAATCAGAAAATGTGTCAGGACCGCGTCGGTGAGAGTGAAGTGAAGGAGAAACTGACCAAACTTAAGGGTTGAGTTGGGAGGGATCCCGCCCGTCCCTCTCTTGCCATAAGCCATGGGAGCAGGAACGATAAGCTCACGCTCTCCGCCAGCTTTCATACCAACGATACCAGCGTCCCAACCTGGGCAAAAAGGAGGTTCAGGGGGGGGGGTGTCCCTCATATGTACCACCGCACGCACCTTTGATGACTTCACCAGCACCGAGGCGGAAAATAAACTTATTTGGTGTGAGCCCCAGCGTCAAGGTCAAGGTGATACAGACTGACCGGTTTGCCCTTGGTGTTCGAGTCGAAGATCTTGCCGTCGGTCAGCTTGCCGATATACCTCATCTTGACCGACTGGCCCTTTTGAGCCCCTGGTCCTTCTCCGACCTTGACGTCCTTGACCTGAATTCCACCCGTAACTTCCTTAGCTTCCCCGGTAGGCTTGCCTTCCTTTTTCTTTTCCTTCTTTTCCTTCTTCTCCTTCTTTCTCTCCACCTTTGTCTCCTTCACGGGGTCCTCCTTCGGGATCGCCACACCGTTCTCACCCTTCTGCTTCTTAGCAGCCTTCTTTTCAGCTTTAGTAGGATGGGACGGTTTCTCGTCGACCTCCATCTTTTCGGCAGCGCGCTTCTTGCCCTTGGGTTCTTCCACGATTTCCTCGAAACGGCTGCCTCCGAGTTAGGCAAGAGGACTGGGATATAAGGGACGACACATACGCGCTGTCTTCTTCCAGCTCGTCTTCTTCAGAAATACCGTCGAGCTCGGCGGGGTCGATCTCAACGTCAGAGCTCACTTCGCCAAGGTGGAAAGCGTCCTCATCGTCCTCATCGTCGTCCCAGGGAATGTTTTGATCCCCTGCGTGGTTGGTGAGTCAGTCAGTGGCACCAAACCGTGGCATAAAACATACTGATGTAGTTTCCGATGACGTGGACCGGACTGCAATACCAACGTTACGTCAGAACTCGACTTTGAGTGCGGGCGAGTGTTGCACTTTTTACCGATCACTTCAAAGATGTATTCGCTCTGATCATCCAGAACGAGGTCCAAGGCGGCCTGCTCGATCTAAATAGGAGGGTCACATCACAGCCCAAAGACGGGAAGACGTTGTTTACCTTGCCCGGGGTAAGGGAGCCAAGGATGACTTCCTTGGTGACTATCGAGGGCTCGTTCTCGTCATCACTTTCTTCGTCATCCTCATCGTCCGTGGAAGATGCGCCGAACTGATAGGAAAGCTTCAAGCTGCTGCGGGCGTTCGTGTCCTTGAGTTCAGCACCGAGGGAGAGGCCTTTCACATGGATTTGGATGTCAGGAGGAGGCACAACGGTTTCCTTAGTTCCCGGGTTGACGACAATACTCCTGTGTCACCTCTTAAGGATCAGACTGCGCGTGAACAATAGGCAGAACGCGTACCAAACGGCGACAGCACCGGACATTGCTTTTGTGCGGGTGAAATTGAGGTTGAGAAAAAACTCGAAAAGCGATCGTGACGGGAAAACTGATCGGGGGATCACGTGAGCTAAATGCACGTGGTGCAATCGCAGAAAGGTGGGCACGGTGACCTGGTCCCAAGTGAGCTTCCAAGCAAATGTCAGACGGCTGTGGATAGGTTCTAGGATGGGCTGGACTGGAAGGGGAAGGACCACTACGGAGAGGAGTGGGTGCGACGCCAAATGCGTGGCGCTCAGTGGCCCTCCTCCCCCACTTAAGGCTGATGATTGTCAAAGTGTCATCGCCATGGATTCAGGCAATTTCGGCCGCAGTAAATCGCTGTTTACAGGATGTTCGCGCTCTTTCTCTCCTCGGACCTCTGACCCTGCTTCACAGGCCATTCCTCGACTCGCTTCCATCATCTTGATGCTTGATGCAGGATGCTTGATGAACTATCGGGCCGGTTACAATCAGCTGGAACAATCGTGAGCATATAGGTTTCATTCGACCCTGGACCTCCGAACCAAATCCCGTTTCCTCCTTAACCAAGCCCACCCTCGCCTCATCATGTCTCAGTACGGGAAGATTAACACACGAAGTGGAGAAGAATTCGCCGCCCAGACTCGTGCGCGACTGGAGACGATCAAGACTCACCTTGAGACCGCCCCTCGGTCAGGAAAGTTGAAGGGGAAGACCTGCGTGATTACTGGTGCGGGGTCGCTCAAGGGAATAGGGTGAGTACGGTCACCTACGCCTTGCAGACTTCTCATTCGTCTGTAGGAGAGCCACCGCATTGCTTTTCGCTCACGAGGGTGGGTCCTCCATTTCGTCGGTCCTGCTCTCGATTTTTGATCCGTGTTTCTGGCCCCCGATCCAGGCGCAACACACCTCTACCTCTTGGATTTCGTGCCCGACAACCTCCCAGAGCTGAAGGAGACTATTCAAAAGAAGTACCCGGATGTGAAGGTAAGGCCCGCCCGACCAAACCCGAAGACCCCAGCTGACATTCCCAAGGTTACAACCCTACAAGCAGATGCTGCCGACGAAACAGCCATCTCCTCCGTTTGCCAACAGGCGTTAAAGGACGAGGGGCGTCTCGACGTATTTTTTGCCAACGTGAGCTCCGGACAACCCAAATCGTGCCCACTGAATTAACGCACCTCGGGCCAGGCTGGTATAGTGTCTGCCACACTTCTGCATGATACAACGCCCGAGGAATTCATGCACGACGTTCGAGTCAACGCCCTCTCGTATGTTTCATGTGATAATACGCTACCCGGGAAGGAGTAGTTGATCGTGTTCTCAGAGCGTTCCTTGCCGTCAAGCACGCCTCGCTGGCTATGATGAAGGCGAACCCGGAACGTGGAAAGTCCTACGGTGGTGGCAGCATCGTGTTAGTTGCCTCTGGTGAGCCCTACCATTTCTCCCCATACGTTTCCGTTCCGATGGCATACCTTTGCTCAGTTGCTGGAGTCCGGTCGGGAGCCGGTCCTATACATTGTAAGCGACTTGGTTCCCCTTCGCGACCCATGTACTAACCCATTAAACAGACAGTGCAAGCAAAGCTGCGTGCGTATTCGCGTTTGCTATGCTGCTCACTGGGCTCTGACGGAAGCCTCATTCTAGCGTGAACTCGATCGCCCAGACCAGTTCCTGCCAGCTCGCGCGTACTGACGTTCGGGTGAACACACTCTGTCCAGGCCTCATCGAGACCGGCTTGACCAAGATCCAGTTTGATCACGCCCGTGGGCGGGGGACCGAATATAAGATAGGGCAACTTAACCCCCTTGGACGGTATGGGATTTCATCAGGTACGTTGACCCTGTGCACGGTGTCCACCCGAAGGAGCGAACAGTAATTATATCACAGAGATCGCCAATGCTGTCCTATTCTTGGCTTCGGACGACTCGAGCTATATCAATGGGCAAAATATATGCATTGACGGTGGGCTGTCTGCGTCGCACCCTGTAGTCCCAGGGAAGTTTGTATGAATTCCGTAGATCCAATCGGGACCGGTAGCAGGGCACATCGCGCACTCCCACCGAAAGCGTTCGTGTCCGTATATTATCCCGCGTATACAACCGAATGCATTCATCTTTCGCTTCACGAACCCTCAGAGCCGGGGCTAAACTCGACATCTGTACGGTAGTGTCGTTCGGATCGCACAACAGGTAGGATCCCGACAACGGGACCACCCAAGACACACAAGATTAGGTCGCGTATGTGTGCACGTTGTCGTGCGCGGGGGAGTTCCAAGTCAGCGGGGCCTCAAATTCAAGATTCGGCCGGTCTCTGATAATATATAATCGTCATCAGAGATTGACTTTGAGAAGCCCTTTTGGTGACCCCCTTCGATTTAACAGACTGGCATAGTTGTTCTTGGAGTATCGAGGCCCGGAGTTATAGACAACCACACACCGCCAGCGGAAGCGAGGGTAAGCTTCGGTTGAGATGGGGGGATCGCAGAAAGATAAACCATGGTCAGATCGACCCGCTTGTAAGAAAAGCTCGTCCCGCTCTGGTCACACAAGATCCAACCAAATTTGATGGACCAAGTCCAAGAACGCCAACAACCCACCGCGACGCGAAGGGCCAAGGACCGACTGGGGATGTTCCGGGCAAACCGGGCGAGGGGCTGTCCCAGTTTGGGTAGTGGCCCTCGCTATACACGTGATGGGAGGTCACGTGGGGGAATCTTAATGAGATTTTGTGGGCGGAATGGTCGGACCGACGGGTGGGACACTGGTGAAATATCCCCAAGCCTGTTTTTATTTTTCCCTCGACGCCCTCAGCCTTTTCGTCGCCGGCCGAGACGTCGACGAGAGTGAAACGTCCGTCGCACTCCCAGGAAACCGCCCCGCCTTTCTTTCTCCTCCCCACCACCAGCCACGGCGTATGTTATCAAACATGGATCCATTTGCAACACTTGTCCCAGGCTCTAGGCGTCCCTTCAAATTTCTTTCTTCCCAACCACCACCACCAAACCAAGTCATCCACCCCCAGCCTCAAGACATGTCAGTGCGCCCTCAAGTCACCCCACCCACTACGTCCACGCGACGGCGCAAGCCCACCATCACATACCGCTCCCCCTCCGTAGAGTTCGCCCCGTACACTCTCAACCACACAACTGTCTCTGTTCCAGTCCAAGACGAGCCCATGGATAATGGAAACACATCCCCATACTCTCCTGCCCAGGAAGATTTATCCTCCTCTACCTCGTCTCCCTCCCCACCAACACCGTCCTCGTCCTCCCTCCCTCCCCTTTTGACCGATGGTTCGTCCGCGTCATCCTTCGCCAAACCCCTCTCTACCCGCGAAGTGTATGCTATGGCTCCTCCCCTCCCCTTGTACCACCCCCTTGGAGCTTTGGCGCTCCGCCTCCCACTTTTGGGCGAATCGCCGAAAACTCCGTACACCCAACTCGTCGATCCCACCCCATCGAAACCCATTCAGACCGTAGCGTCAAACCGACCCAGAAACAGCACTGGTACCAACAGAAACAGAAACTCCGGTCGATCGCGCAAAACAACCGCTGCGAAATCTCGGGACGTGCCCCCAGACACAGATCCTCTGATCACCGACGAAAAAGACAAAGACCAGGACGAATATGTTGCAACCCACCGACGTCGTAGGGGTGGTCCTTCCGCTTCTGCTTCCATCTCAGCATCGGCTCAAGTTGAGTTGATCGCCGCTGAAGGACGGAAGAGGAAACGACGGGAGGCAGACACCGGAGATCCAGGTGTTTCGCCACCCATTCCAAAGCGTTCGAGACAACCTCGGACGGGGACCTCGGCTAGCCCTCCGGATAACCCTGCTTCACCATCACCATCTCCCGTTCAACCCAAGGATGAGAACCCAGAGGGCATGGAAGTCGAAGAGGATGAAGAACCCCCGCTTCCCACTCGAACCAATGGGAGAAGGCGGAATGCAAAGGGCGGTGGAAGGAGGAACAGCACCCGCAGGGCCGGTCCGAAAAAGGAAAAGGAGAGGACACCCTCGAGTGACGAGGTTTCCTATGGCCAACCTTCTGCAGTTGATCAGCCCCAGGCTCACGAGGCCTCACGCGAACTCGTCAAGGAGGGAGATGGGGACTCTCCCTCTGGTGATGAGGCGATTGTTGGTTCTCACTCACCTCCCATCGTTGCGCCAGTTCCGACCCACTTGACAAAAACCGCCCTCGAGGGCCTTAGTATGTCGGCTGCTAGTGTCGGAGATCGTGTGGATGGTGCAGGGCCGGCATATATTTGACCTTTTGCTCTTCGAAACGCTCTTTTCTCACGAGCGTATACCTTTACGCATTCTGGTTACGATTCTTCTTTCCCTCACGCTGTTTCCCATGTTCCTGTGGCTCCTTGTGTTGTACTACTTTTCCTCCCTTTTGTCACCTCCCACTTCCCTGTCCATCATAGTGTCCAACCTGTATCGCTTCATAACCTGACGGACTAGCTGTTCAATCACGACCCATCACCCCGACCCGTCGCGATCGCATTGTTTTCTCTGACCACCTCACCCACTCCACTGCAACTCCTATGCGCGCATGCCGCGCTCCCCTTGTCCTCCTTACCTGTAGCCTCTACGCGAAACCTATCACACATCCGAATCGTAAATACGGGGGCATGGCCCCTCATCCATTGCACCCCTTCATTCGTAGAATCCAACATCGAGAAATCACAAGACAGATGTGCACAACACAAAGTACGGAAACTGACAACGACAAACCAACTAGGCAGTTATTTCTCGGAAATCCTGACCCTTTTCTGCGGCTTCGAGGGAACGTAGTCGTCGTCCGTTGCGTTCTTCCTCGGATTCGACCTCTTTGCCGCTCTTTGCCTTACCGGAGGCTGGAAGGTGTCGTCGTCGTATTCGTTCATTACGGTGTCGATGAATTTCCAGAGCTTGGCGCAAATCTTGCTGTTCGACCGGATGTCCGCCTCCTCCTTCCTGATGTAAACGCGTATGTCGTGGACGTGGCGAGCCATATCCGCGGTGTTGGTGCAGACCTGAATCAGCATGAATAGCATGATGGCTGTTCCGAAGCACCGTCAGCACGACGATTAGGAATAAAAGATACGCGGCAACGGGAAGAGAAACTGACCGATGTAAACGAACTCCACGGGAGCGACCTTGTGCTGTATGGTCGAGAACCCGAATCGTAATCTCTCCGTGGTCGCGATCTCGGTGAACTTTGCCATGGTGTCCTCCATGTCTTTCTGCAGGGTTTTCGAGGGGACGGTTTCCTGGTCTAGGAACTTGCTCAGGGTGGCAAACGAGGGCATACTTTGCCTCTTGGGGAGGTGGAAACAACAATAGGCGATATGTGCGAGGGCGTGGTAGCCGCTTGCATGTTTCCCGGAAATCCCTAGTTTGTCTTGAAGCGCGTCCGGCCCTGAGACAAACTTGAAGTTGAGGGTGTTGATCCACCTCGTCCATTGTGATGAAATCGCTTGCAGTTTCTCTAAGTTCGTGGGTGAGCAAAACGTAGGGATCGGGGAATGGAATGAAGGCGATTACCTGAGGAGGTGAGGGGTGTACCAAGCTGCACTCGTTGGAAGACCTCGCGTTCGTCAATTTCGTTTATACCGTCGTATTCGGCTAGGGGGCTGTTTCGGATATGGAATCTGCGGGATTTGCGGCAAGGACGCACCGCATCTGACTTTGAAGCCGAGGAATTCATCCTTGAGGCTTTGGGGTACCTCTAACCCGTTCCTCTTCTTCGGTTGCTTGAACCAGAACGACTTCCTGTTTACCCGATCGACGTCTAACAGTCCTCCAAAAGTCAGCCCCACGTGTTCCGGTTTGAAGGTAGGGCCACGTGAATACGTACACGGAATCTAAACGACGGTGGGATTAGCGTACAGGCTCGGGTAGGTGGGAAGGTTGGGATACGCACCCGACCGAGGACAAACCCTGATATGGCGGTCAAACGTTGCTTTCCATCTACGCATAGCCGAACTTTGGCTTGAGAAACTGTATCCCAGTGCACCGAGAACACGACTGGAGGGATATAGAACCCTCGGTACATGGAATCGATCAGCATTGACTGCTTCTTGGGGTTCCAGACAATTTCTGCCACCCTGTCAGACCCAATAGCGCCACGGAGTACCAGCGGCGGCGCGTCAACTCACCTCTCTGATACTCTGGGTTCAGGTCTATCAGACCGTCGCGTATAAGTTCTGTCAGGAGTTAGACATGCGCCCGTAGGAAGGTTGGAACGATGGGACGTACGACAAATAGTTGCCACCGACATCTCCTTCAGTTCCGCTGGCCTGACGCGGTCTTGAATGGCCATAAGAGGGTCTTGGTCTAGTTCGTCATGCTCGTCGTCGTCTACGTAGTCTGAATCAGAGTCCCAGTTGTGGACCTCGTGTACCATAGTCGTTTTGTGGATGATAAGGAACGGGTCAAATGGTGGTCCAAGGATTCAATCCCGGGCGCTCTTACTTTGGTGGAAAGGTTGCGCTCACGTGTGTGTTTGATCCGCCGGACCCAGCACGGAACCTTGGAGAGCATCGTATATAACATTGTTTATTTTATGGTTCGGGAAGTATAGTACGTGCCATCACCGGGAGTGGTTATGGCTCTCGCGTATTTCAAAAGCAGCTTATCCCGTTCTTTCCTATCAATCGCGATATCATCCAGGAACGGCGCGATCTCCTCAGCCTTCCACCGGTTTCGAGTAAGAAAGAGATCATTGAATCTCGCGAGAGGTTCTAGTGGTAGCTCAGAGGATGGGAAATACGTCAGCTGGCCTGAAGGGGGGTGCGATTGCGGCTTGGTCAATGTAAGATAGTTTCCCTGTTAACCACGATGAGTGGCGGAAACTGAAAATGACTGGAACGGTCTCACTGAGAGGAGAGAAAGATTCACTTGAGAGGCGAAGGTGTCGCCCACGACGTCCCTCCACTTATCCAAGAAAACCTTCTCGTCTATGGGGTCATGCTTCTAGCTCGTGAGCGACTTGAGTGAGCCCCGTAGAAGAATACAATATACCCTATAAGTCCTGAGAATCCCCACCCCGACCTGCTTAAGTACAGACGGGACGTCCATCCTCCAGCGGTGTTCATCCGCGTCGCCGAACCAGCCCATGACTTGTTTCGTCACTTGGGGTCTGATATCATGTTCATCCTGAAGTGTATCTGCTAGCACTCTCACAGAAGCCGAGTCACGTTTCTCTTGCAGCGATATCAGCGAATTCAGAAGCAGTTCAAGAACTGTGGAAAGGTATGAGGCAGCGATCGGCCGAAGGGTACCTACGAGGTGGATGACTTCAGGACAAGGTTATCAGCGGATTTGAAACGACGGGCTACCATTGATGAGGAGGATCCGCCTATCTTTCAAAGCCTTTGTGAGTTCGGCTTCGCTTGCTTGAATTTTTGTCAAGGCTTGCGCATAGGTGAGATACCCCTTCGCCTTTTAAAAATACCTTGTTGAGTGTGTGCCGCCGACCTCAGCTGGTGGACGGACCTGTTGCTGGCTCTGGGTGCCTTGCTCATCATCAAGGATATCATCATCCAAGTCTTCGCGACCTTCGTCGTACTCTCTCCCCCTCAGCAGTCCAACTAGTTTGTGGACCTTCGGAAGGACGGGAGTAACTTGAAGGAGCTCATGGCTGGTGTCCCGTATGACGATCTGATCTTGCGCTTCTCCCGGGGTAACCACGAGGACAGAATTCGAGAGTGAGACGGAGCGTATGGAATACGTTTTATCATCTGTGCACAACACTGCATCTTCAGCGGGATTCCCCTTGACAGCCCAGGTGAATGGAGAATCGTCGTTGGATTCGATTGATTTCAAGAGATCAGGTGGAAGCTCGAGCAGACGAAAATTTCCAGATTCTTTGACAGAACTGGGTGAGAAGGTGAGTCGGATTGGCTGGTCGCCGTGTGGTGGACCCTCAGCCATGATGGCGGTTACAATAACGACCAGGTGGGCGATCGTGGCTGCCGGGGCTGCCGGGCGAACGAACCGCACATCGAAATGTTATAAGAAGGGGACGGACGGACGTTGTCAACTCTTCTATGGACAACCCACACTCGCTTTCACTCCCGCCATGCGTAAGTCTAGCAACCCCCACTGTTTGTTTTCCCGAGCTGACACCTTCAAGGTCTCATCATTCGTGACGATTCCACGACCGTCGGTCAATACATAGGAGACTACATCGCAAAGAGGTACCGATTCTGTCCTGACGGTGCCTGGATATACGGTGTCTTACTCGTGCTAGGATCAAGGATTATAATCCGACCGCGGAAAAACCCTTCGTGCTTGGTCTTCCCACTGGATCCTCGCCAATCCCAACCTATAAACATTTGATCAGCCTCTTCAAGGGTGGCAAGCTGAGGTAAGGTACCATTCGTTCCTGGTCGTCGTTCGCTGACGTTCTGGTAGTTTCAAGCATGTGGTAACGTTCAACATGGACGAGTACGTTGGTTTGCCTCGCGATCACTCCGAGAGCTACCATACTTTCATGTTTCGAGAATTCTTCTCGCACATCGATATTCCTCCGACCCAGATCAACCTTCTGGACGGTAACGCACCCGATCTGATTAAAGAGTGCAACTTGTACGAGGAAAAGATCAAAAAGGCAGGTGGGATAGAGTTGTTCCTCGGTGGTATCGGTGAGGATGGACACATTGCATTCAACGAACCGGGTGAGGCATGTGTTTAATGGATTCCGGAGCGGACCGTTCACCTTTGACTAGGTTCGTCTTTGACCTCTCGCACGAGGATCAAGACCCTCGCTTACGACACCATCCTCGCAAATGCTCGTTTCTTCAATAACGACATTTCCGCTGTACCCCGCATGGCCCTCACCGTCGGTGTCGCAACCGTCATGGAGAGCAGGGAAGTCGTCGTAGTTGTCACCGGACAGCGGAAGAGTCTTGCATTGAGCAAGGCGATCGGTACGTTCAAACCTGGCATGTAGTCGTCCCCGTACTCAGACTGCGCTTTCAGAGGAGGGCGTCAACCACTTGGTATGATTCAGAGCCAGGGAAGTTTGCGCACCCGTTTGACCGAACACACAGTGGACACTATCGGCACTGCAATTGCATCCGCGCTCTCTGATCGTCGTCGACGAAGACGCAACCGCTGAACTTCACGTCAAGACCGTCAAGTACTTCAAGTCGATCGAACGAGTTCAGGAGGAGGTCGAGCAGTACCACGCAGAGCTGGTCGCCAAGGGGGACCCACATGCGGACCAGGGTGTTGGGAGCATGGAGTGATTGTCGTAAGGTGCACGTATGTACATGTGTAGATGGTTATTGACCTCGATTGCACACTCGAAGCATTGGTGTGATAAGCCGCACTGCTGTACTCATTGATCCAGATGCATGATGGCCGAAGTCCTTCTCGCTGAGGCAACGGGTGAAATCACTCAGCCGCTCCGTCCCGAGTGAGCCATTGCTTGCACGATACCAAACGACCCATAAAGGCCTATTTTGCGACAAGGTGGTGAGGTCCGAGTGCGGATCATTGGTGAAGGCGGGTACCAGTAGTAACACTTACTGTGTGTCTCCCCCCTGAGTGAACAGGCTGGAACGTTGCCCGAACTTCGCGGAGTCCCACACAACGCTATCTGAGTAGCTCGTGCATAAATGTATCTCCTCTGGCCACCTCGTGAACTCCGGATGCGCGCTCCGATTTACCAGGCGTTGACTCATTGGCGATTCGGGTCGCCGCGCCGAAAAAAAAAAGAGCGGGCACTGCGTCCAGTGGGTGGAAGGTGGAGGCTGGAGGCCATGCGCCAGACATTCAAGTGCGCTTGAAACTTGACACTTTACCTCGGGGCCTTGTCAGCTCCGTGCGCCGCCTCCAAAACTACATCCTGTGGGTTCGTATGATCCACACCGGTAATCACTGGTGAGTTACAAGGGATTCACGGATGCAAATGCCCCCCACCCCCGGTGCCAAACAGCCGATTGCGTCTGCCTGAAATTATATCCCGCCTCCGCGTGCCGCACGTTCTCGAAGCGCGTGTGGTCTCCAGATCGGTAAAACGCCCCCTTATGGTTCCCCTCAACAGACAATCCTATTCAGTTTCAAACTTCCTCGACATCACCCGGCGCTAATCCCAATTAAATTCCTATCACGGCGAGGCAAAAGGTACGCGCGCGTCACTACACAAAGCAACGGAATATGGAGTACGCCGGTGATGCCAGGCAGGCTCCATACGCACAAACATAGATCCTGCGTAGGTTCTTTCGAAAACGAAACACCGAACCGGAGGCGACTGTGGAACGGTGGACCTGGCAACGTTCTTTCGCTCCTTGCCATTCTGTAAATTTTCCAAATACGGCCCATCCGCCCGACAGTTCCGACTGTGTTTGATCGGCTCCGGCTTGTTGTTGCAAGTCGAAACCGAGCGAACGCAGAGCTGCGCAACGTTCTTTCTTTACTTCCCCCGCCACGTCCAGACCCTCTCCCTTCGACCTCAGTCCATTGAGACCCACACACAAACATTTTACATCAGGAAAACCGCGTGTTGCTTTTGTCGCTTTTCGTGCTTGATCGTCGGGAAAGCAAGAAAAGCACAATACCGAAAAGCAGCCATGATATTTGTCAAGCAAGTTACAAACCGAAAAGCACGAAAA
>Ga0307516_10006590_pt1 | contig 13573 bp, 17 predicted proteins | sample 19_EM_MG_FD_203310 | JGI IMG/M metagenome (GOLD analysis project Ga0307516, IMG submission 203310) | Populus trichocarpa ectomycorrhiza microbial communities from riparian zone in the Pacific Northwest, United States - 19_EM | ecosystem: Host-associated > Plants > Roots > Unclassified | place... | reverse complement strand
CGAATCCTTCGGGACTACACAGTCGCTCCGCTGCCATCATACAAGTGTTGCCCGCTCAAGGGTGATAGACTGTTGGTGACCACCTGGGCGATTGTGCCGTTGGTGAAACACCCGAGTGTTACAGCAACGATACCACGCCGGGGGTGAAGAAGATTAGGGCGAAGCCCAATACCGCCACAGCGAAGTCGAATACCGCAACGATACCACGCCGGGCGTGAAGAGATTAGGGCGAAGCCGAATACCGCCACAGTGAAGTCGAATACCGCAACGATATCATACTGGGTGTGAAGAAGATTAGGGCGAAGCCGAATACTGCCACAGCGAAGTCGAATACCGCAATGATACCACACCGGGCGTGAAGAGATTAGGGCGAAGCCGAATACCACCACAGCGAAGTTGAATACTGAAACGATACCACGCCCTGCGTGAGGAAGATAGAGCGAAGCCAAATAACACTGCAGCGAAGCCAAATACCGCTACCGCGACATCGAATACCGCAACGACACAGAGACGTGAGTGCGCAGACTGGCGGAAAGGAAAGATAACACGCAATCTATTATCTCTCTCCACAGACCTACCTCCCTATCCACGTGACCGGCGCTGCGACCACCACTCCCCGAGAACAACAATTCCACGCAAGGCATGTGAGAAGAGCCGCGAAGAGACCACGCCGGGCGTGACGGATACCGCAAGAACAACGAGCCCACGCAAGGTGTGTGAGAAGAGCCACAAAGAGACCACGCCGGGCGTGAGGGAAACCGCGAGAACAACGAGCCCACACAAGGCATGTGAGAAGAGCCACGAAGAGACCACGCCAGGCGTGACGGATACCGCAAGAACAACGAGCCCATGCAAGGCATGTGAGAAGAGCCGCGAAGAGACCACGCCGGGCGTGATGGATACCGCAAGAACAACGAGCGCACGCAAGGCGTGTGAGAAGAGCCACGAAGAGACCATGCCGGGGGTGACGGAAACCGCGAGAACAACGAGCCCACGCAAAGGTGTGTGAGAGAACCACGACGAGACCACGCCGGGCATGACGGATACCGCTGGAACAACGAGCCCACGCAAAGGTGTGTGAGAAGACCGTGACAAGAACACGCTGGGCGTGACGGATACCGCGAGAACAACGAGCCCATGCGAAGGCGTGTGAGAGGACCGCGACGAGACCACGGCGGGCGTGACGGATACTGTGAGAACAACGAGCCCATACAAAGGCGTGTGAGAAGACTGCGACGAGACCACACTGGGTATGACGGATACCGCGAGAACAACGCGCGGCGCGTGAGTACGCCAGAAGTGAACTCCCACGCCCAATCGAAGAAGATCAAGAACCCCACACCGCCGCGTCCACCAGCACCACTCCCCAAGACGAGCAACTTGCCCTGCTGGGTGAAATCATCACCATGATACATCAAACAACCACCCGGGACGCCCACCGCAATCACGTTGTACACCGGACACTCGCCCAGTGGATGAACGAGTTCCACAACGCGGACCAGCAGCAACTCCAGCAGATGACCAACACCCTGGGAGCCATCATCACCGAACAACAGCGAATGAACGAACAACTCCAAGCCCGGCAGCAGGCTAGCCAGCCCGTCCGCATCTACCACACCCCCATCCGCCACCGGACCCTGACGACCTGACATGACCTCGCCGCAGCTTCGGTCTGGGCAGGGGAGGTACTGTCACGAACCTGGCGCGACAGGCTCTTTGGTGCCGGCGCCGGTGCCACGCTCACCCTTGTCGCCCTGTGGCTTGTCCTCATTTCCACTGCAGCAGCCGCAGTCATCCTCCGCGCTTAGACGCCTCGACCGATCTCCGCCATATCGCTCCAGTAGCAATATCCCCGACCGCTGGCCAGTCTAGACCTCTCTCCTTCGTCTCCATTATGTTACTTACACGTCCTTCTCCTGTCATCGTTACATATGTCGTTTCCTGTTGATTATGCTTGCGCGTCCTTTCTCCTGTCCGCTACGTTTGTTGTCTCCGGTTGATGAAGCTTGCATGTCCTGTTCCCTGTTCCTTACCTTTACTGCTTGCGCGTCCTTTCTCCTGTCCGCTACGTTTGTTGTCTCTTATTGATTGAGCTTGCGTGTCCTTCTCCCATGTTCGTTACGAGTATTATTTTCCCTTGATTAAGTTGTACGTCAGTCTTCCTTTCCTTTACTGTTACTGCTTGCGTCTCCTTTCTCCTGTTGCCGCGAGTAGAGTGTTGGGCGCGCGGAGGCCGAGTGCAATCATGTGTTTTCCTTGGGCGCGGCGATCGAGTCATGACGTTAGACGGAGGAACTGTGTCAGTCTTGCGGGCAAGCTGTGATTCCACAGAGGGAAGGAAAAGTATAAAGGAAGGGTGCGGTAGCTAGTCTGGAGATTCTTCTCCACGCAATATATTATCTATACACCTGGACCTACCTTCACACATCTCTGAGTGGCGTGACGAAACCAGTGCCGGGATCTAGAATCACTTGTGCCGATAACCACTGGGTCATCCGGCAGCGCGACGAAGTGATCCGGGATCGCCTACGACGAACAACATCGAGATACGATTATCTATCTACCTCGACCTACCTTCACACATCTCTGAGCGGCGTGACGCAACCAGTGCCGGGATCTCGGATCACTTGCGCTGATGACCAACAGGTCATCCGGCAGCACGACGAAGTGATCCAGGATCACCTACGATGAACGACATCGAGATACGATTATCTATCTACCTTGACCTACCTTCACACATCTCTGAGCTACGTGACGAGAGTAGCGCCGGGATCTCGGATCACTCGTGCCGATGATCACCGGGTCATCTGGCAGCGTGACGAGTGATCTGGGACCACCTATGATGGACCCGCAACACCGCCGCGCACACCGGGCCGCGCCAAACAGAACGGAACCCCACCGCGCATACCTGGCCGCACCAGACAGAACGGAACACCGCCGCGTATGCCGTACCGGGCGGAAGGGGAGACCACCGCGCATGCCACACCAGGCGGAACGGAAGTACGCCGCATATGCCGCGTCGAGCAGAACAGATGAACGCCATACGTGCCGCGCCGGTCAGAACGGAGGACCACCGCGCAAACTGTGCTGCGTCAGACAGAACGGAACACCTATTCCACGCCGGGTAGAACGGAACACCGCCGCGCAGACCGGGCCGCGCCAGACAGAACGGAACACTGCCGTGCATACCGGGCCGCACCAGACAGGACGGAAGACCTCTGCGTATACCGCACCGGGCGGAACGGAAGACCGCCGCGCATGCCGCCCGGGGCGGAAAGGAAGAACGCTGCGCATGCCGCACCGAGCAGAACGGAAGACCACCGCACATACCGAAGGCCACACCGGACAGGACGGAAGACCGCCGCGCATGCCGTGCCGGGCAGAACAGAAGACCACCGCACATACCGAAGGCCGTACCGGACAGGACGGAAGACCGCCACGTATGAGGGCAGTCTGCCGCGCATACCGCAGGCCACGCCGGGCAGGAAGGAAGACGACTACGACAATGCCACACCGGGCATGAAGAAAGACGACAACCACAATGCCACACTGGGCATGAAGGAGGACGAGCAAGACGAGTGAGTGGGAATCACTTGCGCCAAACGACACCGAGACACGAGTAGTGATCCGAGACCGCTCAAGAACAACAAGAGAATCATACCGTGCTATAGTAAAGACCACCGGATGGCAGTAGACGAAGACCGCGTAAGACCTAGCACGGCCGCATGGAAGACTGGGGGCACAACGCCTCGCCAGTCAGAAAGGCACGCCGAGGAGCTATGTTGCCTGTCGAGCCCAAGACAGAGAACGAAAGTCGGGGTCAGGTTTTTTGACATCGAGGTCTTGAACTGTTGTGCCACGGTGCTCACAGATCAACTCTACTTCGTATTCGATGGTGGTGGTGGACCGCAATGGAGGTGGCGGTGGATGCTTATGTGTTCTGTCGACTCTGGATAGTTTGAGTCTGGCAACATTGAAGACCAGATGTAAATGCCAATGTGCTGGAATGTTGAGGACACAGGCATTCTCACCGGCCATCCTCAGGATCGTAAATGGTCCAGCGTATGGGTGTTGAAATTTTCGTGAGTTAGCACTGTCGTTGGCAGTGGGGTTGATGTTGGCGTAACCAACTGGCAAAAGGCGGGTGTCAAGGAATACTGAGTCGCCTATACGGAATGGATGTGGTTGTCGATATTTAATTACCTCTGTAACCATTGACAGCTTGGTTTCCTCCATTCGCTCACGTAGCATCTGCAAGATCTTGACGAAACGTTCTGTGTATTCCGTTCCCGGTCTTGATATCGCTTTCCGTGGTCCTGGCGCCAACAGATCTAGTGGAAGTCTTGGAATATATCCAATATCCACCTCAAATGGTGACATTCCAATGGCCTTGTGTTTTGCCGCGTTGTAGGTGAATTCCGCTAATGGTAACAAGCAGCTCCACTGCTCGGGGGACTTCAGCTGTGCAATGTAGGCCTTTAAAAACGTCTCTAGAGTGGTGTTTGCCTTTTCCGCCTGTCTGTCTGACTGTGGATGGTATGCTGTAGACATTCGAAGCATGATTCTGAGTTGCGAACACAATGACTGCCAGAATGTGGAGGTAAACCGAGTGTCTCGATCGGATATGATTGATGCAGGCTGCCCCCGTGACCGTACGTAACAGTTAATGAATGCAGTTGCGAACTTTTCCGCTGTAAGCTCAGCTTCTTTAATGGGAATCCACCGTGCTCACTTCGTCAAGGGATCAACGATTGTCGCGACTACATCGTATCATACCTCAGACGTAGGGAGTTTGGTGACAAAATCGATATTCACGCGTTCCGCGCGTTTGAGTGGGATTGGCAGTGCCTGTCAGAGTCCATAAGGCCTGGCGTTCTTGTGCTTCACACGGTAGCAGATATCGCATCCAGTAATCCATTCTGCGATTGAGTCTGTCATCTTCAGCCAGTGGTATCGTGATCCAACTGCTGCTGCTTTCTTTGCAGTACCGATATGCCCTCCTCCAAGGATTGCATCATGAGCTTCACGGATCACATCTGATCTCAAGGACTTGGGAATGCACAGCTTTCCTCCAGAAGGCCTATGATATAACGGACCTTGCTCGAGTGTGTAGGCTTTCGCTCGTTCCTTGATGGGCCGCCTCTGTTTCGTGTCCGGGTTTTTGTCGTCCTTTTCTGAGGGGTCGCTCAGGTAGTCTACCACTGGGCCAAAAATTGCGTCTTCCTTGTAGCCATTTCAGACGTCATCCAGCCATTCGGTTGAAGCTGATAAGCATAGCTCAACACCATTCAGGTGCATTGGAGCAGACTTTGGGTGTTCTTTCTGAGTGTAGGCAATCCGGCTGAGTGCGTCTGCTACCACATTTGCTGCACCTGGGTAGTACTTGACTTCATAGTCGTGTTGTTGGAGTTTATCCAGGTGATGCCACTGGCGGCTCGTCAGCATATTCTGGCCGATAATGTGCTGCAATGCTGCGTGGTCGGTAAATATGGTAGTACGTCTGCATCCATGGACGTAGCAGGCCCGGTGTTCCTGATTCGTACTGATTGCAAGGATTTCTCAGTCGTATGTTGGGTATCTCGTCTCCACAGCGTGAAGTTTCCTTGAGAAGTAACCCAGAGGCCGCTCTACCAATCTTCCCTCAAACAATTGTTTTTGTGCCAGAATGCCTCCGATTGCAGTATCCGATGCATCAGTCCGCAGGATGAAGTCGGCATCCGGGTCCAGTGTTGCCAAAACCGATGCTGACATCAAGGCCTATTTTAGGTCTTCGAAATGATCTTCATGCTGGCATGTCCATATGAACTCGTTTTTGGGTTTTGCTGCAAGGTTGTGTAGCAGGTGAGCTCAGTGGGCGAATTTTGGAACAAATTTTCTATAATACCCTGTCAATCGCAAGAATCCCCAAAGTTCTGTTGGTGTTTTAGGTATTGGCCAGTTGTGTACTGCTTTGACTTTCTTTTCTTCCGTGTGGATTCCATGTCTGTTGACTCTGAATCCAACGAATGATGTTTCCAGCATGCCAAATGCACATTTGGGTTCACTCAACCGCAGTCGTACATTCCGTAGTGCTTGTAGAACACCTTCTACATGTGCCTTGTGTTCAGCCAGCGTCTTGGAGAAGATCAAAACATCATCGAGATACACGATTGCATTTCGGCGATGGGGGTGCAGAATTCGGTGCATTATACGCATGAATGCTGCTGGTGCATTTGCCAGCCCGAATGGAATGACCTTGTATTTGTAGAACCCGTTCGGTGCTATGAACGCCGTTTTGTGGCAGTCATCTGGGTGCACCCGCACCTGGTGGTATCTGCTTGCGAGGTCCAACTTGGTAAAAACCCTTGCACCATGGAGTTTGTCCAGTAGATCTTCAATGTATGGCAGAGGGTATTGATCTTTCGCCGTTATCTTGTTTAATCTATGGTAATCGACACACATCCAAAGCGTAGCGTCTGGCTTTTTCACAAAGATTATTGGTGCTACATAGCGTGAGTGCGAGTCTGTCACCCATCCGTTGGCCAGTAACTTCTTAATCTGGACTTCGAATTCTTCCCTTTCTGACTGTGTCATCTGGTACGGTTGCCAGTGAGGAATTTTCGCTGTAGGGTCGGTATGGATGTGGAAGTGATGTGTTACACCTCGGAAACAGGGGAAGGAATACTTAGTTAGCTGCATAGTCTGGGCACGTGAGACTTTACCTAACACCACTCGGAGTGAGAAATGGAGCCTAGTCCGCTTCAGAGAGTCTAGACAGGAGATAGCCCGGAGTTAGAGTCTTACGGCCGTACCGGTCGTAAGGGATTTATCTCCGGTCGGGCTGCGAACGCAACTATGCAGAGCGAGGAAGCCTAGACCCTTGAGGCCAGATAACTTGCCAGACTGTGATAGGCCAGTAATCCCTCATTGAGGGAAATACACGGTGCAGGGATCAGTTGGCTTATCGTTAGACCGACCATGACCAATGAAGCTAAGAGAACTGGGCCCGTGGGGTGCGGGGTCTCGACTAGCAGACAGAAACTCCCGAGATAGGATAGGAAGTTAAGGGCTCTCTAGAGGAACCCCGTGACACTGCAAGAAACTATATAGCTAGGAAAGATTCCATCCCGTTGAAAGAAAGAGAGGAGTACTGAATGCACACTCAACGAAAAAACCCCACAAACAAGATCTAAGATTATTCCGTTGTGAATTATCAAAAGTAGCCTGATTACCTTTGATTTCCCCGCACTCCGGTCACGAGATGACCCCAGTGTCACACTATAATCTTCGATCCAAAAATCACCCTACCAAAAAGATTCTCACAACGAATGAATCACCCTTATAGAATTCACTTCAAAGACCACCTCTACCTACACAAGCTATCCAACTTAGTGGAACCAAAGTCACAGTATTCCTTCAACTACACCTTTCAGTCAATCGACAATGAACTTGCCAACTACGAAAAGTGGGAAGAAACAATCGACGGACCTAAGCCTATCTATGAAACAATTGAGTGCGCCCCATACCAGTGGTATACTCAGCAGTGGTGGAACTGTGCGCTATTATCCCAACCCGCCGATTTCAAGGAAGACAAACTCTTCGACCTATTTGATTACCACTTCGACTACGACTCAACCATCTAAAGTGGAGACTTCCTTGACCTGTACTAAGAAATGACGTCCTCCGACTTTAACATGCTCCGCCAGGAGGCACCCCGAGATGTGTTCCAAATCACGGACGGAACAACCCCCACGGAACAGGCGCTGGAATTAGCCAACCTGACCGTCTGGCTCCGGACCTTGGCACGGCAGCAGAAGCAGGCAGATCGAGACCTGTAGCAACTGACTGGATTGTGCGGCGACACCATCGACTGCACAGACCAACGAATCCAGCGAATTGAACAAGCCTACCAAACGATGGCGGAAGGAACAAGGTATGTTTATGACCAGGTTAGCACTAACAAGAAAATAGCGGAAACCTGGGTCCACAGTGAATTAGCCGTGGCCGCAAACGCCTACCAAGCGTTGATGCAAGAAGTATGGCAGGCAATTATTGAACGAACCCACGAAGCAACACAGCAGCAGATATACCAAGCAATCTAGCTGGCTAGAGTTAATGATGCGCTGGCTTTCCTCGGAGAAGCCAACACGGCTCGGAGCCAACACCTGGCCACCTTTCAAGGTAACGTAGAACTGTGGGCTGCTGATCACCAGCAGAAGATGGCAGAATTGCAGCAGGAACTACGACAGGCGCGGGGAGACATACAGAAGCTCGCGGTACGAATACCCTTGCCACTCCCCTTGAAAAGCCCTACACCACTATTGCTGCCGCCGCTTCCATCACCAGTTCACCCCTTGCGTAGCCCGCCTCAGCCACCAAGCACCAGCACGCCAGCCAGGCAAGGTCGACCGACTACGACCCTGCGATCTCCATTGGGAAGTCCATTCAGAGGAACCCCCACCCCAGCAACTAGGCGAGTCCGCCCTCTGGCTATTCCGCCTATCCCAGTGGGCCACGCTACACCACTGCCGTGGAGAAACCCACATACCGGAGGTGGGACAAAGACGACGACACCCTCGCCAGCTACATCGCCAGGAAACTCGAGTCTGAACTGGCCACCCAAACCCACAAATTCACCTCCAACCTCCTAAAGCCAATCTGCAAGTTCACCCGGGAGGAAATCCGCTACCAACTCCAACAACAATCCGTCACAGTTAGGCTTTCAGGACTCCAACAGATGAAGGAGCGGGACTTCGAGATGCAGAAGCAAATACTCCTTCTGACCGAAACCGTTGCAAAACTTTCCGAACAAGTCGCTGTGCTTGCCACCAGCCCGACCACCACCACCACCGCTACCCCGGCCACCAGAACTGTGGTAGCACCCCCCCAAACCCACCAAGTGCCTGTTGCCACCGCAAAGCCACCTCCGTCCACTTCAACCCCCACCTACACTCAGATGGCAGAGAAGAAGCCAAGGGAGTTCACGGAGGTGAAAAGCAAGAAGGAGGTTAGGAAGAAGACCATTCTTCCGAAGCCATACCCAACAGCCGACCGACTGGTAATCTTCAACCTGACGGAGGCACCTAACGACCGCAGCGAGGCAGCCGATCGTGCCCTCCAGGTCGTGAACAAAACCATCACCAACCACGCTGATATCACTGACCCGCCTCTAACCTCGCGAACATCATGATGACCAATAACCTCGTTTTTCCATCGCGCCCCAGTACCTGGGTACCAGCTACGCACCATACCTAGCCATTATCGAAGATGCACTACATAAATACCTGATCGCCTCATCAAGGGTTAGCCAGCGATGGACCCGCTTCATCCTACACGGCATCCTGACCACCGCCACCCGCGAAAATGTTCGAACCAAAATCGAAACCACCTACCCGACGCTTGAAATGGGTGAAACACCACGATGGCTCACCAGCCCCGACCACTGCCAGGGCAAAGAGGCTTCCTCCATAGTCATCACCCTCATCGGGAAGATGACCAAGAAGTCGCTCGGTGCCACCAGCCTTGCCGTGTTCCACCGCCAATGCAACATTACTGAATACATCTCCTTCGGCCCCTCAACCCAGTGCAACAAGTACCAGCAATACGGGCACCCCACCCAGCACTGCACTGCCAACAACTACACCTGTGCGGTATGCGCCCAGGTGTACCCCACCCACCGTCACCCATGTGCAATCGGAAACTGCAAGGCTGGGCACTCCTGCAACCCCCCCCCGATTCGCTGTGTGAACTGCCAGCAACCACACAAAGCCTCCGACTGGAACTGCCCCACCTATGCCAAGATCATGATGGCACTGCGACGCGACAACCCTGCGGCTGCCGACATGACCATGATTGCCTAGAGGCACCAACAGAGGTAATGGCACTGTACTACTTCCGTTACCGCCTTTTTCCCACATGCTTTTCTACCCCCACTTTCATATTTCAAATACTAACTTATACTTGGGCCACTGGAGGAGAACGTTTTGTCGCGGGTCTTATCTGTATGGTTGCGCTTCTTTACATGTTCCTTTGTTCAATTTCCTTTGTGTTTTCGTTTTTCGCTTACTTTCGGCGGTACTGGGAAAGATGGGAGCCCCATGGGGGTGGTACACTGGTGAGGAGGAGTACATAAGGCCTGTAGTGCCAAAGCACATTTGATCGTAATTGAATTGAATATTATCTCTCTCCACAGAACTACCTCTCTCTACCCGTGAACCAGCACTGCGACCACCAACCCCGATACGAACAACGAACACACACAAGGCGTGTGAGAAGACCACAACGAGAGCACGCCAGGCATGATAAATACTACGAGAACAACAAGCCCACGCAAGGCGTGTTAGAAGACAGCGACGAGAGCACGCCAGGAGTGACGGATACCGCGAGGACAATGAGCCCACGCAAGGTATGTGAAAAGACTGCGATGAGAGAATGCCGGACGTGACGGATACCGCGAGGACAACAAACCCATGCAAGGTGTGTGAGTACGAGCGGCGCATAAGTACGCCGGAAGCATGAGACAACTGCCACGAAGAACGAAGCCTATGTTGCCAGTCGAGCTGCAAGGAGTATTCGAGGTAGGTTCTTGACACCCTGTACCCATCAGGAAAAAATTAAAAATTTACCCCTACACATCGGTAACCTCTGTCTGCATCCGATGCACCGGTACCTTCCCTAGCTCCGGTAAGTTTCCCTAGCTCCGGTCAGTTCCCAAGGTCCGGTAAGACTGGTCATACTCCCGTAAGGTTTTCTAGGTATCGGCAACTGCTACAGTTGGTATCGCGACTCGTATGAATCGTCACTGCAATTGGCACAATCCGATGGTTTTGTTTTCCGAACGCATACGTTCACAACTTACGGGAGCTACAGAAGAAGTGAGTGTGCACTGGGAGGGGTTTCGTATCTACAATTACTACTGTTGCAATTCTACTACAAGCAGTTGGCTATCTTCTTCGATTACACAAAATAAGTATTATTTTATTTAAAATATGAATATACATTATGATACAAAGTCCAACATCCCAAATCTAGTCGCGACGTATGGGGCACATACGGCGGCGCATAAGGGCAGACGAGCAACGTGTACAAGATGTAGGCCAGCGAGGAGAATAAGGGCAGACAAGCAATGCGTACGAGCAGTAGGTAAGGGAGAATGAGAGCAGATACGGAACGCGTAGAAGAGGTAGGCCAGCAAGGAGAATGAGGGAAGACGAGCAATGCGTACGAGTGGGCCAGCACAGCGAAAGAGGACAAACGAGAAACACGTACGAGATGTAGGCCACCGATGCGAAACACGGCGTTTCTGCCACACGTCCGAATGTAAGTCAGCAAAAACGAGGTCAAACAAGCAACGCGTAGGAGCAGTAGGCCAGCGTGGAGAATGAGGGCCAACGAGCAACCGGTACGAGATGTTGGCCAACTAGGAGAATGAGGGCAGACGAGCAACAAGTACGAGTAGGCCATCGCGGTGAATGAGGACAAACGAGCAACTCGTACAAGATGTAGGCCACTGATGCCTAACACGGTGTTTCTGCCAAATGTCCGAATGTAAGTCAGCAAAAATGAGGTCAAACGAGCGACGCGTAGGAGCAGTAGGCCTGCGTGGAGAATGAGTGCCGACGAGCGATGCGTAGGAACAGTACGTCAGCATGGAGAATAAGGGCCGACGAGCAACCGGTACGAGATGTTGGCCAAGAAGGAGAATGACGGCAGACGAGCAATGCGTACGAGTAGGCCAGCACGGTGAATGAGGACAAACGAGCAACACGTATGTGATGTAGGCCACCAATGCCTAACACGGCGTTTCTGCCACACGTCCGAATGTAAGGCAGCAAAAACGAGGTCAAACGAGAAACACGTAGGAGCAGTACGCCAGCGTGGAGAATGAGGGCAGACGAGCCACGCGGAAGAGTAGGACAACGCAGCAAAAGAGGACAAACGAGCAACACATACGAGATGTAGGCCACTGATACCTAACACGGCATTTCTGCCACAAGTCCGAACGTAAGTCAGCAAAAATGAGGTCAAACGAGTAACGCGTAGGAGCAGTAGGCCAGCATGGAGAATTAGAGCAGACGAGCAAGGCGTAAGAGTAGGCCAGCGAGGCGAATGAGGACAAACGAGCAACACGTATGAGATGTAGGCCACTAATACCTAACACGGCATTTCTGCCACACATGCGAATGTAAGTTAGCAAAATGGAGGTCAAACGAGCAACGCGTCGGAGAAGTAGGACAGTGTGGAGAATGAGGGCCGACGAGCAACCGGTACAAGATGTTGGCCAACAAGGAGAATGGGGGCAGACGAGCAACGCTTACGAGTGGACCAGCGCGGCGAATGAGGACAAATTAGCAACACGTACGAGATGTAGGCCACTGATGCCTAACACGGTGTTTCTCCCACAAGTCCGAATGTAAGTCAGCAAAAACAAGGTCAAACGAGAAATGTGTAGGAGCAGTACACCAGCATGGAGAACGAGGGCAGACGAGCAACGTGTAAGAGTAGGCCAGCGCCGCGAATGAGGACAAACGAGCAACACGTAGGAGATGTAGACCACCGATGCCTAACACGGCGTTTCTGCCACACGTCCAAATGTAAGTCAGCAAAAACGAGGTCAAACAAGAAACGCGTAGGAGCAGTACGCCAGTATGGAGAACGAGGGCAGACAAGCAACGCGTAAGAGTAGGCCAGCATGGCGAATGAGGACAAACGAGCAACACGTACGAGATGTAGGCCACTGATGCCTAACATGGCGTTTCTCCCACTCGTCCGAACGTAAGTTAGCAAAATGGAGGTCAAACGAGCAACGAGTCGGAGAAGTAGGACAATGTGGAGAATGAGGGCCGACGAGCAACCGGTACGAGATGTTGGATAACAAGGAGAATGAGGGCAGACGAGCAACGCATACGAGTAGGCCAGTACGGCGAATATAAAGGAGCAACGCGTATGAGATAGAGGCCAGCGAGGAGAATGATGGCAAACGAGCAACGCGTACGAGAAGTAGGCCAGCGAAAGGAATGACTGCAGACGAGCAACCAGTATGAGTGGTAAGTCAGTAAGGTGAATGAGGCCGGACGAGCAACCGGTGCGAGATGTTGGCTAAAAAGGAGAATGAGGGCAGTCGAGCAACGCGTACGAGATGGAGGCCAGCGAGGAGAATGAAGGCAGGCCTGTAATACGTAACAGTGCGTTTCTGTAACGTGTACGACAATAGGTGAGCTGTGGGTAGGCTGGTGGTGTGTAATACTGCAACTGGTAATGACTTGGATAGCGTGTGTTGGTTGTGCTGGCAAGCACTTAGGAGAAAAACGAACTGACGGGGGGCACTCAGCTTCGTAGGTTGCGGTAATCACGTGACCGGTTTTTTTTGCGGCGATTCAACTTGACATCAACGAGCAGGATACAGTCAGTTCATTGAGCTTCAAGATGTCTAAGCCTATATCTAAGCAATAGCACTGAAAGGTGAGTATGTGACACTGGGGTGGTCTCGTAACCGGAGTGTGGGGGGTTTCAAAGGTAATCAGGCTACTTTCGATAATTCACAACGGAATAATCTTAGATCTTGTGTGTGGGTTCGGTGGTAGTGTTGGTGAGG
>Ga0307516_10006589_pt1 | contig 13575 bp, 15 predicted proteins | sample 19_EM_MG_FD_203310 | JGI IMG/M metagenome (GOLD analysis project Ga0307516, IMG submission 203310) | Populus trichocarpa ectomycorrhiza microbial communities from riparian zone in the Pacific Northwest, United States - 19_EM | ecosystem: Host-associated > Plants > Roots > Unclassified | place... | reverse complement strand
ATGACTCATGCCCCTATGATTCATATGCATTATGTCATCGCATATGCTCATTTAGCTTCAATCTACTCATCCCATGCTTTCCCCCCCTCTCTTTTGGGCCCCATGCAATGATCTTTCCATATTCTTGATTATGCACCCCTTTTTACCTATGTTTTTGCTCATTCCCTTGGCTCAGCAGCTTGTTCAGGCTCTCCCCATCGATGACTCAGCCTGATTACACTACTTATTGATCACTTACCAATTTCTTACCAATCTCTTACCAAGCACTTAGTCATTTGTGCTTACAGGGCCACAGTCCCTCCTGTATAAATACCAGCAGCCAAAGGCTGCAAGGAAGAGTCTGCTTCCCCCTCAATAAAGCAACCACATTCACTCTCCCTCACTGTCTATAAGCTCCCTCACTGTCTTTGGACTTGTAGGTCACTCAGTGCTGGCCTAAAGCTCCATTATTGTTGTTTGTCAGATATATCTTGTATCTGATCAGTTCTCTAGGCTCAAGCACAGTCTAGCTCTTCTATCCACTCCATCCCATCACTGTCCATCACATTCTTGAAGCAGGAACCATCCCCTTGCTTCCCCTCTGCTCCATCACTGCTATATCACCCCTATCATTGTTCTATCACCATGGCTCAATCCCAGGACTCTTCCTAACCACTGTGGTAGGCTGAAGAGGAGTCAATACCATCCCCAGTCACATATATCCCCCATCAGAAGCCCTTCCCTTCCCTCCTGCACCTTACCTGAAGGCGTGCAGCACATTCCCCTGCAGAGATTAAATACCAGAACCACAAAGGAAGACCACCACTCACTTTTGTTGTCATTTGGTGTTGGTTGTTGGTTGTTCTGACCTCTTCCCTCACTTAGATGCACACTGGCCGACCCCAGTTCTGCCATATATGTTACCTGTCGGCCTGTCCCAGCTTTACATGCATCGACAAATTTTCTACTCATCTGGCCAACCCTAGGTTTGCCATGTCTGTCTCCTGTTGGCCTGTCCCAGCTTTGCAGGCATCAACAAATTTTCTAATCATCCAGCCAACCCTAGTTTTGCCATGTGTTTCATCTGTTGGCCTGTCCCAATTTTACATGCATCAACTTGTTGAAGCAATACCTATATATGTAGAGGAACTGCTACTCCAACTCACCTGTTGGGTGGAGTGCACAACCTGAGATGATAGCGGTAGCTGGTCAAGAGCTGTTATATTATATAAGAAATGTCTGCTGTTTATATACAACAAATAGTGTAACATGTGACTGTGATGCATGACTGTGACATGTGACATGTGACATCTACTCTAAGAGGACTATTACTAAGTCTACACTAATATGGGTTGCAGTCTTGTGCACACTTTGTCGACAGTTTATGCTGGGTGCACATGCGACTTCAACACTCCCCCTTGCTGTGCTGCACATAGAGCACTTCAGCGAATAAGGTGCTAGGTGCTGCCAGAGGGAAACTGTAAGCTTGGTTGTGCTCTGAACTTTGCGAATTTCTCGTGTGGTAAGTTCTTGGTGAGCAGATCAGTGGGATTCTCAGCACCATCAATAAAGAATAGTTCCATGTTACCTTTCGCAACTGACTCACGGATTCCATGGTAGCAGATGTTGATGTGCTTGGAGTGAGGCTCCATTACAGGGTTGGATGCCATGAATATGGACCCCTGATTATCATCACAAATCAGGATAGCTTTCAGCTTATAGCTGAGCTCACTGAGCAAACTTCAAATCCAGGTAACTTGGCGAGCACAATCACTCAAAGTCATGTATTCAGCCTCAGTGGATGAGTATGCAATAGCCTTCTGCACACAAGAAGTCCAACTAATCAAGCCATCTGCAAGCTTCAGGTAGAAACCTGTCTGCAAGAGGCAAGAGGTAGGGTCTGATCCCCAATCTGAGTCCATGCATGCAATCAGTCCAGCACCAGATCCACCATTGTATACTAGGGAGTATGTAGACGTCCCAATTAGATAGCGACAGATATAAAGTGCTTTGTTGAGGTGGTCCTGGGATGGATTCACAGCATGGCATGAGAGATGGGTGACTGCAAAGGCAATGTCAGGCCTAGTGCCTAACATAAGATACAGGAGGGACCCAATTACCATCTGGAAATGGGAGCAGAGTTCCACATCAACAGGCTCTGTATTTTTGGCAGCATAGTAGCCAGCCAGCAGTGGGGTGCTTGCAGACTTTGCATTTAGCATGCCACAGCATCCAATGACCTTTTGGAGGTATGTGCATTGATCCAGATGGATAGCATGACCTTTGCGGGTGATTCGCATACAGAGGAACTCATTTAGTTCTCCAAGGTCTCTGCACTCCCATTTGCGCATGAACTGCACTTTGATGGCATCAACAACAGCCTTGTTAGGGCTGCAGAATAGTGCATCATCAACATATATAATACCAATGATGGTGTTGGTGCCTTTCTTCTTATAGAAGAAGATGCCTGCTTCAGACTTAAGACACTCAAACCCAAGCTCTTTCAGAGACTCATCGAGTGTGTGTCACCAAGCTAGGCCAGCCTGTTTAAGGCCATAGAGGGCACACCAGAGGCGGAGCACTTTGCACTCTTGCCCGGGAACAGCAAACCCTTCAGGTTGTTCCATGTAGATCTCTTCATCGAGCTTGCCATACAAGTAGGCACTCCAAATGTCAAGTCCAGTAATGTACCAGTTCTCAAGTGCGGCAAGTGCAAGCATGAGGCACACTGTTTCAAAGTGCATGACTGGTGAGAAGACCTGGTTGAAATCTAATCCCTCAACCTGGGAGAAGCCTTTCGCAACTAAGCAGGCTTTCTTGCAGCCATCTGACTTCACATCGAAGACCCATTGATTCTTTATGACCTTCCGGTCTTGGGGATGGTCAACAAGCTCAAAGACTTTGCGCTCTCACAGCATGTCAAGCTCTTCTTGGCAAGCAAGTCGCCAGAGTTTTTGCTCAGCTTGGGGTAAGCGAGCAATGTCCTAGTAGGACCAGTTGCAGATGCTCTCATATTGAGGCTCGCGGGTTGTGAGGGCTTTGCCCATCAGGAAATGGACTAGGTTTGCTCCCCCTTCCTCACACATCTTTTGCACATCTTCCTCACTGGGTGTTGCAGAGGTGTCGGGGAAACCACCAGGGATATGGTCTGGTGTGTCCGGTTGTGGGGGCCTAGGGGCCCCACCCACTGTTTCTCGCCATCGTGAGGCACTTTCGATATCCCAGAGTTGCTCGGCGGGATGTTGCCGCTCACCATATATGTTACCGGGGAGCAATGGCGCTCTATGTTCATGTTGGGGGCGGGCAGGGATATTCACTGCTGGAGGGCGCAGCGCATTCTGGCGGCATTCAGCTTGGCCAGGGCGCTGCGGTGCCAGAGGTGGCGGGTTTCTTGCCAGTGAAGGTGTTCTCGGTGCCAGTGGAGGCACTGGAGATGGCGTACAGGGAGGATTTATTTGACTAGGCTCTTCCTCAGGAGCTTCAGGTTCCTCGCGCTTGGGATCGTCATCCTGCGCTTGGGGATGTGGGTAGCCATGGTCGTGTTCCACATCGTCATCACTGTCAATATCATCAGGGGGATTCCCTGGTCGATCAGTGGTAGGTTTTGGATTTACCCTTCCAAAAGGGTTCTTGAGAGGTTCGCACCAGTTTTTGGGGCAGCGAGGGAAATGATGCTTGTCAAAGATGGCGTGGGCAGCGGTGAACACTGTTGGTGGAGCGCATAAACAAGAAGTTGCACTCATTGCCAGGGGCAACACCGACATAAGTCATAAGCTCCGACTTGGGAGCCATCTTATTCGCTCTAGCCATGGCTGGGAGGTAGACAAAGGCTCCACAGCCAAATACACGAAGGTGGTCGATGTTAGGCATCTCCCCCTTAAGCATTTTGTGGGGGGTGCGCCATTGGAGGCGAGCTACCAGAGTACGGTTGTAAATGTGGGTTGCATGAGCAAATGCAAATTCCCACCAGGAGTCAGGGATGCAGGCTTGATGCCACATAGACTCGGCTTTATCCATGAGAGTGCACCCTAGTCGCTCGGCATGGCCATTCTGCATGGGAGTTTGTGGAGCACTTTGGTAAATTTTTATTCCTTTCTCAAGGAGTGCTTGATCAAACAGATCAGACTTGTACTCTCCGCCAGCATCGGACATCCAGCCAATGACATGCACATTGTGTTGAATGTGCACCATTTCAAGGAAATCTTTGGTAGCCATAATCGCTGCAGCTTTGGAGTGAAGAGGCATAGTCCAGGTGTGAGAGGTGAAATCATCATAGAAGGTAATAACATATTTAAACTTCCGGTACGATGTAACCAGGAAGGATTTGAGATCAGAGTGCACCAGCTCAAAGGGCTTGGAAGCACGTCTTTCATTTTCTGGGAAAGCTCGATTGGGCATCTTGCCAAGAGCACATCCAGGGCAAACACAGTCCTCAGTAGGAAAGTGGATCTCCGGGAAGCGCTGCGTATGCTTTTGCGCGCGTCGGAGTACTTCCTTTGAGGGGTGCCCAAATCTCCGGTGCATAATGTCGTAATTGACTTTGCTCATGGAGGCAATATAGTTAGATCTAATTATCGGGATAGATCTAATCCCAAAGATAACATTGCGGTCATCCTCTGGGTCTGGCCCAAACCATAGGCGCTCAGCTTTATGAGTGAGGCTAATGCCTCTCTTATCACCAGTGACTTTGTAATTGCGCTGGAGCATTTCGCCCATAGAAATAAGGCGTGCAGTAGCGCCTGGCATATGGAGCACTTGGGTGAGTGTAATAACTTTCTCATCCCCTGAGTTGTGGTCTAGGCACCGGAGTAAAACCGTGCCAATGCCAGCAATCAGTGCTACACCATTAGCTGTTTTGGCGTAGTGCGCTCGCTTTAGCGCGTTGTAGGAGGCGAAATCGCCTATGTCACCAGTGAAATGGCGGGATGCGCCTGAGTCTAGTAGCCAGAAGGCTCCAGAGAGTTCACTATCGTCGGCCATTTTTCCCTTACAACCAGCACAGCGTGCATTATTCGAACACGAACAAGTATATGCATTTCTCGAGATGTGACATGACATATTATAGTTACTACTCACTATATACAGTGCAGGCGTATAGAGCACATGTAAAGGGAGCGTGTCAGTGTCAGTCAGCACTCGTGCAGAAGGTACTTGCCTGAAGAGGCTGGCCTCCGCGTCCATCGCCATTGACGTCGCGTTGTAATGGTCAAGGACCATCGCGTCGATCTCATCGAACTCGTCGTCAGCGAACGGTTCGTGGGCAATGGGTTCATCATCCCCAAGGGAGATGGCATCCTCCTCATACATCGTGATGCGCTCCTCAAGACGAGGGCGCTTCAGCAAGGAGGGACCGGCCTCGGGGTGGTCCAGGCTCGCAGTGGCCGTCGACACAATATGGTCGAGGGTGCGGATGGTTTGGCAGGAGGGTTCCACCCCCAAGCGGTGTGCCAAGTCGAAGGCCCTAATGGTATTATCGAATGCGGGGGGGCCGAAGTTGGTAGCACCGGGGGTGTGGGCCAAGGCACGAGGGTCAACGGTGGGCTTAGGTCCATCGTAGTGGACGTAGGTGGCGAAGGCAGCTTGCTGGGCATTTTCGCGGCGAGCGCGAGCCTTTTTGCCGCCACGGCGTGTGCGGCCTCCCTGTCCTTGGGCAGGAGCGTTTCCGCTCGCACCGCCGTTGGACCCGCCTTGCTGCTGCTGCTGCTGCCTCTGGGGCTGCTGCTGCTGCTGCTGGGCGAATTTTGGGTCAGCCGGCTTGCGCTTCACAGCGCTAAGCTTGTTGGCCTGTGGGCCCTTACCACCGCCGCGAGTGGCGCCCTTCTGCTCGAAAGAGAGCGTGGCGGCCTTCACGATACCTTCCGGTTTCAAATTCTTGATTTCGTCCGGGGACGTCTGGCTGAGAATCTGCGCTACAACCTCCATAGTAGGAGGGAGCTTGCAGAGGATAATCATCGTCTGCACGGGGGCAGGGAAATCGAAACCAGCGTCTTTGAGATACGTGAAGTGGCTCAGCATCTTCGTAATCGCTGGAGCGGGATGGGAGCCAGCGGGAATGGTAGTCGAAAGGAGCTTGCTAAGCTCAGCATAAGCGGAACCGATACTGGGGGCACCGAAACTCTTCTTGAGGTAATCCCAGACCTCCTTAACCGTAGTAAGGTCGGCAATAGCGACCTGGATGGAGGGGGCGAGGCGCAAGGTGATGTTACCGAGCGCTCTCTCGGTGTTGTCATCCCAGTCCTTACGGTCGTCGTGACCATCGGCGGGCTGAGTAGTCGAATAGACAAACCACTGGCCTTGTGCCCGAAGGTAGGCCTGCATAGAGGTGTGCCACTGTTGCCAGTTGGAGCCAGTGAACACGGGGACCATCTTGTCAAGAGCGCTGGACATGGTGAATTCTGTTATGGTCAACGGAGTCAGCAAGTGAATGCGACAACGGACAGACAAGAAAAGAAGAAACACCTGAGTGCTAGTGAAAGCACTTCTGTCAACAGCTAACTCATGACTAGGGTCATGCCAGCGCAAGTCGTCGACGAACTTCGCTTGTGCAGGTGCTCAACTAAGGAGCTCACTGACTGGTGCAAATCATCAACGAACTTCACCTTGTGGCTGTGCAGGGGCTCAACTAGGAGCTCACTGTCTTCCACAGCGTCAAGCTAGTTAAAGCGATGCTACAGGGAGCTGGAGCGCTGTCTGGTGCATTGCTGCACACAGTGTGCTCACAGGGCTCATAACCTGTTGAAGCAATACCTATATACATAGAGGAACTGCTACTCCAACTCACCTGTTGGGTGGAGTGCACAACCTGAGATGATAGCGGTAGCTGGTCAAGAGCTGTTATATTATATAAGCGATGTCCACTGTTTATATACAACAAATAGTGTGATGCATGACTGTGACATGTAACATGTGACATGTAACATCTACTCTAAGGAGGACTATTACTAAGTCTACACTAATATGGGTCACAGTCTTGTGCGCACTTCATTGATGGTTTATGCCAGGTGCACGTGCAACTTCAACACAACTAATTTTCCTGTAAGCCGGCCTACCCCAGTTTTACAATGTTATTGATCATCAGCCTGTCCCAGCTTTACAGGCCTTAACCAATTTTCTCATCCTCTGGCCTACCCTAGTTTTGCCATGTTTGTTACCTGATGGCCGGTCCCACTTTTGCATTAAATGGCTCATTAGCAAATACCACTAGGAAAATGTAGTAGTTCTATCATAATACCATACACCAGCCAGTCCTGGTTTTGCCATCCTGCTCAAATGTCAGCCTGACCTAGGTTTACAGTGCTTCAGCCGGCGCTGGCTAGTCCCACTTTTACAAGGGTCAGTGACTGAACTATCTGTCTCCATGGTAAGTATACCACTTGATGGCAAGTTTGTCTACTAAATCTGTTTCCCCAGAGTGGCTCACAGAACTACTCATAGATGAGTGGCAGTTCTTCATTGATGGATGGGACGAAGCGATGACCTGTGTCAAACACATAAAGCAGTTCATCAGCAAACCAACCCTCCCCTGGACAGTACTGGACAGTACTGGCCAGTTACCCCAGAGCCCCAGCTACTCCTAGCAAGGTACCCAACTGGCTAGCACTGTCCAGGACTGTCCCAGGACTTGTTCCAGGCTGTCCTAGCTGTCCTAGCTGTCCCAGACTGTCCCAGTATTACTATCAACAGCAGCTATACTACCTTTACTGCATGTACTCGAAACTTTTTGAGTACTTAATTCATTCAATGTTAATGTTAATCAATTTATATCAATTCAATAAAAAAAACTACAAAACAAAGACTAAATACTATATACATCAAGGTGGTGGGGGTCGTCATCATCGTCGTCAACCCTGGCGGTGGGGGCGGTGGTGGCAGCCACGTCGCCGTCTACGTTGGTGGTCGCGTCGTCATTGGTGGTGGTCGCATCGATGGTGGTGGTGGTCGCATCACCGTCGACACTGGTGGTGGTCGCATCACCATCGACGCTGGTGGTGGTCGCATCACCGTCGACGCTGGTGGTGGTGGCCGCATCACCATCGACGTTGGTCATGGTCACATCGACTCTGATGGTCGTCATCGTCGTCATCCCTGGTAATGGGGTCGTCATCGTCGTCACTGGTAATGGGGTTGTCGTTGTTGTTGACACTGGTGGTGGGGTGGCCTTCGTCGCTGGTGGTGGCCATGTCATCAACACAGGTGGGTGGTGGTCGTGTCAACGTTGATGGTGGTCATGTCACCATCGACACTGGTGGTGGTAGCCACGTCGCTGTCGACATTGGTGGTCGCATCAACTCTGATGGTGGTGGCCACGTTGCCATCGACGTTGGTGGTGGTTGCATCGTTGTTGATGCCGGTTGTGGGGTGGTGGTGGTGGCTGTCAGGTGGTGGTCGACGCGTGGTGTGGTGGTGGTGGAAGATAGAGAGGATGAATGAAGGACTTAGAGAAATTTTTGAAGTATGTGTGTGTGCACGTGTTTGTGTACATGATTATATCAGCATATTGAACTACCAAATTTCTTAATAGTATTTACCACGTCACTACACCCTTGCCCACAGCCACCATCACCACCACCAGCGTCGTCAACGCAACCACCATCAGCAACGACAACGGGCGACAACAATGGCACTGACCACCACCACCACCATTGGTGACAACAACAACAACCCCACCACAGACAATGATGACGACACCAACCACCACCACCACCACCACCACCACCAGCGTCGTCGACCAGACAATGATGACCGCGGTGGCAGCGATGGCTACACTGACAGCACCGACCACCACCACAACCTGCGTTGACAATGCATCCACCAGCGATGATGCAGCCACCACCAGTATTGTTGTCACGACCCGATGACGATGATGATGACGACACCCACGACGACAACAATGACCAGGAGTGTTGTCGACCACACCAGTGCGCCAACAATGACAACGCCAACCACCACCAACGCAATGACGATGGCCACCATGGCCACCAGTGCAACAACAACAACAACAACAATGCTGACGCTGCCACCGCCCACGGCACTTTTGATTAGTTTACTTAGTATTTAGTACGATTTGATATAATAAAATTCATTTGTCTCAACATTTGGTGTGATCTTTTTTTATTGATAGTACTAGTAGTATGTATGTACTCTACTGGATTGACTGGAGTGTCTGTGCAACACTGGCCAGTCTGTCATTGCTGTGTAAAGCCTGGGACAGACTTGCCAAGCTGGGTGCTCGGCTAAGCAAAAGGGTTAGTTTGCTGATGTTGACTTTGGGTACAGTACATCTGAGAAGGCTCCCGCATGGACATTAGTATGTCCACAAATTGAAATGCGTCTAAGAGACCTATCCCTGTATACCACGACGAAAATGCTGATATACTGGAAATATTGGTTTCAATATTATACCTGTGTGTGGGCCATAAACAAAGGAGTGCGATGCACATTTAAATCAATAAGAATCACTGGAATCCTGCAAGGAGACATGGCGTGAGGCATATTGATATCAGGTTAGTGCATTCAGCTTGTGATGTCGCCCATCCTCTCTGAAAACGTGTACTAGTAATGCTGGAAGGCGATTGCCTCAATATCCAATGCTCTGAAAGCACCATCCATGAGGTTTGACAGAACTTTGAATTGGCATTGGTATTTCCAACCTTTATAATACATTGTGATGAAACCAGGGGTGTGTGACCCAGTGTCACAACTCACGATCTCATTACCTCTAACTACAACCAGATCTATTGCGTGGAGCAATTTGACTGGGCTTACCCATGTTCACATTCTTGAATGTAGACACAGTTGTTGAAAGTTAACCAGCATGTGTTACTGGTACTTCAGCATGTGACCGCACGATGCTTACATAAGCATTTCAAGCGCACTATACACAGTAGTTATTTTCATTAGTCCCTCAGTAGCTTGAATATCTACTGAGGTTACTACAGGGTTACCAACTTCCTTTCTACAGCTTCTGTCCTCTAGGTCCACTGCAGCAACCCCCACACACTTTTTTCAAGAACAGTGGATGTCATAAGGCAAATACTGGAAATCCCACTTGAAGATATCAATAATTTCATATAGTCACTAGTGCAAAGTTTCTGCTAGGCAACTGGTAGCTGTAGTCAACATACATAGTAATCCAATGTGCATGCAGAGAGCAAGGGATCTGCCAACACAGGCAGCATCTCGAGTGTCAGTGCTGTGAGCCATATACCTTTTATTTACATAACTTTTATTTGTTTGACTGATTGCAATTAGTATTCATGTACCTTGTCACATATCTTCGGCATGGCTCTCCGAGCCTTTAGTCTGTCATGTGTTGACTCGAGCACGAGCCAGCCTTTGTCTCCGAAGCTGAGGTGAGTCCCATATTTATTATTCACCACAAGTATTATATTAATGATCCTACTTAGCTTCATCTGATTGTACTCGTATTTAGCTCTGCTCTGCGCCTCGTAACCTTTGTTACCAATAGTCCCACTTTATTGGTAGTAAGTCACCGGGGTGGCCCATCATTCTTTCCAGGCCTTCAACTTCAATATTGTCCAAGAGAACCCACAAAATTATGCCAGATGGACACCAAGTGTACAAGGACCAGTCTGACAGAACCATTCATTTGTAATGCGCCATTGGGGATGGATGAATGAGATACGTTCGTCTGCAAAGGTTGGTATATGAAAAGGAATACTGCAGCAAGCGGTGAGCTTACTATTTCTGCGATGCAGTCGACCAATGTGGCCATTGTAGGACGCGACGAGGGGCTCCGGTTCCAGCAGCGGCAACATATATCCCACCATATACTTGTCATACGCGAATGTGTGTCTTCATCACTTGGGCGGTCCGGGAGATGTCCTCGTATAATAAGGACAAAGAGGGAGGCCTTTGGATGAATATTATAGAAAGGATCTTTGCATATAAACAACTCCTGTAGGATTTGCTTAGCTTCACGTATGTCAATGGGAAAAGAACATACAAGGACTGTCATCCCGAATGCCCACACATCCGCTTCAGCTGATACCTCCGCGCCATCGAACATCTCCGGCGCCATCCAATGGATCGTTCCTTTCATTCCACGCTGGTTAGGAACTTCGATAACATCACAGGAAGAATTGACAGCGTGAGAGAACCCGAAGTCGGCTAGGCATGGAACCCCAGTGTCCGATATTAGAATATTCGCCTGAGACAGCATGACATTAAACAGAACCGTCTATTGGAAAGAGTGGACCTACTCCCTTTACATCTCCGTGAAAAATTGGACTTCGATGGTAGGAATGAAGGTAATGTAGCCCTTTCGCAACTCCCATAATCTATAGAAGATGTAGCTTGAGATAGTCAACTCTTTGGTCATGTTCAGCTTACCAGTGGGCATGGATCAACAGCTCTATCCCGTACATAGTCCCGCGCGTTTCCTCTACTCATCCATGGAGAAACAGTTGATACAGTAAATTCGAATTCGGTGGTGATACCGAGGAGTGGAAGGACATTTTCATGACGAAGCTTAGACCATACGTGTACCTCTTTAAGGACACGCTGCGAGATGTCAGAGCTATGTTGACGGAAGATATTTAACACTACCTTGATATTATCGAGATCATCTGGTGGGCCGTCACGTGGAGTCTTTATGGCCACCTGGATTGTCTCTGTGTTAAATTTTCTAACTCCAGGATGATCACCAAGAGTTCCTATTGCATTTTCCTGATAGAGTCGGCCCAAATAAACAGTCGCATTTCCTCCGCGCAAAAGAACGCCGGGGTCATCTTTAGAAACTAGTCCGTTGAGGTTTAGGCAGTATTCGGATGCACACCGAGCGAGCTCTTCAAGCGGTCCTCTCTGGTCCACTGACCTAGAACTGGCATTTAAGAAGTCTGTCAGCTCATAATAATTTAACACAGTCCAATGCCTACATGGAAAGTGATTGACTCGAGGCCATGACGAAGACCTAGAGTAGATGAAGGAGGTAATAAATATATGTGTGACATGTGCCACCCATGCTGTGGGTTCGTTAGCAAGAGAAACGCACTAAGTGTGGAAATACTTTCTCCCATATCACCGTGGAACTTGCAGATTTGTGAAGAAGCTAACAGAAATCTTGCCCCGACAAAAGGTTCTGCCGAAAAGCACCCAGAACGCCGGGCAATGCCTCGTTTATTCGGTGTTAAAAGTATACGTTAGCGACAGCTGGCCAGTGGAGCTTCGTTGTTGCGTACCACTCACTGACGTAGATTATGATCAATCAATAATGCTCCTGAACAAGATTCGTGATGAGACCTGGAGAGTACCTGGGTTTGTCGACCAGCGACATCCCGATGACATGTCATGGTCTCGGATTCGAAGACTGCGACGACGGTGGACGTCGTACCTTGTCGCTGTTGACGACGGGCCCCAATGCTCGTGTATATAACTATGCCACCCAAACACAAATTCCCTGTCCCGTACTTCTGCAAATACGCTCAAGCGCCTGGCGTAGGCTGCTCTTTCCTTGACGAGCTGGTTCAATGCATGCATTGCGGTGATTCCAGCCCGCGTGAGCACGGGCGGATTAGAAGAAACCTTGATTTGAGCTCGCTCGAAAGCTGGCCACCAATCGTTGGATATATGGAGATCCGAAAATCGAACACGAACGAATAGTGTTGCCGCGGATTGAACCGAAGTGAATCGAAGTTGATAATTTGACTACTTCGTGTGACTTCGTTGGTTGCGAAGTACAACGAAGTGACTACGCAAGAGTTCGTGAAGTGGTAAAGTGGCACCCGGGACTAGTGTTGCCGCGAACCGGACCAAACCTGACCGGACTCAAAAGTTCGTTTGACTTCGTTTTTCCGAACTCGAACGAACTGAGGACAAACGAAGTCGGCTGTTGAGCTCAACCAATCACAGCTTAGGCGGTTTCGCGTAGGGATTCTATGCAAATGCTGACCTGATTAACAATATTGTAGTGCTAGTAACCCAATTCATTTTAGTTTGTATGTCAACTCGTTGTGGTTAGTTTTACCGAACTCCACCGAACTCCATCACTTTCGAACCGGATTCGAACTCACTTCGAATTTAGTCCGGTTCGGCGGCAACACTACCCGGGACGGACGGGCCAAGGGCTCAGCCAATCCACCTTAGGCACCAGTTCTCGGTGGCAATAGGGTCTTTTAGACGGGTTTTTATGTCGTGGGAAACCCATCTAAGAGACCAACCATCCACGCAATATCCGCGTCGGAATTTGCCGCCATTATTCGGCTAGTCCCGAAATTGTTCATTTTGTCGGCTTCGTGTCGGCATAGCACTCTAGACCCTCCGACTCCGAGGCTCAGACGAGCCTCCTTGGCTTTTTATTTTTATTAATAATTGTTCACCGCTTCATGTAAGATTACATAATCACAAAAAGCATCACTACCTCCCGAAACATGACTGCATTTGGTCACTACCTGAGCTGCAATATTCCCACCCTCCTGGTGAGCCTCTTCCGCCTTCCTGTGCCCTATCCCTTGCCCCTATGTACAGTACATAGTATCATATATGTTATATGAATATATAAGACCATAAATGGATCCTCAAATGAATGTGCCAGAGGCTCTGGATGGTTGGAAAAATAGTTAGGGGTAAAAACAAAAA
>Ga0307516_10006588_pt1 | contig 13576 bp, 10 predicted proteins | sample 19_EM_MG_FD_203310 | JGI IMG/M metagenome (GOLD analysis project Ga0307516, IMG submission 203310) | Populus trichocarpa ectomycorrhiza microbial communities from riparian zone in the Pacific Northwest, United States - 19_EM | ecosystem: Host-associated > Plants > Roots > Unclassified | place... | reverse complement strand
AACGCGAGTTGCCTCGGCTGATATCGCACGGCACACGCAGTGGCGAGCCCTTGGCCGTGGCCATGCTGGATCTCGACCACTTCAAGCTGATCAACGACCGTTTCGGCCATGCCGTGGGCGACCAGGTGCTGACGGCCATCGCCGACCTGTTCAGGGCGCGAGTGCGCGGTGGAGACCTGATCGCGCGCATGGGCGGCGAAGAGTTCCTGATCGTGTTTGCCCACGCGTCGCCCGAGTGGGCGCGCGACGCGTGCGAACGCCTGCGTCTGGCGGTACAGGGCCATGACTGGGAGCAGATCACAGCGGGGCTGAAGGTGACGATCAGCATCGGCCTGTGCCTGGCCAAGCCCAACATCGAGGCCGCCCGGTTGCTGGAGCAGTCCGACCTCGCGCTGTACGAGGCCAAGCACCATGGGCGCAATCGCGTCGAGGTGATCGATTCGCGCTGACATCGGCCAAGCCGGCACCGCAGAAGCTGGCCGACACGCTGGCTTTCATGTTTGAAAGCCGTTACCGCCTGCTACCAACGGAATTTGCCCTGGGCAGCGGTTTGTTGGATACGCGCTACGCCGACTGCTGGGCGGGTCTCGGCAAAACCCCGTAAGCGTGAATTGGACCGCGAACGCCCTGTTTCATTCATCAAGTCGGGATCGGATAAGACGAAAAATAAGGTTCTGGTCGCCCTCGGAGCCTTTGAATGTCTTCTGCCACTTCCGTCATGGATTCATCCACCCTGCGTGAGCGCCTCATGGCGCCCGAGCCCATGCCTCGCGTGAAGGCGTTGCACGCGCTCGAAGCCGTCGGGCTGGAAGAAGGTGCCAGCCCTGCTCGTGCTGCACTGGCGCAGGCTGTTGCCAAGTTCGTCGAACGCGGCATCCCTTACTACTCTAAGCAAGACCCGCATTACCGCGCCTGGGTGAGCAAGGCCGTCGCGTACTGGGAAAAGCTGAGCGCGCCTCACTGAGGTGCCCTGCGACTGGCTCACCGCCGTCGCGTTTCTTTACGCCGTGATGTACGCCGCGTTGCCGCGGTAAGGCGCTTCTTCACAGGCCGCGCTTGCGGCCTCGTGCGATCGCTCAGGCTGTCTGTGGGATTCGCCCGCGGGTGAGCCACAGCAGCGGCAGGGCCACCACCACGCCGCACAGCATGCCCACCGAATCGGCCAACAGGTCGAACCAGTCGCTGCTGCGGCCGGGCACGTAGGCCTGTAATACCTCGATCAGCCCGCCCAGGGCCAGCACCGCGAGCAGCAGAAGCAGGACCATCCGGCGAGAGCCCGGAAAGCCGAAGCAACCCGAGATCGTCAGCGCAGCGAATGCGGTGGCGTGGTTGAGCTTGTCCCAGCCCAGATCGATCTGCTGCGGAGGCGAGGGCATGAGCGCCAGATAGAGCACCACTGCGGTCAGCACGAACAGCAGCGCTTGCCACGAGCGCCGAGCATGGGTGATGGTGGCCAGCGCGCTCGAGAGGCGGCTTGGAGCTTGCAGAGAGCTCATGGTCTGTTCTAGATACCAAAAAGCCAACGGACCGCGGTGGGCGGAGGCGCTGGCTTCAGGCAAAACGATAAATATCTGGTGCCGGTGAAAGGAGTCGAACCCTCGACCTTCGCATTACGAATGCGCTGCTCTACCAACTGAGCTACACCGGCAGGTGAAGCGCGAGATTATAGCGGTGTGATCTGCGTCTTCGGCCTACGCGTACGTGATCCACGGCGCGTGGTCGGGGTGATCGAGGTGTGGCAGCGTGTTGTAGGTCACGAGCATGTGCCGCTTGGGGGTGAAGGCGAACTCAGTGACCGAGCTGTTGCGTATGCGCAGGTTCAGCTCGATGGTCGCTTCAGGCGACATGCCCAGCACTTGGCCCACGGCGGTGGAGATGGGTCCGCCGCTGGAGACGATGAGCACGTTCTTCTCATGGTGGTTCTGCCGGATGTGGTCGAGCGCGCCGGTCACGCCGCTCACGAAATCCGCGTAGCTGGGCATGCCCATGGGCTGCGTCGTGCCGGCCATCCATTGCACGAGGCCGTCGCGCAGCAGCCGAAAGTGGTGCCGCACGAGTTCGGGCGTGTCGGGCTTGGCGAGCGGCTCCGGGTGGATCGCGCTGACGACAGCGTGGCTGTCGTATTCGTTGAGGCCCGGCCACGAGAGCGGCTCGGCCTGCCATTGCAGGCCTTCGGCAATGCCGGCAAGCGATTCGATCTGCCGCTGCAGCGTGCCGACCAGCGCGGCGTCGAACGTCACGCCCTTGTGGCGGAAATATTCACCCAGGCGCACGCATTGGCGGTGGCCGAGCTCACTCAGCTTGTCGTAGTTGTCGGCCCCGAACGAGGCTTGGCCGTGGCGCACGAGGTAGAGAGTTCCCATGGAGAAGATTCTCTCGCTGGCGCGTCACGCCGCCTGTCGCCGCGGCGACGAAGCCGCTCAGGCTTGGGCCTGGGCCTGGTGGTAGGCGGTGACGCGCTCGACCTCGTTCTTCGATCCCAGCACCACGCTCACGCGCTGGTGCAGCTTGCCGGGCTCGATGTCGAGGATGCGCTGCTGGCAGTTGGTGGCTGCGCCGCCTGCCTGCTCGACGAGGAAGCCCATTGGGTTGGCCTCGTACATCAGCCGCAGCTTGCCGGCCTTCTCGGGCTCGCGCTGGTCCCACGGGTACATGAACACGCCGCCGCGGGTGAGGATGCGGTGCACGTCGGCCACCATGCTGGCGATCCAGCGCATGTTGAAGTCCTTGCCGCGCGGGCCGGTCTTGCCCGCCAAGCATTCGTCGATGTAGCGCTTCATTGGCGGGGCCCAATGGCGCATGTTGCTCATGTTGACCGCAAACTCCTTGGTGTCTTCCGGGATCTGCACGCCGTCTTGCGTCAGCACGAACGAGCCCTGCTCGCGATCGAGCGTGAACATGGCGACGCCATCGCCCACGGTGAGCACCAGCGTGGTCTGCGGGCCGTAGACGCAGTAGCCAGCGGCCACCTGCTGCTTGCCCGGCTGCAGGAAGTCGGCTTCGCTCACGCCGGCCGAACCATCGGGCTTCTTCAGCACCGAGAAGATGGTGCCGATGCTCACGTTGACGTCGATGTTGCTCGAGCCGTCGAGCGGGTCGAACAGCAGCAGATATTCGCCCTGCGGGTAGCGGTTGGGCACGACGTAGATGCCTTCCATTTCCTCGCTGGCCATCGCGGCGAGGGCGCCGCCCCATTCGTTGGCCTCGATCAGCACCTCGTTGGCGATGATGTCGAGCTTCTTCTGCACTTCGCCCTGCACGTTCTCGCTGCCGGCCGTGCCCAGCACGTCACCGAGTGCGCCCTTGTTGACGCTGATGCTGATGCGTTTGCACGCGCGCGCCACCACCTCGATCAGCAGGCGCAGCTGCCCAGGGATGTTGTCGTGCAGGCGTTGCTGCTCGATCAGGTACTGGGTCAGGCTGATGCGCTTGCTCATGGGATTTCCTTCAGGTCGATTCTTGTTGCAGGGCGCGGTTGACGATTTCAGCCACGTCGCTGGAGAGATCAGGTTTGGCAGCCACGCGCTTCAACGCCTCGCCGGCCCCCGAGTGGTAGGGCTCGGCGAGCTGGCTCCAGCGGTCCATCACCCGCGCGAGGCGAGCGGCGAGCTGCGGGTTGATGCTGTCGAGCTCGATGATGCGGTCAGCCCAGAACACATAGCCGGCAGCGTCGCTGCGGTGGAAGGCGGCCGGGTTGTTCATGCACAGCGCTGCAATCAAGCTTCGTGCCCGGTTCGGATTCTTCAGCGAGAAGTCGCGGTGCTTGAGCAACTGCTTGGCACGTGCGAACACCTGACCGTCTTTTTCCGGCGTGGTGGCCTGCAGCGCAAACCACTTGTCGATGACCAGCGCTTCGTCCTTGAACAGCATGTGGAAGCGCTGCAACGCCAGTTCGGCAAGCTCGGAATGTGAATGCGTCAGTGCCGTCAACGCACCCAGCCGGTCGGTCATGTTGCCGGCGTCCTTGAAGCGCTCGTATGCGCGGCCCGGCCACACCACGTCGCCGCGCATGATGGCGTCACGGCAGAGCATGGTCAGCGCCAGATTGGCCAGTGCACGGCGGCCTGATGACACCGGGTCGGGCGAGTAGCCGCCCTTGACCTGATGTGCTTCGAATGCCCAGACCCAGTCTTCCTTCAAGGCCTGCGCCAGCTGCAGCAGCATGGCTTCGCGTGCCTGGTGAATGCGCTGTGGGTCCACCGGGCTGAGCTGCTCGGCGACGTAGGCTTCGCTCGGCGGCGTGAGCGCCAATTCCTTGAAGGCGGCGTCGAGTTCTGGGTGGCGCAGCAGCTTGCGCATGGCGTCGATGAAGGCGTCGTCGAGTTGCAGCGGCGCTTGGTCTTTCACCGCGGCGAGCAGGCGGTTCAGCGCCAGGCGCTGGCCGGCTTCCCAGCGGTTGAACGGGTCGGTGTCGTGCTGCAGCAGTGTGAGCAGATCGGCATCGGCCAGGTGATCGGCCAGCACCACCGGGGCCGAGAAACCGCGCAGCAGCGACGGCACCGGTTCCACGTCGACGTTGATGAAGGTGAAGAAGCTGCGCGCCTCGTTGAGCACCAGCACGCGTTCCGTGCCTACCGGCTGGGCTTCGCCTTCGAGTTGCAGCGGCAGCGCACGTCCATCACGACCGACCAGCCCCATCGCCAACGGAATCACATAGGCCTGCTTGGCCGGCTGGCCGGGTGAGGGCAGGGCGGTCTGCTCGACACCGAGGGTGTAAGTGCGTGACGGCGCATCGTAGCGGCCGCGCGCGCTGACACGGGGCGTGCCGGCCTGCGCGTACCAGCGCTTGAACTGCGGCAACTGCCTGGCCAACTCGCTTTGCGGGTTGGCATCGGCAATGGCCTGCGCGAAGTCATCACACGTCACGGCCTGACCGTCGAAGCGGCTGAAATAGAGCGTGATGCCGCGCTCGAAACCCTCACGCCCCACTAGCGTCTGCATCATGCGCACGACTTCGGCGCCCTTCTCGTAGACGGTGGCGGTGTAGAAGTTGTTGATCTCGACGTAGCTGTCCGGACGCACCGGGTGCGCCATGGCGCCGGCATCTTCGGGAAACTGCATCTGGCGCAGCGTGCGCACGTCTTCGATGCGCTTGACGGCGCGGGCGGTCGCGGTGCCCGCCATGTCCATGCTGAATTCCTGATCGCGGAAGACGGTCAGGCCTTCTTTCAGGCTGAGTTGGAACCAGTCGCGACAGGTGATGCGGTTGCCCGTCCAGTTGTGGAAGTACTCGTGGCCCACCACGCTTTCGATGCCGGCGTAGTCGACGTCAGTGGCGGTGGCCGGGTTGGCGAGAACGAACTTCGTGTTGAAGATGTTCAAGCCCTTGTTCTCCATCGCGCCCATGTTGAAGTCGCCCACGGCGACGATCATGAAGCGCTCCAGGTCGAGCGGCAGCTTGAAGCGGGCTTCGTCCCACACAACGCTCGCGATCAGCGAGTTCATCGCGTGCTCGGTCTTCTCGAGGTCGCCGCGGCGCACGTACACCTGCAGCAGGTGGTCCTTGCCCGAGCGCGTGCGGATGTGCTGCTCGCGCGCCACCAGGTCGGCCGCCACCAGGGCGAAGAGGTAGCTGGGTTTCGGGAACGGGTCGTGCCACTTGGCGAAGTGGCGCGGGCCGTAGACGCCGGCCATCATGTCGCCTTGCTCGACCAGGTTGCCGTTGGACAACAGCACCGGGTACTGCGTCTTGGCGGCACGCAAGGTGACGGTGTAGACCGCCATCACATCGGGCCGGTCGAGGAAGTAGGTGATGCGGCGGAAGCCCTCTGCCTCGCACTGCGTGAAGAAGCCGCCACCCGAGGTGTACAGGCCCGAGAGCTGCGTATTCTTCTCGGGGCAGCAGGTGTTGCGGATCTCGAGGTGGAACGAGCCTTCGGGCAGGTTGTCGATCACCAGCATGCCGTCTTCGTGGCGGAACGAGACCGACTCGTTGTTGACCAGCACACGCGTCAGCATGATGTCTTCGCCATGCAGCCTGAGCGGCTGCACCGGCAGGGCCGTGTTGCGCTCGACCTGCATGCGGTTGATGACCAGCGTCTTGACCGGGTCGAGATCAAAAGTCAGGTCGACGGTCTTGATCCAGTACGCCGGTGCGGTGTAGTCCTCGCGGCGGATCAATGTGGCTGTGCCTTCACGCATGCAATATCTCCTTGTTCTTCTCTCAGACGCCCTGCTTGAGGCTGGCCTCGATGAAAACGTCCAAATCGCCATCGAGCACCTTCTGGGTGTTCGACATTTCGACGTTGGTACGCAGGTCCTTGATGCGGCTCTGGTCCAACACATAGCTTCTGATCTGGTGACCCCAACCCACGTCGGTCTTGGTGTCTTCGAGCTTCTGCTGCTCTTCCATGCGCTTGCGCATCTCGTGGTCGTACAGGCGCGAGCGCAGGCGCTTCCAGGCCACGTCGCGGTTGCTGTGCTGGCTGCGACCGTCCTGGCACTGAACCACGATGCCGGTCGGGATGTGCGTGAGCCGCACCGCCGAGTCGGTCTTGTTGATGTGCTGGCCACCGGCACCGCTGGCGCGGAAGGTGTCGGTGCGCACGTCGGCCGGGTTGATCTCGATCTCGACCGTGTCGTCGACCTCGGGGTAGACGAAGAGGCTGGCAAAGCTCGTGTGGCGCCCGCCCGCCGAATCGAACGGGCTCTTACGCACCAGGCGGTGCACGCCGGTCTCGGTGCGCAGCAGGCCGAACGCGTACTCGCCCTCGACCTTGATGGTGGCGCTCTTGATGCCGGCGATGTCACCCGGCGTCTCGTCTTCCATCGTGGTCTTGAAGCCCTTGCGCTCGGCGTACTTGAGGTACTGGCGCAGCAGCATGCTGGCCCAGTCGCAAGCTTCCGTGCCGCCGGCACCGGCCTGGATGTCGATGAAGCAGTTCAGCGGGTCGGCCGGGTTGTTGAACATCCGGCGGAACTCGAGGTCTTTGACCGTGGCGTCGAGCTTGTCGGCTTCGGCTTCAATGGCGGCGAGCGACGCGACATCGCCTTCTTCCTTGGCCATGTCGTAGAGCTCGGTGTTGTCTGCCAGGTTGCTGGTGAGGTGGTTGATCGTCTCGACCACCGTCTCCAGCGTGCGCTTCTCGCGCCCCAGTTCCTGTGCGCGCTTGGGTTCGTCCCAGACCTTCGGGTTCTCGAGCGCGGCGTTGACTTCGTTGAGTCTTAGAGCTTTGCGATCGTAGTCAAAGATACCCCCGGAGGTCGACCGTGCGCTTCGTCAGGTCGGCCAGGGAGTTGCCAATGGCATTGATGTGTTCGACGTCCATGATGCGATTCCTGTGAAATGTGGGCCGTGGCGCACGTTTGGCGTGCGAGGCAAGCCCGCGATTTTACGGCCTGCGCGCCACAACACTCGTCGTGAGCAACCCCTCAATTCGCCAGGAAGGCTTCGAGCAGGCGGGCCAGCGCCTCGGGCTGGTCGTGGTGAAGCATGTGCCCGGCGGGAGACAGCACATGCGTTTCGCGCTGCGCCACGGTCGCGAGGCGCTCATGGAACTCGGCTTTGCTGTAGCGTTGGCCCCACCACTTGCCGATGTCGGTCTGGTCGCCTTCGACCCACAACACCGGAGCGGTGATCAGCTTCCAGCAGGCCAGCACCTCGTCGCGTTGGTAGAGCAGCGGGTTGCTGCGCTTGTGGGCTGGGTCACCGAGGATCTGCCACTGGCCGTGTTCGTCCTGGCGTGACCAGTGCGCCGCCAGCCACGCTGCGCGGTTGGCCGGCAGCAGCGGGTTGGTCTTGCGCAGGCGCGTGGCCACGGCCTCCAAAGTCTTGTAGGGACGGATCTCCACCGGCTCCTTCAGCTCGTCAAGCCACATCGCATAGCGCTTGGGTGCCAGCGAAGGGATCGTGGCCGGCATGCCAAAGCCTTCGAGGTTGACCAACCGGCGAATGCGCTGCGGCCGCACGCCGGCATAGATCATCACCACGTTGCCGCCCATGCTGTGGCCCACGAGGTCGACCTGCGTCACGCCGGCAAAGGTCTTCAGCTTGGTGTCGATGATCGCATCGAGGTCGCCCAGATAGTCGGCGAACCAGTAACTGTCTTCCTGCGGGCTGTCGGTGAGGCCGAAGCCGCGCCAGTCGGGCGCGATGACGTAGCGATCGTCGGCCAGCGCATCGACCACGAACTGGAACGATGCGCCCACGTCCATCCAGCCATGCACCATGACCAGCGGTGGACGCTCCTGGCTCACCAGGCTGGCATCGCCCCAGTGGCGCACGTGGTAGCTGAGGCCGCGGACGGGGATGAACTCGCTGCGGCTCTCGCGGCGCACGACATAGGGGGTGTCACTCATGCGTTCGATGATAGGTCGGCCGATCGCGCCTCGCTGTCCGTGGTGCGACAGCGTTTTCAGAACGATTCAGGCCGCCTTCAGGACGTGTGCACCCCTTGCGCACGACAGTCCGCTGGAGCCCCAGGCCACGGAGTCGAACCATCACCACCACCTCTTTCGCGCGTGCGGTCGCAGCCTTGCTGTCGGTCGTCGTGCTTCTCGCTGCTTCTTCGCCGGCGACCGAATCGGCCACGCGAGCTGCGCTTCAAGCGTCGTTGCCAGCATCCGCTGTGACACTCACCGAAAGGCGTTTGCCGTCCCCTATGCTTCGGGAGTCGGGGTACGCCATGGCCAAAGACAAGCTGGACTGAGTCAGGGAGACGTTCTTTGTTGCCGCAACGAGCAACCCGGGGTCTGAACATCGGTGTGACGGGGCATCGCTTGAATCGCATTTCGCAGCGCCAGCTCGAGCGGCTCACGCCGCAGCTTCGGCCCTTGCTGGCACAGATCGCCAAAGCGGCGCGCGCGGCCCCGCCGACCTTGCTCTCGGGCCTGGCCGAAGGCGCCGACCGGCATGTGGCCCACCTCGCGCTGGAAACGGGTTATGTCTTGCACGCCGTTCTGCCATTCGTGCGCGACACTTATGAACATGATTTCACCGACACCGCCTCTCGCGCGCAATTTGCCGAACTGCTCGCGCGGGCCGATCGCATCACCGAGCTCTCTGGGCGGCCCGGGGTCTCGGCGCAGGCCTATCGCCGCGCCGGCCACGCCTTGCTCGACGAAGCCGACGTGCTGCTGGCGGTGTGGGACGGGCAGCCCGCGCAAGGCGTCGGCGGCACTGCCGAGATCGTCAACGAAGCCTGCCGGCGCTGCATCCCGGTGATTCACGTGTCCACGCAGCCACAGACCTCACCCGTGCTGATCTGGCAGCGGCAGGGCCGTGTCGCACGCGGCCGCAGCGCCTACGAGATGGCACCGTCGCGGCCTTGCGGCCCCGCACAGGTGGCCTCGGTGATTGCGCATGTGACAAGGTCTGCGTGATGCTCGAACTGGTCTCGCCCGCCGACCCGCCTACGCACCCCGTGCCGCAGGCGCCGAAGTACTGGGCGTTCCTGAGCTACAGCCACCATGACAAGGCAGTAGCCAAACGACTGCAGCGCCAGCTCGAAACCTACCGTCTGCCGCGCCGCCTTGTCGGCCGAGAAACCTCCGAAGGCCCCGTGCCGGCGCGTGTGCTGCCGGTATTCCGCGACCGTGACGAGCTGCACGCAGGTGCCGACCTCAAGAGCAGCGTGCAAGACGCGTTGTCACGCAGCCGCTGGCTCATCGTGGTCTGCACGCCAGATGCTGCGCGCTCGCCCTGGGTCAACCGCGAGATCATCGAGTTCAAGAGGCTGCGTGGCGAGCGCCATGTGCTCGCGCTCATCGTGCGCGGCGAGCCGTTTGCGAGTGACATGCCGGGGCGCGAAGCCGAAGAGTGCTTCCCGCCCGCCTTGCGCCGTGCGCTCACGCCCGAGGGTGTGGCCGAAGGCGAGCCGCTCGAACCCATCGCGGCCGACATGCGCAAGCACGGCGATGGACCGCAGCGCGCGATGCTCAAGCTGCTGGCCGGCATGGTGGGCGTGAGCTTCGACGACTTGGTGCGGCGCGATCTGCAGCGGCGCATGCGTTGGATGTCGGCATTGGTCGGCGCATCGGTGCTGGGTGTCATGGTGTTCGCGCTGATGGCTGTGATGGCTGTGCGAGCGCGCAATGAGGCGCAGCTTCAGCGTGTGCAGGCTGAAGGCTTGATCGAGTTCATGCTCGGTGATCTGCGCAAGAAGCTCGAGCCGGTGGGGCGTCTGGAAGTATTGGATTCGGTCGGGGAGAAGGCGCTTGCTTACTACGGCGCGCAGGAGGCGGGTAAGTTGGATGCCACCGCGTTGGGGCACCGCTCGCGAGCAATGCATTTGATCGGTGAGATACGCGATTTGCGAGGTAATCCTACGGAGGCTCAGGCGGCTTTCGAGCAGGCGGCAGAGACGACGGCTCAGCTACTGGCTCAGGCGCCCACGGACAGTCAACGCATTTTTGATCATGCACAAAGCGTTTATTGGGTCGGATATGCGGCATGGAAACGCGCAGATGGGCGAGCTGCGGAGACCCAGTTCAAAGCGTATTTAAGTCTGGCTTCGCGCTTGTCAGAGACTGATCCGTCCAATTTGGACTGGCGTGCTGAAGTGGCGTTTGCACACGTGAATCTCGGGGTTGTTCAGCTCGGCATGGACCGTCCGGATGAGGCCCTTGAATCTCTTCAACAGTCGGGCGAACGTTTGAGCGGATTGATTAGCAAACGACCAAACCTCGTTTATGAACTGGCGCAAAACCATGGCTGGCGGGCTGACGCGTACGAATTGCGGGGCGAGTACGATCTTGCACTCGTCGAGCAGCAGCGAAAACTGAGCTTGTTCCGAGCTATGCCGGATGTTGAAAAGAACAGAATCGCCCAGCGCGAAATCCTTAGTTCCCTCCATTCGATAAGCGTCTACGAACTTGCAATGGGGCAGATGAACACGGCTCAAGCAAACGCAAAAGCAGCACTGGAGATGGTTGGCAAGTTAGTCGAAGAGGACCCGAAGAATTTGCGCTGGCGTGGAGACGAATGTTCAGTTCGTCTGAGACTCGTTGAGATCGATTTGGCCCTGGAGCTGCGGACCGAAGCTCAGCGAGAATTTACACAGGCTTCACGCTGTGTGGCGCTATACACCGCTGCTGGTTCCAGAAGTCTTCGTGATTCGATGCTTCTGGGCGCACGCAATTTGTCACTGGCGGTGTCGCTAGCCGCAGAGGACAAGCGTCTTCAATTGTCCGCTGAAGTTGAGCGCTTTCTTGATCAATCCGTCCCGAAGTTGACTCCCACCACGCCCGACCGCGCCAAGCTGGCGGCCCAGTTGGCAAACACGACACTCGCGTTGAGTGAGTTGCATTCTTCGTCCAACCCAGAAAAGGGGCGTGAAATGTGGCGTCGTGCAGAAGCGCTGCTGACCCCATTCTCCGAACTGAAGGATGGTGCAATTCTGACGCCGCTAGCAAGAGCTCGCTTCCAACTTGGCGATCTAAGCGGAGCCCAGGCCTTAGTGACTCGAATTCAGCGTACCAGTTACCGGCACCCCGCATATGCCGTTCTTGTGAAGCAAATGCAGGCCGTGCGGGGCGGTAGCAGATCCAATGAAAATCCAGGAGTCAGATCATGATCAGAGGTAGGAAGTCCCCCGTCGTACACGTCCTCGCTTACCGGAAGCGCCAAGGTGATGACATTCAGCTGACGGTTACCCCCGATCCCTTAGACATGACCCAGTTTCCCAAGGGGCCTCACATCATTACTTGGAGGCTCGATACCAAAGGTTTTCGTTTCCCGTTTCCAGAAGAGGGGCCGGCAATTGAGTTCACTTCACCAGGGGCGAAGGAGACCTTCCTAGACATGAAGGTCAGCGAATGTGGTCGGCGCGTTACGGTGCTCGACAAGAATCGCGATGGACTCGCGTTCGCATACAACGTTCATGTTTTGGAGGAGGAGACAAAATTGCGGGCCTTCCTGGACCCGGTCATCGGAAATAACACTCCGTGAGTGGGCAACCTTTGAACGCAAAGCAGCTGATCCGTGCATGTGGTTCAGTTCAGCAAGCATATTCAGTTCTCTGATCGACCAGTTGCCCCGAAGTCCTGAGCCAATGCGCTCGCTTCGGGCAACAGTGCGTCTGCTTCGTCGGTATCGCCCTTAGCTCGCAGCGCGGCGATCAAGTTCCGTAGGGCCAGGCATAGCGTTGACGGGGACCGCCGGGTCCGCAGAACAGCTACTAATTCTTGGCCTCGCTTTACTGCTTCATCGGTCTGTCCCGTGGCCAGGGCAAGGTCGGCCAAGTGGGACATCGCACGCAACTGACCACGCTCATCACCAGCGACTACCCGCAATATCAGCTCGGCCTCGCGCGCAGCGCGGCTGTCTGCCAATCGGCCTTCCGCGCGTGCGACGTCGGCGCGTGCGCGTTGACCCCATGCTCGCTCTCGAGCGGGCCAAGCAGGCTGCTCCAGAGCAACAGCCTCTTCCAGCGCGGCGCGCGCTTGCACATTGGGCTCTTGCCACATCCCAGCCAAGCCAGCCAGTTCTGCATACAGACCATGCACGTCGCCGAGTTCACGATACAGCCGGTGGGCTTGCTCGGCTGCGGCGCGTGCGCGCTCGGGAGCCACTCCGGACCAGGCCCATTGCGCCGCCCGCCACCACTGTGCGGCCAGCGTCTTGGGCGTTTTGTCGCCAAGCAATGGCTCGCTCAGTTCATGCCAGTGTCTGGCTTCTCCGTGCAGCGACAAGTGGTGCCATAAGGGTGCAGCTGAACCGACGAGTGCCACCACGGTATTTGCGTCGCTGACGATGTTCATCCAGGTCAAAGAGGCACGCAGGTTGTCGAGCTCGGGTTCGTAACGAGCGAGCCAATCCGCATCGCTCATCTGCAACCAGTCGGAGGGCGATGCGTCGAAGAAGTGGCGCATGGCGGTGGCGTGACGCGTGCGCAAGGCGTCGTATCCGCTGCCCGTCTGCAATTGCTCGAGCGCATAGGCACGCGCTGTTTCGCTGAGTGCATAGCGCGGCGGGTCACTGGGGCTGACACTCAGCAGCGAATGCTCGGCGAGCATGGCCAGGGCGTCGATCAACGCCCATTCGTCCAGCTCATCGGTCACCAGCACGGCGCTCGCGAGGCTGAGGGTGAAACCACCTGCAAACACGCCCAGTTGCCGGAACACGCTGCGTTCTGTCTCGGGGAGCAGAGCCAGGCTCCAGTCGAGCGCCGCCTGCAGCGTTTGCTGGCGCGTCGGCGCTGAGCGGCTGCCACCGGCGAGCAGCTTGAAGCGATCGTCCAGCCTCTCGGCCACGCCGCGGGCGCCGAGCAAAGGCATGCGGGCGGCGGCCAGTTCGAGGGCGAGGGGCATGCCGTCCAGGCGCTGGCAGATTTCGATGACGTCTCTGACGTTGTCATCAGTCAGCGTGAAGCGTCGGTCGGCGGCACGGGCACGCTCGGTAAACAGAGCCACGGCACCGTGCTTCGCGGCACGTTGCGCATCGCTGCCTGATTCGGGCACAGCGAGCGCTTCTAGCCGCAGCACCTGCTCGCCCTGCAGTCGCAACGGGATTTGGCTTGTGACCAGCAAATGCACACCGGGTGTGCCCTTGAGCAGGGCCTGGATCGTCACGGCCAAGTCGTCGAGCAGGTGCTCGGCGTTGTCGATGACCAGCAGCAACTGCATCGGCTTGAGCGCT
>Ga0307516_10006587_pt1 | contig 13577 bp, 12 predicted proteins | sample 19_EM_MG_FD_203310 | JGI IMG/M metagenome (GOLD analysis project Ga0307516, IMG submission 203310) | Populus trichocarpa ectomycorrhiza microbial communities from riparian zone in the Pacific Northwest, United States - 19_EM | ecosystem: Host-associated > Plants > Roots > Unclassified | place... | reverse complement strand
AAGCCAGAATGTGTTCGAGCAAGGCGATGTCGCCGACTCCGTGTTCTACATCCAGAAGGGCAGGGTCAAGCTGACCGTCCTGTCCGAGCAGGGCAAGGAAGCCGTGGTCGGGATTCTGGAGCCCAGCCAGTTTTTTGGCGAAGGCTGCATGAACGGTCACAAGGTCCGCATGTCAACGGCAACGACGTTGGACGATTGCGTCATAACGTCCGTCACCAAGCCGGCCATGATCGCGGCCATTCATGACCAGCCGAAATTTTCCGAATTGTTCATGGCTTATCTCCTGGCCCGCAATAGCCGGATCGAGGAGGACCTCATCGACCAGCTTTTCAACTCGAGCGAGCGGCGCCTTGCGCGATTGCTCCTGCTGCTCGCGAATTTCGGCAAGGAAGGCAATCCGCAACCGATCAGTCCCAATATCAGTCAGGAAACATTGGCCGAGATGATCGGGACCACCCGGTCGCGGGTCAGCCATTTCATGAACAAGTTTCGCAAGCTTGGCCTGATCAGCTACAACGGCCATATCGAAGTTCACAGCGCACTGCTCAGTGCGGTCCTGCACGAGAAGCCGCTGCTGAAAGAGCGTGAGTAGCGAAGCTCGCTCCGGATTGTCGGGCGACACATACGCGTCGCCGCAGCGATGCGCTCTGCGGGCCTCAATTGTACGAAAGGTTCCGGCCTCGACGCCATCGGCAACAGAATTTGTTTTGACCAATCTGAGCAATACAGCTCAGCACGTGCGTGGGGGAACGTCCATAGTCGCCATGCTGCCGGCCCGTCTGTGGTCCCTTTGTTGCCCGACAGGTTGGTCGCGTTGCTGCCTTGGACCTGCGAGGCCTGGCGATGGACAAGGACATCGAGCGCTACATTCACGAACAGAATCTCATCCTCTACAGGAAGGTCCTGTCCGAGACGACGGATCAAACGAAGCGGCAAACCCTATTGAGTCTGTTGGAAGACGAGCAAGCCAGCCCGACTCGCCAATTACGACAGGGCCGCTAGAGCTGCTACGGTTCCGATCGAATAGGATCAGGTGCCAGCCTTGCCGAATGCCAGCACATGCAGGCCGAGCCGGCGGCGCACGATCCAGAACAGCAGCACCGTCTCGAACCCCAGCGAGATCGAGGTTGCCGCCGCCGCGCCATGGCCGCCGAAGCGCGGCACCAGCGTGACGCAGAGCACGACGTTCATCACGAAGGCGAGCCCATAGGCGAGCGCGCAGACATGCTGATGGTCGAGCATGTTGAGGAGCCGCTCGACCGGGCCGATCGCCGAACGGACCACGAGCCCGATGGCGGCGATGAACATGATGTCGTAGCCGACCACGAATTTCGGGCCGAACAGCCACAGCAGCGGCTTGCCGCACGCCAGCAGGGCCAGGGTCGCGGCCAGCGACGGCCAGAACGTCCACGCGATCGCATGCGTGACATAGGCCGACAGCCGTTCGCTGTCGCCGGTCGCGTGATATTCCGCGAAGCGGTGCGCCGTCGTCGCCGACATCGCATAGTGGATGAACGACACCAGCGCCAAGGTCTTCACGACAGCGAAATAGACGCCGACCTCTTCTGATGAACGGAACTGCTGAAGCACCAGGACGTCGGTGTAGGACAGCAGCAGATAAAAGCTCTCGACCAGAAGGATCGGCAAGGAGACGGCAAGCCAGCCGCGAAAATCGTAGGCTTTCGGGCCCGGCTCGATATGGCCGTCGAGCCTGCGGTTCAGCACCACCATCTGCCCGGCCGTTGCGATCCAGACCGCGGCGGCGCTCGCGATCATGGCCGCGGTGGCGCCGAGGTGAAATCCCAGCACGAAGGCCGCCGCCGTCAGCGCGATGATCAGCGTCTGCCGCACGACGAATTGCGGCATCAAGCCGAGCCGCATCCAGTCATGGGAGCGCGCGATGCCGTCCTGGGTGTTGGCGACGACGAAGGCCGGTAGCGTCATGCAGCCGATATAGAGTGGCATCACCGCGTCGGCGTCGATCCAGGGCGACAGCGCCTTGACGAGTGCCGCCAGGAGCAGAGCGATGAGGGCGGAGACGGCGAAGGTCATCCAGCGGCTGCCAGTGAGGAAGCCGCGCAGCAAGGCGGTCTCGCCGCGCGTGCGGTATTCCGGGATGATCTTCTGCGCCGAGGACGAGATGCCAAAATCCATCATGCTGCCGAGCAGAAGCACCCAGGTCCAGACATAAACGTAAATGCCGTATTCCGAACCGCCCATCCATCGCGCCAGCAGGATCTGCGAGGCGTAGGCCATGGCCGCGCTGACCACGCGGATCAGGAAGATGGTGCCGGCGAGCCGCTTGGTGACCGAGGCCTCGCTGGAGCCGCCGGACAGCATCGCCCGGATACGGGCAAGCAGCGGGCGGCGCACATCCGTCGCGGGCGGGGCGTCGATGGCGGTCACGATGCGGCATTCCTCGATCGGCCGCTGTGGTGCGACCGTTCGTCCCGCCTATCAACTATTCGTTAAGATTGGGTTGGATGCATCAGTATCATGGCGTCGTCCCGGCGAAGGCCGGGACCTATAACCACAAGGTTTCGTTGTTTAAGGCGGGCGTTTGCCAGCTCGTCTCATCCGACCGTCGCGGCGTATGGGTCCCGGCGTTCGCCGGGACGACGCTAGTTCAGATTGACGTTGAACTCATAGGCCTTCTCAGGCCCGACCAGCGTCAGTTTCAGCGCGGCGCCATCGGGCTTCGCACCCGGCGGCAGACCGTCGAGCTCGAAGCTGAAGCGCTTCACGCCCGGCGGGCTCCGCTCCACCGGCGTCGGCACCGGCAGCGCCCAGTCCGGCGTCGGTCCCTCGACGAAGAGATTGACCTCGCGGGCATCCGGTGTGACGACATCGACGGTCACCTGCGAGGGCCCTTCGCGTTTGACGTCGCGGATCGTCAGCGGGTTGGGATCGCCGACATTGGCGGGCTTGGGAACGGTTTCGAGCGCCGCAAACAGCGCGCCGTCCTCGGTGCTTGCCACGCTCTGGAAGGCGAGTTCGGCATTGGCTTCGACCGGGATGCACAGCTTCTCGCAGACCGCGTAGCTGATATCGGCGCGCAACGTCACCGGCTTGTCGGCGCTCTTGAGGACGATGCGCAGCGGCAGCACGATGGTGTTGTGGTAGCCGAGCGAATGACCTCCGGCGCCATCGTCAAACTTCAGCGGCGCCGGCCATAACACCGTCACCGACTCGACGTTTTCGGATTTCGAGAAATCGAAGCGCGGCGGCACCCCGGAATCTCCGGGTGTTCGCCAATAGGTCTTCCATCCCGGCTGCAATTGGACAGCGATCCCGCCCAAGAGCACCGCTCCGCTTCGGGATCCCGCCAACAGCCGGACCGCGGAATGGACGTCCGATTGCCAGGGCGAGGCGTCCTGGGCGCGGACCGCGAACGCAAACGACGAGGCAAATATTGCGGTCGCGAGGCAGAGCACGGGATGTGTGCGGATTGTGGCGTTCATCAGTCGTCCTTAGCCTCGGGTGCGGCATCCAACCATTGAATTGCTCGTGAAGGCTTGCGGCCCATCGGAACCTTGATTGACAGAACCGATACCCAATATCAGGATATCGGTAGAGATGAGAGTCCTTGTGGATGAGCCCTGAAGGCAAACGATCGAGCGAAATGCGCCGCAAGATGACCGGCATCGGCGACAATTCGTCGAAGCATGGCTATCTCGACGGCCAACTGCTGATCGCGATGCCGGTGATGGAGGATCCGAGGTTCGAACGCTCGGTCATCTATCTCTGCGCGCATTCCGCGGAAGGCGCCATGGGTATCATGGTGAACCGTCCCGCCGGCAGCATCGATTTCCCGGAACTGCTGGTGCAACTCAAGATCATCACCGAGCCCGAGCAGATCAAGCTGTCGGAACATGCGGAGACATTGCAGGTGTTGCAGGGGGGCCCGGTCGAACCCGGCCGCGGATTCGTGCTGCATTCGAGTGATTTCTACATCGAGAATGCGACCCTGCTCATCGACGACAAGATCTGCTTGACGGCGACCATCGATATTCTCAAGGCGATCGCCAACGGGGCGGGACCAAAGCACGCGGTGCTCGCGCTCGGCTATGCCGGGTGGCGGCCTGGTCAGCTCGAAGCCGAAATCCAGGACAATGGCTGGCTGCACTGCGACGCTGATCCGGACTTGGTCTTCGGCGATGACGTCGAGGAGAAATATTCGCGCGCCTTGCGCAAGATCGGCATCGATCCGGGCATGCTGTCGAACGCCGCCGGGCACGCCTGAGCTGCTGCGTCGTCCCGGCGAATGCCGGGACCCGTACCCCCGACCTCGCTTGTTGAGCAAGGCGTCCACCTCAGTGCCTCAAAGATAGTCCACGGCGTATGAGTCCCGGCCTTCGCCGGGACGACAATATCTTCATCTTCGCTCTACTCCGCCGCCTGCTGCGCGACGGTCGGCGTGTCGCCTGCGATCGTGGCCCGGCGCATGTCGCGCGGCTGCGACTGATCGTAGCGGCGCACCCTGTGAACGGTCTGGCGGTTGTCCCACATCACGAGGTCATGCACGGTCCATCTGTGCACGTGGACGAATTGCGGCTGGGTGGCGTGCTCGGTGAGGTCGCGCAGCAGCAGGCGTCCCTCGGGGACGCTCATGCCGCGCACCGCGCCGGCATGCGAGGACAGGTAGAGCGACTTGCGGCCGTGAGCGGGATGGGTGCGCACCAGCCGCTGCAGCACCGGCTTGAACATCTCCTTTTCCTCGTCGGTATAATCGACGAAGCCGAGCGATCCTCGCGAATACATCAGCGAGTGTTCGCAGATCAGGTCCTCGATCTCGGCCTTGGTGTCATCGTCGAGCGCGTCATAGGCGGCGCGCATGTCGGCGAATTCGGTATTGCCGCCCTTGGGATTCACGACCCGCGCCGACAGCAGCGAAAATTTCGCCGGGATCGGGCGGAACGAACTGTCGGAGTGCCACAGGCAGTTGCCGAGATTGAACAGATGCGCGCGGTGGTCGCGCGGCAGCGGCTTGCCGTCCTTGCCGAGATTGGAGACGTCGTTCAGGCCGGTCGAGAGCCGCGCGTCCTGCGGCTTGACGATGTTGCCGCCGCGCGCGTTTTCCCGTTCGCCGAAATTGAGCGCGAACGCCAGCTGTTGTTCATCGGATATGTCCTGATCGTGGAACACCAGCACGGCGTATGTATCCATGCCAGCCTCGATCTCGCGAGCCTGTTCCGGCGTCAGCGGTTGGCGCAGGTCGACACCGCTGACTTCGCCGACAAAATGCGGATGAAGCTGCCGGATCGCGATGGCCATCGGGTTCCTCCTCATCTGGCGGGCGGTTTGTCCGCTCATTTGAGCAAAAAACTACTCAGGGATCGCCCGGTGTCAACCGGACCTGGATCATACCAGCCAATGCTTCAATGGGCAGTCGGCGCGCCGGGTTCTCATCCGAAAAACCAAGAGGCGATGTCCGCAACGTCGTCCCAGCAATCAGCCACATGCGCCGCACCGGCGTCGCGGAGCTTGAGGTCATGGCCCTCGCGAATATGCGAAGCTGCGCAAAGGCCTACAGCCGTCATGCCGGCAGCCACGGCTGCCTTGATGCCGCTCGTGCTGTCCTCGATGACGAGGCACGCCTTGGGGGGCACCCCAAGCCTGTCGGCCGCAAGCAGGAAGATGTCCGGATGCGGCTTTCCGCGTGGCACGATATCTGCGCTGAATACGTTGCCGCCGAATTTGTCTGCGAGGCTGAGTACGGAGAGACAGAGCTGCAAGCGATCGATCGAGCTGGAGGATGCTATGCATCGGGGCAGGTCCGAAAATCTCTGGATGAATTTGGAGGCGCCGTTGACCTCCACCAGCTCGGTGCGAAACCGATCAAGAATCGCAGTCTTGAGATCGTCCGAAAAACTAGCGGGCAGCGGCTTGCCGATCGCAGACTCGATCGCAGCGATCGCATCGTCCCATCTTCGCCCGGAGTAGCGCTCAAGTGCGTCATCGAGATTCGTTGTGTGACCAAGGTCGGTGACAAATTCCGCAAGGACCGTATTGGCCAGCGCCTCGCTGTCGGCGATGACGCCGTCAAAATCGAAAATCAGTGCACCCAAGCTCAGCCCCCCGACGCAATGCGACGGGTTCGGTATAGGGTATCGGACGGCTTGCGATCCATAGGCTGGCGGGATCGCGGCCGAACAAATTCAATGTCATGTTGTGTCAGACGAAGCGTTCGCCGGCGTTCGTTGCGGGACGGCGCGGCGAGCACCGGTGCGCCCGACACCGCCTCGCGTCACGCGTTCCGCGCCATCAACCCGCCATCCACCGGGATCACCGCGCCGGTCAGGAAGGAGGCCGCGGGCAGGCACAGGCTCAAGGTCATGTGCGCGACCTCCTCCGGGTCGCCGTAGCGGCCGAGCGCGGTGCGGCGCTTGGCAAAAATCACCTTGTGCTCCTCGGGGATGCGGTCCGTGATCGCCGTCCTGATCGGGCCCGGACAAATGCAGTTCACGGTGATGCCGTCGCGCCCGAGTTCGACCGCGAGCGAGCGGGTGAGCCCGGTGACGCCGGCCTTGGCGGCCGAATAGGCACTGTGCTGCGCGGTCGCGCCGAGCGCCTCGGTCGAGGCGATGTTGACGATCCGCGGACATGTCGATTTGCGCAAGTGGGGCAGCGCGGCGCGGGTGATGCGCTGGTGCGCCGTCAGCATCACCGCGAGCCCCCTGGCCCAGGCCTCGTCATAGCCGTCATCGTCGATGGCAACGCGCACCGAGATGCCGGCATTATTGATGACGACATCGAGCCCGCCGAAATGCGCGGCAAGCTCGCTCACGACGGCTTGAATGTCATCGCGACTGCCGACGTCGAGGCGCCAGGCCCGGGCCACGCCACCTGTGGCGGCGATCTCGTCGGCAACCTGTTGCGCGCCATCCGCGCTGACGTCGGTCACGGCGACATTCGCGCCTTCGGCTGCGAAGACGCGCGCGGTGGCGCGGCCCATGCCGCTGGCTGCTCCCGTGACGAGCACAGTCAAACCCTTGACCGATCGGCTGAGGCTCTTGAATTCGGACATGAGAGGCCTGCTGTCGGGTGGGAACAACTGGTTCTGCAGGACGTTGCAAATTCTTTCGCGTGAAGTCAATTTGCGCTGCCGCTGTTCCGCGGCTCGCGAACCAACTCTGTCGGCCGGGCGGCGCAGCGGCTGCTGATCGCGAAAGTTTCGTGCGAAACCCAAACAAGCGAGTGCGCGAACATGAACCAGTCGCCCGATGTCCTGACGCCCGCCCGGAAACTTGCGAAACAAGGCAAGACACCCTTTCCTGGCGAAAGCGATGCCTATCGCGAAGCGCGAGAGGCATTGCTGGCGGAGGAGATCGAGTTTCGTCGCCACATGACGCGTCTGTCCGAGCAGCGGCGGTCGCTGCCGCCGGGGCCGGTGATTCAGAAACCCTATCGCTTCAAGGACGAACAGGGATTCGAGGTCGGCCTCGTCGATCTGTTTGGCGACAAGGAGACGCTGGTGACCTATTTCTGGATGTATGGACCACAGCGCGAACGACCATGCCCCATGTGCACCAATTGGTTGGGGGCGGTGAACGGCAACGCGGCCGATATCAAGCAGCGCGTGGCGCTCAAAATCCTGGGGCGCTCGCCCGTGGAGCGACAATTCCGCTTCGCGCAGGAGCGCGGCTGGAAGCATCTCGACTTTGTTCAAACCGTTGGCGACGACTATGCCAGCGATCTCGGATTGATCAATGATGATGGCAGCGAAAATCCGGCGTTGATTGTCTTCAAGCGGGATGGTGACGAGGTTCGTCTGTTCTGGGCCGGTGAAATGAGAAAAGAGATGGCTGATCCAGGCCAGGATCCGCGAGATGCGCCCGACATTGCATCACTATGGTCGATCCTCGACCTCACTCCGGAAGGGCGCGGATCGACCTGGTATCCGAAACTCGACTACTGATGAGCTCTCGCTGATCATGCCGGTCATTCGGGGCGAAGCGCACATTTCGATGGGCATCATGCGATCCGTAGGCCCGTGCGGGACCACGCCCCTAATATTGCAGTCGCACCCCGACCAGGCCGACAATGGCGAGGATGTCATTCATGGCCATGTTGGAACGGGTCCATTCGGCGCGCACCTCGCTCTTGAGATGGAGCGTATGGGAGATCTTGTAGACGCCGCCGCCCGCGACGAAGAAGCGGTTGTCGATGCGGGTCGTGCCGACAAACTGATCCTGGCCATAGCCGCTGCGCAGCGTGCCGGTGAGCCATGGCTCGAACTGGTGGTCGACCTGCAGGATGACATCGCGCGACAGGATCCCGAAAATGTTGGCCGCCGGCGTCTCCGAGGCTTGCGAGCGGGCCACCAGCACGAAGGTCGTGGTCGGGTTCGCCGCCCAGGCCAACGTCGCGTCCGCGATCCATCCGCTCACATTCTGCATGTTCGGCGCATCGAAGCGGCGGGTCAGATAACCGACCGAGACGTCGCCGCTGACAGAGCCGATGTTCAGCGTGACGCCGCCGCGGCCGGCAATGCCCCTGGAATCGCGCTGCATGCCGTTGAAGTCGGTCGTCATGTCATGCTCGCGGCGATCGAGGCTCAGATCGATGAACGGGCTGAACTCCGGCGAGAGCGCATAACTGACGCGCAATTGCGCGCCCGGCTGGCGGTAGTTGCGATCCTGGGTGTTGAGGATCTGATTGTTCCCCAGCACGGCGTTACTGAACTGGATGCGATCGTAAGACCCCTTGACGGCAATTTCGGCGCTGCCGAATTGCTGGGCTATTCCCACGGTGCTGCCCAGCGTGGTCGCCCGCGGTTGCTGGTTGAAGCCCGCGGTGACCAGCGCATCGTCCAGAAAGCGGCCTTCGGCGCTCAGCCGTGTGCTCTCGCCGAGATCATAACGGCCATTGATTTTGGCTTCGGCGGTCGGATGGCTGAGCGCCTGTTGTGCCGTGTTCTCGTTATAGGCGTAGCGGAGGTCTGCATTGAGCTGGTGGCGCTCGAACTGCGATCTGATCGCGAGTTCGGGCGCGATGATGACGGCCGGAGATCCGACCGCAGTGGCCTGGCGTCCCGGATTGCTGTTATAGCCGCCCCAGATTTCGACCGCCGGCTTGTAGAGAAAGCTGCCGATCGTGATGCCGGTCTGATCGTAGTTTTCGGCGGCTGGCGATTCCGCTGCGGCAGGCACGATCGTGTCGAGGTTACGGTCTGGCCGGACATCCGGGTTGCGCAGTACGGGGACGGCAGCCGTAACCGGTTGCGTGGTCGCGACAGGTTTGACGATCTCAGTAGGTTTCGAGGTCCCGATGGGTTTCGAGGCCTCAATGGGTCTCAAGGCCTTGGGCACGGCAGGCTGCACGACCGCGCTACCGGTCCGCGGCGAGGCCGGGCCTCGCAGAAAGCCGGAGCCGGTCGAGGCAATGCCCAGATTGCCGCGGACTTCAGCTCTCGCATTGACGAAGCGGCTGGCGGGATTCTCGATTACCGGGCGCAATAGCAGCGCCTGCATGGCTCGTTGATCCGAGGGCCCGCCCCGCGGATACAAGGCCGCCCTGCCCGCCGTCGCTCTGGCGGCGGGTTGCAGGCGTGACGGCGGCGTATAGGAGAGGCTGCGCACGAGGAGTTCACGGAAATCCAGCTGCCGGACTTCACGGGGACTCGAAGGCGGCAGCTGCGGCGCGGCGCTGGTGACCTCGGCGTGCGCCTGGTTTGCGGCAATGAGCGCAAGCAGCACTTCGGCAAGAACCAAATTCGGTCCGCGGATGGAGGAGCGATGGCGGAGGCTTGTCGTGCGGACTCCGGATTCCAACTTGTTTGTCTCCTCGTTGCGACCGATGCCAGCTCGCCGAACCGAGGGCGGCGACAGTCGCGGCTGCGGATCATTGTTCTTGGTTCTTGGAGCGGGCATGCGCCGGCCACGACGCATCGGCGCGTCGCGCTGACCACGGTCGTGCCCTCAGCGGGATCGACGTGAACGCTTGCTCGGCTCGATGCCCGACGTGCGCATCGCACCGGCTTTCGAACCAGTCCGGCCTGGGGGTGCCGGACTGGTTCGAGGCGCCGGCGGCTGGGGCTACTGCGCCTGCGCTAGCTGCTGGGCGGCGGCGCGGAGCGCGTTGCCCTGCTGTTCAGCGGATTCAAGCGCCGCATTGGACTGCTGCTGCGCCGCCGCCCATGCCGCCTGCGTCTGCTGCTGCGCAGTCTGATAGCCGGCCTGGATCTGCTGTTCGGCCGCCTCGCGAATGGCCTGCGCCTGCTGCTGTCCGGCTTGCTGGGCCTGGGTCAGTGTCTGAGCGTCCTGGTTCAGCGTGGCATTGGCCTGGTTGAAGGCGCCCGCCGTGGCCTGCGCCTTCGCGTTCGCAGCCGCCAGTGCCGCCTGGTTGGCCGCGCTGGCATTCTGCTCGACAACCTCCGCGGCCTCGGCGGCATCCTGCTTGGCCTGTTGCGCAACCTGCCGTGCGGCCTCGAGCGCGGTACGATCGGCCGCGACTTTCTGTTCGGCGGCCTCCGTCGCGTTGTTGATGACGGCGATCTTGGCTTCCTCGGCGGCCTCGACGGTCTGCTGGTTCTTTGTCGCGGCCGCCTGCGCCGCCTGCGCCTTCTGCTGCGCGGTCTGGCGCGCCGCTTCGCCGGTCTTCAGCGCCGCCTGCAGCAGGGCCTGCGCCTTCTGCTCGGCGGCCTGTCGCGCGGCCGCGGCGGCCTGCTCGGCAGCCTCCTGCGCGTCAGCCGACTTCGGCGGTGTGGCCGGTGGCTTGGGCGTCTGCGGGGTCTGCGCCGCTTGTTGAGCAGCCTTGCCGGCGGCTTCGGCCGTCTCCCGCGCGGTGTCGGCAGCCGCGTTGGCGGTTTCCTTGGCCTCGTTGGAGACGTCGATGTCCTTGTCGAGCTTGGTGAAGGCCTGGGTCAGCGCGGCGGAGGCTGCCGTGAGCTTGGCATTGGCGGCGGCCGCAGCTGCGGTATTGGCCGCGCTCGCGACCTTTTCAGCCTGCTCGGTCGCCTCGATGGCCGCGGTCTTGGCGTTTTGTTCCGCCTGCCGTGCGACGTCGATGGCCTTGCGGTCGGCCGCGACCTGAACCTCTGCCTTGGCTGCTGTCTGCGCGGCAGCCGCCGCGGCGGCCTGCGCAGCGGTGACGGCGGCATTGCCGGTGCTCATGCTCTTGGCGGGAGCTGCTGCAGCGGCGGCGACGTTCGCAGCGGGAGCTGCCGCGGCCTTTGCCGGCGCTGCAGCGACGGTTGCGGCCGGGGCCTTGGCGGCCGCCGTCGCAGTGGTTGCCTTGGCTGCGGCGCCTGCCGCTGCCGTAGCGGCTGCGTTCGACGCGGCCTTTGCGGCGGCATTGGCCGCCGTGGTCGAAGCTGCCTTAGCAGCAGCGGCGGCTGCGGCCGTCGCGGCGGCTTTGGCGGCCGCGTCAGCGGCGGCCTTCGCAGCGGCATTGGCCGCGGCTTTCGCGGCAGCGTCAGTGGTGGCCTTCGCGGCGGCCTTGGCAGCCGCATCAGCAGCGGCCTTCGCCGCGGCATTGGCGGCGGCCTTCGCGGCAGCATCAGCGGCGGCCTTCGCGGCGGCTGTCGAGGCCGCGTTGGTCGCGGTTTGGGCCTGGGCGCCATTGCCGGCGCCAGTCATCGCGAGTCCGAGGGCGGTCATGAGAGCGATCATGCTCACGCGATGTTTCAGGTCCTGTTTCCGCACGGCGCGATTCATCGACTGCTGCATCAGATGCTGTTTCATTGACTACACTCCTCGTTACGCTTGCACGCTACTCGTTCGGCTTCTTCAGGCACTGCTGTGCAAATCGCTGCTTACTGTTTCGCTCTGCGGTTTGCGGCAGTGGTGCGCATCGTTTGATTGCCGTTGATGTCTGTGGCTGCGGATGGTGGTTGAAAGGTGCCGGCATGATGGAAAAGCGGTGCGGGTCGCGCCGCAGAATCTTCGCGATCGTCGACGGAAAACCGCGCCACGATGCGCGTCGATGTGATGGAATGTTTCTAAGTAGGATAAATTACCTAATCAGATAAATTCATTAAGTAAAACGGTCGCGGGTTACTGCGTGTGCGAGCGCGAGTCGGTGGTGAGGACACGCACTCGGACGATGCGACGAACTGTCGCAAGCGTGATGTCCGCAATCGAATCCTCTCCACGCGAGGAACGGGATGAGTCGTCCGCGACGTCGCAAGCGCGCGATGTGCTCGCTGCCGTTGGCGTCGTCGATGGTCTGTCGGCAACGATTGAGGGCGGTGCCGCGGCGTCGTGCCGCTGGATTGACAACGCCGGCCGCCATCCGCAGAGAGGCAAGGTCGAAAGGCGGTGACGTGCGATGAACGAACTCGATTTCCGCGGCAGGCAGGTGCTCGTCGTCGGCGGCTCCAGCGGCATCGGCAACGGAATCGCGCAGGCCTTCCGTGGCCATGGTGCGCGCGTTGCGGTGTGCGGCACGCGCGGCAGCGCCGCCGATTATTCGGCTGAGGAAGGATCACATCTGGAAGGTCTCGACTACGCGAAGCTCGACGTCAGCGACGCACAGGCGATCGAGAGCTTCGGTCCGTCCTTCGACCGCCTCGACGTTCTGGTGCTGGCGCAGGGCGCGGTGCTCTACCGTCGCGGCGAGTTCGAGATGCCGGGCTTCCGCAAGGTGATCGAAGTCAATCTGATCAGCCTGATGGCCTGCGCCACGAGATTCCATTCCATGTTGAAAGCGGCCAGTGGTTCGCTGATCATCGTCAGTTCGACCGCCGCCTATCATTCGACGGTGGGCAACCCGGCCTACAATGCGTCGAAGACCGGCGCGGTCGGATTGACCCGCACGCTCGGCGAGGCGTGGGCGGCCGACGGCATCCGCGTCAACGGCATCGCGCCGGGGCTTGTCGATACCAAGATGACGAAGGTCACGACGTCGAACCCGAAGCGTCTCGAAGCGGCGCTGGAGCGGATTCCGCTGAGGCGGCTGGGAACGCCCGCGGACATCGCGGGTGCGGCGTTGTTTCTGGCCTCGTCGCTGTCGTCTTATATCGTCGGGCAAACCATCGTGGTCGACGGCGGGCTGATTCTGTGAGGGGGGGCCTCACCCCTCCCCGCGAGAGCGGGGGGAGGGAGCGCGCTTCCGATGCCGTTCCGGGTCAACCGAACTAGGCTGACGATGCTCTACCGCATGAAGCCGCCCGGCGGCACCGATGCGGATCGTCCAACCACGCCCGGCGGGCGCGGGGCTCCGGGAAATATCGGAGCGCGCGGGGGCGGGCCGGGCGGACGTGGCGCGGCGCCAAATCCGAAGAAATTCCGCGGCGCAGGTGCTGGTGGAGGTGCCGCGGTTTGCGCGGGAGCCGGCGGCTTCCTCAGCTTCGGTGGCGCTGCCGGAGCAATCGCTGCGGCCGCGCTCTCGGCCGGGGCCGCCGGGGTCGTGGATGCGACCGGCGTGTCGCCCTTGGACTGCTCGCGTCCAATCTCGCGGCGCGGCCACACATAATCGTCTGCGCGCCCGGCGGGTGGGGCGAGCGCTTCACCCTTGACCAGGGTCCGCGCCGCGAGCGGATCGACCGCGGCCGGGCGCGAGCCTGGTCCGCCGAGCAATTGATCGGTCCCGACCGAGGACGCCACCAGCGGCAGGATCGGTCCCGCCAGCGGGCG
>Ga0307516_10006586_pt1 | contig 13581 bp, 12 predicted proteins | sample 19_EM_MG_FD_203310 | JGI IMG/M metagenome (GOLD analysis project Ga0307516, IMG submission 203310) | Populus trichocarpa ectomycorrhiza microbial communities from riparian zone in the Pacific Northwest, United States - 19_EM | ecosystem: Host-associated > Plants > Roots > Unclassified | place... | reverse complement strand
GACCGCGAGTTTGACCGGCATGTCAAACGCACGGCGCAGCGGCCGGTGACACGCGGCGCGGTCTCGGTCCGGCAGGCCCTGAGCCTCGGGGCGGTGCTGGCGCTGCTGGCTTTTGGCCTCGTGCTCACGACCAATGCGGCCACCATCGCCTGGTCGTTTGCCGCGCTGGGGGTGGCGGTGGTTTATCCGTATGCCAAGCGTTTTGTGTCCATGCCGCAGGCGGTGCTGGGGGTGGCCTTCAGCTTTGGCATCCCCATGGCTTTTGCCGCCGTGCAGTCGCGCGTGCCAGCGCTGGCCTGGCTGCTGCTGCTGGGCAACCTGTTCTGGGTGATTGCCTACGACACCGAATACGCCATGGTGGACCGGGACGATGACCTCAGGATTGGCATGAAAACCTCAGCCATCACGCTGGGACGTTTCGACGTGGCGGCTGTGCTGGCCTGTTACCTGGTTTACCTGTCCATCTGGGCCTGGGCTTTGAGGGAGATTGCCCAGCCCGCCGTTTACTGGGTGGCGATTGGCGCGGCCCTGGCGCAGGCGCTGTGGCACGGCTGGTTGATCCGCACGCGGGAACGCGATGCCTGCTTCAAGGCTTTTCGCCTGAACCACTGGCTCGGCTTTACCGTGTTTGCCGGGATTGTCTTGTCTTACCTGCTGGCGGATGTCTGACGTTGGTTGCGTAATTTGCTATACAAATGATAGCTACTGACCCTTGTAAGACGTGGGCTGGATGCTGATTTGATTGAATTTTATGCGGCGCCAAACTCATCGCCGAGTTCCGCCGCGCGCCGCCTGGCCGCATGCATGGCGCGCATGAACTGCTTCTTGACGTCGTCCTGCTCCATCGACGACAGGGCCGCGTGGGTGGTGCCTCCCTTGGACGTCACCCGGGCGCGCAGGATTTCTGGCGGCTCGTCCGAGGCGCGCGCCAGTTCGGCGGCCCCGACAAAGGTGCCGATCGCCAGCGTACGCGCCTGGTCGTGGCTCAAGCCCATGTCCACGCCGGCCTGCACCATGGCCTCGATAAAGTAAAACACATAGGCCGGGCCCGATCCCGACAGGGCGGTTACCGCGTCCAGGTGTTTTTCGTCGTCCGGCCAGACGAAGTCGCCGGTGGTGCGGATGACGCGCTGCACCAGGCGCCTGTCGTCCGCGGTGGCAGCAGGCCGGGCGAACAGCGCCGTCACGCCCTTGCCGATGAGGGCTGGCGTGTTGGGCATGGAGCGCACCACGCGTTCGGTCCCCAGCCAGTGCGCGATGCTGTCCGAGCGGATGCCGGCGGCCACACTCAAATGCAGGGCCGTCTTGGTGTGAAAGCGGGTGTTCAGGGCCGCGTCCTTGAAGGTCTGCGGCTTGACGGCCCAGACCACGAGTGTGGCGCTGGCCAGGGCCTCGCCGGGCTTGCCGTGCACCTGGACACCGGCAAACTCCTTCTGGAGCCGCAGCTGTTGCTCGGCAAAAGGTTCGACCACCTGGATCTGGCTGGTGGGCAGGCCGCGTTTGAGCAGGCCGCCGATGATGGCGCTGGCCATGTTGCCGCCGCCTATGAAGGCTATCTGTTCCCGGTGGGTGCCCGGACCGTCTTTTTGCTGGGGAGTGCTCATGCTGTGTCGCTCGCTGGAGGCGGGCGGCCTGGAAACATCCGCCCGGACAGCGATTGTCGCTGAACGGGAAGGGCGCCTTATTCCTGAACGGTTTGCCGCACCGCACGCTCCCATTGCGCCATCAGATCGGCGGCGCGGTCTGCGCCCAGGGTGGGCAAAAATGTCCGCTCCGCGCGCCACATGGCCGAAAGCTCGCGGGTGTTGGCATATACGCCGCTGGACAGGCCGGCCAGGTAGGCTGCGCCCAGGGCGGTGGTTTCAGTCACGGCGGGACGGACGACCGGGATGCCCAGCAGGTCGGCCTGGAACTGCATCAGGAGGTCGTTGATGCAGGCGCCGCCGTCGACCCGGAGTTCAGCCACCGGCGCCGCGCCCGCTGCCACGGCGTCCCGGCTCATGGCCTGCAGCAGGGCGGCGCTCTGATAGGCGATGCTTTCCAGCGCTGCGCGCGCAATGTGCGCCACCGTGGTGCCGCGTGTCAGGCCGGTGATGGTGCCGCGCGCGTCGGGTTTCCAGTAGGGCGCGCCCAGGCCCGTGAAGGCCGGCACCATCATGACGCCGCCGGAGTCCGGCACGCTTTGCGCCAGCGCCTGGACCTCGCCGCTGCCCTGGATGGCGTGCAGGCCGTCGCGCAGCCATTGGACCACCGCACCGCCGACAAACACGCTGCCTTCGAAGGCAAACTCGGTCTGCGGCGTCACCTGTGCTGCGCTGGTGGTGAGCAGGCCGTTGTGCGAGGTCTGGAACTTGCTGCCCGTGTGCATCAGCATGAAGCAGCCGGTGCCATAGGTGTTCTTGGCCATGCCCTCCTTGAAGCAGGCCTGGCCGAAAAGGGCGCTTTGCTGGTCGCCCGCCACGCCGCCAATCGGGATGGCCGCGCCCAGCAAGTCCGGCGATACGTCGCCGTAGTGCGTGCTCGACGGCAGGACCTGGGGCATCAGCGCTTCGGGAATGTCCAGCAAGGCCAGAAGTTCGCTGTCCCAGCGGTTGGTGTGCACGTTGAACAGCATGGTGCGCGAGGCATTGGTCACGTCAGTGGCATGCAGCGCGCCGCCGGTGAGCTGCCACATCAGCCAGCTGTCAACAGTGCCAAAGGCGAGTTCGCCGCGCGCCGCCTGGGCTCTGGCCTGTGGCACGTTGTCGAGCAGCCACTTCAGCTTGGTGCCTGAAAAATAGGCATCGACAAGCAAGCCGGTTTTGGCCTGGATCAGCGCTGCCTTGCCGTCCTCGCGCAAACGCGCACAGGTCGCTTCGGCGCGCCTGTCCTGCCAGACGATGGCATGGTGGATCGGAAGGCCTGTCTTTCGGTTCCACACCACCGTGGTTTCGCGCTGGTTGGTGATGCCCAGTGCGCGGATGTCGCCGGCCTTGAGATTCGCCTTGGCCAGGGCCTCGCGCGCCGTCGCCAGCTGCGTGCGCCAGATCTCCATCGGGTCGTGCTCGACCCAGCCCGGCCTGGGGTAGATCTGCGGCAACTCCTGCTGTGCCAGCGCCACGATGCGCCCTTGTTCGTCAAACACGATGCTGCGGGAGCTGGAGGTGCCCTGGTCCAGGGCAAGCAGGTAGGTCATGGCGGGTGAAGATGTTGGGCGGGGACTCAGGAACGGGCCACGTCGCAGCTTACCCCGGCTTCGGCCAGCAAGGCCGGGAAGGGTTCAGGCGGCGGCTGGTCGGTGAACAGCCGGTCGATCTGCGACAGGGTCGCAAGCTCGACCATGGCCGGACGGTTGAACTTGCTGCTGTCTGCGGCAAGCCAGACCTCCCGCGAATGCTCGATGATGGTTTGCGCCACCTTCACCTCGCGGTAGTCGAAATCGCGCAGCGAACCATCGGCTTCGATGCCGGAAATGCCGATCAGCGCGATATCGACACGAAACTGCCGGATGAAGTCGCCGGCGGCTTCCCCCACGATGCCGCGGTCGCGCGCGCGCACGACGCCGCCCGCCACGATCACTTCGCAGTTCGGGTTGCTGCTGAGGATGGCCGCGACATTCAGGTTGTTGGTAATGACGCGCAGGCCCTTGTGGTGCATCAGCGCCCTGGCAATCGCTTCCGTGGTGGTGCCAATGTTGAGGATCAGCGAGCAGTTGTCGGGCACTTCCCTGGCGACGGCCTGTGCAATACGCGCCTTGCCGTCGGCGTTGAGGCTTTCGCGCTGGCGATGCGCGAGATTTTCCGTGGTGGAGCCCGGCGTCCGGACACCTCCGTGAAAGCGCGTCAGCAGGCCTGCCTCCGAGAGGCGTTGGACGTCGCGCCGCACCGTCTGCAGGGTGACTTCCAGGGTTTCGGCGAGTTGTTCGACCGTGACGGAGCCGCGCTCGCGGACCACGTCGAGAAGTTTGAGTTGCCGGGGATTGGAGTTCACGCGCGTGTTCTGTTGGTCTTCTGGAGAGAGTGATTTGACTGTATATCGAAACAAAAAGAAACAAATCAGGGAAAACAAGTATTCAAAGCGCGTGAAAAGGAAGAAAAATAGAAAAAATACGAAACAAGGCAGACTAAATCTTGCGTGCCCGTCCTCTTTTACTCTTCCTCTTCTCTTCGCGCGCTGTCGCACAGAAAGGCGTGTGATGCAGCTTTCACTCGACGGCATCCATAAAAAGGTGGGCCCTGAGACCTGGCTGTACGAGCTGAACCTGGCGCCGCGCACGGGGGAAGTCACCGTGTTGCTGGGCGCCACGCAATCGGGCAAGACCAGCCTGATGCGCATCATGGCCGGCCTGGACGTGCCCAGCACGGGGCAGGTGCGCGTGGACGGCGCCAACGTGACCGGCATGCCTGTGCGCGAGCGCAATGTGGCCATGGTTTATCAGCAGTTCATCAACTACCCGTCGCTCAGGGTGTTTGACAACATCGCTTCGCCACTCAAGCTGCGGCACGAAAAAAACATTGACCAGCGCGTGCGCGAGATTGCAGCGCGCCTGCACATCGATATGTTCCTGGACCGCTACCCGGCCGAACTGTCGGGCGGCCAGCAACAGCGCGTGGCGCTGGCACGCGCGCTGGCCAAGGGCGCGCCCCTGATGCTGCTCGATGAGCCGCTGGTCAACCTGGACTACAAGTTGCGCGAGGAACTGCGCGAGGAATTGACGCAGCTGTTCGCGGCCGGGGACTCGACCGTGGTGTACGCCACCACCGAACCCGGCGAAGCCTTGCTGCTGGGCGGCTACACGGCCGTCCTGGATGGCGGCGAACTGCTGCAGTACGGGCCCACGGCCGAAGTCTTTCATTCACCGAAATCGCTGCGTGTTGCGCGCGCTTTCAGCGACCCGCCGATGAACCTGATCAAGGCCACCGCCAGCCCGCAGGGTGTGCAACTGGTGGGCGGCCCCGAACTGGCGATCGCGCTGGCATCCGGCGCATCGTCCGCGCTGACGGTGGGCGTACGCGCCAGCGCCCTGCGCGAGACGCCGCGCACCGGCGACGTCACCCTGGCCGGCAAAGTCGAACTGGCGGAAATTTCGGGCTCCGACACCTTTGTGCATGTGAGCACGGCGGTGGGCGAACTCGTGGCGCAACTGACCGGCGTGCACTATTTCGACTTGGGCGCGGCGATCACGCTGCACCTTCATCCCCAGCATGCCTATGTGTTTGATGCGGACGGCAGCTTGCTGGTTGCGCCCCGTCGCCAGGGAGGGCACTGAGATGGCCCGCATCGACCTGGACCTGGCGCATGCCTACAAGGCGAACCCGCGCGAAGATGCCGACTACGCCCTGCTGCCGCTGCAGATGAGCTTCGCGGACGGCGGCGCTTACGCCTTGCTGGGCCCTTCCGGCTGCGGCAAGACCACCATGCTCAACCTGATGTCCGGGCTGCTTGCGCCGTCGCAGGGCACGGTGAAATTTGACGGCCGTGACGTGACCCACGCCACGCCGCAGGAGCGCAACATCGCGCAGGTTTTCCAGTTCCCGGTGATCTACGACACCATGACGGTGGCCGACAACCTCGCCTTCCCGCTGCGCAACCGGAAAATGCCCGAAGACCAGATCAAAAAGCGTGTGGGCGAAATCGCGGAGATGCTTGAAATGAGTGGCCAGCTGAACCAGCGCGCGGCTGGCCTGGCAGCAGATGCCAAGCAAAAAATATCGCTGGGCCGCGGGCTGGTGCGCCCGGATGTCTCGGCCGTTCTTTTCGACGAGCCGCTGACCGTGATTGACCCCCACCTCAAATGGCAGCTGCGCCGAAAGCTCAAGCAGATTCACCATGAGCTCAAGCTCACGCTGATCTATGTGACCCACGACCAGGTTGAGGCGCTCACGTTTGCTCAGCAGGTCGTGGTCATGACACGTGGCCGCGCCGTGCAGGTCGGTTCGGCCGATGCGCTTTTTGAACGCCCGCAGCACACTTTTGTGGGGCATTTCATCGGCTCGCCTGGCATGAATTTCCTGCCGGCGCGGGCTGTTGGTGACAGCCTGGACATCGCGGGTCACACACTGGCGATGCCGCCGGGCCGTGAATTGCCGCCGGGTGATTACAAGCTCGGTGTCCGCCCGGAGTACGTCACCCTGGCGCCGGTGGGCGCCGCCGGTGCCCTGCCCGCGACCGTATCGCGCGCCCAGGACATCGGCACCCACGTCATGCTGACCGCGATAGTGGGTGAGGACGCCGTCAAGGTGCGCCTGCATCCGGAGATCGCCCCGCCGCAAGTCGGTGACACCGCCTGGTTGCAGGTGCTGGGAACGCACACCTGCTTTTATCGCAATGAGGAGTTGGTGGCATGAATACAGCGCGGAACGGCCCCAGGCAAACAAGCACCTCCCGGGGGAACGCATGACGACCACCACCAAACCCGTGAACCAGAAGGCCTGGCTGCTGGTGCTGCCGGTCATCATTTGTGTGGCCTTCTCGGCGATCCTGCCGCTGATGACGGTCGTCAACTATTCAGTACAGGACATCATTTCGCCGGAGCGGCGCGTGTTTGTGGGCACTGAGTGGTTTGCGGCGGTGATGCGTGATGAAGATCTGCACGCCGCGCTGTGGCGGCAGCTGACGTTTTCGTTCGCGGTGCTGGCTGTCGAGATTCCGCTGGGCATCGCGCTGGCGCTTTCCATGCCGGCGCAGGGATGGAAAGCTTCGCTGGTCCTTGTGCTTGTGGCGCTTTCGCTGCTGATTCCCTGGAACGTGGTCGGCACCATCTGGCAGATCTATGGTCGTGCCGACATCGGGCTGATGGGCATGATGCTCCAGAAGATGGGCTTTGACTACAGCTACACGGGCAATGCGCTGCATGCCTGGATCACTGTGCTGGTCATGGACGTCTGGCACTGGACGCCGCTGGTCGCGCTGCTCTGTTATGCGGGCCTGCGTTCCATCCCCGACGCCTACTACCAGGCTGCGCGCATCGACGGGGCCAGCAAGTTCGCGGTGTTCCGTTATATCCAGCTTCCCAAGATGCGTGGCGTGCTCATGATCGCCGTGTTGCTGCGCTTCATGGACAGCTTCATGATCTACACCGAACCCTTCGTTCTGACCGGTGGGGGCCCCGGAAATGCCACCACCTTTTTGTCGCAGTACCTGACGCAAAAGGCCGTGGGGCAGTTTGACCTGGGACCGGCCGCGGCTTTTTCGCTGATCTATTTCCTCATCATCCTGCTGCTGTGCTTCATTCTCTACAACTGGATGCAGCGGGTAGGCACGCAAACCAGGGAGCCCGGCCATGAATAAGCCCCGCTTTCAGGCGCGCACGCTGTTTCTCGTTGCCTACATCGTGTTTGCGCTGTTGCCCATCTACTGGATGGTCAACATGAGCTTCAAGACCAACGCGGAAATCCTGTCGAGTTTCTCGTTCTTTCCACAGCACTTCACCTGGGCCAACTACAGGACCATCTTCACCGATCCGTCCTGGTATTCCGGCTACATCAACTCGCTGATTTATGTGGCGATCAACACCGTGATCTCGATCACGGTCGCCTTGCCCGCAGCCTATGCGTTCTCCCGCTACAGCTTTATCGGCGACAAACACGTGTTTTTCTGGTTGCTCACCAACCGCATGACGCCGCCTGCTGTTTTTCTGCTGCCTTTCTTCCAGCTGTACACCACCGTCGGGCTCATGGACACGCATATCGCGGTGGCCCTGGCGCACCTGCTGTTCAATGTGCCGCTGGCGGTCTGGATCCTCGAGGGATTCATGAGCGGTATTCCGCGCGAGATCGACGAGACAGCCTACATCGACGGTTACTCGTTCCCGAGGTTTTTTGTACGCATCTTCCTGCCGCTGATCAAGGCGGGCGTTGGCGTGGCCGCATTTTTCTGCTTCATGTTCAGCTGGGTCGAACTGCTGCTCGCGCGTACCTTGACCAGCGTCAATGCCAAGCCCATCGTGGCCACGATGACGCGCACGGTCTCGGCTTCGGGCATGGACTGGGCGACCCTGGCCGCTGCCGGGGTGTTGACCATCGTGCCGGGCGCCATCGTGATCTGGTTTGTGCGGCACTACATCGCCAAGGGCTTTGCGATGGGCCGGGTATGAAACCGATTTCAGGGAGACATCAAGATGCTTGAGTGGATGGCGTGGACCTTGCCGGTGGCGGTGTTTTTCAGCTGCATCGTGCTGATGCTGATTGGCATGACGGTTTGGGAGTTGAAGTCTCCCACCACCTTGCGGCGCGGGTTTTTGCCGCTCGAAACCACCCGCGGGGACAGGCTGTTCATCGGCTTGCTGACGGCCGCCTATGTGAACCTGATTTTTATAGGCGTCAGCGGCAAGCTCGCTGCGTGGCTGGGGCTGCAGGTGGACGTGTCCATATGGATCAGTTTCATTGCGTCCATGTTGCTTTTGGGGCTGATCCTCAGAAAGGGTTAGCCGTACGGAGTCAGGAGACAGGCGCGCGGCAATCCTTCCCCGCCAGCGCGTCAGGGAACAAGCGGGAAGCCTATGAGGAGACCAACGTGAACTTTGATCCAACTGCCGCAACTGCGGCTGCGATGAGCATCTGGGGGGTAGCCCCATGAACCGCGCTATCTACACACTGTCCGCCATCGGCGCTGCCGTGCTGATGGCAACCGCCTGCGGCAAGAAGGACGAGCCTGTGGCCACGGCACCGCCGGCGGCTACTGCGCCCGCGCCCGCCGCAGCACCCGCCGTGGCGGTTTCCGACGCTGCAAAAAAATGGATCGACAGCGAGTTCCAGCCTTCGACGCTGTCAAAAGACCAGCAGGCCACCGAGATGAAATGGTTCATCGACGCGGCAGCCAAGCTCAAAGCCAAAGGCATCAGCGAAATTTCGGTGGTGTCTGAAACCATCACCACCCATGAGTACGAGTCGAAGACGCTGGCCAGGGCTTTCGAGGAGATCACCGGCATCAAGGTCAAGCATGACCTGATCCAGGAAGGGGATGTGGTGGAAAAGCTGCAGACCTCGATGCAGTCGGGCAAGTCGATTTATGACGGCTGGATTTCCGACTCCGACCTGATTGGCACCCACTACCGCTACGGAAAAATCCTGGCCCTGTCTGACTACATGGAAGGCGCAGGCAAGGAGTTCACCAACCCCGGCCTTGACCTGAAGGATTTCATCGGCACCAGCTTCACCACCGGGCCGGACAAAAAGCTCTACCAGTTGCCCGACCAGCAGTTCGCCAATCTTTACTGGTTCCGGGCTGACCTGTTCGCGCGCCCCGAGCTGCAGGAAAAATTCAAGGCGAAATATGGTTACGACCTGGGCGTTCCGCTCAACTGGTCGGCGTACGAGGATATTGCGGCATTCTTTTCCAATGACGTAAAAACCATCGACGGAAAACCGGTCTATGGCCACATGGACTACGGCAAGAAGGATCCTTCGCTGGGCTGGCGCTTTACGGACGCCTGGCTCTCGATGGCCGGTACGGCTGACATCGGCAATCCGAATGGGCTGCCGGTCGACGAATGGGGCATTCGCGTCGGCGACGACAAATGCACGCCAGTGGGCGCGTCGGTGTCGCGCGGTGGTGCGACCAATTCGCCAGCGGCGGTCTATGCGTTGACCAAGTACGTGGACTGGATGAAGAAGTTCGCACCCAAGGAAGCCACCGGCATGACTTTCGGGGAGGCCGGTCCGGTGCCTGCACAGGGACAGATCGCACAGCAGATTTTCTGGTACACCGCCTTCACCGCCGACATGATCAAGCCCGGCCTGCCAGTGGTCAATGCCGACGGCACGCCCAAGTGGCGTATGGCGCCCGGACCAAACGGGCCTTACTGGAAGCAGGGCATGCAAAACGGCTACCAGGACGTGGGTTCGTGGACCTTCTTCAAGGACCATGACGCCAACCGCACGGCTGCGGCCTGGCTGTATGCGCAATTTGTGACGGCCAAAACCGTTTCCCTGAAGAAGACCGTCGTCGGGTTGACCCCGATCCGGGAGTCCGATATCCAGTCCAAGGCCATGACCGACATGGCGCCCAAGCTGGGCGGCCTGGTGGAGTTTTACCGCAGTCCGGCGCGTGTGGCATGGTCACCGACCGGAACCAACGTGCCGGATTACCCCAAGCTTGCACAGCTCTGGTGGAAAAACGTGGCACAGGCCGTGACCGGGGAAAAAACGCCGCAGGGTGCCATGGACACGCTGGCCGACGAGATGGACCAGGTACTGGGCCGACTTGAGCGCGCGGGCATGGCGCAATGCCCGCCCAAGCTCAATCCCAAGGGGGATCCGGCCAAATACCTCAGCGACACCGGCGCGCCATGGAAAAAACTGGCCAATGAAAAGCCCAAAGGCGAGACCATCAACTACGACAAGCTTCTGCAAGCCTGGAAAGACGGCAAGGTTCGCTAAGCCCTGACTCTGCGGGCCGACCCGCAGAGTGCCCGAGGAATGAAAAGTGCGTGCGGCCCCTTGCGGGCCGCACGCATCTCCTGTCACTAAAAAGACGAAAGCAGGCGAAAAGCGAGCCCTGCACAAGGGTTTCCCCGGAGATTGAGGACAATGGAGCCCATGACTTTTGAATCCCCGCTGCTGCCGACTCGGCGCGCAGACCTGATAGACCGCCTCAAGGCGCCCCACACCTACGACATTGCGATCATCGGCGGCGGAGCTACCGGACTCGGTGTTGCGCTGGATGCCGCCGCCCGTGGATTTTCCGTGGTTCTGATCGAATCACACGACTTTGCCAAAGGCACCTCGTCGCGCGCCACCAAGCTGGTGCACGGCGGTGTTCGTTACCTCGCGCAAGGCAATATTTCCCTGGTTCGCGAAGCCCTCCACGAGCGCACCCGCCTGCTGGCCAATGCACCGCATCTGGCCCAGCCACTGCCTTTTGTGATGCCTTCCTACCAGTTCTGGGAAGCGCCGTTTTATGGCGTAGGCCTGAAGATGTACGACGCGCTGGCCGGCAAGGCCGGCTTGGGCCCGACCGAGTTCCTGAACCGTGCCGAGACCTTGCGCCACCTGCCGACTGCCCGGCAGTCAGGGCTGAAGGGCGGCGTCAAGTATTGGGACGGCCAGTTCGACGACGCCCGACTGGCGCTGGCACTGGCCCGTAGCGCCGCACGTGCCGGCGCCTTGCTGGTGAATTACTGCCCGGCGACGGGGCTGGTTCATGAGGGCGGAAAAGTCACCGGTGTGCAAATTAGTGACAAAGAAAGTGGGCGGACACTTACGATAAAGGCTAAATGCATCGTCAATGCGACCGGGGTCTGGGTGGACGGGCTGCGGGCGCTGGATGGTGAAGCGATCGGCCGGCAGGCCAAGCCTATGGTCGCGCCCAGCCAGGGCGTTCATATTGTGGTGGACCGGTCCTTTCTTCCAACCGACCATGCCTTGCTGGTGCCCAAAACGGCGGACGGACGGGTGCTGTTTGCCGTGCCCTGGCTGGGTAAAACCATTCTGGGCACCACCGACACGCCCCGGAACGACCTGGCCCGCGAGCCCCTTGCTTTCCGCGAAGAGGTGAATTTCATCCTGGGGGAATCGGCGCGTTACCTCAGCCGCGCGCCCGGGCCCGCCGACATCAAAAGTATCTGGGTCGGCTTGCGGCCGCTGGTCAAACCGCCGGAGGACGATGGCGGAACCACCAAGGCCCTGTCTCGGGAGCACACCGTTCTGGTCAGCAAAAGCGGGCTGGTCACGGTGACGGGCGGCAAGTGGACGACCTACCGCGCCATGGCCGAGGACGTGCTGGACAACTGCTTTGGGGCGGGACTGCTGGCGCGCCGGCCGGGTGGCGCCACCGAGCGCCTGCAACTGGTAGGCGCCGGGGTATCCGGACAAAAGATCAGTGATGCGCCCGGCCTGCACTTGTATGGCTCGGAGGGGCCGCTGGTTAAGGCCTTACCGGGGGCAGACATGCTTTTGGGCGGGGGGTTGACGGAAGCGATGGTGCGGTTTGCGGCACGCCACGAATACGCCCGTACGGTTGAAGACGTCCTGGCGCGCCGCTCGCGTCTGCTGTTTCTCGATGCGGCTATGGCAAAAGCGCTGGCGCCTGCAGTGGCGGCACTGCTGCTGGAAGAAAACGGAGTGGATCCGAAACTGGCCGATTTCCTGCCCCTGGCTGACCAATACCTGACCCTCCCGGCCTGAAATGGCCAGACAGGCGCCACGCGCGACGCAGGAAACTCTGAACTTGCTATCCAATCAATAGCAAACTTCTCAAGTTCGACGCGGGCTGAAGCCGTATTTGTCCGTTGCCTTCGGTTTTGTGGCGATTTGGAGCCGCCGCACGCTAAATTTCCAGCGCACCTTGTTGACAAGGTTTCGGCAATTGAGCATAATCGTGGGCTTCGCTGTAAAAAGCTGAGAATTCTGCCTAACGGAAGCGCTGCAAGTGGTTTGCGGTGTGGACGACGGGCCCAAGACTGACTGGCAAGTCTTCCTGTGAGGGAAAAGGCGCCGGTGCAAGTTGGGACTAATTTAAATGATTCAAACGCAATCCAAGCTCGATGTTGCTGACAACACGGGCGCCAAATCCGTGATGTGCATCAAGGTTCTGGGCGGCTCCAAGCGCCGGTACGCCAGCGTTGGTGACGTCATCAAGGTGAGTATCAAAGAAGCCGCTCCGCGTGGCCGCGTCAAAAAAGGCGAGGTCTACAGTGCTGTGGTTGTTCGTACCGCCAAGGGTATTCGCCGCGGCGATGGCTCCCTCGTCAAATTCGATGGCAACGCAGCCGTGTTGCTTAACGCCAAGCTGGAGCCCATTGGCACCCGCATCTTCGGACCGGTCACGCGCGAACTGCGCACCGAGAAGTTCATGAAGATCGTGTCCCTGGCTCCTGAAGTTCTGTAAGGACACGCCATGAACAAGATTCGCAAAGGCGACGAAATTATCGTGATCGCGGGCCGGGACAAAGGCAAGCGCGGCACGATCTCGCTCCGCAAGGACGACAGTTATGTGCTGGTTGAGGGTGTGAACCTGGTGAAGAAACACACCAAGCCGAACCCCCTCAAGGGCACGACCGGTGGCATCGTTGAAAAAGCAATGCCGATTCACCAGTCCAATGTGGCGATCTTCAATGCCGCAACCGGCAAGGCGGATCGTGTTGGCATCAAGCTCCTGGCAGACGGCAAGAAAGTGCGCGTCTTCAAGTCCAGCGGCGACGAAATTAAGGCTGCATAAACATGGCACGCTTGCAAGATCAATACCGCGAAAAAATCGCACCGGCCCTGATTGAAAAATTCGGCTACAAGTCGCCGATGCAGGTTCCCCGTATCACCAAGATCACCCTGAATATGGGTGTCAGTGAAGCGGTTGCCGACAAGAAGGTCATGGACAACGCCGTTGGCGACATGACCAAGATTGCCGGGCAAAAGCCTGTTGTCACCAAGGCCAAGAAGGCTATCGCCGGATTCAAGATCCGTGAAGACTTGCCCATTGGCTGCATGGTGACGCTGCGTGGCGTCCAGATGTATGAATTCCTCGATCGTTTCGTGACCGTGGCGCTGCCCCGTGTCCGTGACTTCCGCGGTATTTCCGGTCGTGCCTTTGATGGCCGCGGAAACTACAACATCGGCGTGAAAGAGCAGATCATTTTCCCTGAGATTGAGTACGACAAGGTAGATG
>Ga0307516_10006585_pt1 | contig 13582 bp, 15 predicted proteins | sample 19_EM_MG_FD_203310 | JGI IMG/M metagenome (GOLD analysis project Ga0307516, IMG submission 203310) | Populus trichocarpa ectomycorrhiza microbial communities from riparian zone in the Pacific Northwest, United States - 19_EM | ecosystem: Host-associated > Plants > Roots > Unclassified | place... | reverse complement strand
GCGCGAATTGTCCGGCGCGCAGCAGCATGAGCGTGCGCTCGACCATGCGCTCGAGCACGGCAGGTGGAGCGGGCTCGCCGGGACGAGCTTGCCAGTGCTTCAGTGCACCGAGGTGATTGTCGGAGTCGACCGCGAGCTCGATGCGGATCGTGCCGACGTGGCCGACGGGCAATTCGCGCCAGGCGTCGTCGCCGGGGGTGGCTGCCGGAATGGCGCGCGTGAACGCGTAGCCCAAGCGCCGCACTCCCGGTGCGAGTCCTTCTTGTCCGAAGGTGCCGGCAGCGGGCGCGCCGGTCGCTCCTGCCTCGGCGCGTGGTGTTGCCTCGGCGGCGGCCTCGCTCGGCGCAGGCCGGGGGTGGGCCTTCGGCCTCGGGCGCGGCGGCGAGGCAGCAGGGGCAGCGTCGACGGCGGGGACCGCGTCTGCGGGCAGGGATTTCACATCGACCGGCTCGGGTTCCGGAGCCGGAGCCGGCGCAGCTGGAGGTTCCGCCAGGTCGGGCGTCGGCGCGTCGACCTCGATCGAATTGCCGCTCATCGCGATGCTGTTTGGCAACTCGAGCGGGCGTGGCCGGACCCCGGCGTGCAGCGCCGCCCAGAAAGGCAGCAGCACGACCGCAGCGTGTAGCCCCACCGAAACCAGCAGCGCCGCTACGTTTGCTTCGGTCGACGGCTTCACAGCGACGCTCATCTCCCTATCCGACACCCGAGCGTGCCGGAGGTTCCAAGACAGAGCCTAGCGCCGTAGCGCTGTCAGCGGAACGACGTTGGAGGCAACGCCGGCGCCGACCGGCTCTTCTTGCGCTTCCTCGAGGCCCACGGCGCGGCGCAGCTCGACGTCGAACAAATGAGAGGGTCGCACGTTGCCGAGCGCTGCGAATACGTTGGCGCGCACGGTCGGATTCTGGTCGTTCAAGGTCGTGAGCAGCTGCTTGACTTGCTTGCGCTTCAGGTTGTCTTGCGAGCCGCAAAGGTCGCACGGAATGATCGGAAACTCTTTCAGCGCGGCCAGCTCCGTGAGCTCTACCTCCGAGGCGTAGACCAGCGGCCGAATCACGACATTGCGGCCGTCGTCCGAGCGCAGGCGCGCCGGCATCGCCTTCAATTGACCGGCATAGAGCAGGTTCAACATCAGGGTCTCGATCACGTCGTCGCGGTGGTGACCGAGCGCAATCTTGGTCGCGCCGAGCTTCTGGGCTTGCGTGTACAAGATGCCGCGCCGGAGGCGCGAGCACAGCGAGCAATACGTCTTGTTCTCCGGAATCTTCTCGGTGACCACGGAGTACGTGTCTTCTTTCACGATCACGTATTCGTAGCCTTCGCGCTCGAAGTACGCGGGCAAAACTTCGCTCGGAAAGCCCGGGTGCCCCTGGTCGACGTTCAGGGCAAACAAAGAAAAATCGAACGGCGCTTTGCGCTGCAGCTCACGCAGCAGATACAGCATGGCGTGCGAATCTTTGCCGCCGCTGACTGCCACCATCACGCGGTCGCCCGGCTCCAATAGCCGAAAGTCGGACGACGCCTTGGCCATCGACGACAGCAGCTTCTTCTCGAGCTTGTCCATCGCTCAGACCCAATCCGGATCGATGCCCGCCAGCTCGGCCAGCGAAACCGGGTGGTACGGTGGTCGCGGAGTGATGCCTTGACCGGGGTCGCCGCCCTGCTCGGCTAGCACGCGCGCGCACGTCGCCAGGCACCATTTGCCCTGACAATGTCCGGTGCCAAACCCGGTGTAGCGCTTGAGCGACTCGATGTCGCGATGCCCACGCTCGATGCCCTGCATGAGCTCGTGCAGCGTCACGTCTTCGCAGCGACAGACGAATTGCTTCATCGCCAGGACTCGCCGTCAGTCCGAGTCCGGCGCGAACTCGCCGCACAGGCTGGCCATGGGGCCGCGTGCTTTGCCGGCTTCGAAGGTCACGGTGCACTGCAAAGGATTGTGCAGGCTCTCTGCCAGATCGATGGTGAGCGGGCTGGCCCAGCTGCGACCGCCGTCGAAGCGCGCGCGAATCACGCCTTGCGGGTCGATGAACCAGGTCTCCGGAAACAGCTTCGTGCCGTACTTGTCGTGCACGACGGTGGCGTCGGCGTCGATCAGCACCTCGAACGGTGCCTCGTTACCGCCAAGCACGCTCTTCAACGTGTCTTTCGCGTCGGCGGCGCTGTCGTCGGTGGTGACGGTGACGAGCGCGACGTCCGGATGCGCCGTCAGCGCCTTGGCCAGGTCGCTGACCGACGGCATCTCTTCCAAACAAGGCCGGCAGGTCTTGGTCCAAAAGTTCAAGATCACCGTTTTGCCGCGGAAGCTCGACAACTTCACTTTGCCGCCCTTGATCGAGGGCAGCTCGAAGTCGGGAGCGATGCGGTTGCGCGCCGCGTACTCGGGCCTGAGGGCACACAGTGACGTGCAGGCGCGGCGCGTCTCGCCATCTTTCGCGGCCGTCACGAAGCCGTACACACCGACCGCTGCGCAACCGATGAACACCAGCTCGATAGCTCTGGCGTAACCCATTTAGTCGCCCTCGTATTCACAGCGCGCGTCGCACGTCTCGTGCACGATCACGCGCTCGAGCGCCGGCAGGCTGGGGCGAAGCTTGTGCCACAGCCAATGCGCCAAGTTTTCGCTGGTCGGATTTTCCAGGCCGGGCACGTCGTTCAGGTAGTGATGGTCGAGCACATCGTGCAGCGGCTGCCACAGCGCATCGAGCTCGCCGTAGTCGATGAACCAGCCGGTCTGTGGATTGACCGGGCCGGCAACCACGAGCTCGACCTTGAAGCTGTGGCCGTGGAGCCGCGCGCATTTGTGGCCGGGTGGCACGTTCGGCAAGCGGTGGGCGGCCTCGAAGCGCTGCTCTCGAATCAGACGGACTTTCACGGCGCCGGAAGTCTAACATGCGCTGCCCAGAGTCAACTTTGCCGCGTTTTTCTGCGGTTCTGGCCGCTTGTGCTGGGTAGTTCGCGGCAAAGGGCGCAAAGCGGAAAGTTTCTCGCCCTCCCCGCGCATCAACAGCATGTGCCGCTTTGTCAGAGACATCTGGTCAACCGTTTGACTGGCCTCATTTCTCGGCTACATAGCCAGCTCAGCGCCTGCCGGCGCCGAAGGAGCCGAAGCGTTGGGCGCCCAGTCGAGGGTCAGGCCGAGTCGAATCCCGTTTTGGGCCGCGTGCTACTGCGCGCTGCTTGGCGCGACCCGTCCCGCGCAGGCTGGCGGCTCGCCCTACCGGCTGCAAGTCGTGCGGGCGGACGGCGCCGGCAGCTGCCCTTCCGCGGCGGTCATCGCGCGCGACGTGTCCGAGCGCCTGCAGCGCCAGCCATTCTCCGACGCGGGCGAGCGAAGCATCGATGTAGTGCTCGAGCGAGGCGAGAAGTGGCGCGCCAAGTTGTACCTGCACGTCGATGTGAGCGAGCTCGATGCCGTGCGCTTGATCGAGAGCGATGCTCCCGATTGTGCAGAGCTGGGCAAGTCAGTGGCCTTGGCCGTTGCGCTCGTCATTGCACCAGAGTTGCCGCCCGAACCCGCGCCGGCAACCGTGCCCGCAGCCGCGCCCAAGCTCGCTCTGCCACCAGCTCGCGACGTTCCGGCTGCAGCCCCAGCTTCGGTACACGGTGCCGCTGCGCTGCGCTTGCTCTTCTCCCCCAACTTGCTGCCGCGTCGCGGGTTCGGTTCGGCGCTTTCGGTCAGCCTGCGCGGCGAGCTTTTGGGAGCTAATTTTGGCGGCTTTTTCTACCCTGAAAGCGACTTGCAGCAGGCGGGCGCCCGTTTGGGCTTTGGCCTCAGTGCGGCGTTCGCCGCGGGCTGCCTGTGGGCGCGAACGCGGGAGCCGCAAGTTTGGTCGTGCCTCGGCGCCCGCCTTGGTGCGCTGCACGCGGTTGTCTACTCACCCGAACCGGATCGCCCAGGCGATCACTTCTGGTGTGCAGCATCGAGTGAGCTCGGGTTGCGGCAGCGACTTTTCGGTCGCCTCTTTTTCGAAGCGGGCGCCGCGGCGGTCTTCCCCTTGCTCCGACAGCGCTTCGAAGTCCAAGCGCCGCCTGCGACAGTTGGCAGCGGGGTGCCAGGCGTCGCGAGACTGGTGTATGAACAAGGGCCAGCGGTGGTCGAAGGCTTTTTGGGCCTGGGCCTGCACCTCGACTGACGACTGTTCGGTGAGTGCCATGCGCGGAGTCCCGCACGCCATTTTCGCTCCAGAAACGCATGAAACCCGCGGCGGTGGCCAGGGTCCTTCGGTCACTCGCGTGCACGAAGAGCACGGCGAGTTCGTGTGGCGGACCCTGCACCGCATGGGCGTGCGCGCGCCGCACGTCGAGGACGTGTATCAAGAAGTCTTTCTGGTCGTGCATCGACGACTTCGCGGCTTCAACGGTCAGTGCGCCATCACCACCTGGCTCTACGAGATTTGTTTCCGGGTCGCCGCGGGCTATCGAAGAAAGGCCCACTTTCGACACGAAGAGCTGGTCCGAGATTGGTCCGAAATGGAAGCTCTGAGCTCATCGGCCCCTTCGCCAGAGGGTGAGCTCGTCACGGCGCGGCGCGCGAAACAGCTCGAACGGATCCTCGACGCCATGCCGCTCGAATACCGCGTGGTGTTCGTCATGTTCGAGCTCGAGGGACTGACCTCTGAACAGATCGCCGAGAGCCTTGGAGCGCCGCTCGGCACAGTGTACTCTCGGCTGTATCGTGCAAGGAAGCGCTTCGCTAAATCGCTTGCGAAGCTTGGCCCCGGACAGATGGAAACCAAGTCGTGAAGACCCCCGTACGCTGGCTCGACGCAGGCGGTGAAGTGCCGAAAGGCGCCGCTGATTTGATGTCAGCCGCCGCGCCGACGCCGCCGTTTTCGGACGCCGTGCGCTACCGGCTCGCCGTCGGGGTAGCGAAGACCGCCAGCTTGCCTGCGGCTTCGGTGTGGTCCTCTCTGCTCGCCAAAGGCGCGTTCGTGGCGGTGATTGGCGGGGCGAGTGGCTACCTCGTGCACGCCGTGGCCAGCCGGCAACAAGCGCCGGTTCCGACGCCCGTCGTAGCGCCCGTTAACGCGCCGCGCGCGCTCGCGCCAGAGCCGGCACAGGTCGCCGTCGAAGCGCTGCCGGTGCTGCAATTGCCGACCGCCGCGCCCGATCGCGCACCGCGCCTGAAGCTCGATTCGAGGCTCGAAGAAGCCGAAGTCTTGGAGAAAGCTCGCGCGCTCGTCGCATCGAACCCGGCTCAAGCCTTGAAGCTGACCAGTGACTATAGTCGCGATTTTCCGAAGGGCGGCCTCGGTGCCGAAGCCGACTTGATCGCCGCGCAGTCACTGCTCGGCATGGGCAAGGTCGCGGCCGCCAAGCAGCGCGCGCAGGCTAGCCTCCAGCGCTATCCGCGCGGTTTGTACGCGCGGCAGCTGCGCGACATCGTCGAGACGCCGTAGCTTCACCGCTCACGGCGCCGCCGAAAGCGCGGCCGCTTTGGCGATGACAGCCGTAAAACGACTCAAATCGTGGTGGTCGTCGCCGTCGTGGGCATCGAGCACGAAGTCGACGGTCGAGCCGCGCTTCAGGCTGGCGAAAACTTCGTAGCTCAGGCCGCCGCCGTCTTCGCCGCCGATGAACGTGGCGTAGCGCTCGACGCCGTCGACGTAGACGATGCCGTCGATGCCGTTCGAGCCCATTACGGTGACGTCAATCTTGGCGAGCTCACCCGAAATCGCTACGTCGCCAGCGAAGCTGCTGAGCCAGCGGCGTACGACACGCTGCAAGATCGGCGGGCTCGGCGCGCTGGTGTCGGTGCCGTTCGGGTGCCCGCCGAGCCGAAACAGCTGAGCCCAGTGTGTCACGTCGTTCGCCCAGCAATCCCAGACGTCGCCGGTGGCCGGAACGTAGGTCGTGATGACCGATGTTCGCGTCATCAGCGCGAAGCTGTCGAGCGAGCCGCCGTCGTAGCCGTAGTACCAGCCGTCTTGGCCCTGCGTGAGGCTGAAGTCAGCGACGGAGTCCGCGAGCACTCGCTCGGGCTCAGGCGCCGCCCCGCCAACTTCGCCGCTCGCGCCTGCTTCGCGTTCGTCGTGGGCGATCACGACCTCGGGTGAGCAGGCCGCTGCGACTCCGACCAGCGCTGCCGTACACATCAGTAGCCGAGCCGCTCGCAACATGCGCAGTCTGTGCTCGTCACGGGTGCAAGCCTTCAGAGTTTCTTATAAGCGCCGGTGAACGGATCCTGTTTGCACGCAAACGTCGCGCCCTCGGTCGCTTTGCCGCCGCCGACGGGGCGAATTTGGCCGGAAAATGGATCGCTGAAGCAACGGGCGCTCTTTCCGCCCGCGGCCGGTGTGGCCGGCGTGACGGGGGCCAGGCGCGGCTCCGCTGGCGGAACGTTGGGAGGCGCGGCGTCCTCTTTGTGTCCCTCGGGCGCGGTGCCGCTCACAGCCTTGTGACCCGGCTGCGCTTTCGACGGCGGCGCGGGGATCGCGATCGACGCCTCGGGTGCCGGCGCGAGCACGACCTCGTGGCTGGTAGCCGCCGCGGCGCTGGCTGCGGCGCTGGCTGCGGCGCTGGCTGCGGCGGCGGCTTGGGCGCCGACGTCGTTCGACTTGGGACGCAGCAGCAACACGGTGGCGCCGACGGCGCTCGTCAGCAGCACGACGACGAGCAAGATCCACGGTAGCGCGCCCGGCCTCGGCCGCGCGGCTTGCAGTGCCTGCGAGGTGTTGATCGACGAAACCGACGGCGCCGCGCCCTGGCTCGACACCGCAAAGCTCGGTCCAGCGGTCGCGGCCGGCGCGTACATGCCGTGTCCCGGCGCCCCGCCCAGCGTCGGCGGCGTCATCATGGCCGTCGGGGCCATGACCGCGGCCGGCGCCCTGAACGCGGGCGCTCCGGCTGCGCTCGTCACGACGTCTCTGAGCGTGCTTGCCAGCTCTTGCGCGCTGGTAAAGCGCTGCGCTGCGTCGCGGTTCGTCGCTTTAGCGAACCACTCGTCGAAGCCGCGCAGCAGCAGGCCCTGCGACGACGGCAACGGGATGGGGCGCGCACAAATGTTGAGTAGCAGCTCGCCGAAGGTCGAACCATCGAACGGTCGCACGCCCGTCATGCATTCACAGGCGATCACCGCCATCGCCCAAAGGTCGGTGCGAAAGTCGACTGCTCGCTTGCCCTCCACCTGCTCGGGGCTCATGTAGTACGGCGTGCCCATGGTGACGCCGGTCTTGGTCTCCATGCCGCCGAACTGAGACTGCGGCGTCTTGGCGATGCCGAAGTCCAGAATCTTCACCAGCTCCTGATCGTCTTCGCGCACCAAGAAGACGTTATCGGGCTTCAAATCGCGATGCACGATGTCGGCGGAGTGCGCGCGACCAAGCGCGCGCGCCACTTGCGTCATGATCGCGACGGTGCGCTCCGGCGTCAGGCGCTTCTCGCGCTCCAGACAAGCCGCCAGGCTTTCGCCCTGCATCAGCTCCATCACCAGGTACGGCGTCGCTTCGTCGACGCCGTAGTCGAGCACCTGCACCACGTGCGCGCTGCGCAGCGAGGCCGCGGCTTGCGCCTCACGCCGGAAACGTTCCGCGCCCTCGGGCGTCGCGGCGATGGCCGGATCCATCAGCTTGACTGCGACCCACGAGCGGAGCGCGAGATGCTCGGCCAACCACACGGAGCCCATTCCGCCTTTGCCGAGCTGTCGCTCGAGTCGGTAGCGGCCCGCCAAGACGCCCTGCATCGTGATAACCCTGCCTCGGCTCGCGATTTGGGTCCAGTGGGCCGTTGTTTCTGCCCGCAGCCAGCACTACGCTCGGCCCCATGTCTTGGGCTTTGGGAACGAAGCGATTGGCGTTTGCACTGGTGCTGGGCCTGGCTTTTGGCGTCAGTTGCGGTGGTCGTTGGCTGCCCGCCCGCACCGACGCGGTTCCGACTCAGGCTGATCCGCAAGCCAGCTTTGCGGCGGTGCTCGAGGTGGTCGGCCCCAAGTACACCATCGTCGCCAAGGACGAAGCCGCCAAAAAGGTCCGGCTGAAGGCCAAGAGCAACGGCGGGTCGTTCATCGACATCGAGGTCGTGGCGGGCGAGGCTCGGTTGTCTGCGGCGGGCGAGCTGGCGCGTGACGGCAAGGTGCACCGCGTGCTGCTGCACGAAATGACCAACCTCGAAGCTGACTTGAAGGCGCGCTTCGGCGCTGGCGCGGCGCCGGCCGGGTCGACGCCCGCTACCGCGTCGGCTCAGAGCGTGCCCGACAACTCGAGCGCACCCAAAGCCTGGACCGAGCCGGCGTACGATCCCAGCGTGTGGGGCAACGGCAACTTCACGTGTTTGCCCGTGCGCGTGCCGGCGGACCACCAAGCGGCGCTCAGCCTTCAGCTCACGAACGGTGAGAAAGCCGACTTGCAACTGTCGCTGGCTTACGACGCCGGTCTTTGCCGCTCGCCCGCGCAGTGCAAGCAGCCCGGCGGCTGCCCCGCGCTCGGTATCGGCGATACAGAGCGCGTCAATCGCCTCGCCGGGCGCCTGTCACGCGGCGAGATTGGCAGTCTGGCCACGCTGCTCGACAGCGGCAAGCCCGTCGCCACCATCGATCTTTCGCATCACGGCTCGATCGTCCAGGCCATGACCGAGATCAAGAAGTAGCGCTATCGAGCGTAGTTTTGCGGAGGGCTGCCGCGCCGCAGCCCAACTCGCAGAAGCTTTTGTAAGCGGCGCTCGGTGCATCCGGGCGGAGAGAGCGCGGGCGCTAGCGTGCAGCGGAGGCGTGGGCGCTGGCGTGAAGCGGAGGCGCGGGCGCTAGCGTGCAGCGGAGGCGCGGGCGCTAGCGTGCAGCGGAGGCGTGGGCGCTAGCGTGCAGCGGAGGCGTGGGCGCTGGCGTGGTTTGGGCGGCGTGTCGGGGCGGAGCGCGGTGTGGGGCCGCGGCGCGGGGCGGCTTGGGGCGGCGCAGAATGACTTTGTATGCGAAGTGATTCTGCGTGGCCAAGAGGGCCTCTCGTGACCGAATCAGCCTGCCTACGACGAAGCTCGGTCGGACAGCGGTCGTGCCGGCGCGAGAACGGTTTCGGTGGCCCAAGCGTCCACGGAGACGTGACCCGTCCGCACGGGCGTAGTCGGAGACTTCGGAGACGGCGGCGCGCGAGATTTTTGCGCTGGCCGGTGCGAAATTTTCCTTCACCTTGCGCTCCATTGTGCCCATTCCGATGCTCGTGATGTTCATCCGCTTGGGTGGGCGCGCAACCGGACCTGAATTTGCGCGTCATTGCGCAATTAGGAAGGGTGAGGTGTGTGCAGCACCTCTATTGCTGTGACGCGCGTGGGGTGTAACCCTTCGGGGAGTCGAAGGTTGCGATCCAGTTGATCGTCGTTCGCGACCAGAGAGAGCCGAACATGAAAGCCTACGTTCGCTGCGCGACTCTCGCGTTTCTGTGTCTCGCGGGCTGCAGCCAGCCCAACAATGACCTGTTCGCCGCCGACGGCGGGCCGTCGACGCCGCTAGTCGTCGGTGGCAGCACGAGCGGCACGTCGGCCGCGGGCTCGAGCTCGGCCGACAGCGGTGCGGGAGCTAGCAGCAACGCCGACAAGATGAACACCGGCGGCAGCGCGGGCATGCAGCCGATGCCCGTCGCGGGTGCGTCGTCGACTGCAGGCATGCCGCCAACGGCTGGCGGCGGAGCGGCGGACCAGGGTGGCGGCAGCGGTGGCGGCGGGAGCGGCGGCGCGGCAAATCCGCCGGATCCAGGCGGAGCCGCGGGCACGGCCGACGGCGGAAGCAGCAACCCCGATCCGATGCCGATGGTCCCAGTCTGTGGCAACGGCATCCTTGAACAAGGCGAGCAGTGCGACGACGCTGGCCACACCGGACAAGACGGCTGTGACGCAAACTGCAAAGTCGTTTGCTCCGAGCACGCGCAGGGGGCGCTCGAGTCGGAAGATCACCATTGTTACTTTGGCTACGATCAATTCGATTTCGCCGCGGCCCAAGCCGACTGCGCGAAGCGCGGCGCGCACTTGGCGACCATCGCGAGCGCCACCGAGAACAAGCTCGTTCTCAAGTTCATCAATAATTCGAAATGGATCGGCGGCCTCGAAGACGTAGCCTCGACTCAGCCCGGAACCGGCGCCTACGCCTGGATCACCGGCGAGCCGTTTTCGTACACCAACTGGGCGCCGCAAGAGCCGAACCGTTTGGACACGCACTGCGGCGGCTCGTTCAACCAGCACTGCTACGAACACTGCGTCGCTATACTGGGCGACGGCAGCTGGGCCGACCACCGCTGCGACATGCCCGACGGCTACGTCTGCGAGTGGGAGCCGGCCGGCACGAAGTAGCGGGCAAGCGTCGCTCAGGCGTCGCAGTCGGCGAGCTGGCGCTGCGCCTCGAACAGCACGATCGCGAGCGAGACAGCGAGGTTCAGGCTCTGTGTCTGGCCTCGCGAGGGAATCGTTACGGTGGCGGTCGCGTCGGCGACCACCTGAGGGGGCAACCCATGGCTCTCGGAGCCGAACAGCAGCAGATCGGATGGAGCGAATCGAAAATGCGTGAGCGGCTTGGCCTGCGCCTCGGCTACGGTCGCGATCACGCGGCCGGCGTAGCCGGTCAAGAATGGCAGCGGCTCTTCGATGCGACTCCAGTGAATCTTGTCGAACGCGCCGGCTGAAACCACGCGCTGCTCGCGAGCGCGAGATTTGCCGTAGCGCTCGCGCACGAGTCGTCGCGGATCGAACACGTAACATTCACGGTGGCCGAAGACTTCGAGCGTTCGTGCCAGCACGCACAGGTTCCGGAAATCTTGCGGCGCGTAAAGAAAGACGTTCGGCATTTTTGCGGGCCGCAGAGCCGCGCCTGGCTAAAGTAACGCAGGTTGAGTATTGCTGGGCGGCGGCTTCACTATGCTCGAAAAGACACAAAAGCACTGGGTGTTCGTTGGCGGCTACGGTACTACGATCGAGACCTTCAGCTTCGATCCAGTCAGCGGCGCGCTGGCCGCGGTGGCCTTGACCGAAGGCGTGGCCGAGTCTCCGACTTTTCTGGTGCTCGATGAGCCGCGAAAGCTACTGTTCGCGATCAGCGAAAAAGCCGGCGCCGATGCGCCGGAACCCGGACGAGCGACGTCGTTCCGCGTGGACGCGGCTTTGGGGAAATTGACCGAGCTGAATCAAGTTTGGTCGGGTGGCGGCAACACGGTTTCGGTGGTGCCGAGCCGCTCGGGTAAGACTCTGCTCACCGCCAGCTCGAGCACGGCAGAAGGTCGCGTGGCCGTGATCCCCGTGACCGCGAGCGGCAAGCTGGCAGAGCCCAGCGATTCGCAAGTGGCCGGTAAAAACGCGCACGGTCTCGTGCAATCGATCGACGGCCAGTTCGTGTGGGTCGTGTGTCGCGGCGACGAGCACGTGGCGCAGTATCGACTCGACGAGGGCACGGGCAAGCTCACGGCCTTGGCGGTGCCGAGGGTGTCACTGCCCAAGCCGTCGGGCCCTCGGCGTATGGCCGTGCACCCAACGCTACGTGTCGTCTATGTCTTGAACGATTGGTCTGGTGAGCTGGTGAGCTACCGCTTCGGCGCAGATGGCATGCTGTTCGATCCGGCGAGCGTCTCCGTCTTCCCGGCGGGCAAGGCGCCCAAGGCCGTGACCGGGGTCATGACCGCTGCCGAAGTCGAGGTGTCAGCCGACGGCAAGACGGCGTATGCGAGCACTCGCACGCCCGACTGCCAGAGCATTGCGGTGCTCAAGCTGGATACGAGCGGTCGACCCAGGTTGGTTGCCAACGAAGCCGCGCGCGGCCTGATCAAAGGCCCACGACACTTCATGCTGAGCCGCGACAACCGCCACATGATCGTGGCAAACCAAGACAACGACAGCCTCGTCGTGCTCGGCGTGAGCCCAGCCGACGGCTCGCTCACGCTGCTCGGCGCCGCGGTCCAAACCAGGGTGAAGAAGCCCAACGCGGTGGCGTTCGGCTCGCTCTAAGCTACGCGAGCGACGAGGGCGAAGTTGACGACGCCCTCGGCATCCGGCAGGGCCTAGACGACCAGGTCGAGCGGAGCGCGATGAAACGAGCCACGGTGCTAGAGCAGGTGACGACTCCCGACGGCAGCAGCATGGCCCTCGTCGAGCGCGACGGCGAGTACGCGATCCGCGTCAATGGTCGCGAGCTGATGTCCACGCGGCACTCTTTTTCAGAAGAGCAGCTTGGCGTCGTGGCATGCCAGTCACGCGCGCAGCGGCCCGGGGTGCGGGTGTTGATCGGCGGGCTCGGTCTGGGATTCACGTTGCGGGCCGCGCTTGCGAGCCTGGGTGATGACGCCCGGGTGCTGGTGGCCGAGCTGGTGCCGGAAGTGGTCGCCTGGAATCGCAACCCGGCCTATCGCCTGGCTGCGGCCGCGTTGGCTGACGCTCGGACCCAGATCGCCCTCGGCGACGTGGCCGACATCTTAGCGCAGAGTCAAGAACGCTTCGATGCCATCATGTTGGATGCCGACAATCAAACTACCAACATGAACACGGCTGGCAACAGCAGCTTGTATCAACCCGCGGGGTTATCGATGATCTGGCGCAAGCTCAAACCTGACGGTACGGTCGTGTACTGGTCGGCAGGAGAAGAGCCGCTGTTCGCCAAGCGGCTCGCCGCAAGTGGCTTCGACGTCGATGTGCGTCGCGTTCGAAAGCATCCGACCGCGGGCGGCCACCATGTGCTGCTCGTGGGCCAACGGCGCGCGTAACGGGCGCGGCACCTATGAATGTTGATCCACCGATTCTCGGTGACACGAGCCACTTCAGCCAGTGGAACCTTCACTTCGGCTGAAGGTGCTTGCGGATCAGATAGGCGGCCCCAAAACCGAGCGCGAACCCCGGCATGATCCGCCAGCGCTGGCGGCCCTGATCGCGCCGAGCCGCCGAGAGCTCGGACGCCATACTCTGCCCAATCGCCGCCGCGCTCGGGTCTTCGTCGTTCCGCGCCGCGTTCTCGCGCCTAACTGCGTCGAGCTCGCGCTCTTCGCCATCCGGGAACAGCTGGTACATGGCAATCGTCCCGCCAATGCCGATCACCAACAGCGCTCCTGTCGACGCAATCGTCGCCAGCCGGCCCTGCCACACCCGCCGACGCGCGCTCCGCGCCGCTTCTTCAATCTCCCGATCTAAGTCGTCCATCAGCTCCCCATTTTTGGACCCAGAGTTTGCCATGCATCCGCGCGTCGGCCAATGCCCACGCGCGTCCTTGCTGCTCGGTCATCGGTCCGCCAGCGGACGCTGTCATCGCTACGGAAAAGGATCCGGCGAGCAGGCCCACTTGTAGCCACCATCGCATCGGGCGCGGTCCCACGACCCTTCTCGAACATGAGGCCGAGGTTGCCACACGCCTCCATGCTGCCGAGTGAGCACCCGCGCTGATAGATGGCCAGGGAGCGGGGATCCAGGGCGCGGCCAACACCATCGTCGACTCCTTCGAGCTGGCCTGGAAGACGGGCACAGGCTCGAGCACGAAGGTCCAGTCGAAGCTGTTTCCGTCCGCCTGCTTCTCCCCCAGCTGCGCCACGCCGGCGACAACCTCTTCACGGCTTCGGGGCTGAACAACCCCGTTATTGCGCCGTTCAGCTCGTCGTATGCGATCCACTTCGGGCCCTCTGCCTCGAAGAGATGG
>Ga0307516_10006584_pt1 | contig 13582 bp, 19 predicted proteins | sample 19_EM_MG_FD_203310 | JGI IMG/M metagenome (GOLD analysis project Ga0307516, IMG submission 203310) | Populus trichocarpa ectomycorrhiza microbial communities from riparian zone in the Pacific Northwest, United States - 19_EM | ecosystem: Host-associated > Plants > Roots > Unclassified | place... | reverse complement strand
TTCTTATATGCGCTTGCTGCTTTGTTTTTCACGGAAATACGGGACGCAGCAAGGGAGGAAGTGTTGCAATATCTCACTCGTTGCTTAGTCACGGCAGGCATGGGCCTACCCCTATATTCTCCTTTCACTCGAGGCTTCAGCCTTACTTAGACAATACACACGTTCATCACTTTCAACAAAACGAATGACTCGAGAATAAATAGAGTGACTCAGGTCAATAAACAGAACGACTCAACCCAATTGGTAGACAGCGGCGCCAATCCTGTTCGTCACCTACCTGTCGGGAATCTTTGACGAAGTGGAGCGAACAGTCCCAAGCGTCAGCGGACTGTCGTTCGTTGACGATATTGGGTGGTGGGCGGACGGCAAGGACGACGAGGGAGCAGCAGCCAAGCTGTCGGAGGCAGCAACGGCGGCCATTGCCTGGGCCGTACGAAATGGGGTGGCATTTGGCCACGGAAAAACAGAGGCAGCGATCTTCCGCCGGAAGAAGACCCCCCCCCCACGGCGGCAGTGAAGGTCGGCGACAACACCGTCCGATTCAACAAGGAGGCAACGAGGTGGCTGGGCATGTGGCTGGACTCACAGCTCACGCTGAAGGAGCATCACGCGACGAGGCTCAAGAACGGGAGGAATGCGCTCACCCGACTGCGGCGGCTTACGGGGCAGATGGGCCTCTCACCGGCAAATTGCCGAAAGGTCATGACGGCTTGCATCCAGTCAGTCGCCATGTTCGGAGCGGAGTTGTGGTGGAAGGGAGAAGGGGCTAGGGGTACGGTCGGTAGGGCAAACGACATCCAACTCCTGGTCAACTGTCAGGCAAGGGCAACAACAGGAGCCTTCCGGACGACCAACCTGGGGGCGCTGTCGATGGAGCCTGGGCTTAGGCCAGCAGGCAACCAGCTGGAGAACAGACAGCGACGATTTGGACTGCGCCTCCTCAGCTTGCCACAGGGAGACAGGGCCAGAGAGGTGGTCGGCGCACAAACGGCGATTGGCAATCGGCTGGCGACCACGCTGGACTACACCTGGACGGAGACGGAGCAGACAGTCCTGCTCGAAGAACCCGAGACCTTCGACGCAGAGCTCATCCAGGAAGAGCGGAAGGACACCAAGAGGGAGGCGGAAAATGCGAGGCCGGGACTTGTCATGTTCACCGACGGGGTCACGATTGGAGAGCGGTGCTGCCGGTTACGCAGTGGCATGGAAGACCGGCCAAACCTGGAAGGGCATCAAAACCCACCTGGGGTACAACCAGGAGGCCATCGACGCGGAGTGTGCAGCCCTGCCACGAGCGCTGGAGTCTGCACGGAGAAGAAATACGACCCCGGAGCGAGTCACCATCTTTACCGACGCGCAGGCAGCGATCAGGCGGATGGCGTCTGATGAGCCGGGGCCAGGACAGAAGTACGCACTCGGAGCGAGGAAACACATCGCCGCACTTCGAAGGGCGAGGCCGAACATCGTCATCGAGGTCAGATGGTGCCCTGCACACGAGGGCGTGGAAGGAAACGAAAAAGCGGACGAGTGGGCCAAACTGGCAGCGGAGGAGCCGGACGCCCGAGGGGTGGAAGGGCTGGAGTGGTTTGCCTACTCGGACCGGCCGGAGGCGCGCTCGATGCCGCTTCCCAGATCGCTCGCGAATATCAAGCGGGAGATCGCCGAGAAGAAGTGGGCGGAGGCACGACAGTGGGCGGGAGGCCGGACCTCCAGAAAGAAGTACAAGATGCCGGAAAGCCAGAGGCCGGACGGTACGGTTGCTGGGAGCACCAAGAGACTCGCCTCGAGGTTCTACCAGCTGAAGACGGGGCACTGCCGGACGGGGCAGTACCTGCACTGGGCAAAGGCGCGACCAACAGCCCAGTGCTGGTGGTGTCGGTGCCCGACACAGACGAGGGACCACCTCCTCAAGGAGTGTCCGAGGTGGAAGGAGCAGCAGAAGGCTTTGTGGGGGGAGGTGTACAAGGAGACAGGGAGAGGGAAGCGGCGGTGGAGGGCGCTCGAGCTCTTCGCCGATCCGAGGTGTAGTCAGGCGCAACTGGACTTCCTCACGACAACAGACGTGGGAAGAATAGTGCCGCCGGCGGAGGAGGAAGCCGACGCAGGGAGCGAGGTGTCGGAATGGGAGCTGCGGGAGCGCCGGGAGCGGGAAGAGGAGCGCAGGGTGGAGGCGGCGGCGCTGGGTGCTGGGGAGGAGCCGCTGTTCCTACCCACCCCACCCTTCATGGCATCGGCGGAGGAGGAGTAGGGGACGGGCGGGGGGAGTTTTCCTTTTGTCTTTCCTTTGTCTATTTCCTTGGTGCGCAACAACCTTTCGGGAGGGCCGGGCGGAGGGCACAAGGGGAGCTTGCAACGAGCCGCCTCGCGCGGACTGCGGACGGGAAAACCGGGCAAAATGTACGCCGCCATGATCTATATAGGTCGCATGCTGTCAGAATAAGGTGGCGTCCGGAGATGAGGAGGCGTCCGGACATGACTGAGTCCCCGAGCACCGGCTCGGGGGGGCAGTCTTCCGTCCTTTGTCCTGACGGCCTTCCTGTATATAGAGAGATCTTGTACCCGCATAATACTGTAATACAATCTTCACGTTTATCGATCCATATATTCCAACACACGCGAGTATGAATAAACAAAAAAAAACAAAAAAACCCCAATTGGTAGAGTTTACTCAAGTAAATTCATTGAATGACTCGCGTCAATAAACAGAATGACTCGACTCAGTAATATGAATTTAATCGAGTCAGTAGATGGGAGGCTCGAGTCAATAAATTGTATGACTCCAGTCGCTAAATTTCGAGGACCTAACATGAGCCCTCCGGTCGCCCTTCGGATTCACATAGCGTAGCACCACCGCCATCGGTGTTTTCTGAATAATTCAACAACCAATGCTCCAATAGAGAAGGTGATTATCCAAAGTGTTGTCTATCATCACTGAGCGCCATTAAAAACTTGATTGGTTATACATCGCTGGTTGTGGAAATACGACAGGATCCCAAACCATACCCGCAGATTGCGGGATGCCACACAAATTTTTTTCTATATATGGACTTTGGTACTTATGTAGCTAATGACTGCCGCCAACAATTCTAGCAGTTTTTCAGATCGGTATGCCAGCCAAAATGTAAGTTTAGTCAGACAATTGCAAAGTCTGAGGAACTTTTTTGACATCTGACCAAAGATGTTGCGTTTTTGTCTAGGTGTCCTCCTGTAAGGGGTTTAACGGTCCCTTTGTCGAGTAGAGTTTGAAGGCGGATCTCCACGCCTCGATTTTTAACGACTCCAATTGTCGACAAGTTTCCTCAGGAATTAAGCTTTCAGTAGGAGAAAGCTCACGTTTAGAATCCCTTTGGTAGTTAAGGGTAAGTGTTCAGGTAATGAACTACTAAAGGCCTCGTGTCTTTCTTAGTAACTTGCCTGGTGGGCGTTCATCTAGACGCATCCAGCTAACGACCCACCCCAATCTTTCCTCTAGTAACTATCCTCAGGGTCTAATCTTTCTTAGGCTCCTCATCCATCAGTAAAATCTCTTGCAGAGTGATCTGCAGACGGTTCTAAGTCGCTCTGGTTATCTATACATATGTAGACTGTTCCCGACCGCACATTGTCTGGAGTAGGTCGACGTAGGGACAACGCCAAGAAAAGCAAAAAAATTCTTGGCAGGCGGCGGGGTCCAGTCGTAGCGGGGCAGCGAGAAAACAATATCTCCCACCGCCCCCACTACGAATTACCATCATACCCACCCACACTCATAGCATGCCACATCTTCAGGGGAAGAAAGCCAGCCAACATCGCCACGCAAGTAGTGGCAAGTTCGCAGAAACAGACTGGTGACACCCTCCCTCAGAGCAGGCACCCCTGCCGACAGCACATCTCCGAAGCGCACTCCGCCCGACTCTCTGACGCCCAAACATCCCATTCTAGCTAGCATCGAAAAGATATCATTTAAGCAACGACACCACCAAAGGCTTCGTCTTCCTTACGCTGACAACCAACTCTGCGACCTCCTTTTGGAAACTGACGATCGATTGGATCCGATTATCTCCAATATTAACAGCACCGCTTGCCCTTCATGTCTTAGTTTCTGTGCGCACCTGGTCTGTAGCGGCGGGCAGACGGACGGAGCTCGAGATATTAGCATGGATTTGGCCGATGAGGGGACGGGATCGAGGCGGTATCAGTATACGAATGAATGATTGCCCTGTGATGACACCGATTCGGTAGAAGAGGGTCCTAATACCTTCAAGAGACGAAGGAGAGTGTGGGCGAGCCATAAATGGGTGTCCGAAAATGTTATCTATCATACCCACACCTGATGGGTTGACGGGTTGGGGGTGCCAACGATGTAAGTGCTTCCATTCGATCAGAACTTAAAAACTGTGTTAAAGAGGATTCAGGTCCACCGTCAGGTTCAAGGATGGTGAATTTTCCATGACGACAACAAAGAATGCGGTTGCGCATCTGAAGATAAGGCACATGGAGTAGAAGCCCAGATCGGGCTATCCCCCGGTACGAATCGCTCAGCCGGCACTCGCGCGTTGCTACCTTCGTCCCCGCCTCCTCCCCTTCCGCGTAATCGTTCATCAATCTCACTATCCGTTCACCGATGATCCCAACTCGTACATGGGCGGCTGTCAAGCATGCAAGGGAATCCGTTTGAAGTCTCTCCACACGAATGTGCTTCTAGAGCCGCATCATTAGCACATTTTCCGACCAATCATCCGATATCGTACCAAACCACGGGAGCGACCTGAGTGCGGCCCTTCCGTGGCGATCCCGATCGATAGACGGAATTATATATCACCGCTGAAAACACTACCCAATAGTAAATACCTCGTGCCCACGTATTGGCGCATGCATGGTTGACGCGTGCATGCGTGGCCCCGTTTGGTACAACGATCCAACGATCCTCCGTTTGTCACGAGAAACGTGAAAAGCTATGTGGGTGAGACCAACCCTGCATCATTCCCCTCTTCACCAAATGGGTTTCAGCTAGGTATAAGTTATAGATCTTGAGTCCCGCAATTCCTTACCTCGCCAGTCGATTCCTCAAGCACTTCGAAAACTTGTAACTTCCACCGACCGCCGCCTCCTGTCTCCTTCAGCCACCTCTCCCTTTCAACCCGCTCTTCCAGCAAGCCATTATGTCCGAGAAGCCAGGCGACTACCAACCGAGTGGCTACTCCTACCAGCACTCGGGCCGCGACTCCGTTGCCACTCAGTACACGAACTCGAGTAACTGTGGCAACACGAACAACTCCCACAACGTGACGACCTCGACCAACACGTATCATGGGCCAGTGCACGGCGGCAACCACTACTCCGGCGCTGGCGCCGGATCGCGGCAAGTCAACACGCACTACGCCTCCGGCGCCACCCACAACGTCAACTCCGGCGCTGGAAAGCAGTATAACGGAAACGCGAAGGATCTGTCGAACATGCGGAACACCGTTACTGGAAACCAGACTTTCTAGTGGCGGCGCACGGCGGAGGGGTGACGGGGGAGGAGGAGAAGAGGGGTGACGCAAATGGATATATTGTTATTGCTTCTTTTCTTGTGATACAAAATATTAAGGCCGAGGAGCCTATATTGCAAAAAGCCGTCCATGATGTTAGATGAAATTTTTGTTTAAAGCACTAAAAGGAAAAATTATTGATGTCGAAAAGGCAGAGCACCGCGGATGGCCGCTTAGAATAGCTTACGGACCGGCGTGACGGAAACCCGTAACCTGGTAGCAATGGAATACTTGCCACTGCCTCTTCTCCGAATTGTGCCCCGTCGCCAACTTCCGCTATGGTTATCCACCTGCCCGCCGTGAGGAGGTTCTCCTCGCTTCGATTGCATTGTATACCCACCACATTGACATGTCTGTTGTATCACTGCTGAGTATGAGAACGTCACGGCCTCCCCGCCCAATCGATCCAAAGCGGCGACTAGGGTACGGACTATGGCGGCACACTTTTTGTCCGGTTTTCCCGTCCGCTGCCCGCGCGACGGCGGCATGCCGCAAGCCCCCCCCTTTGCCCCCGCCCACTCCTGTCCCAAGCAAGAATAGACCCGCACCAAGGAAATCACAAAAGAGGGGACAAAAGGAAAAGCAAGCCCATCCCCTCCTCGTCAGCGGATGCCGTGAAAGTGGGCGGGGCAAGAACAATGGTGGCTCCTCCCCGGCACTCAGCTCCTCGGCCTCCACTCCCTCTCCACTTCCCGCTCCCGGCGCTCCCATTCCGATACCTAGTTCCCCGCGTCTTCCTCATCCGGCACCAGCCTGTGGCACTGTCGAACCATTGGCCAGTCTACTTTGTATATCAGGGTATTTGAGCCACCCCCCCCCTATAGATAGCCGTCGGTTGTCACTTGGCAGTCGGGGGTTGATGTCGCGAATGGGTTGGTCTTAGTGGTGAGATACGTAGGAAGCTTTATCCGTTTCCCACTCTCATTGTCCGCCGTTCACTGCACTGTCCGCCCGCCATCACGTGTCATCCGGCTGTTATGTTACGCGGAACTCTAAAAACGCTGGAAGCACAACGACACACCGTCAAACTGAAGCAGAACTGGCAGGCCCCCGATTTTTTGACGCAGAAGAGAGCCCGCCTTGAAGCCTTTGTTACCCGTGACGCCCGCACTCTACGTCTCAGCTGGGAAGCGATCTGCCTAGAGCCGGGCTATGCATATGATTCTCTTACCGTCGAGAAAGCGATGCACGATATGGAATATCACAAGAGGCTTCCCAGGAAGAAGTTAAGTGTCAGCCCCGGAGATAAGAAGCGCGTGGCCTGGTGCCAGGTACGTCTGCATTGGACAAGGGAAGAGTGGGAGAGGGTGATCTGGGCCGACGAATCCTCCTTCCCGACAGCCGGCTTTGGGCATCGGTCCTGGGTTATCCGCAAAACTGACGAGGAGTATCATCCCGACTGCACCGACCGAAATTTGCACTTCGACAGGAAATCCAAGACGATCTGGGGCGCCTTCTGCGGTACTACGAAGGATCAAATCGTCTACGTCCCAGGCAGAGCGAAGATAGACGCGGCGACCTATGTACGAACGGTTCTCAAGCCCGCACTGGCCCCCATTTGGCACCAGTGCTGCGAAGAATACTTAGTATGGATGGGCGATTGTTGGAGCAGGGTCAGGACGGCACTCCGGGGCGCAGAGGGTATCCAGGTCGCTACAGGGCATTGAATGAGATGGAAACTCTAGAGCGGCCAGCGCAGTCACCAGACTTGAACCCAATCGAATCGGCGTGGAGGGATATAGAGACAGAGTTCATCAGCAAAAAAATTGAGAATTCTCCCAGTACTCCCGTAGCTCCCGTAGCTCCCGCAAGCTCCCATAAGCTCCCGTAAGAGCAAAGTTATATTTTGCTCCCGTAAGGATTTGGAAAAAAATAATTGCTTTTATTTAATCTGAAACCTCGAGAAAAGTACATAAGTAATTTAAACTTTGTGTCTCAGATGTAAAAAAAGCAATATACTTCAACTTTTCATTTTTTTGCTGATGTTGGGGGAGGTATTGAAAATAACGATAGGGAATATCTGGCGGACCATATCACCGGGGAAATTTTAGATGGCTTGAGAGACAGTATGCCTGCGCAGTTGCAATTGCTTAGTCATTGATGCTGGAGGAAATCCGACACGGTATTAATGTTGGCAGGCGGGTGAGGGGCGCTCCCGACTTTTTGCGGCTCATGCAATTAGATCATTAACACTCATTCGCTTCGCTGCGTCTGTGTTAGCGCGCTTCAAGCATAGTGCTGACTCGCGCCCAACTACTTTCAACGCCCAAGGATGCAGTCCCTGGTTCAATATCAGAGCCGATGAACACCGGGAATTTGCAGCTAGATGTCTGCAGTGCTTGTCAGCGCACCTGATAGATATATGGTCACTGAGGCAGCCTGGGATCCTGTTGAGCGAGTTCGATGGGGACGTCGTACGAAAATGCCTTCCCCCGACGGTTCAGTGGAGCATCTACAGCAAAGTGGGGACCAGCTAGCCGACCATGACCACCAATCACTACATGACCGAGTCCAGAGGTTCCTCCAGGAACACTGTGTCCACTGGATTGAGCCTCTCGGCCTGATGAGACGTATGAGTGAGGGTGTTCCCATTCTCCGCACCTTTGGGTTTATTCTCACAGTTCATAGGTGATAGTCACATCTCATTTCCCGGCGCCGCGGCCCAGACCAGCGAAGGGGACCCGAGTGCAGCGGCCGCGGCCAGAGAAGCACCGGCCCCCCGGCAGCGCCACGCGGAAGCATACCTATACATACACGGAAGGCGCCGAAATTCCCCCTGTCTGCCCCCCCTCACCCCCACTCACCCCCGTCCACAGTGCACTCTCTCCACTTACAGAAGAGATTACGCGACATTGCGCTTTGCGGCTACCGTCGCCTCCCGATGTGGAAACGACGGGCGAATCGGCCGGTGGAACGCTCTTTGAGATGTCAACAATCACGATACGGTTCTTCATTGGTTATTCGTTCAAACCAGGCGATCGTGGATGACTTCCTTCACACGCTGGGAAGTCTTCCCAGGGGCTGGCACTGGGCTGTGCTGCTGTTGCATATGGTGCGGCTGAACGAAAGACACACTTTCCGGCAAGGTCTCCGGAGCAATGCCTAATACGGCGAAGAGCACTTGTCAAGTGGCTTCTGTGCCGGTTTGCAACTGACGCAATTGCAGGCAAGCATTAATCGCCCTACATTGTACCTAGCTGCATGAGCACCACGATTTTTTCCTAGCCTCACAGCACACGTCCGCAAGTCCTTTCTTAAAAGGTCGTGCAGAAGTACGCGACGCCAGCCAGGATGTGGCGCCATGAGATCCACTGTTTTCTGGAGCTGCTGCGCCATCGACTGCCTTGCTCTTTTGAGAATATGCCGACTTTCATCAACCTGGCTTACTCGACGATGGCCCTGTTGTACGAACGGTGTCCGCTTTCGAGGATAACTGGATTGAGTGTTTGGGGGACCTTGGGCGTTACGGGATGGTGATTGAGGATGACGGTGTACGTGGCGGAGAGGTCTGGCATAACGCACCGAGGTTCTGGTACAGCAAAGCCGCAGATGAGACGCCGGGCATAGGCAGACTCAATCACCATCTCGCAATCTTGGCGAGGTCTAACATCTTGCAACAGCTCCTTTATTACTGCAGGCCTCTCGGTGATCTGGCGAGGCGGGTATCGCTGGCGACGAAGAAATGGAGGAGGCCCCCCCGCCGATGTCGAAGCGGAGGCGATCGCCACCTTTCTTCCTCCGTATAGAACGAGCGGGGAGCATACCTACCCGTCAGATGAGAAATAAATGAATCCGGAAAGCGCTGGTTTTGCCTAGTCTATCCAGGAGATATCCCTCAAAACGCCTGGCGTTCACTGTTCTCGGCCTTGCGTTGGATCGCCTCAGAGACGCTAACACCTTGCCTCATACCTACGTGCGGATGGCCTTTGTCGGGCATATTACCGGCTCGATCCCAGCCGTGCGACTGATAGAGAACGACATTCCTTGGAAGTCGTTGGTGGACATGCACAACGACATGGATCTTCATTACGACGGTCCTGTGGAGAGGATTGAGGACAAACCTTCCCGGTTCCTGAAAAGGCTGCGAGGACTGCAATCTACGAGGTTTCGACAGGGCTAGAAGATACTTTCCGGATCGTTGGTTCGGGGACGCGTAGGCCGGCGATGGGGAGTGCACTCAAGAGCTGCCGCCGATGACGAACATCCGTTGTGATCGCAGTAACGCCCCATCTGCCATGTTGCCCAATAAGCGCTTCCCCCACTCGCAAACTCGTTTTCACTGACACCGGACTCCTCCGATTCTAGTTACAGACCACCGCCTCATCATGCATTCCTTTACCTGCGCGTTGCCCAAATGCTCCGCCGCCTTCGACACCAATAACGAACTTTGGTCTCAAATGACGGTGGCCCATCCGGGTATGTCTAACTGCCCCGCGTCGTTGTTGGGGGTGGTGGGCAGCGCGGCGGCAGTGCTGTCGCCTCGTCACCTAGAGGTGAGTCCCCACCACCCCCCCCAGGCAGTCGAGACAGGGCCAGCGGGCAGCGCCAGACGAGGCAGCGAAGTGGGCCCAGCAGTGGCGAACAGAGTGGGACCGCGTTCGAGGTGCGTATCGACTGCGGACCGCCCCCGCTCCACCCCCCCTCACTAACTCGGAGCTGACCTGAATTCCAATGCCGGCTGTCACGATAGACATGCAAACGGTAAAGTTGCCTCCGTGTGAATACGGAGCCGATCCCTCTTCGAAACTGCTTTCGTTGCGTATGGCTGACCTTTCAGTCCCGAACAACTCGCTGCCGAAGCTAAGGGCATGTACGCTGGCTTCATTATGGTAGAAGCGAAGCGACACCGAGCTGCCTGGGAGATGAACAGACAGCAAGTTACATTAGTTAGTAACGAGCAATGGGAAGCACGGATCGGTGGCTTCTGTGCCAGTTAGGAACTGGTGCAATTCCACGCAAGAATTAATCGCCCTTCATCATACCCTGCTCCATGAGCATCATGATTTTTTCCTAGCCTCACAGCATCCGTCGGCAAAGTCCCGTTAACCCGTTGACAGCTAACCTGATCCGTCAGCCAATCACCATTTATTTCCTCCACCCCTAAGCGATGCTAATGCACGCTACGGTAATTCTCAATCTGCTGCAGCTGAGATACATACATAGATACATATAACGCGGATTTCTCTCGTCGTTTCTGCACGGTGCACACACCTTCGGAGGGAACGCCGCTGCCACACTGAACCTCGATTGGCCACATCCTGCTTCCTTCTCCTCTTATTTATTCACTACTCCCACCCGCACCCTTCCCCTCACTTCTTGACCACGAACTATCCGCTCTCTGCTCACTCGACGAAATGAACACCGCCATCATACCGTCACTTACTGTGCGACCAAGGCCCGAGGAACTGGTTGGCGGATGTCGACACGCCCACTACACACGCGGATCCCACTCGCTCGACGCCGAATCAGAGCCGCGGTCGGTGTCAACAATCGCCGGACCGTGATGTACGCCCACGCGGTTCGTGGCCGGCGCGTCGTGTGCAGTGCACCCGGGATCGCCGCCGGAGACCGGTTCGCGGGGCGGGTTTCGGACCGTGCTTCGTCGTCATTGCCGGAAGGAAGAGACAGTGGTCGGATGCGTCACTTTTGCCATGAAGCACCGGATACCACCATTCCTGTTCGTGTTCGTGTTCCTGTTCCTGTTCGTATTCCTGTACCTGTTCCTGTTCGTATTCCTGAGTTAGTGTGCTTTTGTTGTGGGAATTGGCTGGCTGATGTTTCCAGAGGCCATTCGGTTCTCACCCACCAACCACGAAAAGACGAGTTGCGAGATACGAACCCGAGCTGGAGGATGAACAGGACAAGAACGGGCCCGAGTTGGGGGGTGGGCAGGAACAGGAGGCTCCAATCCCAACTTATCTTTGGTAATTGACTGATTCGTCGGGGCTGTTCCGAATTGCTACGAACTGTAGCAACAAGTGTAAGGTGGAGTGGAGTCGGATATGCTATACCTTCGTTCAATTTACGTGGAGTCCGTTAGATATGCTGTGGGTCAATCGCTGTCACTCCAAATTCCCTGTAGTTTAGTCCAATCCGATAGGTCATTTTTTCTCCGGTCTGCACATCACTGGACTGCATCGCTCCGCCAATATGGAGGCAATCCAACCGCTCCTCCACCAGTGACATCCCACTACTGACATCCCACTAGTCACCACCAGCCACACCAGTCCCCCATGCTCGGGATATATAAGATAGATCTACATACATAAATACCTATGTATGTACTTCCCTGCTAGCTAGGTCGTACATAAGTATGCATACATATAGATATATCCGAAAATGAAATATAGCGTAAGTGACCATTGTGGGGTTAGCGCTGAGCACGCAGTGCGAACCATTTTAGTGTGGGGGCAAGTAGGCAGAAAGACAAGTTACTTTAAATATTACTCCATGCCCGCCTAGCTACAGCGACACAATCATCACCAACAACAAGGAAGAAGAAGGAGAACACCGACACTCCGCCCCCGAGTCCTACGGGGATCATTGCTATCGCCGCCACTCTGTTCGTCCCCTGGTCCCTCCGCATAGTTATACCGCACTTTCCGTCCGTTCCCCGCCTCCCCCGGTTGCCACTATCGACACAGTGCTTCATCACTCTCACGAACAAGCTCGCCGTATAGACCAGACACTCCGAGTAAAAAAAATATCAGTGTCGTGTGCTCTCCCTCGAAAAAAAGAAGAAAACTCGAGCGCGCACGACACCAGCCGTCCCCTCTGCACAGATCTCTCCGGTCACAGAATAGAAACCGGCAAGAAAATGACAGGCAGCACTAGCGGAAAGCAAGCTGAAGCGTGCGGAGCCGTCAGAGAGAAGCACGGCCCTGCCGCCCAACTGGACTGTAGGTGTGAGAGTAACATATTGCCGGGCAGTTCAGCGACTCTGGCGATCCCTTCCGCATCCGTACAAGTCTTGTCGCGAAGCGTGCTGGCATGTACGCCGCACCTGCGTTGCCGAATAGCCGTCGCGCCACCCCCACAGTCATCCTCGCACGTCACCTGCGGCCCTAGCCACACTGCAATCCCAGTTGCTTGAATGTCCCCATCCCATGTGTCGCTGGTGGGCAACTCCCGCGCGGGACGAGCCGTTTACGCTTGCGCACTGGTCTTCCGAACTAGACCGACGCCAATAATCCGAGCCTACATATGTATAGAGTACATGACTACAGAGTAAGTCTGCGCGTCCGGTCTTCCTGTCAGGCGATGCCCAAAGGAAGGAACAGACATCTGCGGCGAAATGTTGCTAACCAGTGGGCCGGTGAGACCACCCAGAAACTCGTTAATCAGTGGGTCCAGAGTCTTCCTATTGCGATGTTTGCTTCGGAATCCCCGTCGCCCGTTTTACCAACGCTCGTTTGGACATATGCTCCCCTGTCTTCGCTTTTTACTTTCCATTTGCGCTTGTGGTCGTTTTGTTTACATGTGTGTTTTTGTTTTATGCGCTTGCTCTTTTATTGTGGCTTGTTTCCTGCTTCCCATGTTCCCGCCATCCGACATATCCTCCATCCATCTCACCCACGCCTTCGGCCACCGACCGACGAAGCAACGTAACTATCACCTGTGTGTTTTTCCCGACCACCGACCAACCAACTGCCTTGCCGTCCTCGACGAGAAGTATAGCATAACATTCATTCATACGCGGTACACACATACGAAGCCCTCGGCCGCGAGCGGGATACTCTGAGCCCCCATGCGTTATGTTTGCGACGATGCGTACGAGATCTACAGACGCCCTCGGCGTCAACGTCGTCCTTAGCCTCGTGTTCACCCATGCTTATTCTTTGCGCGATGCTACAGTACTGTCCACGGTCCCATTAATCACATGTTATATGTACGCACGAAGACCGAGACACCTATGGTCAACACCACCGACGACTTTTGACGATTTTTCTTTCACCGGCTCGGATAGTTGTGGAGGGAGCCGGTCTGTTTCTCTTTCTTCTTTCGATTTTGCGGGGCTGGGGGGGCGGGGGGGGGGGGGGGGGGGGGGGGTTTTCATTTTGGGGGGTGTT
>Ga0307516_10006583_pt1 | contig 13583 bp, 14 predicted proteins | sample 19_EM_MG_FD_203310 | JGI IMG/M metagenome (GOLD analysis project Ga0307516, IMG submission 203310) | Populus trichocarpa ectomycorrhiza microbial communities from riparian zone in the Pacific Northwest, United States - 19_EM | ecosystem: Host-associated > Plants > Roots > Unclassified | place... | reverse complement strand
GTGCTGAGTTCACCAAGAGATTAGACCTCTTTCGTCGGCTGGCGCAAAGTCATCGGACAACTAGGTCAACTCTTGCGCATCAGCGCGCCTGGATGCCAGCATACGGGGAAAGTCGTCATACCTGTTTCGTCACTCATCTGATAACTGGGAGTGCCGTGCCCAACTCGGACGTCACCACAGCGCCCCGCCCGCTCCTGCTCGCGGACGGGCGGCCGGCCATGGCGGCGTGGTCGCTCGACACCGCCTACCGGCATCTCAACCACGGGTCCTTCGGCGCGGTGCCGTTGGTGGCGCAGGCGGAGCAGGAGCGGCTGCGGCGCGAGATGGACCGCAACCCGCTGGTGTGGTTCCCGGCCCTGCCGGCCAGGGTCGCCGCGGCGCGGGCCGAGATCGCCGCGTTCCTGCGGGTCGCGGTGGACGACCTCGCCCTGGTGCCGAACGCGAGCGCCGGGGTGAGCGTCGTCCTCGCGGGCTTGCCGGCCCGGCCGGGCGCCGAGATCGTCGTGACCGACCACGGCTACGGCTCCGTCACCATGGGCGCGCGGCGCCTCGCCCGGCGCTGGGGCGGCTCGGTCCGGACGGTCCGGGTGCCGCTCGATGCCGACGAGGAGCAGGCGTACACGGCGGTGGTCGCCGAACTCGGCGACGCGACCGGCCTGATCGTGCTGGATCACGTCACCTCGGCCACCGCGCGCCGGATGCCGGTGGCGCGCATCGGCGCGGAGGCGCGCCGGCGGGGCATCCCGCTGCTGGTCGACGCGGCGCACGTGCCCGGCCTGGTCGAGGCGCCGTTCGCCGGGCTGGAGTGCGACTTCTGGGTCGGCAACCTGCACAAGTTCGGCTGCGCGCCGCGGGGCACAGCGGCGCTCGTGGCGCGGGGCCCGCTGCGGGACGAGCTCTATCCCCTGATCGACTCGTGGGGCGCGGACGACCCGTTCCCGGCGCGCTTCGACACCCAGGGCACGGTGGACGTCACCGGCTATCTCGCGGCGCCGACCGCGCTGGAGTTCGTCGAGCGCAGCTGGGGCTGGCCGGCGGCCCGCGCGTACACCCGGGATCTCGCCGGCTATGCCGAGCGGATCGTCGGTGCCGCGTTCACCGACGCCACCGGCGAGCCGTCGGCGGTCGACGTCGGCATGCCGGTCGGCCCGATGCGGCTGGTCCGGCTGCCCCACGGGCTGTCCACCGACCACGCGGAGTCCGAGGCGCTGCGCGACCGGGTGATCCGGGAGTTGGCCGTGACCGCCGCGTTCACCAGCTTCGACGGCATCGGCTACCTGCGGCTGTCGGCGCACGTCTACAACACGGCCGCCGACTACGAGGACTTCGCCGAACGCTGCGTGCCGGTCCTGGCCCGTTGGGCCCGCGACCGGCGATAGCAAACATTTCGAGGAAGGTGTCAGCGTTGAGAAGAACAACGGCAACCACAGTCGCCCTCGGCCTGATCGTCGCGTTGGTGCTGCCCGGCTGCACGCCGAGCCCCGCCGCCGGAACCGTCACGATCCAGATGGTCGAGAGCCTCACCAACCCCGATCGCAGCACCCTGCTGAAGGGCCTCATCGCGCAGTTCGAGCAGGCCAACAGCAAGATCAAGGTCAATCTGATCTCGCCGCCGACGGACCAGGCCGACCAGAAGCTGCAGCAGATGCTGCAGGCCGGCAGCGGCGTCGACGTGCTGGAGGTCCGCGACACGACCGTCGGGCCGTGGTCGACCAACAAGTGGCTCTACGACATGGGCAAGGACCTCAGCGGCTGGGCCGGCTGGCAGGACCTGACCGACAACGCGGCGAAGGCGGCCAAGGACAGTCAGGGGCGGACGTACTTCATCCCGTACGGCTTCTACGGCCTCAGCCTGTTCTACCGGACCGACCTGATCGCCAAGGCCGGGTTCAGCCGGCCGCCGGGTTCGTGGGACGACCTGCTCGCGCAGGCCGGCGCGATCCAGGACCCGGGCAAACGCCAATACGGGTACGCGTTCCGCGGCGGCACCGGCGCGATGGGCAACGTGACCGCGATCATCGATGCCTACGTCGCCGACCGGATCGACCGCACCAACGGGTTCAAGCTCACCGACGGCAAGACCATCTTCGCCGCCCCGGAGGCGCTGGCCGCGGTGACCACCTACTTCAAGCTCTTCCGGCAGGCCGCGCCGCCGTCGTCGGTGGCCTGGGGCTACCCGGAGATGGTGGAGGGCTTCGCCAACGGCTCCACGGCGTTCCTGCTGCAGGACCCGGAGGTGATCGAGACCGTCGGCAAGTCCAAGGCGGTCGGCGCCGACCAGTGGAGCACGGCACCGCTGCTGACCGGCCCGAGCGGCAAGGCGGTGCAACCGCTGGCCACCGCGGGCTGGGGCGTCGCCGAGGGCAGCAAGCACAAGGCCGAGGCCGTCAAGCTCGTCAAGTTCCTCTCCGAGGGCGAGGCGTCGACGACGTTCGACAAGAAGAACAGCCTGGTGCCGATCCTGAAGAAGGCGGGCGACGACCCGTTCTACAAGACCGGTGCCTGGGCCAGCTACGTGACGATGACCGACAACCCCGACAAGTACATCGTGGTCACCCAGCCGCGCGGGGTGGCCTGGTGGAGCGAGTGGTCCCAGAAGGCCGACTCCGAGGTGCAGAAGGTGTTGCTGGGCAAGATGACCCCGCAGCAGTTGCTGACCAGTTGGGACACGTACTGGACCGCCAAGTGGAAGACGAATTGACGCGCAAGCGCCCGTTCACCGCTCGCCGGGGCCTGGGGATCGCGGCATTCCTGGCCCCGGCGGTGGCGTTCATCGGCGTCTTCACCTACTACCCGATGGTCACGGGCAGCCAGATGGCGTTCCGGCACTGGGACCTCAACGACCTGACCGACACGTCCTGGGTGGGCCTGCGGAACGTCCAGGCCGTGTTCGCCGACCCGGCCTGGCACACGGTGCTCGCCAACACCGCGCTGTGGGTCTTCGGATCGCTCGTGCCCCAGTTCGTGATCGGGTTCGCGCTGGCGCTGTGCCTGCGGCGCCGGTTCCCGCTGCGCGGGCTCTACCAGGCGCTGGTCTTCTTTCCCTGGGCCGTCTCCGGGTTCCTGATCGGGATCCTGTTCCGCTGGCTCTACAACAGCGAGTTCGGCGTGGTGAACGATCTGCTGGAGAAGGCGGGCCTGATCGACCAGCCGGTGCCCTGGCTGGCCGACCCGCGGACCGCCATGGTGGCCATCATCAGCGCCAACATCTGGTACGGCGTCACGTTCTTCGCCATCATGATCATGGCCGCGTTGCAGTCGGTTCCGGAGGAGTTGTACGAGGCCGCGGCGCTGGACGGCGCCGGCAAGGTGCGGACCCTGCTGCGGATCACCGTGCCGTACATCCGGGTGACGCTCGCGCTGACCGTGCTGCTCCGGACCATCTGGATCTTCAACTTTCCCGACCTCATCTTCGGGATGACCGGCGGCGGGCCGAACAACGAGACCCAGATCGTCACCACCTGGATGATCACGATCACCCAGCAGGGCGACTACGGCAAGGCCTCGGCCATCGGCCTGCTGGTGGTCGCGATCCTGCTGGTGTTCTCCGTCTTCTTCCTAACCGCCACCCGCGGGAAGGGGACCGCGCGATGATCGGCAAGCTGGGGCGGGCGGGCATCCTCGGCGGCTGGCTGGCGATCACGCTGTTCCCGCTGTACTGGATCGTCATCACCTCGCTGAAGGATCCCGGCGACATCTTCCGCTTCCCCATCGAATACTGGCCGAGGTCCTTCTCCCTCGAGAACTACACCCAGTTGTTCGGTACGGCCCAGTTCGGCACGTACGTCGTCAACAGCCTGATCGTCTCGGCGGTCGCCGCCGCGGTCGCCACCGGCATCTCGATCATGTCGGCCTACGTCCTGGCCCGGTTCGAGTTCCGCACCAAGTCCGCGCTGCTGATGGCGGCCCTGGTCACCCAGATGATCCCGGCGTTCATCGCGCTCGGGCCGCTGTACCAGATGATGACCGCGCTGCGGCTGGTCGACAACCGTTTCGGGCTCATCCTGGTGTACATCGCGATGTGCATCCCGTTCAGCACGGTGATGCTGCGCGGATTCTTCGAGAACATCCCGGTGGCGCTCGAGGAGGCCGCCATGATCGACGGCCTGTCCCGGTTCGGCGCGCTCTTCCGGGTGCTGCTCGCGGTCATGCGGCCCGGCATCGTCGCGGCGTTCGTCTTCAACTTCGTCAGCTGCTGGAACGAGTTGTTCCTCTCGGTCACGTTGATGAACAGCGACGCGAACAAGACCATCCCCACGGCGCTGAACGGCTTCATCTCCAGCTTCAACATCGACTGGGGCTCGATGTCGGCGGCCGCCGTGCTGACCATCGTGCCGACGATGGTGCTGTTCGCCTTCGCCAGCCGGCACATCGTCGAGGGTCTCACCGCCGGCGCGACGAAAGAGTGAGCCGGGCCGGGATCAGCTCCCGCTCATCGCGGCGACCGGGGCGCGATGCCGGCCGCGCGCGGAGATCGGGTCCGGCAGGAGCAGCTCCACGTTGCGGTCCGACAGCTCGCCGCGGCGGGCGTCCGTCCTGTTCGGCAAGTCGTTGGCGGACAGCTCGCGGGAGAGCGACGCCAGCGTGGCGGTCTCGGTCAGCCGGCCGCCCCGGGAGATCGGGCCGCTGTGGTCGACGATCGTGCAGAAGATCGACAGGGTGTCGTCCAGGTTGTCGGCCACCTCGACGATCCTCGACTGCTGCGGCCAGTCGATGTGCGCCGCCGTGTTGATCTCCCAGAAGCCGCCGCCGACCGCCGCCCCGGACGGGCGGGCGTGCGCCGACACCTGGTTGCGGTGGGTGTGCCCGTTGACCCAGGCGATCACATTGGGGTAGCGCAGCAGCAGCTCCCGCACCTGCGCGCCGCCGAGCCGGCCGCTGCCCGCGGTCACGTTGGTCATCGACCCGATGGTGTGATGGCTGAAGATCATCACGTACCGGTCGGCGCGGCCGCGGCGGCGCACCACCTCGCCCGACGGGGCCAGCCACTGGCTGCTCGCCGCCTGCAACTGCGCCTCCAGCCAGGCGAACTGGGCCGGCTCCAGCGAGCCGTCGGCGCCGCCGCTGCTGGTGACCGTGTCCAGCGAGATGCCGCGCACCGGCCCTCGGTCGAACGTGTAGTAGGCCGTGCCGGCGGCCAGATTCGCGGCCGTGAATCCGTGCCCGACCGGGCCTCCGGTGGTCGTGAAATGCTCCCTGATGGTGGTGGCGCGGTCCACGATCCGGCGCCGGGCATCGGGCGTGACGAATCGCCGGCCGCCCTCGGCCAGCTGCTTCGCCACCGCGGCCGGCTCCAGCCGCAGCAGGCCGACGATGAACTGCACCTGGGCGGCCAGCGGCGCCGCCAGGATCGACGGCGGCAGGCTGGTCAGCTTCAGCGGGCCGGTCGCGAGCTGTCGTAACAGGTCGTTGCTGGGCAGGTTGCCCTGCACCAGGCCGTCGTGGTTGCCGTAGACGGCATACCACGGCAGGTCCAGACCGGCTGCCCGGAACGGCGCCCGGGCCGCATCGAGCAGGCCGGGCACCCGCGGGAACCCGTACGCCGCGGTGGGCTGGCCGAACCCGCTCTCCGGATGCCAGAAGTAGGGGTCCGGGGCCACATCGTCCAGCACGCCCTCGTACCGCCCGGGGTCGCCGGAATCCGGCCGCACCGCGCCGCCGTCGAGCAGGTCGATGTACCAGCGCAGCTCGTTGAACTGGCAGTTGTCGGTGTTGTCCCCGGTGATCACGGCGAACCGCACCGGCGCGCCGGTCGCCGGGCCGCGGCGCACCCGGCGCAGCTGGGTCACCATCGCGCTCGCCACCTGCGCGCTCAGCAGCTCCTGCGGACGGTAGGCGCTGCCGAAGTCCGACAGGCCGGCGATGCCGCTGTACTGGTCGAAATACTCGAACCGGGCCGGCGACTGCACGTCCATCACGTGCACGTCGGTGAGCTGCGCGAAGCAGGTCAGCACCCGCCGGTGGCGGCGGGAATGGCGGGACACGCCGGCCAACTCCCCACGGAACAGGTACGGCTCGCCGGCCGCGGCGGTCAGGCGGGCGTAACCGCCGGCCCCGGCCAGGCCCCGGACGATGGTGCGCGCCAGCGTCGTCCCGGCGCCTGAGCCGCCGCCTGAGCCGCCGGCGGAGGCGGGTCGCTGAGAGAACGGATCCAGTGCTCCGGCAACCGTGAACCCGGCCGCGCCGAGCGCGCCATTGAGGATCGTGCGCCTGGTGACTCCCACGCCAATGCCCCTCTCGCAGCCGCCTCGTCGCGCCTCCCTCCACAGTTTCGGGCAGGTTTCGCGCACGCAATCAGCCGAATGGGCGCCCTCGGGCCCCAGCCGGTGGCGTCCGCGGCGCGACACCAGTACTTTTTGGAGACCCGCGACGGCCCTGGGAGGCAACGGCGATGACGTGGCGCGATCCCAAGGTGAAGGCCGTGCTGCTCGACTTCCTGGAGCGGGCCGGCTGGTCGGCGGGGCAGGTCTTCCTCGCGACGCTGCTGGGCGGCGGCGTCGCCGGCTCGGTGGGCAACCTGCCGTGGAGATACGCGTTGACGCTGGCGGTCAGCGCGGCTGTCGCCTCGGTTCTGCTCACTTCGTTGCAGTACGCGGGAAAGCTGACGGACCTCCCGTTCTGGCCGGATCTGCTGGTGCGGCTGGGCAAGACGTTCGTCAGCTCGCTGTCGGCCTCGATCGTCGCCAGCGGCGTCTTCGACATCACCCGGTTCAGCTGGAGCGCCGCCTTCAACGTGGCCTTCATCGCGACGATCGGCGGCCTCGGCAAGGGCCTGCTGGCCCGCGAGCACGTCATTCCGGTCGCCGCGGCCGGGCCGTCCACTGTGGCGGTAACGCCGGCGGCGCCGGAGCCCACCGCCCCAGCGCCCGCGGTGCCCGCGGCCGAGCCGGCCGTGCTGGTCGTCGAGGTGCCGCAACCCAGCCCGTCGACGTTGCCGACCGACACCTACCGGGAAGCCGTCGGCTAGCCCTTCTCGCCGTCGAAGGCCCCGGTCTGGCCGGTGAGCTCCAAGGCCTCGTCCAGCTCCGGGGCGAGGACCGGCTTCAGTTTTCGGCATGCCTTACCGACCTTCGGATCCTCCGCCATGACGCGGCCGTTGGTCAGTCAGATCCGTTGATTTCCGCCAGGACCACGGGAACCCCAAGTGGCTGGGCAGAGCGGAGGGCTGTCCACAACGGACGGTTGCGGTACGGTGATTCAGATCGATCGCCGACGATAGAACGGGGAACGGTATGAGGGTTATGATGGTGCGGCTCGTGACAGCGGTGATGCTCGCCGGTGCGATGCTCGCCACCGGGTCCGCGGCGCACGCGGACGTCACGGTGGATCCGAAGCCGGCGCCGGCTGGGGCCGCCGTTCCGCACTTCACCAAGGTTCCGGTGTCCGGAGGCGTCGGCACCCTGAGCTACAACGAATCCTGCTTCGGCTATACCGGCACGTTCAAGGACGGGTCGGACGTCATGCGGGTCGACTGGGAGGACGCCGGTACCGGCGTCGACGAGTGCTTCGGCGTCGCCCCCAACCGGACTATCTGGCACGCCTGGTCGGGATCCGGCGGGTGGAAGGAAATGCCGAACAACGGTCGGGCCGACGACACGTGGGTCCCGTACTACTCCGTCGATGGCCGGCGCGGCGTCAGCGTCTACGTCGCGAGCTCGAACAGCATCTGGTGCTCGACCCGCAACGCCGGCCCGGGCTGGGGTGCCTGGTTCCAGTGCTGACCGACCTGTGAGGCGGCGGGACGTCTGTCCCGCCACCGGTTTCCTTGCTCACGACCGCGAAGTCCGGGCGAAACGCGAAATCTCCTTGCGTTTCGCCCGGTCTTTCTCGGCGCGCGCCGTCGAGGTCTTTCCGGCCCTGTCGTCAGCGGGGCCAGCCGGCCAGCCGCTGCCGTAGCGCGCGCACCTGCCCGGGGCTCAGCCCGTAGACGGCGAACCGGGCGTCGTCCAGCCGGTCCAGATAGCGTCCCGCGTCGGCGACCTCGTCGTCCTCCAGCCCCGGCTCCAGCGCCCGGGCCAGTTCCAGCACCCGCTTGAGGGTGTAGCGCTCCAGCGCCGCCGCCACGTCGATGTAGTCGCGGACCTCGCGCCGGTTGACCAGCGCGGTGACCTTCGAGGCCACCAGGTCGTCCAGGTGCATGACCGGCCCGACGTCCATCACCACCGGCGCCCGGCGGCGGTCGAGGCGGGTCAGGGTCAGCCGCAGCGCCCGGGTGCCGTCGGCCACGTGGTATTCGCGCAGGTCCTCGTCCATGCCGGCGAACAGCTCATCGGCCACCTCGCGGAACACCTGGTAGCCGGCCTCGGTCAGCGCGGTGGTGACCTGCCCGGCGGCGGCACCGACCGCGCCGGCGGTGTCGGTGAACAGGTCGATGTCCTCGGTCGGGCGCTGCACCAGGCCGTTGACCAGCCAGGCGACGCCGCCGCCGAGGACGAAGCCGTGCTTCTCGCCGACCGCCAGGGCGATGGTGGCGACGTCACGGTAGAAGTCGTCGATGTTCCCGCTCACGCGACGGCCCTCGCCCGGCGCCCAGCCGATGGTTCGCTCGCAAGATCGCTCACGCCGTGACGCTAGCGGACGCGGCCGCTCAGCAGGACGTGCCGGGCCTCCCAGGCCGCGCGGACGCCGCGGGGGAGGTTGAGCTCCGGCCAGATCCGCACCAGCGTCGGGCCGTGCAGGTAGCCGCGCAGCTCGTCGACGCGGACGGCCTCGCGCAGCACGTTCTCATACATCCAGGCCAGCATGGTGGGCTGGTCGAGGTCGAAGGTGCGGACCGGATTCCACCACAGGCGCAGCGGCAGCTCGACCACGCCGTGGGCCGGGCCGGTCAGCTCGCCGAGGGTGCCCGCCACGAGAACCGGCCGGTGCGGCCGGGCGAGATGGACCGCCGGGGCTTCGGGCGCGGTGGTGGGCATGCCATCAGGGTAGACCGCCGACCGCCCCGACGGGTACCTCCTAGAATCCTAGGATGCTTTAGCGGTGGCGCGCCACGCCACACTTGGGTGCCACACCGAGGCCCGCCCGTAGTTTCCAGACCTGCGCCAGTTCGCCCCAGCCGTACTGGCCGCCGTCGGGTTCGACGGCGGGCCCGGCACCGAGCAGCTGATGCAGGCCGTCGGGATCCTGACGGGTCGTGTCGCTGCGTCCGTGCAGGGCGGGCACGCCACCGCGGCGCTGGTTGTCGGGAAGCTGTGTTCCTCGAAACGGCAGCAGAGCGCGCTGACCAGCGCGATCAAGGAGTACGGGGCGCTGCGTCGCACGGTCTACGCGGCCCGGTACCTGGCCGACGAGACGTACCGGCGGCGCATCGCCCGGCAGCTGAACAAGGGCGAGGACCTGCACGCCCTGCGCCGTTCCCTCGCGTACGCCGGTGAAGGAGCGGTGCGGCGCCGGCACCACGAGCAGCAGACCGGGCAGATGTGGTGCCTGACCCCGGCCACCAACGCGATTGTCTGCTGGTCGACCGAGTACCACGGCCTCGGCGTCGCCGCCCTGCGCCGGACCGGCCGCGACGTCGACGAGGAGGTCCTGGCGCACATCTGGCCGACCCACCACGAGAACGTGCACTTCTACGGCACCCACTCGGTCGACATCGACGGCGAACTCGCCCAGCTCGACACCGACGGCTACCGGCCTTTGCGGCGGGCCGCCGCTGCGCCCGGCGACTGACCCGCGCCGGTCCTCGGGCGCTGGCGGCGGGCCGGATGATTTGGCTTCCGTCGGGAAGCACCCAGGCGGCCGGCTTGCCCATTAGTCCGCTATACCGCCAGCGCACTGGTGTTCCGGCAGGGCGACTTGGTGGCGCGGGACCGCAGTCATGCTAGGCGTGGCTGAGGTTGACGTGCTGCTCATCGCCTACCGGCTCGGCCGCCCGCCGGCGTACGTGCAGACGCCAACGCCAACGGGTTGCGGCCTGACGGTCACCAGCCCACAGGGCCGTTCACGTCGAAGAAGCTGCCAGTGGGCCCGTCCGCCGCGAGCGTGGCTGCGCGCACGACGACCTTGGCGCCTTCTGCTGGGGGCTGCGCTGCAGGGTCGGGGTTCATGTCGGTGGCGTTGGCCCCTGGGCACACCGAGTTGACCTTGATCGGTGTGTTTTTGAGTTCGACGGCCAGCCATCCGGTGAGCGCGTTGAGGAGGGTCTTCGACGCGGGGTAGGCGAAGAACGGGAGCTGCTCGAAAGGACTGTCTGGAGACACGACCGTTGTGATCGACGCCAGGGTGGTGCTCACGTTCACGATGCGGCCGGCCTGTGCTTGCCGTACCAGCGGCAGGAACGCTTGGGTGACGCGCAGCGCTCCGTAGAAGTTCACGTCCAGTGAGCGCTGGAGCGTCTCCAGGCGCACCGTACTGGGACGACCTTCTCCCTCCGGGAATCCCGCTCCGGCGTTGTTGACCAGCACGTCCAGGGCGCCGGTCTCGTCGCCGATGCGGGCGGCAGCGGCCCGGACGCTTTTCGTGTCAGTCACGTCGAGGCTGACTAGCCGCACGTCGCCGTCAACGGCGAGTTCCTTGACGGCGGCTTCGCCGCGCTCCTGGTCGCGACTTGCCAACCAGACGGTGAAACCCTGCCGGGCGAGCTGGCGTGCAGTCTCGAACCCGATGCCCTTGTTGGCGCCTGTGACGAGCGCCGTCTGCTTTGTAGCGGTCATGAACTAATGCTGCAGGCCGAGCGCTGTACGCTCCATAACGTGACGTCCGAAGTTCTGTACAGATCGTCCAGGGAGTCCTCGCCGCTGGCATCCAGCGATCCGATCGCTGACGCCATCGGACTGCTACGCCCCCGCGCCGTGGTGGAGCCCGGTTTGCATGCTGCGGGAGCGTGGGCGCTGCGGTTCGATCCGTTCCCGCATGTGAAACTCGGCATCGTCGTGCGGGGCGAATGCTGGCTGGCCCTGCAAGGGCACGAGCCTGTGCTGCTGCGAGAAGGCGACTTCTATCTGCTGGGCAACCCGCCGCCCTACGTGCTGGCCAGCGCACTCGGCGAAGAGCCGCGCGCCGCGACGTCGTTGTGGGACAACGCCACGAACGGCGCTGTGCACATCGGGCCCGAGGTCGAGGGGGACACCTACCTCTGTGGCGGGCACTTCTCGTTCGACGACACAAACGCCTCCATGTTGATCGATGTGCTGCCGCCATTGGTGCACGTCCATGCCGCGGATCCTCGCGGCAAGCTGCTGGCACACCTGAGCCAACTGCTGGTCACCGAAGTCGAGACCACCGCCGTCGGCGGCTCCCTGGTCCTAGACCATCTCGCCCAGATCTTGTTCGTCCACATGCTCCGCGCTCACGCAGACCACGCCGACCAGCCGACCGGCTGGCTGGCAGTGCTCAACAACGACGGTATCGGAGCCGCACTGCGCGCCATGCACGCAGACGTGGCCCACCGTTGGACACTCAAAGAACTCGCCGCCATCAGCCGCATGTCACGATCGGCGTTCGCCGCATCCTTCAAGAACCAGGTCGGAACCCCGCCGCTGGAGTACCTGATCGAGTGGCGAATGAGCCTCGCCCGCGACGCCCTGCGCCGCGGCACACGATCAATCTCCGAACTCGCGTTCGCAACCGGCTACGAATCCGAGAGCGCGTTCAGCACCGCGTTCCGCCGCGTGGTCGGCTCCTCGCCCAAACAGTTCCGCAACGCAGCACATCACGCCATGAAGACCGACCCGAGCCAGCAACGAACTCATGAAGAGTTGGCGACCACACGAGCCTGACGGTGACCGCGACGACCGCTGGCGCCGCGGCTCTCCCACGAGGGGTGTCTCGCAGAAGCAGGGGGCATTCTGAGAAGAGATGCGACACCCGGCCCGGTGCCACAGATTCGGGCCGGATCCGTTCTCAAAACCCGTTCTCACGCAAGAGTGTGGTGGCCACCTCGTACCACACCGGCCGGTTCACCAAGGTCCGCCGGCTGAGCAAGGAGCTGCGGGTGCTGACTCCGGCCAGCCGTGGCCCGGGCCAGCCGTGGCGGCCGGGCACCCCGCCGCCGGCGCCGTTGCCGCCCGACACCCCGGCTGCGGACATCCGGATTGGGTACGCCCGGTGCAGCACGCTCACTCAGGAGCTGCAGTCGCAGCTGGACACGCTCGCCGCGCACGGCATCCCTCGCGACAAGATCTTTTCGGAGAAGATCTCCACCCGGGTGCGAGTGCGGCCGCAGTTCGAGGCGGCGCTCGCGCTGGCCCGGCAGATCAAGGCCCACGCCCCGCGCTGCCGCGTCATTCTCACCGTCAACGAGATGAAACGACTCGGCCGCGACGCCGCCGAGCTCACCGCCCTGGCCGACCATCTCAGCGCCCATGGCCTGGTCCTGGAGATGCTCGCCGGCCCGCTGCCCGGCCTCTACGACCCGGCCGGCTCCGGGCGCATGCTGTTCGCGTTCTTCGCTGCGATGGGCGAGACCGAACGGGAGAATATTCGCGAGCCACCCCTCGAAGGCCTCGACGCCGCGGCCCGCAAGGGCAAGCACGGCGGCCGGCCCGCCGTCATCACCGAGGACATGCTGCACACCGTGCTACGCCGACGGACCGCTGGCGAGACCGTCGATCAGATCCGCCCGGACCTGATCATCCCCAGCGGCAAGCGCAAGGGCCGAACCCCGAGCGTGGCCAGCATCTACCGCGCGCTCGCCGGCCGACCGGGATCATTGACACCAAGGTCGGTTCAGGGCAGGCGCAGGCGGACCTGGACCGGGAGGTGGTCGCTCGGGTACTGGCTGCCGAGGCGGTAGGTGTTCATCAGCGCGGCGAGGGCGGTGATGCCGGGCGTGGTGAGGATCCAGTCGTCCCGTTCGCCGTTGGGCACCAGGGGCTGGTAGTTGTGGATCGTCGCGTACGAGGGGCCGCGCCGCGGTGCGGTGGTCCAGGTGTCGCGGAAGCCGCCCTGGTCGACCAGGAGGTGGTAGACCTGGCTGCTCGACTGCGACGGGGTGTTGAAGTCGCCGGTCAGCACGATCGGCAGCGGGTCGAAGGCGGCGAGCCGCTGCCTGATGAGGGCGGCCGCGTGGCGGCGGGCGTTCTCGCTGACGTTGTCCAGGTGGGTGTTGACGGCGTAGAAGCGCCGGCCGGTCGCCAGGTCGTCGAAGAGCACCCAGGTGACCATGCGGACGTGGCGGGATCCCCAGCTGATGGATCCCGGGACCTCCGGCGTGGTCGAGAGCCAGAAGTTCCCGGAGCTGCGGGGGAGTAGCCGGGCCTTGTTGAAGAAGATCGCCATGTGTTCGTCGAGGTTGCCGCCGTTGCGGCCGGTGCCGATGTAGTCGTAGCCGGCGCCCAGATCGTTTTCGATGTCGCCCAACTGGGCGGCGAGCCCTTCCTGGGTGCCGATCAGGTCCGGCCGTTCGACTGTCAGCAGGGCGCGTGTCACCGGGCGTCGCTGGGCCCACGAGTCGGGTGTGCTGCTGCTGGCGAACCGGAGGTTGAAGGTCATGACGTCCAGGTCGCCGGCCGCGGCCGGGCCGGCGAGCGCGTCCATCGCGGAGGGTGCCGGGCCGGTCGCCGACGGCGTCACCGTCGCCGGTGCGGTCGGGGGTTCCCGGACGCGGTCCCGGCCGCTCTCCTGGGTGCAGACGATGGTGAGGG
>Ga0307516_10006582_pt1 | contig 13585 bp, 22 predicted proteins | sample 19_EM_MG_FD_203310 | JGI IMG/M metagenome (GOLD analysis project Ga0307516, IMG submission 203310) | Populus trichocarpa ectomycorrhiza microbial communities from riparian zone in the Pacific Northwest, United States - 19_EM | ecosystem: Host-associated > Plants > Roots > Unclassified | place... | reverse complement strand
GGGGGGCACGATGTTGAGCCAAACGACGGGCTTCCTCTCGTCAAGACCGAGGAGTTTGCGGGATTCTCGGACGAGGAATCTGCACAGCCACCAGTCCGGAAAGCGCGTGCGAATGCCGCCATCATCGAGGGTACGGACGAAGACACCATATGGGAGCGACTTATGGATCCCAACGCCAAAGGTTTTGACGAGTTCGAGGAGCGCATCGGTGCTTTGTGCTTTGGACGAGGAGACGAAGGCGACGAGGAAGACGACGATGTTACTGGTGGTGCAAATGAGCTTGAGGAGACGTGTGATGAATAGCCTGGTGGGTCTGATACGGCTTATGCTCCAGTACAAGATGTCAAACCTCGGACCGGCCAAGGAGTTCCTAGGCCTGAAAATCGATCGACTCGCAGACGGAACCATTACCCTCAGTCAATCTGGATATATATCAGCAATCCTTGTGTAACACTCGGGTGTTTCACCAACAGCACAACCGCCCAGGTGGTCACCAACAGTCTCTCACCCTTGAGCGGGCAACACTTGTGTGGTGGCAGCGGAGCGACCGTGTAGTTCCGAGGGATTCGCACGGGAGCGGTTGGGAAAATTCACTAAGAGATTTCGGGTTCGAAAATATCACTAGAGAGTTGATCTCAGAAACAATGTAATATTGTTAAGGCTCAACTTCCGACTGATCGCTGCTGATGCCTTTCTACACAGGAAAACTGACGCTCTATATACGTCGCGCTGACTCGTCGGCAGTCTGCCCTCGGGCCGACTCGGGAAGCGTAATACTTCGGTATTATGCAACACCTTCTCTCCTCGTCAAAGGGAGATAAGATCGATTGGGACATGGCACTGTTTGATAGGTACGGACCCAAAAGATCTTCGATCCGGGCGCTTGTGAATAATATTCGTTTCCACCCCTTGTAGGTGTCGTCACCCCCGTGCTACTGTTCGCAGCCCTTACTGGCTACATGCTTCTCAGGTGTGTTTGGGGTTCGCAATATATCAATCTAGACGCTTCCAGGAATGCCTGGTGACGTCGATACAAGTACCGCAGCAATCGCAGTTAACTGAAGATTACGTCTCTGTAACTCGACGAGTTATAATCCGATCTTCTTCAAACAACTGACAGATGGTCTGGCTCCTCTCATATACCCACCGGACCCGTTCCACCTCGCGCGTCCTGCACGACCGCTCGTGAGTTATATTGTACCCAGAAAAAGTAAGTATTTTTGCAGGTACATGGCAACTGGTAGCTTTCAGTATGGGTCTCGCGGAGGATAACCTTGACTCCTCCTGGGGATGTGGCTAAGCCTTCACCTAATGCTCCCACTCATCCGCTTGCCCCTTGGTAACCTTCAGTTACCCTTGTGGCCTCTGTCGGGTCGGTATTACTCTTCCTCCCGAGAGCTCGCCCAGGCCCGTGACTCTCACCCATGAAAAATCACTCGGCCTCAATCCTCAGATTGAGTCCGGCTAGTCATACTAATTGCATGCCTTGGGGTGTCACCAGCGTGCTGGGTGTAACACCTTGCCCGATTCAATATGCAAGATGCGAATCCAGCTCCAACTCCACTGCACCCAAAGAACCGACTCAATGTCGACACTTTGGATACGAAGGAAGAAGTGGATCAAGCCGTTTACCGATCGATCGTCGGGAGCCTTATGTATGCCGCTATCAGTACTCGTCCTGATATTGCGTTCACGGTCATAGCACTAAGCCGATACAACGTGAAACCCCACCCTGTCCACCTGACAGCAGCAAAGCGAGTCCTCTGATATCTCAAAGCAACAGCCGATGTCAAGCTCGTCTTTCCCAGCACGACTTCGACAGAGGTGTCACCTCTAGTTGGATATACCGATTCGGACTTCGCTGGTGACAGAGCAGATCGGAAGTCACAGGGTGGCCACATCTTCAAGGTGAACGGAGCCCCCATTTCCTAGCTCTCGCGCAAGCAAGGACTAGTGGCATTCTCTACCCCAGAAGCTGAGTACATTGCTTGCTCCGACGCAACCAGAGAAGCAGAGTGGCTGTTACGACTGCACAAGGACGTTACCGGTGAGACTGTAGTTCCAACAATCTACTGCGATTCCAACGGCGCGTTGAAAACGATCTACTCCGGAGTCTCAAGCTGTAAGACCAAGCATATTGACATCCGGTATCACATCAGTCGCGACCGGCAAGAGCACGGAATAGTCAACTTTACCGACATTTCCACTAATGACAATCTAGCCGACATCATGACCAAGGCTCTCGGTCCCGAAAAACACCAACACTTTGCTACCGGTATCGGCCTACGCTCGAAAATCTGAAGGTTTATTGGTTTTTTATTGGTTTTATTGGTTTTATTGGTTATTCTCTGTACGGACGATTGGAGTTGGTACTCTTTCCTAGCAGGTTTCCCCCACCGGGTTTACTGTGTAGGTTTTAATGAGGCCAACGGGGAGTATTGGGCATATGTTCTCTCGTTTCTTATATGCGCTTGCTGCTTTGTTTTTCACGGAAATACGGAACGCAGCAAGGGAGGAAGTGTTGCAATATCTCACTCGTTGCTTAGTCACGGCGGCAGGCATAGGCCTACCCCTCTCCTTTCTCTCGAGGCTTGCCTTACTTAGACAATACACACGTTCATCACTTTCAACAAAAAACATTACTCCTGAGTGCATGCATTTACAACCACGCCACTATTACCGGCAGGAGGGCGGAGGCACAGCGGCCCCGGACTGGGCTCACAATGTTCACGGACGGGCCACGGCTGGATGACGGTGCGACAGGCAATGCGGTTGCATGGAGGAGCAGGGAAGCCTGGGAGGGTATCAAGACGCACATGGGATACAATCAGGAGGCGTACGATGCGGAGTGTGCTGCCTTGGCCTGCGTACTAGAGACAGCGGCGAAGGTGCAGCCAACCCCAGAGCTGGTCACCATCTTCACCAACGCTCAGGCAGCCATGAGATGGATGGGGTCTGAGGAGCCTGGCCCTGGGCAGGGATACGCGCTCCAGGCAAGGAAGCATGTGGCGACACTGCGGATGACCGGGCCGGACACCAGCATCGAGATCCTGTGGTGCCCTGCGCACAAGGGCATTCCCGGAAACGAGAGGGCGGGCGAGTGGGCGGGACTCGCGGCAGAGGAGCCAGACACAAATGGTGTGGGAGGAGGCACGGAAGTGGGCGGGCAGCCGGACTTCACGGCAGAAATATAGGATGCCAAAAAGCCAGAGGTCGGACGGCACGATTGCGGGGAGCACCAAGAGGCGTGCCTCGAGGGCTTACCAGCTGAAGTCGGGGCACGTGCGACATCGGATAGTACCTGCACTAGGCCAAGGTCCGGCCCTCTGCGCAGTGCTGGTGGTGCCTGAGCCCCACGCAGACGAAGGACCACCTCTTCAAGGAGTGTTCGAGGTTTTTTTTTTTGTTTAATCATACTCGCATTCGACCTATATAGATCATGGCGGCGTACATTTTGCCCGGTTTTCCTGTCCGCAGTCCGCGCAGTGGCGGCTCGTTGCAAGCTTCCCTTTGCCCTCCGCCCAGGCCTGTCCCAAGAAAAGAAATAAACGCGCCCAAGGAACTTGACAAAGGGAAAGAAATAAAGGAAAGCGCACCCCGTCCCCCTACTCCTCGCCTGCCGATGCCATGAAGGAGGGCGTGGGTAAGAACAGCGGTAGTTCCTTTCCGGTGCCCGAGCCTTCTGCAGCACCCAGCTCCTCCGCCTCCGCCTCCTGTTCCTCTTCCCGCTCCTTGCGCTCTCGGAGCTCCCATTCTGACGTCTGGCTCCCGGCGCCATCTTCTTCCACAGGTGGCACCAGCCTTCCCACATCCGTTGCGGTGAGGAAGTCTAGCACTGCCTTTCCGCACCTTTTGTCGGCAAGTAGGTTCCGGATCTTCCACCGGCTCTTCCACCTTCCCGTCTCCTTCTGCACCTCTGCCCAAAGCACCTTTTGCTGCACCTTCCATTCCGGGCACACCTTGAAGAGGTGGTCTCTCGTTTGTGAGGGGCGCTTGCACCACCAGCACTGGGCATCGGGGCGGACCTTGGCCCAGTGAAGGTACTGTCCGATCCGGGCGTGGCCCGTCTTCAGCTGGTAGAACCTTGAGGCGAGCCTCTTGGTGCTGTTGGCTACCTCGCTATCGGGTTTCTGGCTCTTCGCCATGCGGTACTTTGCCTTGGAGATGCGCCCACCGGCCCATGACCGCGCCTCAGCCCACTTCTTCTCTGAGATTTCCCTCTTGAGGCTTGCCAGGGAACGTGGGAGCGGCCCTGGGTTCTCCACCCCGCGGGTGCTGGGCTTCTCCGCTGCAATCTTCGCCCATTCGTCGGCCTTCTCGTTGCCGGTTATGCCCTGGTGCGCTGGGCACCACCGGATCTCAATGGTGACAGGAGTGTTCGAGGTGGAGGGGACAACAGAAATCTTGTGGGCGGAGGTGAGGAAGGAGGGAGGAGGCGGAGGTGCGGGATGCCGCGGACGGGTTGGGCGCCGGGGAGGAACTTCCTCAGTTCCTTCCCACACCCTAGTTCGTGGCGTCGGCAGGCGAGGAGTGGGGGAGGGATCACGCTTTCTTTATGCTTTCCTTTTGTTTTTCCTGTTATGCTTTCCTTTTGTTTTTCCTGTTATGCTTTCCTTTTGTTTTTCCTGTTATGCTTTCCTTTTGTTTTTCCTTTTATGCTTTCCTTTGTAATTTTCCTTGGGACGCATTCTCTTTCTTGGGACAGGCCTGGGCGGAGGGCAAAGAGGAGCTTGCAACGAGCCGCCGAGCGCGGACTGCGGACGGGAACAGGATTGTACATACCCTCGCCATGATCTAGCTAGGTTGCATGCGAGTAATGAATAAACAGAAGAGAGAGAGAAACTATCCCCACCCACATAGTCGTCCCACGCTATCTATGCGCCAGTGCCTGGTGGAAGCCCCCGCGCATGGGCGTCGCCCGCGCTCAGTTCTATTGGTGGGACATGCGGTTCCACGTACATCTCCACTGGGGGATGGTACTCCTGCGCGTGCGGGAGAGCCCTAAGCTCTGCTATTGTGTCGGTAGCCTTCAGCTCGGCGGGGAGTGACTGTTGGCCATACGACGGCGACGCGAGGGTGCCTGCATTTTCGCGCTGCTGCCGGCGGCGGCGGAGGAACAGGAACACGCCTGCTGCGGTGGCGACCACGGCGAGGCCGCCGACTACTCCGCCAGCGATCGCGCCGATTTTGGAGTTACTCGGCTCCGCAGGGGGGTTGTTGAAGGCCAGTAGCTTTTCGAGGCCGGCGTCGTTGAAGCCGCCCAAGGGCGCACGTTTCGTCGCTCCGCCTTTGCCACTGGGGATACGGTCAGCCAAATGGTAAGATGGCGGGGAGGAGAAAGGGGGCTGCGTACTTCCCACCGATGACGGCAACAACCGCGTCCGGGACAAGGTATTCCTGATCAACCTTGTAGTCATCCACCCATTTGCCTTGGCTGATGTCGAGGAGGGACATGGCGTTGCGTTCGTTATCGCAGGCGTTACCGGTTCCACCCCAGCTGAGCATGTACCTGTTTCCGACGGTTGCGCAAGTGGGGTCCATCCGCCCTCCCGGGGCCCGAGTGGGATCGTTGGCGTTGCCGTCGAGCTTGATCCAGTCGAACGATGGTAGGGTGAGCGCCCAGACCCTCGCGTCCCTCACCCGCTCTTGTGTGTGGCTGCCGCTAAAGGTGATGATCTGGTGGGAGGAGTTGTCCTGCGCGCTGACGACTGTCCAGCAGCTTCTGGTGATGGTGTCGGGAACAGTGCCGCCTTCCGGAGCAACGAACGAGAACCACCGTGCCTGGTTCGTGCTGTAGATGCTGAATTCTCGCATGTTCCGCTAAATATTCACCGGGTCGGCCACGCCGGAACATGACTCTGGAATGCGGGGTGGAGATTGTGCCTACCATTTCCTCCGGTGCCCCGCGCGCGCTGATGGACCCCCCGAACGCGATCAGAATATTATCATCGGCGGTCTGCAACTGTGCGAGCACTCCGTCCTGCATGAACTTGAGAGGCATCGTCTCGTTGGTCCACGAGTCTGTCTCCTGATCGTAGACGAGGAGACCACTGTGGCTGCCAAATTTTCTGCTGTCCACCCAACTTGTCTGGTTGCTATCCATATACGACTCACCTCCGAGTTCGAAGCCCTTCTTCGCACCCGGCACCCAGATGTGGGTCCTTGTCACCGGCTTCTGCAGAGCACCATCATTGTCCTCAGGGATGGTCGCCATCAGGAGGTCCGCTTTGGCCACGGTCTTTGCCGTCCACGTTTCTGTGGTGATGTCGAATTCGTGCTTCGCATTAAGCGGCCACACCTTCAGCGCCGCCGTGTCGTTCGCGAGCAGTTGCATTTTCGTCGGCTCGCGGAAGACATGGAAGAGTTCCAACGTGTTGTTGGTGGTCGGCCACAGCGGTGCGAAACTACCCCGCGGCACCACGTCAGGAAGCTCGAGCACCTTTACGTATTTGGAGACATCGGCCTCCGTTCGGAAGGATTTCGAGAAGTCGATCACACGGAGGATGCCATCTGTGCCCCGAGTGGGTACTCTGGTCCGCCATGGAGTGAGAATTACTTACTGGATCCAAAGTACGACACGTTAAATCCTTTGTACCACCCCCATCCTCCGAAAATATACGCCTTCCCTCCGGACATCGCAACTGCAAAGATCCCACCACAGTCAGTCCCACATCCATCCACCACATCACAGCAGAAATGACGGGAATACATACTCGAAGATTCTCCCATACTGCAAAAGTCTGCGACGGGGTCGGGGTCACCAGTGGTCTGGGCGCCGACCAGTGCCGCCACCACCACTGCAACGAGTAGTAATAACTTCATCGTCAACTCACGGGATGTGGAGTGAAATAGAAGATGGCCAGGGCAAAGGAGTGAAGCCGCGTATCAATCGGTGTAGGAGGGAAACCGAAAATGAGATCAAGAAAGAAGAAGGGGGGGAGGATATGGGGGGAGTGGGGGGTATCAATATCATTTCAATGAATCATCATCATCATCAGCAGGCGGGAGCGGCGTAAACAGGAAAAAAGGACTGTACATAATATCGCCATGATCCAATAGGTCGCATGCGATCAATGAAACATCATCACCATCGGCAGGTGGGAGCGGCGCAAACCCTGAATTCTGCCGAGCCTTTGGAGGGAGGGATCAGAAGGGATGGACGTGGCAGGAGATGATTGGTGACAAGCGTGGGCCAATCCGGACGAAGGACTACAAACCGAGATGTACTGTCCACACTGGCGAATCGCAACCCTTGGCGCCCTGCCGATGGAGCCGGGACTTAGAGCAGCGGCACCGCAACTGGAAAAACTGCAGCGAGGCGATGCTGAAGTTCCTCACTTCCACGGACGTAGGAAGGCTGGTGCCGCCTCTGGAAGAAGGAGACGCCGGAAGTGAGGTGTCACAGTGGGAGCTCCGGGAGCGCCGGGAGCGGAAGAGGAGCGGGAGGCGGTGGCGCTAGATGCCGCGGGGGAGTTGGGTCTCGGGGGAGCTGCCGCTGTTCCTGCCCGCGCCATCCTTCATGGCATCGGCAGGAGAGGAGTAGGGGATGGATGGCGTTCCCTTTGCCATTTCCTTTGTGATTTCCTTTGTGCGCATCTATCTTCTTGGGACAAGCCTGGGCGGAGGGCAAAGGGGAGCTTGCAACGTGCCGCCACCGGGAAAAACGGATAAAAGTACACCTTGGTCTACATAGGCTGAGTGCGAGTTATGATTAAACAAAAAACCGCAACCGGAAAACAGGCAGCAGCGGTTCAGACTACGGCTACTCAGCCTACCGTAGGGCGGCCAGGCTCGGGAGATTGTTGGCACCCCGACAGCGCTTGGGCGGAGACTCACTAACGCCCTCGCCTATGCCGGAAGGACGGAGAGCACAGTTTTGCACGGGACACCAGAAACCCCCTCGGCGCGGAGCTGCTGCATGAGGACGAGGCCGGAGCCAAAGGCCAAGGCGGAGAAGGACCGACCCGGACTCACAATGTTCACGGATGGGTCACGTCTCGATGATGGGGCTGCCGGCTGCGCAGTGGTATTGGAGAAAGGCCTGTCCTGGGCGAGCATCAAAACCCACATGGATACAACCAGGAGGCCTACGACCCGGAATGCACCGCCCTCGCAAGGGTGCTGAAATCGGCGCCACGAAGACAGACGGCCTTGGAGCGGGCCACAATCTACACGGATGCCCAAGCTGCCGTCAGGCGGATGGCCTCCGAACAGCCCGGCCCCGGCCAGAAGTATGAGCTCCAGGCGGGAAGCACACCATGGTACTACGGAGGGCTAGGCCGGACATCATTAGATTCGGTGGTGCCCAGAACCTAACGGAGTTGCCGGCAACGAGAAGGCCGATGAATGGGCGAAGATTGCGGCGGAGGAGCCAGACACCCGCGGTGTAGAATAGCTGAGTTACCTAGACCGGGCAGAGACATGACAGTGGGCAGGAAGCGACCTCCAGGAAAAATACAAGATGCCGAAAAGCCAGAGGCCGGACGGTACGGTGGCTAGAGGCGCCAAGAGGCTCACCTCACGGTCCTACCAGGTGAAGACGGGCACTGCCTTCCCGGGCAGTACATGCACTGGATAAAGAACCGGCCCACTTTTGTGGGCGCAGCTGTGGAAGGAAACTAGGAGGTGGAAGAGCCGGTGGAGGATCCGGGACCTCCTAGCCGATGGGCGATGCAGCCAGGCGGTATTGGACTTTCTCTCTGCTACAAATGTAGGAAGGCTAGTGCCGTCTGAGGAGAACGTGGGGAGCGAGGTGTCAGTGGTAGCTCCGGTATCTCCGGGAGCGGGAAGAAAAGAGGAGGGTGGAGGCGGAGGAGCTGGGTGCCGCGGGGTGTTCGGGTGCCGGGGAGGAGCTGCCGCTATTCCTATCCAGTGTAGATAGGCTGTATGCGTGAAGTATGAATAAAAAATAAAAAGGTGGAATGAAACTGCTGAATTGCAAACTGGTTGGTGGCCATTTTGCCAGATCGCCACGGGCCGAGAGGGTCAGAGTATGTCGTGCCTGTGCACTGGCGCATTGGGTGGAGTACCTGGTGGCGAATGAGACTGAGGGAGGTGCTTGTCAGCTCTTATGCAACTTTTTCCGGAGCTATTGCGGAAAAGGTAGGTAATTGGTCGTACCAGCTTGCTGAGAGAAATATCTCCATGTTTTCGTGGGTACCAATGGTTGTGGTGTCCAAGAAAGGTTGTCCAATCGAGAGTTCCGGCCCTTAATTTTTGATGGGGTGTGGTTCGTTTAGAGTTAGCGCATGGGCTGCGTCACGAAAACCTTGGTGCAGATCCCTTCACGTGGGAACAAATGGATGGGTAGATATATAGTGTAATCGCCCCACACAGGAATCAACAATACGGTCAACTGCTATCAAGATGCCCCCATGGGTAGCTTCTCTCATAGATAAGTAAGCCATGTAGCCACGAAAGGACTTGTGTTGTTTGCTCCGTAGGCTGCAACCGAGTGGCAATGCCTGCCTCTAACAATCCAGATGTTAAGATCATTATGTATCAATCGTCCGCCGTCTCAGCCACCGCCACACCCCACCGGAGTTCACGAAATGGGAACACGTCACACGCGAACGACCAGCACGCGTAATGGCCTCCCCAGGCGGCAGCAACAGCACGGCCCGCTAAAATAAGCGCGTCCGCACCCGCAGCAAGCCGTCCCTCGCCGACCCCTGCCTCCTCCCGCCGCGCACAACCGACGGAATCCACCGTACCGTACTCGCCAGCATGACACTGGGAAAAAGAATGTCTTCCGTGCGCTCAAGAAAGCGCGGGGGTTCGAGAATCGGAAACTGCTGCGGCGTATTAAGTCAGCACGGTAGGACGCGCGCAGGGAATGGAGAGGTGGGCTGACTTGGTGGATAGCGCAGGGAAAGACGAAGCCGTGGTGACGAAACTCGAGGCTGAGTTTGCCGTGTGCAAAGCGCTCCCTGCAAAGGAGTTGAATACACTGGCTAGTGAGCGCATTTTTAGGACATTCGGGAAGTGGAAGCGCACTGTGACCTCGCTTCAGTGAACAAGGACTTTGGTTATTCCTGACGCGCCAGATGGATTTTTTTTTTGTTTAATCATACTCGCATTCGACCTATATAGATCATGGCGGCGTACATTTTGCCCAGTTTTCCTGTCCGCAGTCCGCGCGGTGGCGGCTCGTTGCAAGCTCCCACTTTGCCCTCCGCCCAGGCCTGTCCCAAGAAAGAGTAGATGCTCCCAAGGAAATTAACAAAGGGAAGAACAAAAGAAAAGCACGATCCGTCCCCTACTCCTCGCCTGCCGATGCCATGAATGGAGGGGAGGGAAGGAACAGCGGGATTTCTTCCCCGTCCCCCTCCAATCCACAGTCCCCAGCGCCTCCGCCTCTCCCTCCCGCTCCTCTTGCCTCTCCCCCCGCTCCCGGAGCTCCCGCTCAGACACCTCACTTCCGGCGTCGTCTTCCTCATCCACCGGCGGCACCAGTGCACCCGCAACCCTCTTCTTTGCCCATGCCTGCTGCGTGCGGTTCATTAGGACCGCCACTGCGTCGACACAGGACCGCCGCTTGCGGCACCCATATTGACCTTCATGCAGGCCGTGCTTGCGTTCCAGGTGGTCGGCAATCAGGTGGGCTGTCGTGCGCTCTACCAGCTTGCTGATTACGTCCAAGAGGGGGCAGATAATGGGTGGTCGGCTGACTTGGTGGATAGCGCGGGGAAAGACGAAGCCTTGTGACGAAACTCGAGGCTGAGCTCGCCGTGTGCAAAGCGCTGTCTGCAAAGGAGCTGAATACACTGGCTAGTGAGCACATTTTGAGGACATTCGGGAACCGGAAGCGCGCAGTCGTGTCGCTTCTGTGACCGAGGAATTTGGTTATTCCTGGCACGCCAGATGGAGGGGACGAGGCTCGTTCGAATGTTGTTGCGAGATTATTTGGCAGCGCAACGGTGAAAGAGGTGGTTGCTGTGGTTGTTGATACGGTGGAGGTGGCACTGGAACTCCAGGAAGAGGTACAACGGATAAGGCAGGGGAGGGAAAGAAGGAGGAGCAGGAGGGGGGGGGGGGGGGGGGGCACCATTTGCAGCCCAGCCACGGGCGTCGTCTCGGCGAGACCGAGGAGTTTGCAGGATTCGCGGACGAGGAAACCGCACAGCCACTAGTCCGGAAAGCGCGTGCGAATGCCGCTGTCATCAAGGGTATGGACGAAGACACCATATGGGAGCGACTTATGGATCCCAACGCCAAAGATTTTGACGAGTTCGAGGAGCGCATCGGTGCTTCGGACGAGGAAGATGATGATGTTACTGGTGGCGCAAATGAGCTTGAGAGGAGGGTGAGGAATGGTCTGGTGGGTCTGGTATGGACGAAGACGACGAAGATGATGAAGAATCGATATCAGCGGCGCTGCCAACAGCAACCCCCGCCGCCGCCAAAGTAACCAAGGCCGCAAACACTGCCACCTCAAAGCCGGCACCCGCAAAGGAGAAAAAGCCCGCACCACTGGAAACCTGAAAACTTCTTCCCTCGCTGAAGGCTGGCTACGTTTCCAGCGGAGACTCGGACCCGGACGCGGACCGGTACAATAACGGTGAGAAGAAGCGCGGGCCGCCCGAAAAGAAAGAACGAACGAACCGGATGGGCCAATGTTCAGGCGCGATGGGTGCTCTGGGAGAAGAAGTTCGGGCGACGTGCGAACCACGTGCAGAGGCAGGCCGAGGAAGAGGCCGAGAGCAAGGCGAGACGAGAGCGGAGGGAGGCAGAAAGGGAAAAGAAGGTGAAGCCTGTCGAGGGGCCTTTGCATCCGTCCTGGGAGGTCGCGGGAAGGGCAAAGGAGAAACAAGCGGCTGTGGCGGCGGCGGTGGTGGTGAAGCCGGCCGGGGAGAAGATTACATTCGATTAGTGGGAGCTGTTGCCCGGTGCTAGAAACGACGAATTGAACACCATCGTGAAGAGACCCGTGTGGATGAACTCAGTGACATCGAACATCGTAAATGATTGCGGTCGCTGTTTATGAACCAGCCAGATGACGGATTCAAAAAATGCCCACTTCACAGGCTGTCACGTCGCGATCCCGAGTCCCGCCAAAGTATGCATACCGAAATATCACTCGTTATTCGTTCGGCCAACATTACTCCTAATCCATGCTTATAACGACGCCACTATCCCCACCCACATAGATTTATGCGGCGCCTTACAGAAGCCCCGCACACGGGCGTTGCCTGCGTTCAGTTCTATTGGGGTCGACGGTTTTTTGTTTGTTTGGCTGTGCAGACATGTAGCCTGCCTAGACTATGGCGGCGCACTTTTTATCCAGGTTTCTCGTCCGCAGTCCGCGAGAGGCAGCACATTGCGAGCTCCCCACTGCCCTCTCCCCAGGCCTGTCCCAGGAATGTAGGATGCGCACCAAGGAAACCACAAAGGAAACGAAGAGAGCAAACAAAGGAAAGAACAAAGAAAAAAGGATCCCGCCCCCTAACCCTAACCTAGGAAAGCTATGAAAGAGGACGTGGGTAAGAACAGCGGAAGTTCCTCCCCGGCACCCACTTACCCCACGGCACCCAGCTCCTCCGCCTCTGCCCTCCTCTTCTCTTCCCGCTCCTGGCGCTCCGATCCCGACACCTCACTGCCCGCGCCTTCCTCAGCCGGGACCAGCCCTCCCACATCCGTAGTGGAGAGGAAGTCTAGCACCGCCTGAGTGCACCTCCCGATCCCGGATCGTTTGGGGGGTCAACGTGCGGTTCCATGTACATCTCCACTGGGGGCTGGTGCTCCTGCGCGTGCGGGGGAGCCTTAGGCTCTGCTATTGTGTGGGTCGTCTTCACCTCTCTGGGCAGCGACTGTTGGCCATATGACGGCGACGCGAGGGTGCCTGCATTTTCGCGCTGCCGGCGGCGGCGGCGGAATAGGAACACGCCTGCTGCAATGGCGACCGCGGCGAGGCCACCGACTACTCCGCCAGCGATCGCACCGGCGTTGGGGCCACTGGAACTGCCCCCCGGCTTTGCGGTGGGGGTGTTGAAGGTCAGTAGCTTTTCAAGGCCGGGGTCGTTGAGGCCACCCGAGGGTGCACGTTTCGTCGCTCCGCCTTTGCCACTGCGGGGATAAGTTCAGCCAAATGGCAAGGTAACGGGAGGAGAAAGGGGGCTGTACGTTCCACCGATGACGGCAACAACCGCGTCCGGGACAAGGTATTCCTCACCAACCTTGTAGTTGTCCACCCATTTGCCCTGGCTGATGTCAAGGAGGAACACGGCGTTGCCTTCACTATCGCAGCCGTTAACAGCTCCACCCCAGCTGAGCATGTACCTGTTTCCGACAGTTGCACAAGCGGAGTTTACCCGCTCTCCCGGCGCCCGACTGGGATCGGTGGCGTTGCCGTCGAGCTCGATCCAGTCGAACGACGGAAGGGTGAGCGCCCAGACCTCCCTGCTGTTCACTCGCCCCAATGTGCGGATGCCGCCAAAGGTGATGATCTGGTGGGAGGAATTGTCCTGCGCGCTGACGACTGTCCAGCAGCTGTTGGCGGTGGTGTCGGGAACAGTGCCGCCTTCCGGAGCAACGAACGAGAGCCACCGCGCCTGGTTCGTGCTGTAGATGCTGAACTCTCGCATGC
>Ga0307516_10006581_pt1 | contig 13585 bp, 11 predicted proteins | sample 19_EM_MG_FD_203310 | JGI IMG/M metagenome (GOLD analysis project Ga0307516, IMG submission 203310) | Populus trichocarpa ectomycorrhiza microbial communities from riparian zone in the Pacific Northwest, United States - 19_EM | ecosystem: Host-associated > Plants > Roots > Unclassified | place... | reverse complement strand
GACGAGTTGGTGATTTGTAATGGGCTGGTTTCTGCATGTATATATATAGAGAGCGGTCCTCCCGCTACGGTAAAAAGATCAAGCAACGGAGTTCCTACACACCCTATCACTCGAATATTTTGACAAAACCCACACGAAGCGTATGCCGCCCCATCATCCCCGCCTGTAGGTAACATGAATAACGGAGTTGATAGGAACAGCCGTGTGGCGGAGCACCCGATGGCACTCTTCTTTCATGAGGAAAGGTGGAGTGACTGGCGCGATGCCGTTGGTACTAGCGTCGGTCCTTCAGCTTCCCTCCCTCTTTTTCTGTGGTTTTTATTCCTTTTCTTTCTTTCCTCTTTGCTAGTTCTAGAGGAGGACACTAAATACAAGAACTCTTTCCTCATACTTCGCTCCCGACCTTTTCTTGACTTTTCCTCAGTTCCGAATGCCAGTGCAACATCTCGTCCTGCTCCGGTGTGCACCGGAGAGAAGAACTGCCTGGACCCTTCCTTTCTCCTCCTTCTCCTATTTTCCTCCGTTTCCCCCTCCTTCCTCTCGTTCCTGCGGCCTAGGGGCAGCCGGCGAAGGACCGCCTCTCTCCACCCTCGTAAAATTGGTGCTATGAGTCGGAGAGCGCCCAAGTTGTTTCCTACGCCGCAATTCGACGCGACAGCGAGCGTGGCGCCCACACAAGCGGAACTCGACCAACTGCTACTGGACGCCTCTGCATACATTTGGACCAAGTACTGCCGCGACGGACCCCAATTGTTCACCTACACACATTTCCGCGCTGCTGAAGCGATCGTCGAATATCACCCCTCAATAGCTCAAGCGGCTGCAAAAACCTCCGCACCGCATCAATTCGACCACTTTGGCAATTGGACTGAAGTGTTGGAATATAGGGATCGATAGAGATGAAGATAATGAATTGATTGATTGATAAATAGTCGAAGGCGGGACATTCTCTCTATATACAACGGCCCTGAGGGACTCGCCAAGGGGAAAGGACGGAAGACAGTCTCCCGAGCCGGCTCTCGGACACTCAGGCAGCTCTCATCTCCGGACGTGCCGTCTCCGGTCCGTCATGTCCGGACGCCCATTATTCTGACACTTCCCCTCGTACGGAAGATGTAAAGGAACGCAGGAGAGAAAGAGAAAAACGAAACGGCCAGTATAGCAACATACAGCAGCAGAGGAGGAAGAATATTGAAATCCCAGTATCCTCGGATGCCTCGTTAAAACTCATAACCGTGTAAAAAAACCTCATGGGAAAACCATGGACATAGGAGAAAGAGCGCATCCACCAAAGAAAGAAAGGAGAGGGAAAGAAAACTTGTTCAACCACCCGCCATGTGCTTCACCGGAAGCTTCCCCTGTATACCAGGCCGATTCCCAGGCCGATCCATAAGAAAATCTGCACATTGCCAGCATTGAGCGTACATAGCAACTCCGTCATGAGGCATGCCCGACTGCTCCGGTATGGGGACACCACAGTAGCTCCCGTATTTCCAAGCACACACAGAAATCGCATCTTTGAGAGTGCACGGTAGCTCCGGTGTGGGGTGCCGCAGCAGCTCCAGCATCACCGAGCGCCTACATCAGCTCCCCGAGCGCATGCGTCAGCTCCGGTGTGGGGTGCCGCAGCGACTCCGTCATCACCAATCACGAAGCGCGCACGCAGCTCCTCCGAAGGTTTGTATTTGAAAACGCCGACGATAATATCGAACGATCGGGGTACGGCTCGAAAAGAAGGTGGCAAACGACGGTGGTACCCGAGATTACTTCGTCTCTTGCGGCCAATTCCTGGCGAACAGCGAGTAGGCTCGAGATGTATTCGACGACCGATTATCGTGAAGGCAGAGTCGTAGTCCTGGCTAAGGATTTCCCGACGCGGGCTGCAGAATCGATTTCGTTCGCGGGAGGACTTAGGATGAAGGTTCGAATCGCGGGTTCAACCGATAGGTAGATCGTCGAGGCAGCGCGGTCGTCGCACTGATTGTAGTCACGGCCCTAGGCAGTCCATAGTGTCAGAGTGCGACGAAATATTTCGTTGCGGGTAACAATCTTGAGGGCACTCAGCAGTAGGGAATGATCTCATGTCGTTCTCCACGAGCGGTAGTTTCGGGCGTTGTAAAGGCCGGCGACTGCAAACGTGACGCGTTGTCTGGTTGATTCCGACCGTCTTGGCGATGTCGTCGGCCGCGACGCGGCTCCAAAAAGTTGAGGCTTAAAAAACGAGATTGCAGGGATCAGACGCAGAAGCGAGGCCGGTACGATTATCTATCGATGGGTAGCGGATTGGCAGAGCGTTCAATCCGGGCTCATAACCTGTTGGAATATAGGGATCGATAGAGACGAAGATAGTGAACCGATTGATTGATACACCATCGAAGGAAAAACATTCTCTCAATATACAACGCGCCTGAGGACTCGCCAAGGGGAATGGACGGAAGATTGACTCCCGAGCCGGTGCTCGGAGACTGAGGCTGCTGCCATCTCCGGACATGTTGCCTCTGGTCCGTCATCTTCGGACGCCCATTATTCTGACACGATAATCTTTGCGTTGAACTTCTCAACTATCACCATCTCAGCAAAGTTAAACTCTTCTTTGTTGGCAAATGGGTAGTTAGTACAGATCTTCGTTGGCGTGTGTGAACTCATCGGGTCGCGGGACATAAGCGATGTGAAGGCCGGCATTGGCGCATGTATGCATGGTAGGGGCGGCTTTCAACTCGCCTGCTGGTAAGTACGTGGGTTAGGTGCAATTGTCGTTGCCAGCTTCGTAACTAAGTTGGCTATTTGGGAGCCAAATATGTGAGGAAGAGTGTATGTGCTTCGTGGGCTGGTCTTTGTCGTGCGGAGAATCATCTTGTCATTTTTTCGACGCCCGAAGTTCTGACAAGTATTCTGGATGGTCTTTTTCGATGTGTTTGTGGAGCCATGTTCGCAGTGTAAATCTCCTAAAACTGTATATACACAGTAGGCTCGAAACCCCTATTTGCGACATAATTCTGGCGTGACGGGTGAATGCTGAAGATAGTTCGTAATGCTTGTTGTTGGCGAGTGGAGAAGTGGCATTATTTTCTTTGTTAAAATTATAAGGAGTTTGATTATTAAACAATATAATTCCTAACTGACTAGTACTAAGTGGGTAATAGAATCGGTACTAAACTGATCAAGATGACTCTTCCGAATTACTGCTAGACAACGCACTTCCGAGGATCCCAAGACAGTATAAATGCTATTCCAGGCGTCATTAATACCTTTAGTCAAGATATTCCCGAGATGCAGTGCAGTTTGCTGTTGCAAGTAACGTGCCGGAAAGGATCCCGATTTCCGACGCCGGACAAGTGCTATTCCAGGCGTCATTAATACCTTTGTTCAAGATGTTCCCGAGATGCAGCGCAGTTTGCTGTTGCAAGTAGTGTGTGTCACGGCACAGGTGTCGGCCTTCGGAAGGATTGAGTTTCGGCGTTTGTAAGGGTTGTTTTGGTTGTGGCGCTAGAAAGGTTCGTTTGGTTGGTTCCGGCACCTCGCTCCGGATGTCTCGATCTTGGAAAGGGTATCGTCACCTCGCTCAGGATGTCTCGATCTGGGAAAGGGTGTCGGTTCTGCGCCCGGTTACACAAGAGAAGGCTATATGAGTTGCGCGGGTATGAGCACATATGTGAGTATGAGTACGTACGTGAGTTGCGAGAACTGTGTATATAAGGAGAGCTATCTCCCGTGTTTTGTCTTCTTCTTCTCGTCATGCAACCTCTTGTATTCTATTCGGAATATCAACCTCGCCTCCGTTTCCTCCGTTTCTTCCGTTTACTCTGATTCCTCCCTTTCGTCGAAGCTCGTCCAGCGCCATCCGCCTCTGTTCGACACGTGCGTTCCACGCTGTCCGTCTCGCTCTCAGACACGTCCGTCTGACGCTGTCCCTCCCGCTCCCGCTCCCGCTCCCCGTCCCCGTCCCCGCTCCGTTCCCGCTCCCGGTCCGTTCCCGTTCCCGTCTACACTATCCCGCTTCGTTCTCGTGTCCATCCCGTCTTGCTCCCGTTCCCGTTTCCGAAACCATTAAAGTACCTTAGAACTCCTTGCTCCTACCCGCCGCCGTTACAGTGTGCCGGAAAGGATCCCGATTTCCGACGAAGGACAAGTGCTATTTCGTACGCGTTGAATAGCATCGATTTAACTTGACTCTACCGAGTCTGTGCAGTTTGCTCAGTGGGATAAAGCTCAAAGAAGAATGCTGACACCAGGCAAGTGCTATCATCCTTCTTGCTATATAAACCCCCAGATCTGCCTTGCCAGCACTCTATTCGTCCAAACCGATACTGAATCTCCTGTACAATCCTCCAGCACTTCCAACGTAATTGACATTACTTCCGAAGTAGCGTCTATTCATCGACACCACAATCCAACTGTATACCAAGACATGCTGCCCAAACGAAGGTTGCGGGCCCCAGAGCCGTCAGAGCCGTCAGAGCCCTCAGAGCCGTCAGGGCCATCTAAGTCACCAGAGTCGACGCCTGAAGGTACAAAGAAATCGGAGCAGGAGAAGAAGCCGACTTCCCGTGGCGTTAAGAAGGACGGAACGCCGACAGGGACAGCTAGAATCTATACGATCCTCAGATTCGAGAGCACGAAGGCGCGAGCTCTGCAGGCAGAGCATATCCGGACGTTAATACGGCAGTCCGGATGTACTGGCATAAAACATGAGAACGTCCACATTCTCATGTACACCATTCTCTTCGGTGACGAAACCACTCTCCTCCACTTCCGCCAATTCCAGGGCATGTGGGAATACCGATCGCTTAGCCCTACGACGGGAGGGCCACGGGCAGAATGGTGGGCGGCCTTCCGCTGGTTCCTTCGCGACTGCTTTTCAAAGGCGAAAACACAAATCAACAAGTCTGGCTATAGCCTTCCCCAAACCTATAGCGATGAAGTGGGCAAATTAATGCCTGCTTTAGCCACTTCGGAGGGAGACAACCGAACGAAGGGCAAAGGCCGGGCCAGACGTGAGGAAGCGGACGTGCCAAGTCAAGCAACACAGCCGGTGTGGCCACTTCCACCGTTAATAAACCTCTTGCCGGCTGGAGGGGAGGGAAGATATGGGTACCGAAATGACCCACCACCGAGAATCGGCATGCCCGGAGGCAGTGGGAGTAGCCCACATGCTTATATGGCTGTCATCATCGACCCAGATAAGGCTCAACACAGCTCTCGGAATGGTGTCTATGATCTGTACGACCCCTTTGGCTCCGCAGCGAGCCGGACCTTCACAAATGTCATCAGTCTCACACTGCTGGCTCTTTTCCAGTCAGTAAAGAGATTGTCGTCAGACCGCGAGGCTCGTGCAATTTACGGCTGCCTTGTCCGACCTCGCAATCCAGTCGGCACTGTGGATGAGGATGGTATCCCGGATCCTGTCCAAGAACAGAGGGCTCGGGAGTTGGAGCAGACATACTTGTTGGGAGAGGACGACACCACCCTTCTCTGGTCCGACAGGACCGTGAAATTATTCTTCGATACTGTGCAAAAGCCACCTTGGGTCCTTGTCATCCTCCGACGCAACCCCGCCCATGGAAGAGGCGATACCCCTCCAAGAGGTCCACAGGTAACTCTGGATACAGTGGCAACCGTGATCTCGGCCCCCCCTATGCCAACATCTCTGCGGGCCACTCCGATTACCACACGTGACATCATTGCCGCGATGGACCGCATCGAGCGCATGAAACGCCGATTGGAGGAGGAGCTACAGGCCGTAAACAATACGGTTACCGAGCTCGGCATGGAAAAGGATCCCATGCTCGTGCGCGCACGCAAGCTCCAAAGGACTTCTGAAAGCTTGCCAGGCATTAGACGCCACTCCAGGAATATCGACTATGACTTGCAAGGTAGCGGAGACCATGACGACGATACGGCAGATAATGCCAGCAGCGACGAGGAGGACAGAAGCAGGAAGGTCAGGATGCCACGACGGGGAGGACGACATCGCCGTCTTCAAGATGATGCGAGCGGCAACAAGACCGACAGAAGCAGGAAGGTCAGAATACCACGCCTGGGAGGACGACATCGCCGTCTGCAAGATGATGGGAGCGGTGACGAGACCGACGTTAGCAGGAAGGTCAGGATGCCACGACGGGGAGGACGACATCGCCGTCTGCAAGATGATGGGAGCGGTGACGAGACCGACGTTAGCAGGAAGGTCAGGACGCCACGACGGGGAGGACAACATCGCCGTCTGCAAGAAAATGAGAGCGGTGACGAGACCGACGGAAGCGGAAAGGTCAGGACGCCACGATGGGGAGGACAACATCGCCGTCTTCAAGGTGCGAGCGGCAACGAGACCGACAGAAGCAGGAAGGTCAGGATGCCACGGCTGGGAGGACGACATCGCCGTCTGCAAGATGATGGGAGCGGTGACGAGACCGACGTTAGCAGAAAGGTCAGGACGCCACGATGGGGAGGACAACATCGCCGTCTTCAAGATGATGCGAGCGGCAACGAGACCGACAGGAGCAGGAAGGTCAGGATGCCACGGCTGGGAGGACGACATCGCCATCTGCAAGATGATGGGAGCGGTGACGAGACCGACGTTAGCAGGAAGGTCAGGACGCCACGACGGGGAGGACGACATCGCCGTCTTCACGATGATGCGAGCAGCGACGAGACCGACAGAAGCAGGAAGGTCAGGACACCACGACGGGGAGGACAACATCGCCGTCTGCAAGAAAATGAGAGCGGTGACGAGACCGACGGAAGCGGAAAGGTCAGGACGCCACGACGGGGAGGACGACATCAATAGTGGTTTATATCGTTAAAGGAATAGGTGTGGAGAAAACTGTTAGCAATTTTGGGTATTGAAATCTTTTTTTTTTTTATCATTACTCGTATGCGACCTATGTAGATTATGACAAGGGGGCTATTTACAATCCGTTTCCTAGCTGCAAACCGCGCAGGGCGGCACAGTGCAAGCTCCCCTTGTGCCCTCCGCCCGGCCCTCCCGAAGAAATGAACAAAGGAAAAACAAAAGCAACAGGACACCCTACTCCTCTCCCGCCAGTGCCATGAAGGGGGGGTTGGGGAGGAAGAGCGGGTGCTCCTCCCTCTCCATGCCTCTGCCCAGCGTCTCCGCCTCCGGCCTCCTTTCCTCTTCCCGCTCCGCTCTCTCCCGGAGCTCCCACTCCGACGCCTCACTCCTAGCGTCTTCGTCTGCAGCTGGGGCTGTTTTCCTCACCTCCGTGGAGGCGAGGAAGTTCAGCACCGCCTGGCTGCACCTCCGGTCGGCGAAGATCTCATGTGCCTTCCACCACCGTCTCCCCTTCCCCGTCTCCTTCCACACCTCCTTCCACAGCGTTCTCTGCTGCTTCCTCCACTTCGGGCACCCCTTCAGGAGATGCTCTCCGTCTGCCTCGGGTGTGGGCACCACCAGCAATGGGCCGTCGGCCGGGATGTTGTCCAGTGCAGATACTCGCCCGTGCGGCAGTGCCCCGTCTTCAGCTGGTAGAACCGTTCGGCAAGTCGTTTGGCGCTCCCAGCCACCGTGCCGTCGGGTTTCTGGCTCGTCGGCATCTTGTACTTCTTCTTGGAGGTCCTGCCCCCTGCCCACTTCCGTGCCCCCGCCCACATCTTCTCGGTGATCTCTCGCTTGATGTTCGCAAGGGACCTGGGGAGAGGCATCGCGCGCTCCTCTGGCCGGTCCGAGTAGGTGAACCATTCCAGCCCTTCCACCCCTCGGGCGTCTGGCTCTTCCGCCGCCAGCTTTGCCCACTCGTCCACCTTCTCGTTGCCTTCCACGCCTTTGTGTGCGGGGCACCACCTGACCTCAATGACGATGTCTGGGGCTGCCCTCCGGAGTGCGGCAATATGCTCCCTCGCTTCGAGAGCGTATTTCTGCCCGGGTCCTGGCTCGTCCGATTCCATTCTTTTGATCACCCATCAGCAAGAAATTTGAGAATTCCTAGGGAGCTCCCGTAGCTCCCGTAGCTCCTGTAAGCATCGCTAACTCCCGTAAGAGGAGAATTTATATTTTGCTCCCGTAAGGATTTGAAAAAAAATATGTGCTTTATTTTTAGCTGAAACCTCGAGAAATATTAGTTCAAATTTATGTCTCACCTGTTAAAAAAGCAATATACTTCAACTTTCAATTTTTTTGCTGATGCCGCCTGTGCGTCCGTGAAGATGGTGACTCGCGCCGGGGGCGGGTTTCTTCTTCGTGCCAGCCCCAGCGCTCGCGCCAGGGCCGCGCACTCCGCGTCGAAGGCTTCCTGGTTGTACCCCATGTGGGTCTTCACGCCCTTCCAGGTCTGGCCTTCCTTCCAAGCCACCGCATACCCGTAGGCTTCCTCCTCCATTGGGTATTCAAATCTCGGCTTAGGTATTGTGTGTGGTGTGTATACTAGTAGTTGATACTTAAGTAGTAAACGTCATACATGTTAGCAAGGGTGAAAACTATTTAGAGCTGCTTTTTGCAACAAGTTTAGGCATATCCGATTCACTCTCTTCCAATATGCGTAGAAATGGGATACCGTGGGTGGAAAAGTAGACAGTCCTCCTGGCGTTGCGAAGGTGCTTACGAATTCCTTCCAATGGGCGAGCATACTAGATAGCGACAAGCACCCCTAAGACTGCGTTTCAATGGAAGCTATTAACCTACTCTGTGTGTAGATAAAAACAACACGGATGAGGAGTTGTGGGACTAAGGTTTCGTGTTAAGGGTTGTGTTGGAATTGCTTCTCGCCGCTCCGGCGCGGTGCGCCGACGGAAGCGACACCGCAGCAACGGCGGCAGCAACGCTGAGGGGAGCAACGCCATAGCAACGGCGACGGCAGCAACGCGGGGAGCGACGCTATAGATAGCAACGGCAATGGCAAGGGGATCCTGGTAACGACAGCTTGGCATTCTTCCATAGCAGCGTCTTTCACATTCTTTCTTCTATACTTTTACATACTTCGAAATAGCAATTGAAAAGGACCGAACGTACCTATCTGAGCCGTTCCATCAAACTTCAACGATCAAATCATCTCGTTCTGTCTCTCTCTCTTTTCTCTCTCTCGCTGGGTACTTGTGAAGACTCTCAAAAGAGAACGGTGATCGGGCAATCTTCAACAGGTTATGAGCCCGGAGCCGTAACCGCTCCACATACGATCAAACTCTCGCGCGACAAATAGCTCCTCAGGAGCCAGTGGTCAACACAGGGGCCCGCGATTTCGAGGCCCTTCTCTCTACGTCTCACTTAAGAGTGCATTCTCCTCGGAATAGAGCGCTAACCAGCTCAGCAATAGAAGAATTGCAACTAGCGATGACCGATTCCCCACTCTCCATATCTCCCAACGCATATCTACAACAGTCTTGATCATGAGTGAAGATTCGTTCAAACACCCACTGGGCAACATCCGCCTTCTCGATCGTACCAACTATGCAGTCTGGAAGGAAGTCTGTATGAAGGTCCTACAGGGAATAATGGCTTGGGACATTGTGGTGGAGAAGAAGGACGATCCGGAAGATCCGGGAAGACCCAACGACTTCACCAGAAACACGGTCCTGGCGCGGAAGGCATATAAGAACCACAAGCAATTGAAATTGCAGGCCTTGACCATCATTTACGGTTCCTGTACCAATGCTGTCAAGGGGTACATCAAAGGCATGGACGATCCCATTGAGGTTTGGAAAGAGCTGGAGGCACACACAAACACTGCCAACTCCTCCGTCAGAAGAATGTCGCTCTTTCGGAAATTCAGCACTCTTCGTCCCACTTGTGGACAGCCGCTCAATGGCTACTTCGCCGAACTGCTTGACATCACCACTGAGCTTGCTGGGTCAGAAGAAGCAGTCTCCGACGTGGTCCTTAAGAATCACATCTACACGACTCTTCCTCCATCCTATGCAGTCACGATCGAGATCCTTCAATCTCGCGCAAGAGTTACGGTTAAAGAGGTGATGGATACACTCAACGGATTTGAAACGCATCGATCGATGACAACCAAACCTGATGCAGTCTCCGAGGCACTCTACACCCAACAAGGAGGAAGAGGAGGACGAGGTGGCTACCAGGGACGATACCAGGGGAATGAGCGCTCTTCGAGGGGGTGGTGTGATTGGTGTAAAACCGGCACTCACACTACCGCCAACTGCTGGAGCAAGAAGAACAAACGAGCTCGAGACCAGAATGACTGCTACTATTCCGGAGAAGAAGGACATATGAAGAATAACTGCCCTGCCAGAAGAAAAGGACAGGCCGCAAGAAACAGCAAAGGAAAGGGACGCGAAGGAAAAGGACGCGATGGACACGAAGGAAACGGATGCAACGGACGCGATGGACGCGAAGGAAACGGACACACTCACAATACCTCTGGTAACCAGCAATGACTTGCGGGGTCTACCTCCCTCAGCTCGGAGGTAATGGTGGCATCATATCGATCGGCAATAACAACAAGCACCTGGGTAATCCATCCCGGAGCATCTCACAATTACGACAACAATCCTCGAGATTTCCGGAAGAACTCAGTTAAGGAAACGAATATGATCATCAAGTTGGGAGGTAATCATCAAGTACAAGCAAAGAAGAAAGGAACTGTACATCTGGGAGGAGTGGATATTGAGGCGTTCTTCGTTCCGCAATTCCGAACATCTCTCCTGTCAGTAGGACAACTCGACTCACATGGATACGCAACAACATTCTGATCAGGGATATGCTCGATTGCCGATGCAAAAGGACAAAAAGTTCTCGGCGCCAACCTTGAAGACAGCCTATACATACTATTAACGGATGGAGCAGCACACATCTCCGAAATAAAGATGCTGCGACCAGCTTCACATTCCCACTCAATAAACATTTGGCATCGACGGCTCGCGCACCTTAACCATCAGGACTTGAGAGGACTACTGGAATCCTCAGGTGAGCGCTTTACGGACACGGAGGTCGAGTTGGTGATGGATCCTATGGACGTCGAGTCGGTGACGGATCCTATGGACGTCGAGCCGGTGACGGATCGTATGGACACGAGTCCTCGCTGGGAAACACCTGGATTGTGTCGGACATGTGTTCATGCGAAGCAACAGCAACATATTGCATGCACTAAGGCACCCCGGTCCTCAACGCCGTTTGTACTTGTGCACTCAGATCTCTGCGGGCCTATGAAGCACAGTATCGGAGGCGCCCAATATCACATCATCTATATTGATGACTGTACGAGATACACTGAGGTGTACTTTCTGATCACAAAAACTGCGGAAGAAATATCGGCCAAGTTTGAACATTATCAAGCCTGGGTGGAAATACAGGGATTCCACATCAAACGTTTCCGAAGTGACAATGGATCCGGAGAATACAACAACTCGATATTCCTAGGTTTACTGGGAGAAAAAGATTTTGCGTTTGAACCCTCCCCGCCCGTACACCCAACACAAAAACTGAATGGCTGAGCGGATGATCCAGACACTGAATGCGAAGGCACGAAGTATGATATTGGATGCAAACGTGCCGATAATATTTTGGCCGGAAGCCATCAGAATGGCATGCTACCTGCATCGAAGGTCACCTACATCGAGTCTGACGGACAACCGGTCACCATACAAAGCATTGTATGGCACCATTCCCAAAATTGGACACTTAAGACGATTTGGATGCCAAGCATACAAACACATTCCACGCGCTCAGAGAACGGAGAAGAAATTCGGAAACCGCTCCAGTATGTGTCTGATGCTGATATGTTCGTAACACCACGAAAATCTGGAGAATTTGGGATTTCAAATTGGGAAAAATCGGACGAGCAGTGGAATGCTCAAGTGTAGTGTTTGACGAAGAAGAAAATGCACACAAAGAGCAGACGGAAGCCATTGAGTTTCCAGACACCACCGATGAAGCGCAGACCGACGGAGCGCAGGACGAGACCCATGAAATGAATGACGCACACGGTCTAGAGAATACCAGTAAGTAACAAATATCCGATTTCTTTCGTCATGCAGTGAAATCGCTCTATGAGCGGCTGCGCGATATGTGTTATACCTGCTGAATTCAGCGGATGCTGCGCAGAAGTCGAGAATATCTCGCGGAAAAGCGAGAGCCGGTGACGTGGATTCCATATGATTGAGAACAAGACTGATTGAAATGGCAGACAAGAATGAATATGTTTCTGCACGGACACGCAGCAAGGCACACCTTGAAACCAATAAAGCAATTATGAGTAAGGCTTACGAAGAAGGGGGTGATTTCACGTCTTCGGAACACCTTGCGTCCGCCTTTCTGCTACTTGGGATTGCCGAAGCTTCGGAAGACGAAGCCAAGATGGAACCGACTATCGAGTGCGAAAACAAGAGCGAACCGGTCACCTACAAAGCTGCATTACGAAGTCCGCAAGCAAGACAATGGAAGGAAGCCATGCGCCAGGAATGGCAGGCATTTCATCAGGAAAAAAAAAATTGCGTCCAGAGCGTCCGGATGCACCAGACGGTCGAGACGTACTGGACGTAACCTCGCTAACCCGGACGCAGCTTACCACGGCGTGGGGCGTCCGAACGCAGCTACCACGGTGGTGTGCGTTCGGACGCAGCGCGCCAGGGCACCGTGCGTCTGGACGTAGTGTGCCAGGGCACCGTGCGTCAGGACGCAGCTGCTATGGCATATACGTTCCGGACGAGGAGTGTCAGGGCATTAACCTTCTGGACGCAGCGCGTGTCTTCCGGACGCAGGGTGTCAAGGCAGATGGCGTCCAGACGCAGCTGACGAGGCACAACGCGTCCGGACGCGGCTGTCAACGCATTACGCGTCCGGACGCAGCTACCGCGGTATATGCCTTCCGGACAGGGAGTGTCATGGCAATCGCACTCAGGACGCAGCGTGTGTCTTACCGACGCAGAGTGTCAAGGCAATTTTCTTCCGACTGAGCGTGTCAAGGCAAATGTCTGGACGACTCTTACGATGGCCCACGACACATAGATAACTGAGCGGTCACGGTGGTAGCATCCGGACGCGACTGTCAGGGCACGGTACGTTGCAGCGAAGAAGATCAAACAATTGTGACTCAATCCCGTTCTATTGATTACATTTAATGAACATCTATTTACCACACTTCGCTTAGCCTGTGCAAGCACCCAGCTGCGTCACATCCAATGATGATGCCGGCCGCAAGGACAATCGCGAATAAGACTGCGAGAAGATCGACGTGCTTCGTCAGATTGTTAGCGCAGCTCTCCAAGTGACAGACAGTGGGAAGTAGTACAATACGACGCGACGAGTGCAATGTCGATGAGAATGGCGGTGTGGATGATGCTGGCTGTCAGAATAAGGCGGCGTCCGGAGATGAGGAGGCGTCCGGACATGAGAGACCAGAGGTGGCGTCCGGAGATGAGGAGGCGTCCGGACATGACTGAGTCCCCGAGCACCGGCTCGGGGGGCAGTCTTCCGTCCTTTGTCCTGACAGCCTTCCTGTATATAGAGAGATCTTGCGCCCGCATAATGCTGTAACACAATCTTCACCTTTTATCGATCCATATATTCCAACAGGTTATGAGCCCGGATTGAACGCTCTGCCAATCCGCTACCCATCGATAATCGCACCTGCCGACCTGCCGTTTTGCACCTCGCTTTTGCGTGTCATCCCTGCAC
>Ga0307516_10006580_pt1 | contig 13585 bp, 14 predicted proteins | sample 19_EM_MG_FD_203310 | JGI IMG/M metagenome (GOLD analysis project Ga0307516, IMG submission 203310) | Populus trichocarpa ectomycorrhiza microbial communities from riparian zone in the Pacific Northwest, United States - 19_EM | ecosystem: Host-associated > Plants > Roots > Unclassified | place... | reverse complement strand
TAGGATTTCGACAATCAGCTGAAGATCCGAATCTGTATCTTCAACAAGGAGTTCTCCTAGTTCTATACGTGGATGACCTGCTTATTGCGCATAATGGTGAGGAAGGACATCGGATCAAGCAGCTACTCCAAAAGAAGTACAAAATGTGCGACTTGGGCGCGGCAAAGTGTTTCCTAGGAATCAAGATCGAGAAGACCAAGGATGGAGGATTCAGCATCTGCCAACGAGGTTATATCAACACGATCATACGACGATTCCAGCTAATGGACGCAAAACCGGCTAAGTCTCCACTTGATCCTCAGACAGATCTGGCTAACACCAATTGTGAGGACAAACCGGCAAACCGCAAAGAATATCTCTCGATGGTTGGATCACTTATGTATACGGCACTCAGAAGTCGACTGGATATCGCCTTTAGCGCAACCGCCCTGAGCCGATATAATGTCCAACCTCTTGAAATGCATGCAACGGCAGCAAAGAGAGTACTCCGATACCTGAAAACGACTGCCGGATTTCGAATTCATTACCAACGGCTCCCGAATCGTATCACTATTGTCGGATACACCGATTCCGACTGGGCAGGGAATCTCACAACTCGGAAAGCTGTCGGCGGATGCGTATTCGGACTCGGGAATAGCGATAGCAACAACGAGCTTGTCATGTCCGGACTGATTCACTGGCAAGCCAAGTCTCAGAGCGTCGTAACGCTTTCAACGCTTGAGGCCGAATACATCGCTAGTTCACATGCCACTTGAGAAAGTCTCTGGCTCAAGCGCATGATGAAAGAGGCTGCAAGCGGAATGGGAGTAAGAATTGTTGATGGACCGGTACCGATCGGATGCGACAACCAGGGCGCCATCAAACTGATTACCTCGGGAGTAATACGACAAAAGTCAAAACACATTGACGTAAAATATCATCATGTTCACGATGAACAGATGAAAGGCGCAGTTAAGTTCCAATACGTCACCTCAGAGTCCAACCCTGCCGATCTGCTGACGAAGCCTCTCGCGGTTCCCCGACATGAACGACTATTGCAACTCAGCGGTCTTACCCTCGGACCCGACGACGAAAATCCCGGAAACGATGAATGACACTCGGCCCTGACGATCAGAAACCCGAATACGATGAATGACTCTGATCTCGAAGAGGAAAAAAGGGGTGCAGTTCTTTGGCGAAGAAAAGGGGGTGCGGGGGATAAGGAGTTGGAAAAGGATTGTTTTTGTTGAACATTTTTTCTTACATCCTGTCGGCAAGTGTGAGTCGGCACTCTTTTTCCTAGTAGCAGGTGTTTTTCCCACGAGGTTTTCACTGCAGAGGTTTTAATGAGGTCGACGAGGATTTAATGGGATTGATTTTTGCTTTCTTTTATGTTTCTGATTTGGTGGATTCCTGTTTGGCACGGAGCGTGAGAAGAGGGGGTGTGTTGGAATTGCTTCGCGCCGCTCGCCGCTCCGGCGTGGCGCGCCGGGGGAAGCGTCACCACAGCAACGGCGACGACAGCAACGCTGCGAAGAGCAATGACATAGCAACGGCAGTGGCAAGGGGATCCTGGCAACGACGGCTTGGCATTCTCCCACAGCAGCGTCTTTGACATTCTTTCTTCTCTTTTTCTATATACTTCTATATAGTGTAGAAAATAGACGACGCATCACGTTTGAGCGATACCATCAAACTCCAACGATATAATCATCAAGTTGTCAACTCTTTCTCCCTCTCCCTCTCTCTCTCTCTCTCTTTGCTCGTGTGAAGACTCTCAGAGGAACGGTGATCGGGCAAACTTTTACAAGAAAGGGCAAAGTCATATCTTCTCCAGGATGGCCTTCTCTATCACAAACCCTTAGGTGGAAAACTTTGCATTCCAGACAATCTACAATCGGATGTTATTCGCAAAGCTCACGATGCAATTCTTGGAGGTGGCCATGCAGGTATCGAGAAGACCATTGCTGCAGTTGCCTCTCGGTATCATTGGCCAAGGATGACAGATACGATTACCAACTGGATACGAGGATGCAATGTTTGTCACGGGGTCAAACACAAGAATGCAAAACCATATGGACTTCTGCAGGCATTACCCACTCCATTGGAACGGGCCGAATGGGTCAATATCGATTTCATCACCAAGTTGCCCACATCGAAGTCTGCATATGACGCAGTTGCAACCGTCATTGACCCATTGACAAAGAGAACCCGCTGGATTCCTGTTATCGAATCGGATCTCACTGCTGAGACATTTGCAACTGCCTTTATTGCTGGTTATGTTCGGTCACGTGGACTTCCAGTTTCTATCGTGTCGGATAGGGATGTTCGCTTAACATCCAGTTTCTGGCAGTCTCTGTGTTCGCAACTCGGTACCAAACTGCGGATGTCAACAGCATATCACCCACAGTCAGACGGACAAGCTGAAAAAGCAAATTCGACCTTGGAAACCTTCCTCAAGGCATATATTGCACAGTTGGAAGATCCTGCGGATTGGGATCAACTACTACCATTAGCTGAGTTCACCTACAATGCAGCCAAGCATAAGGCAATTGGAATGTCACCCTTTGAAGCCGATATCGGTTATATCCCAAAGCTGCCATTGGATTTACTGGCCCCTGGACCATTTGTTCCGAATTCGCCATCTGCAGCCTCATATGCGGAAAAGTTGACAAAGATCTTACGGATGTTACGAGAACGGATGGAGGAAACCCAGTTGGCCATGGTGTCCGATGCCGATGAGCAGCGGCAACAACACCCCTTCAAGGTCGGTGATGACGTTTTCCTGGATACACGTCTCCTGCCAGTTGGATATGCCAATGTTACTGGAGTTGCTAGTGAAGTCAGGAATTCACGAAAGTTTCAGCACCCATACGTAGGACCGTTCAAGCTGCTCAAGCAAGTTGGGAACAATGCATTCTTGCTCGATATTCCAACCCACTGGAGATTACACCCAGTCTTCAACGTCACGCGGTTAAAGCCATCGAAAGTTGACAACACGAGGGAACACCCTCCACCGCCACCATTACGGTCGATGTTAGCAGCGGCCACAGAATACGAAGTTGAAGGGATTCTCGAACATCAAGGTACTGTGGCTCGTGATCTTAAGTACCTTGTCAAATGGGTTGGATATCCGAATCCAACTTGGGAGCCATTGGAAAATTTGAAGGGTGGGAGTAAGGAGATGCTTAGAGACTACCATGCCGCGAATGGACTTCAGACGTATCGGTGGATGATGGAAGAGTGAGGTTTGGTGATTTCAGTTGGATTTTTTTTTCAAAGAAATTGTATGATTGCAAAGTTGTTTTGGGAACAAATTGGTGCTGGAGAAGAAGGGGGTTTGTTTTTTTTGTTTTCTGCATTAAATGTTTGTTTTGCTTTTGGCTGTTACTACAGAAGGGGGGGCTTGTTTTCTTGAGCAGGGAGTGGTTGTAGGAGTGAGAGTCGGGTGCCGACGCTAGGCAGGGAGCGCTAGTCTAGAGTAGGCTAGTCTCGAGTGATAGGCTCAACGGATTCTTCCTATAAGGATCCGTGGCTGCCCCCACTCCTTCGAATGGATATGTTTCTCGGTCCCCCTCCCTCTATCGATCCCTATATTCCAACAGGTTATGAGCCTGGATTGAACGCTCTGCCAATCCGCTACCCATCGATAATCGCACCCGCCGTACCTGCCGCTTTGCGCCTTGCTTCTGCGTCTCATCCCTGCACTCTTGATTTTTAAGCCTCAACCCCTTGAGCCGCATCGCTATGCAATGACATCACCACCATGACCTCTACCCAACAAACTGTCAAATTCGAAGTCGCCAAGCTGCTTAATGCACGCAACTACCATTTGTGGAAAAACGACATGAGGGCCGTCCCTACTGCGGAAGGCGCCTTCAAGATCGTCACCCGGAAAGAAACCCCACCGAACTCTGAAACTTCGGCTACTGCCCGTGACTTCTATCGGCGTGCTGACCGAGCAGCTTCGATGATCTACCTATCAGTAGAACCTATCATCCGAACCATCATCAGCAGTCTTCCCGAGAATGAAATCGATGATCCGGCCCGCGTCTGGGAATTCCTTCGCGAGAAATACGACTCTGCCTCCCTGAAATCCGACCGAAACGACATCATCAACCGGTTCCATACCTCGACGATGAAGCCTGGGACCTCGGTCGCCGAATACATCTCTTGCCTGCTCGCCATTTGCCAAGAATTGGCCGGAACTGAAGAAGTGATCTCGGATACCACCGTCGTCTGCCGCCTCCTTCGAACCGTACCTGAATCGTTCGCAATCACCATCGGAGTTCTCAAAAACAAACCTTCGGACCAGCAAACTGTGGATGCTGTTACTGCAGCCCTTATCGAGGAAGAGACATCGCTCGCACAAAGGAATGACCAAGTTGGTTCAAACCTCAACATTGCCGTCACTACCCGTCAAGCACTCGCAGCAAGAACTCAGCACGGCAAGCGGCGGGGCTACGGTGGTTACCGCAATCGGAAGCCATACGGAAGGCCTAGCAATTCAGGGCTATGATGCTTTTATTGCACACGAGAAGGACACAAGGAAAGTGACTGCTGGGTGAAGCAAGAGGCAGAGAGGCTCAAAGAAGAAAGAAGCTCTCAGCGACACTCCGCACAAACTGCCCGGGTGAACTTCGGGGACTACCCGAGTGAGGCTGTGGTTCACGGTTTATAGCCGATTGCAGGTATGTTTTCTGAGCCCCAAATATTTGGGCGGAGCTGTGTACGCGCCTTGGTGATGAGGAGCAGCTGCGGCGCCCCACACCGGAGTTGATGTATGCGCTCGGGGAGCTGTGTGCGCGCTTGGTGATGACGGAGTAGCTGAGGCACCCCACACCGGAGCAGACGCATGCACTCGGGGGAGCTTTGTGCGCGCTTGGTGATGAGGAGCAGCTGCGGCGCCCTACACCGGAGCTGACGCATACGCTCGGGGAGCTGATGTTTGCGCTTGGTGATGCTGGAGCTGCTACGGCACCCCACACCGGAGCTGACGTATGCACTCGGGGAGCTGACGTTCACGCTTGGTGATCCTGGAGCTGCTGCAGCACCTCACACAGGAGCTGTCGTACACTCTCAAAGATGTGATTGCTGTGTTCATTTGGAAATACGGGAGCTACTGTGGCGCCCCCATACCGGAGCAGTCGTGCATGCCTTATGATGGAGTTGCTATTTACGCTCAATGCTGACAATGGACAGATTTTCTTATGGATCGGCCTGGAAATCGGCCTGGTATCCAGGGGAAGCTTCCGGTGAAGCACTTGGCGGGTGGTTGAACAGTTTTTCTTTCCCTCTCCTTTCTTTCTTTGGTGGATGCACTCTTTCTCCTATGTCCGTGGTCTTCCCATGAGGTTTTTTGCATGGTTATGAGTTTTAACGAGGCATCCGACGATACTGGGTTTCACTGTTTTTGTTTCTTTTCTCTGCAACTGTTTGTTGCTATACTGACGGTTTCCTTTTCTCCTCTCCTGCTTTCCTTTGCATCTTCCGTACGAGGGGAAGTGTCAGAATAATGGGCGTCCGGAGATGACGGACCACAGGCAACATGTCCGGAGATGACAGCAGCCTTAGTCTCCGAGCACCGGTTTGGGAGACAGTCTTCCATCCTTTCCCCTTGGCGAGTCCCTCAGGCGCGTTGTATATAGAGAGAATGTTCCTCCTTCGACTTTGTATCAATCAACCAATTCACTCTCTTCGCCTCTATCGCTCCCTATATTCCAACATCTTGTCCCGGTCCTTTTCCTTGTCCTTGTTCCCGTCCTTATCTCTGTCCGTGTCTCCGTCCTTGTCTCGGTCCTTGTCTTGTGCCCTCGTTTCTGTCCTGTCCTCGTCCTCCTCCATCACTCGCCTGCCGCCGCGCTCCACCACTCGCCCGCTGCCGCACTCTACTGCTCGCCCGCCACCGCGCTCTACCGCTCGCCCGCCGCTACCTGGACCCCTGCCGGACCCTGCCGTTACAGGGACGCCCGCAGCATCGAGAATTTCACAGGGGAAACAGTCCAAGGAGCGGGCCAATAGTATACAAAGCGTATGCTCCTTCAGCACCGAAGACACTACTCGATGAAGAAATTCGAAGTCTCACCTATGGACCCAGAAATCGACATCTTTCTCCCTTTCGAATAGATAACGGCACACCCACCACAAGGCGCCTGGACAAACAACGAAATAAGGTTCAACAGCGCCCAGTGCTTGGAAAATTGTACCGAGCACCAAGTAGGGCAGTTCACCCTAACCTGGGACGAGACGGTAGCAATGGACCCAGCGGCCTGCCTCATAGGATACGTTTTGGATGCATCAAACGCGGATACAATCGAGGCAGTACCGCAGGAATTCCGCCAGTACTTGAGAATCATGGGGAAGGAGGCACCGGACGCTCTCCCCAAGCACTGCCCGTACGATTGCAAAATCCACCTTCAGGAAGGCAGCACGGCTCCCTGGGGACCCATCTACCCACTATCGGAAATAGAACTCCAAACTCTCCAAGAATGGCTAAAGGAAATGGAGCAAACAGGGAAAACCAAACGCTCCACATCCACTGAGGGCTCCCCGATCCTCTTCGTACCCAAACCTGACGGAAGAGGACTCCGCCTATGTGTGGACTACCGGGTGCTCAACCGCATCACAATCCCAAACCGCTATCCCATACCACTGATGCAGGAACTGCAGGAGCGAGTCCAAGGAGCCCGATGGTTCACAAAAATGGATCTCAAGAACGGGTTCCACCTTATCCGGATTCGGGAAGACGACGAGTGGAAAACAGCGTTTAGAACTCGCTACGGCCTCTTCCAGTTTAAGGTCATAACGTTCAGGTTAACGAATGCTCTGTTCACCTTCCAGGATATGATGAACCACATATTCTCCGACATGCTGGACATCGGTATGTTGGCCTACATAGGTGACGTACTCATTTACGCCGACACCGAGAAACGGCACGACAACACCGTAAGAGAAGTCCTAAAAAGACTGCAGGCGAACGGTATAGCAGTCTCGCCGGAAAAATGCGTCTGGAAAACCCAGGAGGTGGAGTTTCTGGGCTACATCATCGGTCAAGAAGGGATCAAAATGTCACAAGAAAAGGTGGAAGCAGTGCTAAGTTGGCAAAGACCAAACTCCCTCACGGAAGTCCAATCGTTCCTCGGATTCCCTAACTTCTACCGACGCTTCCTCCAAAACCACTCCCGAGTAGCAAGACCCCTAATGGAGATAACCAAGAAGGAGGCAGGAAAGGAATGGGCTTGGAATCCAGAAGCAGAAATGGCCTTCAAGTAGTTAAAGCAGTGTTTTACAACAGCGCCAGTCTTAGCACACTTTGACGTATCAAAGCCGGTGATCATCGAAACTGACACATCGGATTTTGCAATTGGAGCTGTACTATCGCAACGGGACGAGGAAAACCGCCTACACCCAGTGGCGTTCCACTCCAGGAAGTTCCAGCCAGCACAGATCAACTACGAAATCCATGACAAAGAACTTCTGGCAGTGGTAGACACTTTTAAACACTGGAGACGGTACTGCAAGGGGGCGACTCACCAGGTCCAGGTCTACTCGGACCACCAAAACCTGCAGTACTTCACGACAACAAAAGTGCTGAACCAACGGCAGACTCGCTGGGTACAAGAGCTGGCCGGCATCGATTTCAGAATCTATTACCGACTGGGAACCCAGAATGGAAAACCAGATTTCCCTTTCTAGGCGTTCGGGGTACCGCCCTGAAAAGGGGGGGGTAGAAAACCAGCCAATAACGTCGGTTTTGAGAAAAAACCATTACGAAGAACGTCTGGCAAGCACCTTCATCTGCTCATCAGCCCGATTATCGTCACTCCCGGCAAGAAAATGGTCAAAGGAATTCTTGGGAAAAGTCAAGCAAGAAGGAAAAAAGGATAACAACTACAAGCAGGCAATGGAACAGGACGCAGTGGCCGGCGAGCCAGCACCGAAGGACCAGAAGGTCAAAGAAATAAGAATCAAAGACAGCCTGGCATACCGAACGAACCTACTCTGGATCCCGAACTGGCTAATACAGCAGATAATGGAATCAGAACATGGCACGAAGGTAGCCGGGCACATGAGCCAGGGCAAGACTATCGAACTAATGCGTCGAAACTTCTGGTGGCTGAAATTGAACAAACGGATCATCAACTTCGTCAGAAGCTGTCCGGAATGTCAGCAGAAGAAAGCCTCTCGACATCAGCCATACGGACTATCCTCGCCACTACAACTTTCGTACGCACCTTGGCAATCGATAGCCATGGATTTCATCACGCAGCTCGCGGAATCGGAAGTATGCGACCAGCTTTGGATAGTCATCGATCGATTCACCAAGATGGCATACTTCCTCCCACTACGGAAAGATAGAAAGACGGCGGCAGACTTAGTGGTCATATTCGCCCGGGAATATGGAAATTCCATGGCCTCCCCACAGATATCGTGTCAGACAGAGACTCACGCTTTACTTCCGAAGTCTGGAAGGAGTTTCTACGGCTGTTGGGAATTTGGCCCCGGATGTTGACAGTGTTCCACCTGCAAACTGATCGACAGACGGAACGGCTTAACCTGACAATCGCGGTCTATCACCGAGCATTCATTGGCAAGGAGCAGGACGACTGGGTACGATTGCTGCCAATGGCGGAGTTCGCATACAACAACTCTGTCACAACGGGAAACAGTATGTCCCCATTCTACGCTAACTACGGCTTTCAGCTGGTGGCCATGAACCCGGCGTTGACGGAGCCTCTCAACCCGGCCAGCAAAGTATACACCCATTGGATGAACACCATGCACGATGAATCCCGAAAAGGGCTGGAAGAAGCACAGGAACGAATGCAGCGATATACGGACCCAACACGGAAGGAACCCCCAGCATTCCAAATAGGGGACTTGGTAATGCTCAGCGGGCGCAACATCAAAACGTGCTCACCCTCGAAGAAGCTGGATCACAAAAATCACGGTCCCTTTCAAATCGAGAAAATTGTTTCCACACTCGCGGTACGACTCACGCTTCCTCGCAAATGGAAAATACACAACGTTTTCCATGTGTCACTGCTCGAACCCTGCCGAACCAGAGAGCACCGAGTGCCTCCGGATCCATCCAAGGTGTTGCGAGAGGCTGACGACTTCGAACAGTCGGAGGAATACGATGTGGACGAAGATATGTCCTCCGTCGAACGCGGCCGCGGAAATAACAAACGAATCCTATACCTCGTCAAATGGCTCGACTATCCGGAGCGCAAGGATTGGACGGAGGAACCATTCAACAATTTGTCAGTTGTTACACTTGAATATTTCGGGTCACACAGAGTATCTAGATTACTTAGCAAACGGAGTAGTAAGAAAGACTGTCGGGTGACAGATGGAGGATCAAGAGTCTAGGCCAGAGTTAAGGAGCCCGAGACGAACTCTCGGCCGAGAGATCGAACCTTGCGGGGAGAGATCGAACCTCGCGGGGATCGGCCCAGAGACCTCCGAGGTGAGTGCAAACGAGCTGAGGGAATATGGCCGAACTAGTCCCCTTGCGGGGGGAGGACACGTACGCAGAGAGACTGGGCCCTTGCTGGGGCTGGCTTGGATCCTTGCGGGGGGAGCCACGTACGAGGTCTAGACGCTGGTTCCCCGATCGGGCGCATAAGACAGCTCATCTCGCTTATCATCACCCCGGTCAGAACCAATGATCCACCCACGAGGTCCATGCACCTCGGGGGAATCCAAACCCGAGTCACCACTTCTCACGCTGAGTCATCAGATCTCTCGACGACTCTTTCTCTACAAAAGAAAGAAGATTTCTCCCCTCGTCGAGAGAAATCAGCACGAACATCCTCACCAACACTACCACCAAAACCCACACACAAGATCTAAGATTATTCCGTTGTGAATTATCGAAAGTAGCCTGATTACCTTTGATTCTCCCCACACTCCGGTTACGAAGACAACCCCAGTGTCACATCAGTAGACGGCCTGGAGAAACTCAGGGAATTTCACCAACGAAATCCAGACGCACCGAGAAACTACCGGCTCACTGAGGGCTAGACCAGTTCCACCGAGAACCTGGCAGTAGCGGGCTGAAGGGGCGGAGGACTTCAGCACCAAAACCCACAATGAGACCGACAGAAGACCCGCTTCTCGGGCAGCCACGAAAAAAGCCGCCAACTTGGCGCCCGACGAGGAGTCCAGACGAACGGAAAAACATTGAGAGTTAGGAAAACCGTTCAAAAGGGACGTATCGACCTCTTGCCGACCGACTCGGACCGGCAGAACCGGCGCAGGCGGCATATAAGCAGTGAAGTGAGTCCCTGACAGCGCTGTCACTGCCCCAGCATACTAGTCTCCTGCCGGAAGGACGTGGGCGCAGTCACTGCCGAGCATACGGGTTACAAGCACGAAAGACACCATGCCTCTCCCGATTCCCTGGGCCGACTGCGACCCCGGAACCCCACCAAGCTGGCCAAGCCTTGACGCAGCATGGCGGCAAGTACGACTCAATATGACACGACAGTACAAGTACGCACCGGCCTACTCAGAGGGCCCAGTCATGCCGATGGATTACAGAGTCATGTCCTGATCTGGTGGCTGGGAGGGCTCTAGGGGAGAAGGACTACAGTCATGGTAAGTGGCAACCGCAAGTCCCGGCAACCACATCACAAAAGTTACCCCACGGAAAAACGCACACAGAAAGAGACGGGCTACTTAGAGAGCAAGAATTAGCACTCGGGACGAGGCTAAGGGAGAGGGGATGTAGTGTTACACCTGAACGAATTATCACGAGTACGTAGCTGGAAAGGGAAGATTCTGTGGCTAAAAAGACGAAGGAGGCTCAGGCTGCGGCTAGGGAATCAGAGAGTCTAGGCGGGAGATAAGGAAACAGAGTCTAGCCCTCAGTCGAGACACCGGCCGCAGGAGTTAGAACTCTGAAGATGAGGGGAACAATTTGTATAAACGAGCAGCTGCATTTCTCATGCAGTTTCGTAAGTGGCCCCACTACCTCAGGGAGAGGAAGCCACGTCACCTCAGGGTGGACGGAATCTCTGGACTGGAAACCCCACTCGGTTGCATGGCCCTAATGCAGACCACCTCACCTCAGGGTGAGCGGGGAGTCTCAGGCCGTAGTCCCCGCTCGTCCGCATCACACATGCGGCAATACAAATGGAAACACATCTCCCTTATCTACACCCCGGCCATGCCCAATGAATCCGCCCACGTTCCAAAGAGGTGCAACCACCTCGGAGGAATCCAAGTCCGACCCACCCTTACCTCGAGGAGGAGACGCACGCCTCTCCCGAGAAAAGTATGGTCCGGATCACCACTTCTCACTTGCGCGCTCATTGATAAAAGAAAGAGATTTCTCATCTTGACAGAAAGAAATTGGCACGAACATCCTCACGAACACTACCCCCCGAAACCACACACATGATCTAAGATTATTCCGCTGTGAATTATCGAAAGTAGCCTGATTACCTTTGATTCTACCCGCACTCCGGTTACGATACAACCCCAGTGTCACAATTGCCAAGATTTTCACTCGAGGCGCAGAGTCCAAATCCAACCGCGGATGCGTCGAGTCCAAGTCAACCCTTGAAAATTGAGTTCATTGGTGGCACCACGTCCAATTTACACTGCCAAGACAGCTAGTCCAAGCCCACACGAGGAATTGAGTCCGCTCAAGGCGACAAGTTCAAGTCTGACCACCAAGGAGTTGAGATCGAGTCTGCCTGAGAAATTGAGTTCGGGCAAGGTGCCGAGCCCTAGACAGACCGCTCAGGCGTTAAGTCTGTGTCCGTCCGAGGAATTGAGTTTGCTGGAGGAATTGAATTCACTCGAGACACTGAGTTCAAGTCTGACTGCCTAGGCATCAAGTTTGAGTCCACCTGAGGATTTGAGTTCACTCGAGGAATTGGGTTCACACTAGACGCGGAGTTCATATCCAATCGCGGATGCATCATGTCCGAGTCCGCTTCAGCAATTGAGTTTGCTCGAGGTGCCGAGTCTGAGTCTGCCCGATTCTAAGAAGTTGACGTTTGATACCTGGATTACATGCCTCCGGTCAGGATCCCAAAAATGCCAGATAGTGGTACTATCACGAACATAGCCTAGCATGAATAGAGGGTCAGCACATGTGCCAAACTTGCTACAGTGGGAGGCTGGGAGTGATATGAAAGGATTGCATCCAAAACGTCATAGATGGATTCTGCCCACATGCTTGGTGAGAGAGCAAAGTCCAGTAGCATTGCGTGAGCCTTTGCATTGGGGGTCTGAATCATCCTTTCAGAGACCCCATTTTTATCCTGTGTGTATGGCGGTGATGGCTCAAAGATGATACTGTATTCAGTGAGGACTGATGGACATGCTGCATTGTTGCGTTCTCCTTTACCATTGTCCCACGCAACGCGAGTATTGTGATGCTGTAGTTGTAGCTCAACCAGGTTTTTGAAATCTGTGAATACTGCGCACACTTCCAATGATGACTTCGAGTGTACGAAGCATACCCAGGTATAGAGGCTGAAGTCATCAATATACTGTATGTAGGATTGGCGCCTAGACCGTGATTGATGGCTGATCAGCCTGCATATATCAGGGTCAATCAGTTCCAGTGGTTTACTCGCTCTCCAAACTGGAACCTGTCAGAATAAGGAGGCGTCCGGAGATGAGGAGGCATCCGGACATGACTGAGTCCCCAAGCACCGGCTCAGGAGAACAGTCTTCCGTCCTTTGTCCTGACGTCCTTCCTGTATATCGAGAGATCTTGTGCCCACATAATACTGTAATACAATCTTCACGTTTATCGATCCATATATTCCAACAGGTTATGAGCCCGGATTGAACGCTCTGCCAATCCGCTACCCATCGATAATCGCTCCCGCCGTACCTCCCACTTGGAGCCTCGCTTCTGCATCCCATCCCTGCACTCTCGTTTTTTTTTTAAGCCTCAACAAACATCGCGTCAACATCATGACCGACTCCACCACGTAAACCTGCAAGCATGGCTCGACACCCATCCTCAGCATGAGAAACTACCACTCATGGAAGAACAACATTACGAACCTCCTCGCAATGGACGACTCCCTTGAAATTGTCCTCGGTACGGAGCTCGCACCTGCTGGCAACGCAACAGCACAGGCTCGAGATTTCCGCAAGAGGTCGCAAGGTGCCTTCGGAATGATCTGGTCATCAACTGAACTCAGCATTCGAACGTTACTCAATCACCTCGGACATCGAGATCTGCATGCAGCCTGGGAAGCCCTCCGTGAACAATACGATGTCGCCGCATCCCAGTCTGCACGCGTCGCTACCCTTGCCCGCCTTCACTCCGCCATGATGAAGCCAGAAATGTCTGTATCTGACTACATCTCCTCACTTTCGGATATCAGTCAGGAGGTGGAAGGGACTCCAGATGAAGTCACGGAGCGATACCTGATTATGCGTATCTTCACGACCCTTCCCGAGCAATTCGCCAATATTGTGGACATCCTCAAGAACCGACCGGTCCAAGAACAAACACTCAACTCCATCAGTACAATTCTGATTGAACACGAAACCGCACGAGCCCTCCGCAACACTACGACTGGCTCCAATCTCAATCTGGCCGGAACCTCCAGCAATGCCCTATCTGCCA
>Ga0307516_10006579_pt1 | contig 13586 bp, 12 predicted proteins | sample 19_EM_MG_FD_203310 | JGI IMG/M metagenome (GOLD analysis project Ga0307516, IMG submission 203310) | Populus trichocarpa ectomycorrhiza microbial communities from riparian zone in the Pacific Northwest, United States - 19_EM | ecosystem: Host-associated > Plants > Roots > Unclassified | place... | reverse complement strand
ATTCGCCGACACTGGTCAATTGGTGGGACTCACTCCAAGCAGAGGCCTGATCCCCCGTCGATGCACCAGTGCGCCAACGGGATCTTGTGCCTGCCTCCCATGAAACCGATGACGGTGTACGCCTCTTCGGCACGGGCTTCCAGCATGTATTCGCGTAGGTACCAGTCACCGAAGAGCGCGCTGCAGGCCGGGCAGCTGAAGGCGGTGTAGGAACTGCTTGCCGTTTGGCTGTATCGGCTGCCGAGGTTGGCGACTGGGCTGCCCAACCGGCGGGCCTCCGCAGCTACGTGGCGGCGTACCTCGATGTTGGCCTCGAGGCGCTCCTTCGCCCAGAGGGAGCCATGCCCGACCTTGGCTACCGTGCCACATGGACCGGTCAAAATCTCACGCTCCACTTCCCACGTCATGGAGACGGCGTTGCAGCGATAGCAGGGGTACTCGTAGCACGCCACCTCCATAGTGGCAGGGTGGCCTGCCGCGACGTGCTCGCGGAAGCCGATCATGCAGTTGAGGAGCGCAGTGACGGTGTCGGCCAAGCTCATGGCGGTGCCGTTGACGACGACGGTGAAATCGCCGTCCGAGAACGTCGTGTGGAAGACAGGCAGGTCACGGCGGGGGAGAAAGGGCACACTGCGTTCGTGGCGGGCAAACCAGGCGCAGCGGACCCCGTCGGCGGCATACCGTGCCTGTCGCCGTTCGAACTCTTCTCTGGTCTGGGCACTCCATTGAATCTCGAAGGCGACCTTTCTGGCGCCATCGCTGGCGAGTACGTCAGCAATCCATCCGTTCGCCCACGCCTCAGTTTCGGCGTTCCAGCCAGCCGCCTGCGCGGCCTGCAAGATGACGTTCTTGGCGTAGAGGTGGTACCCGGTCTCCTTCGGGTGACTCAGGCAGTCGCCGGCGCTTCGGTGCGCGAAGTGTCGGACGCCTAGTTTGCTCGTTCGTAAATAGGCCGGCGAGCCGCAGCGCGGTAGCACAACAGACCGACGCTGCGTCCGAACGTCGGCCTGCAACGTCCGCCACTCCTCGTCGGAGAGCAGCGTGCTGATCGTTGGAACGCCATCGACGATGGCAAGTAGCGGCATGGGTAAATGCTCCATCCCGGTACGGCGCTTCGCACCTGTCGCCGTCGGCGTGTCCGGGCCAGTTGTGCACCCGCTCATCGTGCAGGCTAGGTGGTGATCGCGCGAGGTGTTTCGGTGCCGGGGGCGGCGTAGTTGTCGGGTGCCCCCGGGCTGGTGAACGGCGTCGCCGTATCGACACGCCGCGTGACTAGCGGCGGCGCCGGACAAAGGCGGTGATCGATTTGGGTGGTAGGGATGATGGATGTTCAAGCCGTACGGCCCGCCATCGGGCCACCGCCTCGCACTCGTCCGGCTTGACGGATCTGGCTTCCTGTTTTGTCTTCGCTGCGGCCAGGTCATTTGCGTTATGGGATTACGGTTGGTCACGGCGGTGATGAGGTCGTGGGTGGCGCGGTGGCGGTGGGGATGCCGAGGTTGACGGTGGTTGGGCGGTCGATCTGGGTCAGTTTTTCCTCGGCCTCGCCGGGATCTTGGGCGGCAGACCCACCGCGAACGTGCGGTTGACGGCCTACGGCAGGCTTGTTCTCCATGATCGATGATTTCGCGAAAGGGTACCTGCACAGCGATCTGCGCGAGGTTCGCGAGGTGATGCTGTGGAAGCTTGACGGGCTCTCTGAGTACGACATCCGCCGCCCCCTGACCTCGACGGGAACCAATCTTCTCGGGCTGGTCAAGCACCTGACGCACACCGAATCCCGGTACTTCGGTGAGGTTTTCGACCGGCCTTACCCCGAACCCTTGGCCCGGTGGGACGACGAGCGCGTATGGCGAGACTCAATGTGGCCGACCGAGTACGAGACGCGCGAGGAGATCATCGACGGGTACCGTCGCGCATGGGAGCACTCCGACGCGACGATCAATACTCTCGCGGTCGATTCTGCGGGGCATGTGCCCTGGTGGCCCCGCCCGAACGTCAAACTGTTCAACATCCTGGTTCACGTGCTCACCGAGACCAGCCGGCATGCCGGACACGCCGACATCCTGCGCGAACAACTCGACGGCTCGACCGGAACAGCCGATTACGCGAAGGAGCAGCGCAACGCGGCCTTCTGGGAAGCCCGGCGCACGAAGATCGAGCAGGTCGCCAAAGCAGCCGCCGCCAAGACCGATCACGCTCCATGACAACCACACCGACCGGCCCCGATCGAACCTTGACCTGGAAACCGCAAAAGTAAGAACGGACACTTCGGTCCACCAGTGTCCGGACTACTTTGCGGGCCGCTGGTCAGCATCTTGATCATCCGCAATCTTCGGCTGGACGCGACAGTTCGATCGGAGGCGAGCTGGCGGCCGGGGCCGATAGAGAAGCAGACTTGTCGGCGTGACGCAGGCACAGCGGAGCGGTGCACGGTGGGACGCGGGGCAGGGGCCCGAAGACCCGCGTGCCGGCGCGGTCGTCCGCCGCCGGGCCCGCGATTGGGTCATCCTGACCCAACCCCCTCCGCCGCGCCCCGCGCCGCGGCGTCCCGCCGGTGACGACGAGGAACCACTGTCGACCCAGCGCGCCGGCGAGGCGACTGGCGGCGACGAGCACCACGAGGAGCTGCTCGCCGAGATCGACGAGCTAGTCGACGGCCTCTGACGCCGCCACGGGGATCGCCCGCAGCGCGAACCACGAGGTAAGCACGCCCGCCTTCTGGACCTTCGCGGAGATCCACTGCAGACGCGGCCCACGCCCTCGACGCTCTCATCGCTGCCCCCACCGCCCGCGCTGCCGCGCGCGGTCAAACCTCACGACCAACACCGCAGCAGCGACCGCGGCCTGTGCAGAGGATGGATCGCCCTGCCCGCCGACTCCTAGCCGCCCTGCCCGCGGCGGACGGAGCCCCGCCGCAACACACCGCCAGCTACGTTCCGTACGCGTTCGTCATCCGGTCAGTCATCCGGGTCCTTGAGTCACCGAGATCGACGAGCTCATCTGCGGCGACAAACCCCGACACCGCCATCGGGGTTTCGTCTACTCACGAACCCGCGGTGTGAGTCGGCGACGATTCCGGCACTTCCGAGACGCGGCTGCGGTGGACCAAAGTCACGCCGACGCTGGCGAGCGTAACCATGACCAGCGCCGCGAGTTCGACCGCGTCCAGGTGCTGATGCAGGACCACCATACCGGCGATCGCTGCGGCGGCTGGTTGCAGGCTCATGAGGATGCCGAACACGCGAGTGGGCATCCGGCGCAGGGCAGTGATCTCCAGTCCGTTGGGCAAGACCGAGGAAAGCAGGGCGACGACGGTACCGCCGATCAGCAACGCCGGATGTTCGAAGGCGGCGTTCGCGCCGCCCGCACCGAACGGCAGGACCAACACAGAACCCACCGCGAGCGAAACCGCCAAGCCACCGGTTCCCGGCACGAGCCCCCCGAGGCGGGCGCTGAGCAGGATGTATCCAGCCCCGCACAGTCCGGTGGCGAAGGCGAACACGAGACCGGTGAGCGGAGCAGAGGCATCCGGGCTCAACCCGAGCATCGCCACACCTGCCGCCGCCAGCATCGCCCAAGCCAGATCGAGCAGTCGGCGAGTCTGCGCCAGGGCGAGCAGCAGTAGCTACGCGAGCGCCAGCGTGATGACCAGCGCGATGACCAAGAGGACCGCAAGCTTGCCGAGGTGGTTGCGTTGGCGGCGGAAGTAGTCGCGATCCCTGGTGGTGTAATGCGCTGCACGCCACAAGGCCCGCGCGTCCGCTACCTCCCGACGCGACGCAGCCGCGAAGAAGCCCTTACGATGGTTGAGCGCCCGGGACAGTGCTGGACCTGCGTACGAGGCCAGCGCCAGCATGGCATCGATCCACAGCACCGCCGTGGGCGACTGCGGCAATTGGAGGTCCGTCGACGATTCCGGACTGGCTGCGCCCGTGCCAGCTTGTAGCGCAGATCCCAGGAATCGAGGCAGCGCGCCGAGCAGCGCTTGGCGCTGCTCGGGTGAGGCGATTGCTAATAGGTGGGCCAGCAGGGAAGCCGCGGCCGGAAATCGTAGGCGTCGTAGATACCAGGCCACGAGCGCCTGACTCCGCTGAGCCGCCAGGCGGGCGGTGCGTGCGGCGTCTAGGGCCACCATCTGCCCGACCAGCAGGTCGATGTCCGAGGCTGACGCAACGGATACCGGCCTGGCCATACCGGGGAGAGGTGCTGGAAGCAGGCGGATCAGCAGGCGTGCACCGACATCGGGCGGTAGGGCAAGCAAGAAGGCTGCCCCGCCGGGCAATAGGTCCATGGCGCCGCGTAGGCCGGTACGTGGCGCCTCGCCCGGAGGCAATGCATGAACTCGGGCAATCAGGTCGGCCGCGACCATGGGAGCGGTCTGCGCCCAACCGGCCAGATGCGCATGGGCATCAGCGAGGTTGTCCTGGCATGCCAGTGTCTTGGCGAACTGGTCCAGGATGGCCTCGCGTGCCTCCGGTTCTAGCCCGGTCAGCAGATGGTGGATGCGAGGAACTTGCAGAGGTACAAGCAGGGGAAAGCCTCTGTCGAGTCCCTGTTGGTGATAGAAGCGTCTGAACATTTCCGCAGCGATCTCGGAATCCATGAGCAGCTGCACCTGCCGTTGGGGCGGGCGGCTCTCAAACAATGCGAAGGCGCCGGGCGTACTGAGGTTGATCAGGTACTGGAGATCCTCCTCAACGGGAGGCCCTGCAAACCAGTTGAACTGGGAGTTGCCGCGGCCGAGGTTGATCTGCGCACCCTGGACGGAGCAGGCATCGAAGATCGGCCCTGTAGTGGGATCGGTCACCGAAGCCCCGGGAATGTGTTGTGCTGGACGTTCCCCCCTGACTGGTTGATCTGTACGCCGGAAGCGTGCGGCACATCGATCTTCCCAACGTTGAGCCGCGGCGCCGCCGTCGGTGATGTCGGCCGGTCGGGTGATGGCAGCAGCAACGGTGCGACCAGCGCCACTAGCGCTGACAGTCCGCCGATGACGCTCGAGATCTTGTCAGCCTTGTCCAGTCCAACGTGGATCAGGTACCCGATGAGTCCGCCGACGATCAGCGCCGCGAACACCCGTCCACCCAAGATCCAAGTCCGGCTACGCTTCGGCACTCGCACTAGCACCTCCCAGCATCTACCGGACGTCAGGGTACGACGGAGACGCTAGGCCCCGCATCATCCAGGCATACGTCTGCGGCGGTGTTGGGAGGGGTTCCCTGGAGGGGAGCCCCTGGCCGCCGTTCGTCTGGGAGCAGATACCGGGTGCAGCTGTGCACTGCGCAGTGGCGGCGGGTCTGTGGGGAGAGGGAGCGCCATGCTCCCCTCGGCCGGCAGGTTTTCCCTGTTCAACGGCTACGGCCGGCTGGTTCGGGGAGCAGTGCCATGGTGAAATCGGGTGGTGCGGTGGGATGCGGGCGTTGCCGCTCCCCAAACCGGTGATTGGTCGGGGAGCGGATGGGGTTGTCCCCGGTGGCGTCGGGCGGTGTCGAACGGCGTCGGGCAGCGCCCGGCAACTTCGTCTCACCAGCAAGTATTTGTATTTGTGCTGGTCAGCGGCTTGTACAAACCACTTTCACACAGGAGAGCTCCACGAACAGCTTCAAACAGCGCTGAAGGCACGTTTATGCAGCTCAACGGCGTCGAACAGCGTGATCTCTTTACTACATCTGCGCCCAGACCTCTCCTCTGCCGTGGGAGTGCTCTCTCCCGAGCGTTCACATGTCGGGTGACCTCTACTCAGTGGCAGGAGTGGTCGAGAGGGCGGCCTCGCGACGGCGGTGACCGCCTCTCCTGGTTGGAGGATTCGTGCATCGCCCGTAGGCCGCCCGGGGCCGTCGAGCAAAGCGATATTCGTTCTCGTCCCGGTGTACTCGCGGGCACAATGAACGTCGTGCTCGCCGCTACCCGTACGCTGCTGATGTCGCTGGATCCGTTGTCGTATCGCAAGCGGATGATCCGCCTGACGGAGTGGGCGCGCACCGCGCCCGACCGTGCCCGGGTTTGCGCCGAACTGCGCGGGCAGGGTACCTACGAGCGGCATCTCGCTCTGGTCGCGGCGATGGTGGTCCGGGACGCCGACGGCATCGCCGCCGCAGCGCGCGATCCGCAGCCGTCGATCAGGTGTGCCGCGCTGACCGCTGCGCTGCGTGCCGGGGTCCTGGCCGGTGATCATGTCGACCGGCCGGCGATGGAGCGGCGGCGTGTCTATCGGATTCTGCGCCGCAGGCACTCGCCGGGCGTCGCTGACGCGCTGATCACTGTGGTTCGTGCCGAGTTCGGCGATGAGGAGGCCGCCGCGCTGCTGCCGGCGTGCGGCGCCGATACGGTACGGGCGTTGCTGCCCGACCTGGAGCATGCGCTCAACCTCGAGCGGCTCGTCCGATGGCACCCCGGCCAATTGCTGGATCGGGTTCGTGAGCGGCTGGCGGCGGCTCCGCCCGAGTTGCGTGGCCGGATCTGGGGCGGTGCCGCCGGTGCGGTGCTGCGGTGTGACCCGGCGCAGGCGCTTGACCTGCTTGAACTGTATGCGCCGCAGGAGTCGCTGCCCGGCCCGCTCGGCGCGTACGGAATCCTCGCTGCACACGACGCGAGTCGCGTTGTCCGCCTGCTAATCGCGCCTGGCCGCGCGAGCTGGTTGCAGCGGACTGCGTTGCCGCCGGCTTTGCTGCGCCGTCTCGCGGCGCTGTCCACCGACGAGTTGGCGGGGCTGGCCGGCCGGTTCCGTGAGCATGTCCGGGCGCTGGCGGCGCTGCTCGACGCTGTCGCGCCGGCGCGGCGCGGGGAGCTGTACGACCGGGCCTTGGCTGAGGTCGACACGGCGGTGCTGATTCCGGCTGCCGAAATCATGGAGGTGCTGCCGGCCGCGGTCCGGATCCGCGAGGCGACGCGGGTCCTGGGCCTGGCGAAGATCCGGGAGCGGGAGGCCGAGGTGCGCGTCTGGAGTGCCTACTTGGCGTGGCCGGATGCGTCCGCAGCGCTGGAGGTCGCGCTGCGCTCAGGCGACGCCGACGAGCGGGCGCATGGCTACGCGCTGCTGGTGGAGGCCGCTCGCCGCTCCCGCAACTCGCAGGCGGTGGCCGAGGTGATCGTCCGGCTCGGCCGGCTGCGCAACGAGCAGGATCCGGTACGCGCGGCCGCACTGACCGCGCTGGCGAAGGTGGCACCGCTGCTCACCGCGGACACAGCGGCCGGGCTCACTCAGCTGACCACCGACGCGGTTGACGCCCGCGACGCCTCCGCCGCCACCACGACAGCGCTGAGCATGCTCGCCGCCGATGTCCTGCAGCACCACGTCGCCGTGCCGCAGCTGCGCGAGTGGGCGCTGCTCACGATCGACCTGGTGAGCACCGGCGCGCACGTGCCGGTGCTGCGCCGCTTCGACACGGTGCTGCGCCGCGGGCAGGAGACGATGGTCTTTGAACGGCTGAGCGGCTGGGTCGAGGGTGGCATCGCCCGTGGCCGGTACGGTCCGCTGTTCGCGCTCACCCACGCGCTCGGCAAGCGGGCCTGGCAACTGCCGCAACTGCAGGACCTGCTGCGCCGGGCGATCGGCTCGCACACGCTGCCCTCGGTGGCCCGCACGGCAATCGGGCTGTGGCTCGACGACCCGCGGACGCGCTCGGACCGGGTCACCGAGGTGCTCGAGACCGACTCGACGGCGGTGACGATCCACCCGGTGTGGGCGGCCATATGCACATCCCGTACCGATCTGCTCGACCGGGTGCTGAGCAGCCCTCCGCGCGGCCGGTTTGTGGAACCGGGGACGCGCTGGGTGCCCGCATGGGCGGATCATGTCGAGCGCTGGCTGCCCCGCCAGCAAGCCCGTTTCGTGGACCTGCAAGAGCTGATCATCGCCGACACCGAGCAGGGTGTGTGGCAGCGTGCGGCGGCGATCCGGGCCGCCGCCGGCGTCCCTGGCGCGGGCCGCGAGCTGGTGCTGCGGCACCTCGACGCCCCCGAGGTGGTGATCGCCGAGGCAGCGTTGGGCGCGCTGGTCTGGACCGACCGGCCGGATGAGGCACTGCCGGTGCTGCTTCAGTACGCCGATGGCGACCGGGCACGAGTCGCGCTGTACGCGGCCGGCCGGGCTGCCCGGCACGTGCCGCCGTCCCGGCTACCCGATGTGCTCAGCGAGGTGGTGACCGGTCCCGCGAAGATCACGAGTCGCAAGGAAGCGGCCCGGCTGCTGGCACACTACGGGCCGCCGCGGGTGATGGCGACACTGCTCGAGGCGTACACGAACCCGGACGCGCACCGGGACCTGCGCGCAGCGATCGTCTCCGCCGCCCGGCAGCGACTGCAGGCCGAGGCGAGCTGGACCATTCTGCGGACCGCGGTCGATGGGAGCCGAGAAGAGCGCCGTGCGGTCCTGAGCGCGTACCCGTACACGATCCCGGAACGGCACCGCCCACGCTACGGCGCGTTCATCGTCGAGGCGTGCCGGGCTGCCGACCGGGAGGTCCGGCGTGCCGCGTTCGGCCAGCTCGGGGAGTGGTCGCCGTGGCTCACCGGGGTCACCGGCCTGGTCGTGGACCGGCTCACCGACCTCGGCGAGACGATGGTGCACATCGAGGTCGCCAACCTGCTGAAGGCCGGCGGCGACGCGGTACTCGGCGCTGCACTGTCCCGGCTCGTGGACCGCGACGCGGCCGACGAACATCCTGGCGACCCGGCCACAGACCGCCCGGCCCGACGCCGCATCGACGTTCTGGCCCGGGGCGCGGTCGTCCGGTCCGGGAGCCGGCCGGCCGATGCCGACCGGACCGCGCTTGCCGAATCGGCGCGGTGGCTCGCCGGTCATCCCGCCTTTGCCGGTACGGCTACGGGGTTGCTGGTCGACCTCGGCCGGCTGGACAATCTGGACGAAGTCGCCGGACTGTGCGCGGGCCGGCCCGTCCTCGCGATCCGCACCGCTGAACGCATCGGCGCCCGCCTGCGAGGCCTCCGCGAATGGCCCGACCCGACGGTCCTCGCCGCCACCGTCACGCGGCTGGCGGCGCGTGGCGACCTCGCCGGCGGCCTGTTCGCGGTGGCACTGGTCCGGCACGGGGCCGGCTTCGGCTGGAAGGCGCCGTGGCGGGACCTGCTGATCGGGTTGCGCCGGCATCCGGACGCAGACGTGCGCGAGGAGGCGTACGCCGTCGACATGAGCTGACCGTCGCCGATCAGGGAGCAGCCCGGGTCAGGGACGGTGGCACCCGCAGTGTTAACGGCCGAGCCACTGAGCTTCCGGCATGGAGGCCGACTTGCGCGCCGTTGAACGGCGCGCCGGAACCGCCGGTCGGCGGAGGAGGCGTTCAGGCAACGGCATCTGTTGTGCACACGTCTCGGTCGAGCATGAGCCGCAACGGCGTCACGCACTGTGGTCGGTGCTGTCCGCCGCCGATGAGCCTGCAGCAGTCACAGCAGTGCTGCGCGAGTGTGAGAAACGGCGCCTTCAAGCGAGTGGGATGTCCGTCAGGCTCAGCCGGTACCAGTCGGTGCCGTGGAAGACATGCAGGTCCGGGCCCCGGCCAACCATTCGTACGTCGTCGGGCAACGGCTGGCCCTCCGGCAGCACGAGCCGGTACCGGCCTGCCTCCCGTAGGTCGCTGTCGCCCAGTTCGCCGATGACCAAACGATCCCGGTGCGGACGATAGCCGCCAGCCATCCCGACTCGGCGATCATCGACGATGAGGCTCTTGGCGCCGTGGGCGAGGTCGTTACGCCACGCGGTCACCTGGCCCTTCTCGACCTTCACCACGGGAAAGTCGGAGTAATAGCACGCCCAAGCGGTCTCGCCGGTGACGTTGAGCGCATAGCAGTCGTCGATCGACGCCGTATCGTCCGGTGGGAATCGCCAGTCCGGTTCTCCGCCCGGGGCGAACCGGGCCAGCCCGCATGACCCCAACGGCTCGGGTCCGGGACCACCCCAGCCGTAGTTGCCGAAAACGCCCTCATCGAAGTAGCCGACCCAGGCACTGCCGGACGGCGTGGTGAGAAGGTCCTGGATCCCATCGCCGAAGGTGTACTCGGCAACCAGGGCGCCGTCCGGGCTGTACACGTGTGCGTTGCGGTCCGGACCCTCAGGCCGCCACCGGCACCGCGCGGCGATCACCAGGAAGTGGCCGCCCGGTAGCGGCTGGACGGTGGCGTGCGCCAGTGGCATCTCCGCGATCCGTACGGCCCTGGTCAGGCCCGGTGAGTGCACCGTGATCCGGGCGCCGGCCGGCCGGGCTGCGGGCGCATCCGGGAACGATGCCCACCCGGGCTGCACTGTGACTGACGTCAACGCCTCTCGATCGGCAGGGGCCGACCACAGAGCGACACCTTCACCTGCCGGGCCTACCGTTACCGACAGCAGCGCGTCGCCGTCGTCCGCGGGCGCCATCCGACCGTGCTGGCGCAACGGCAATACGGATAGCGTCAGTACCTCGGCGCGCTGATGCTCCCATGTTTCCTTCAGCTTCTTCCCCCGCCCGGCCACGTTGCTATTCGATCACCTCGGGCGCCTGAGGGTGAAACGGATATGAACCCCCATCTGGGAGGAGTAGCGCAGCGTAGCGAGCGACTCGCGGCAATGAGCGGATGTCCGCCGGTCAGTACGACCAGCGGGGCAAGCGCCGATCGCAGGATGTCGGCGGCGAGCGGCACGGGCTGCGGCAGTGTGGAGCCGAAGACGAACGCCATGTCGGCGGTACGCAGTCCGGGGGCGGAGGCGTCGACGAGGTCGGTGATTTGCTCTGCGGTCGGTGCCACGTTCGTGCACTATAGATACCCGTGTCCTACGGGTTGATCGATGAGGATCCGGATCCGGTCGCGGTGCGGCGGCTCACTTTCGTGCCGTTCCTCCCCGACGGCCGCTGCGTGGCCCTGCCTGGCCCGCAGCTGCCCGGCGGCGAGGTCCGCGACGGTGAGCATTACCTGCTCGACTCTTGTCTGCGGATCCCGGTCGAGACCGTCGGTTTCCGCCCGCAGCGGGTGCACCCGTTTGCCGTCGACGGGGACCACCTGTACGTCTGGCTCGACGGCGACCACGCCGGCGGCGCCGGGCCGCCAATCGCGGTCACCGACGGGGGAGAAGGTTTCGACGGCGCGAGCGCCGTGGTGGTACGCGATGCCGTAGGTTCGTTTCGTACGCAGTCCGACGCGAGTTACTACGCGGACAATGTGCGGTTGCTGGAACCGGCGTACCTGCGCGGCACGAGCGTGCAGGCCGGGTCGGGGTTCGGCGGCGACGCCGCGCGGTGGCGTGCCCGCCGCGAGATGATCGTGGACGGCCTGCACCGCGACGGCACGTTCCTGGACGTCGGATGCGCCAATGGGCTTCTCATGGAGTCCGTGCAGCAGTGGGCGGCCGAGCGCGGCCTTACGATCGAGCCGTACGGCGTTGACCTAGCGCCTGGCCTGGTCGAACTGGCCAGACGTCGGCTGCCTGGCTGGGCCGAGCGGATCGTGGTCGGCAACGCCATCGACTACCTGCCTGCCGACGGACGCCGGTTCACGTTCGTGCACGTCCTGCTCGACGTGGTGCCGCCCCGGCGCCGCGCCGACATGATCCGGCACCTGCTGGGGGCCCTCGTGGAGCCGGGCGGTCGGCTGCTGGTCAGCCAGTACGGCCGCGGCGGCGCGGCGGACATCCTGCAGGAACTCGGCTTTGCGGTGATGGGCAGTTCAGGGGCGACCGGCTGGGCGAGCACGGCATGGCTCGACGCACCGAAGCGCTCGTCAGGTGGTCGCTGAAGCGCCGCGCACTAACGGCGGCTGACGAGGATGCCGCGGACCGGAGGGGATTTGAACCCCCTGGTGGGGCACGGCACGCCGGTGGCCCCACGCACCTTCGAGCCGTCCGCGGGGGTGCCCGGCGTTCGACTTTGAGCGCTGCAATAACCCGGCTCTGCCACCGGTCCAGATGAAGTATGCCGCCATCCTTCGTGCCGAACGGCCAGGTCGTCGCGCGAACTCAGCGGTTACAGGTGCGGAGGTAGCCGTTCCGGAGTAGGGCATGATCGCTGAGTGCGTGATCTGCTGGAGCTGACTGGCCGGTGGTGGGACTGGCAGATGGATCTGTGGGACGGATCCGCGTTGCGCCTCGTTGCGGACAACGACCTGACCTACCACCACAGCGTCGAGGTCACGTTCACCGATGTCGTCTGGGTCTCCAGCGCGGACTTGTTTCACCACCCGGTCTTCCGGCTGCCGACGCGGGCCGAACGTGAGTTTGCTCGCCAGGTCGCTGCTGACGAGGTACATCAGCTGTTCGCGTGGGATGCCGAGACGGCCACCGGGGACCGTTGCGATGATGGTCGTCGCCCACGCCGTCCAGGTTGTCGAGGGGATCGTTCGCCACTGAGGCGCAGGCCGTGAACGGCGGCCGCGAGGCATTGGATGACCCCGCGATCACCTGCATATCTAACATTATGGCGATCATGGAGCCCGACAAGGCGTTCCCTGAGCCGTGGTCAGATCTGCGGGACGCAGGCCCCGGACGGGACGAGCAGCGCGAGAGTCTCAGCGCGGAGTTGGCCAAGGAATTGAGCGTTGGCCATGTTCTTCACGGTAGTGCATTTTCCATCGTCGCTCGTTCCAACGCGAACGATGACATCCTCATCAAGGTGGACGACGACGGGACGTGGGCACTGGTTCACCTCACCTGGCGGGGAAGTCGCGAGCGCCCGCCGTGGCCACAGGCAGTCGTGTTCTCTGCCGTGGAGGATGCTGTCGCAGCCATGCGGGAATGAGAACCTCGGCACGATCGGCGGCAGATGAGCATGCTTCCCAATCGCGGTCGAAAAATGGTCTGGTTGGTCTACGTAGCGACGATTCGCAAGCCAGCGTTGCCACTCGAGGCGAGTACGACGCGGATGTGTTGAGGTTGGTCTGGTTATTCGGGCAATGTTGAGGTCATGAAGGCCTCCGTACGCGAGGTGAACAACTCGCCCAGCTCGACACGGTGACGTTGCGCGGACGTGTTGTCGGGATCGTCTCGCACCGCCGCCTGCACTTGCTGGTAGTGGGCCATGTAGTCGTACTGCCATACCGCCACGACGCGATCGTCGGTTGTGGCCCAGCGACCCACGAGCCGCGCGCCGTGGCGGATCTGGACGGGGAGCAGATAGTCGAGGAAGAACGAGTTGAACGCCGCGAGCCGGTCGGGGATCGCCTGGTAGGTCCTCATGCGGAGATCACCGTGCGATCGTGCCAGGCCATGGCAACGAGGGCGTCGCTGATCGCGGCTAGATGAGCGCGCGTACGTGGTGGCCCGACAACCGGCACGGTCCTTCGACGGGCCGATGAATTTAGTTTCGGCTCAGCCTGCGCTCGGATAGCTTCGGCGGATGCCGACAATCCGCCCGATCGCCTTAGCCGTACCACGTCGTGGCGACGATCTCCTCGTCTTCGAGTACCACGATCCGACGAAGGACCAAACCTTCTGCCGGCCTTTGGGCGGAGGCATCGACTTCGGTGAGACGGCCGAGTCGGCCGTTCGTCGCGAACTGCGGGAAGAACTCGGCGTCGATTTGCTCGACGTCCGGCGGCTGGGCGTGCTGGAGAGCATCTTCCACGGCTTCGGTCGAGACGGGCACGAGATAGCTTTTGTC
>Ga0307516_10006578_pt1 | contig 13588 bp, 22 predicted proteins | sample 19_EM_MG_FD_203310 | JGI IMG/M metagenome (GOLD analysis project Ga0307516, IMG submission 203310) | Populus trichocarpa ectomycorrhiza microbial communities from riparian zone in the Pacific Northwest, United States - 19_EM | ecosystem: Host-associated > Plants > Roots > Unclassified | place... | reverse complement strand
TTTTTAAACGGGGGGGCTTTTTTTATTTTTTTTTTTTGCCCCCCCCCCCCCCCCCCTTCCTCAAGTGATAGCAGGCCTCAGTGCGGGCGCTCACTCCAATTGCCATGATCCTATGGGTCGCATGCGAGTATGTACTGAATAAATAAAAAAAAAGTAGTAGCACTGCGCCAACGTGTCAAGGCATATGTCAACATTCAGTTAGGTTTGGCATTGAGGTGAGTCAACATCACGCCAACACACTTATATGGTATCGCAACTATGTATTCATTTTACCCCTCCTGTCACCATATAAACATAAAGCTTGCCGCAAATCAAACTTAGCGTAACACCACTGCATTAAGCCCGATGTGCATCTAGCTGCATTAAAGGCAAACGAATAGATATCTATCCTGACCCAATGTTGATGTCCGTTGTGAGACTCCAGAAGACGTCAAGAAAACGCTGAATCAACGTATCTACAACGTGTTGGGATAGATAAACAACTGTTGGATTTTTCTCCCGAGCAGAAACAACTCTCGTGGCTCTTCTCCGCTTCGTGACGATTAAAATACTCGACTAAAAAACGCGTACTCAATTCAAAATTCGAAACGATATCTAAGGTTCTTTTTTACTTCAGGCATCAACACGTTTGACTTTTCGACATGAGTTGAAATCCAATACTATCACCAAGTGGCGTCTATTTTGACTCCGTGGTCAGAAAAAGGAATGTTCGTATAACTGTTTTCTGACTATATTCTTTACTCCCCCTTTCCCCCTCAAGGATATGTACGTAGGTTATAAACGGGTGGATGCGGTGCGGAATGCGGGTGGCATTCCACACCGACGGTTGCGCTGATTCTTGTTTGCGGTCATGATGCGCTGCACGGAATTTGCCGCCATCGACGTGTTTTTTTTTTCTGATTCGCGCGACTATTTTAGACCCAATGCGACCACAGGGGTCTGCACGGTGGCGTCATCGCACGCGACCGAGAGACACCCAAGACAGCGCGATGTGCCTCGTGCGTTTAGTTAAACTGGGCAGAGCCGGGCGGAGTGGCGGTGGGGGGAGCTGTGTGTAGATTTGCGGTTTTCCTCGTCGTTTCGGAGAGAGGATTAGGATTTAAGGAGCAGCGGATATCCGTTTCACGCGGGAAGGAGTGCGGAATTGCTCAGCGGGAGCTTCATTGTGTGCCTGAAACGCGAGTCCAAGAGTAGCGACGGATGTGGATCTGGCTTCCGGTGGCGGTTGGCTGGGCTGACGAGAAGATCTCCACCCCTCCTCATCGCGGATGAGCGAGGGACGCAATCTGCGTGCATGCATCCGCCCTTGCCTTCGTGCATTCCGCGTGTACCACCGCTGCGACAGATTGGTCTTAGCGGCAGCCCTCTCCATATCAATCACTCCTCCCTCCTTCTTCCCTCTTCTCCTCTTCATTCCTCGTTTCTCTCCTTGCCCCTCCCCCCCGCATCATCCTCAATCGCTTCTTCACTTGTTTTCTGTTTCTTCCTCTCCTTGCCGACATTCGTTTGCAGGCTCTTGAGTTGTTTCTCGCTCTGTTCGAATAATACAACCCTCGCTCGACTCAACTTTTCTTCCGAAGCCGAATTCCAACTCCGTCCACGATGCGTGGATTCCTCTCTTTAGCTGCGGCCACTCTCATCGGTACAGCTTCGGCTGCTCTCCAGCCCGTTACCGTCAAGGGAAACGCCTTCTTCGTCGGTGACGAGCGTGTAAGTCTTCCCCCCGTCACTTCCTGTCTGACTTGTTCACTCCCTCGCTGGCTGTTTGAAACCCTCATCGTTCCCTCGTTGCCTGTCCGCCCCCCCCCCCCCCCCTTCTCTCTCCCCTCCTTGCTCTCTTCTGCTTACTGATTCCGCGACTTGCGTTCTTGCTGACCCGCTTGCTTCCGGACGAGTGGTAGTTCTACATCCGTGGTGTCGATTACCAGCCGGGTGGTCAATCCAAGCTGAGGGACCCCATCGGCAATATCCAGGATTGCGAGCGTGACATCCCGTACTTCAAGGAGCTCGGAATCAATGCTGTCCGCGTCTGTAAGTTTCTAATCACCACCCGCTGTCTGGGGTTCTGACGGATCGTCCCTAGATACCGTCGACAACTCGGCCAACCACGACGAGTGCATGAAGGCGCTCGATGATGCTGGCATCTATCTGTTGTTGGTAAGGCCCGCTGTTGCCCCTGCTGCTCATCGTTCGGGCTAATCTCCCCCGTCAGGATGTCAACACCCCGACCATCTCCATCAACCGTGCGGATCCCATGGCTACCTACAACGAGAACTACCTGCAGCACGTTTTCGCTACCATCGATGTCTTCGCCAAGTATGACAACACCCTAGCGTTCTTCTCCGCAAACGAGGTCGTCAACGACAAGGACACCACCGCTGCCGCTACGTACGTCAAGGCTGTGACCAGGGACATGCGCAAGTACATCAAGGAGCGCAAGCTCAGGGCCATCCCTGTCGGCTACAGCGCTGCGGATGTTGCCGAGAACCGCATGGAGATGGCCAATTACCTCAACTGCGGAGACGACGCCGATTCCAGGAGTGACTTCTTCGCTGTGAGTATCTCCCGCCTATCCGGTAGGAAGATTGGGCGCTGACCGGGTCCTCCCAGGTCAACGACTACTCATGGTGCGGTGCCTCCTCGTTCAAAACTTCCAACTGGAACGAGAAGGTTGACAACTACTCCGACTACTCGATCCCCATCTTCCTATCGGAGTACGGCTGCATCGTTCCCTCGCCTCGCCAGTTCGGCGAGGTTGGCACCCTCTACAGCGACCAAATGACGTCCGTCTTCTCTGGTGGTCTCGTCTACGAGTACTCGCAGGAGCCCAACAACTATGGACTCGTCCAGATCTCGGACGACCGTGGATCCGTCGAGAAGCTCGCCGACTTCGAGGCCCTCAAGAAGCAGTTTGCCGCTACGAAGAACCCCTCTGGTAATGGTGGATACCGCGAGGATCTCGACATCGCGGAATGCCCCGAGTTTGTCACGGGCCGCTGGGAGGCCAACAACACGCTGCCTACCCTGCCGCAGGCAGCCGAGAAGTACTATGTAAGTTTGAGAGCCCTCTGGATTTGCGCTGGTTGCTGACCACCTACGATGCAGACCGAAGGTGCTGGCAAGCCTCTCGGCGACCAGAACCTGATGGCTGGTGGTAACCCTGGCCCTTCCAGTACCAATGGTGTCAAACCTTCCTCGTCCTCCGCGGGAGGCCAGAATACCGCCCCCAGCGGCTGCTCCTCTTCGGTCGTCACTCTTGGGTGTATCATCGGAGCCTGGATCCTTGCTGGCGCCATGTTTGTGTTGTGAGAGGAGATATGATTGATGGTAACACGAAGAATGAGAAGATTATAGGTGTTTCACGTTTTTTTTTCGGCGATGCTTTTATTTTTTTCTCGAAAAGTGTGAGTGTTTTCTTTTTCTTTCTAAACGGTTTACGAGGGATGGAGAAGGATCATCTCCGCCGATGATGGGAAGTCTGTATATTGATACTTCGGTCTTGCGTGTGTACTCTTTACTGGAACCGGAGTCTGTTCGGTTTTTTGTCTTTTTACATTTTTTCTCTCCTGAAGTGCGATACAGTATATTTATAGGATACAGGTGGTTGCAGAATGGAGGCGAGGAATTGTATGCTTATCTTCATCCGAAGTCTCGTGATTACGGGTTCTTTGCCCCGAGACTTATGACGTGATGACGCCCGTGCAACCGTAGCTGATAATAAATGCTCGTTTTTCTTAACCCCCCCTTCACTATGCGGTAGTTATTACGCATCTCCTCACCACAGCACAAAGACACCACGATATAACCTGAAACATGCCGAAATCCACACCTCTGTCCGAAGACTCGTGATTTTGGATTCTTTGCCTGAAGACTTATGCTGAGACGATGACGCCCATGCAACCGTAGCTGCTACCTGGCAATACGCGTCTCCCCACCACATCACAAAGACACCACGATATAACCTGAAACGTGCCGAAATCCGCACCTCTGTCCGAAGACTCGTGATTTTGGATCCTTTGCCTGAAGACTTATGCTGAGGCGATGACGCCCGTGCAACCGTAGCTGCTACCTGGTAATACGCGTCTCCCCACCACATCACAAAGACACCACGATATCACCTGAAACATGCCGAAATCCGCACCTCCATCGTTGTCCTCAAAGGCGGCAGCATCTACAAAAACGGACGCATGTACCGCCCCTCTATCCTCCTCATTCCTCATTCCCCAGTCCTTCTCAGCGTACTCACTCGCCATCTTCAAGTCACCGTCTTGATGTCCGCACGCACGAACACCCCCACGCAATGGCGGTCCGCCTCCCGAGCGCCCAGCTTCCGAGACGGTCTGCTGCCGTACATAACGGCGCCGTCGTCGTTCCCGCCAGAGGTCGTGCTGCACCACTCGTCTGAGTTCGTCTGGCTCCGCGACAAGTTCCCGAAATCGACGGTGCACACGCTGCTGCTGCCACGGGACGGCGAGCGCAACACGCAGCACCCGGTTGACGCCTTCGACGACGCGGGGTTCCTGGCGTCGGTGCGCGCGGATGCGGCGCGGCTGCGCAGCGTGGTCGCGCGCGAGCTGCAGCGCCGCTTCCCCTTGTCCTCCGCCTCCGGCCGCGTGTGGGGCGAGGAGGACGTCATCGTCGGCGTCCACGCGCGCCCGAGCATGCGCCACGTCCACGTCCACGTGCTCTCGCGCGACATGTGCAGCCCCGCCCTCAAAAAGCCCAGGCACTACAACAGCTTCCAGACCGCCTTCTTCATCGGGCTCGACGAGTTCCCGCTCGCCGCCGACGACGACCGCAGGCCGGGGAGGCGCCACGGCGATCCCTGGGGCACCGCCCCGCTCGTCTGCTGGAGGTGCGGAAGTAGTTTTGGACGCAGTTTCGAGGCGCTGAAGAAGCATCTCGAGGTGGAGAAGGCGGCGTGGGTTTGCCGGCCGGCGGTGGAGACGGGTCGCGATGGCGGCAGCGGCGATGGCGATGAGGCCGAGGAGACGGAATAGCTATCTATATATCTAGTGGGCGTATGTTTTTTTTTCTTCATTTGTTGCAGTAAGGGGCGGATTGGGGCTTCGTTTCTCGTGGATATGTAGTAATGAGGCGTATCTATGTATTCCGTTAGCACGGCGATCCTGCCGCCGCAATCCATGCCCGACTTAGCGTCTGCCGCACCAGCATGCGCTGTACGACCCATCATCGCCAACAGGTCGTGTCCCCAACCACCACCACCCACCGCTCAACCAACCCAACCACCATGGCGCGCAAACATATCCCCAAGACACGGCCCCCGACCGAGCCGGAGTTGTCTGCGCCCCGTGCGTCGTTCGTGACGCCGGAGGGGGTGACGGTCTCGGAGATCCCGCTGGGCATGCCCGACCGCGGCCGCAAGCCCGGCGGCCGCACACTGCTGGACGTGATCGACGAGAAGCGGCCGCGCGACGCGCACGGCAATCCGATCGGCGCCACGACGAAGGAGGAAGTGGAGGAGATCGACGTCTTCGGCCACGCGGGCAACACGTTCTTCTTCGCCGTGCCGCTGACGATCCTGCTGTTCTGGCTCGACGTGCTCGTGCACCTGCAGTACAAGCAGGAGGCCGAGTGGCGGCTCGTCGTGCTGCGGTGCGTCAAGGCGTTTCCTGGTGAGTCCCTCTTTCTTGTTGTTCTGGACATCGGTGGGGTCTGACGGCGGGGGACAGCGATCTACGCGATCCACTACTTCATCCACCCGCGCCGCGTCTGGACCAGCGTCCGCCTGTGCCTGCTCACGCTCGCCATCGCCGCCGGCTGCTACGTCGTCACTGCCGTCAACAGGCACGGCTACTACTTTGTCATGAAGAAGACGCCGCCGCTCGGCACGCTGTGGATCTGGGCCGTCGTCGAGCTCGACATCCTGGGTGCCGTGGCTAGTCTGGGCGCCGTGTGGGGGTACGCTTGGTACCACGGATATGCGGTTTGGTAGCGATGGAGGTTTTTGTTCGCTGTATCTTTGGAGTGAAGCTTGTGACGGCGGAGTGTGACAACAGAGCCTCAATTCTGGCGTGGACGCTAGTTAGTTTCCAGACCGTGCATAACGCCTCGCGAGCTATGTATCCTTTTCCCTATGCATAATCTCGCCCCGAGATGCCTCACTCTGGGCATCTTCCTCAGCCTTGTCCAGCCCCACTTCATCCGGCAACCATGGTGGAAAGAATGTTCAGGATCCGCGAAAGGATCCCGAATCTTGAAATGATCCCTGTCCATACATATCTATGTACATACCAGTCTTTTTCCTTGCTGCCGCCCGCGAGATCTTCTGCTGGCGCTTCCACTGCGGGCAGTTCTTGAAAGATGCTCTTGCATCTGGCACTTGCACTGACGCCATCCGCACTTGGCCGAGGGTCTGTTCTTTGTCCACTTCAGGTACCGTCCAGTAAGGCAGTGACCCGTCTTCAGCCGGTGTTTATCTAGCACCCCTGCTGTAGGCCAGAACGCATGTTGCGACGCTTCGGAGAGCCAGACTGGACATCACCATTGCGATCCCATGGTGCCCAACCCACAAGGGCGTCCCGGGGGACAAGAAGGTTGACAAGTGGGTCAAACTGGCAGCGGATGAATCCGACTATCTACCAAGGAGTGGAATGGAAGCAATATGTACACAGACCGGCATAGCAGACGACCATTGCCCTTCCCTCGATCCCTTTCACATCTGAAGCGGGAGGTCTCGGAGAACAGACGGCGGGAAGCCAAATAGTGCGCGGACTCCCGGTTGACTACATAGGGAGAAATATCAGCACTGCCGGCAGGGAAATATGTGCCAGAAAGCGGACCCAGCAGCGGCGAAGCCCAACAAGCGGCTGAGATCGCATACATCTGGCTGGGGCTTTGATTCTAGTGGTGGGTGGGAAGGCGCTTCCATCGCTTGCATGCATCGCAGCACCTCCCCGCAACAGAGTCCATCAGGGGCTGTTCATCCTCCCGCCCACTCAATCGCCCCCGACCGGGCGCATTTGGAGTTCATCAAGGATTGGTGATTAGTGCCTGCACCGAGGATGGCGATTCAAGTGTCATTGTGGCAGAGAGCATATCTGGACGATGGAAAATTTATATAAGTACAGACGCGAAAACTATACGTATAGTCCATTGTGTACCAACCCCTTGACGGATATTATATACATACCGTCGGTTCGTACCTCTCCCCTTCTTAATCTCATGACTCCTTCTGAGGGTGTTCGCCGTCAGGATCAGCTAATAGGGGCGCAGTGCCAATACGAAGAGCGGGTACGAATCCACAGGTAGAACAATGATGTTGTGGCATTGCGGGCTGCGATGATAGGTGTCACGGTGTCGCAAAGAGGATGTGATATTGTGCGCCACTGGGAAAATACGCGATGATCAACACAGGTCGCACGTGATTGATCGCAAAACAAACAACCGAAGTGATGCGACCCTCAAGTTGCTACTCGATCGATTAGCTCTCCGCCTGGTCTATACGGGTCGCCTGGGCAGAGCGGAGCTCGGCAGGAACCGATCCACAGCTCATAAGCCATCTCGTGATGCGACTTCCCGGCCAGCGCTCGGTGAAAGCACCGCTTGTCACTCTCGTATATACACGGCTGTCTACCGAAATCGCCGCCGCCACCTGGCAAGCCATCTGCATGTTCTCGAGGCTGCATGCGATGACAACGAGAATCCCACGACATCAAGTCCAGCGAACGCCCACTGCCACGAGATGACTGTGGGATGTCCGTCGCGGCGGACCTCGGTGAGTCGCCGTCCTAGTTCTTTGCTTCCACATGGGTCCAACAGTTGGATTCGCTCCACTGGACCCACGAACCATTTCGATTGTTCTGCCGGTGGAGGGGGGATGACACTTGGTATCACTATGTTGGTGGGTGAGGTCTGAGGAGAGGAATACACGGGGATTGCCGGCCATCCATATTGGGGGAACTGCAACGCGTCTCGGAATCACACCAAAAGGCCAAAGATGTAGGAACAAGAAATCGAGCCCTGGACCGCCTCCATGCAAATGAGGTTATAATCAAAAGCAAACCCGCCACGAACGATAATAGAACTAACAAACCATATTTTGCCAGACTTCTACAGGGCGCTGTACACAGAAAACAATTCCTTTGATTCAACAGCTAGAGGAAGGTTCAATCATCGTCCCAGACAGTCCCACCATTTGCGGTTCAGTCATCGGCGGCCATCAATACTCCAGGCCCAACAGAAACCCCAAATAATGTCCATCCATATATCCATCTGGCTAGCCGTGGGATCAGGAATTATCACTCTCTTCGCCATCAGGCGTAGCATTTTTCCACAAACTTTCAGCGTAGACCGTGAGGACGTATTGATCCCACGTGTCCAAATTGGGGGTGTTGCAGACCGAGGGTGCTGTAGTCGCCCTCCGCCCAGGCCTGTCCAAGAAGAGATAGATGCGCACCAATCACAAAGGAAAAGACGTAGGAATCGTGACCGCGGACCAAAGAGAGAACAAATGGAAGGCACACCCGTCCCCTACTCCTTGCCGTCGGATGCCATGAAGGAGGGTGTGGGGAGGATCAGCGGCATCTCTTCCCCGACGCCTAGCTCCACCGCGGCGACCTAAAATCTCATCATCCGAAATGGCAGATGAGTCCAACACACGAGATGCAGCTTTCAAATTCCTCACAGCTCCCATATTGCCGCCCCGAATTTCGACAAGAAGTTGTGAAAGCGATGTCAACAGTGGCACTCGCGTCAGTACTCTCGAGCCGTCCTGACCGGCGGTACTTGATCCTGTACCCTTTTAGCGCGAGCCGTGGGATAGGGGAAACCTAATTCGCACCGTTGGCCACCACCTCATCTCCCTTCTCCTTCTCGTTACCCTGCGCCTTCCACTTCCCCTTCCCCTTCCCCATCTTCTTTTCCTTTTCCTTCTCGTTCTCCTGTATCATCTCCTTCTCATTCTCCTGCACCTTGTCCTTCTTCTGCACCTCACCCCTTCCCTCCTCCTGGAATTCATCTTCTTCTTCTGTCTCTTCGTCACACGAAGCTGGCCGAGGAGCAAATCGATATTTTGCATTTCGTCTTCCATCTCTACGCGAGTGGGGTTTTCCGCGGATGGTGAAAGCGGAATCGGCGGAAACGGATGGGCCGCGCCTTCCTCCATCCTCTCATCGACCTGGTGAATAACCATCTGTGCTCGATGAAAGAGGGACTCTAGGAGCCTTGCTTGGTGTCGGAAGTTGCGCATGTTCTTGTCAATCGATCCAACATTCTCTGAATTGCAAAAGTGACGAGTAGCTTCGGGAATTGAGTAGAACGCCGGCGACGACAGAAGTTCCCCTCGGCCATAGTTTTGCAAGGAACAAAACTCCTTTCAGCACCGCCGGAGACCGTGACACCTCTTCAAGGTGTGTCCCGAGTGGAAGGCCCAGCAGAAGATCCTGTGGGCGGAGGTGCGGAAGGAGGCCGGGAGGTGGAAGGAAAGGTGGAAGATCCGGGACCTCCTGGCGGACGAGAGGTGTAGGCGGGCGGTACTGGACTTCCTCTCCACCACGGATGTTGGAAGGCGGGTGCCGGGCGAAGAGGACGCCGTGAGTGCGGTGTCCAAGCTGGAGGTGCGGGAGTGGCTGGACGAGCAGGGAGCGGAAGCGGAGGGGACGGGTGCTGGGGGGACTCCACTGTTCCTGCCCACGCCCGACTTCATGGCGTCGGTAGGAACGGGTTAGGCGCTGGACGGTTTTCTTTCTTTCGTTCTCTCCTTTGTCCGTCACGCTCGCTCTTCTTTCCTTTCTTTTGTAATCTCGGTGCGAACCACATCTTCTTGGGACAGGCCTGGGCGGAGGGCAGAGGGGAGCTTGCAACGTGCCGCCACTGCGCGGACAGCAGAAAGGAAACGGACTGTACATAACCTCGCCGTGATCTGATAGGTCGCATGCGAGTAATGAATAAACAAAAAAAAAAAGCCGGAGACCGTGAATATGCCTGTGCAGGGCCTTGGCATCTTTGTAGTAAGCTTGTCATAGGTTTCGAAGATCTTATACGCGCGATAGGCGTTTGAAACCCATTGGTATCCGAGGTCCTTTACGTGCATACGGTATTCGTCGACCCACTCGGCTGTAGGTAAGCACGTGCAATCGACTTCCTTGATGTCCAAATTCCGAAACGAAAGCTTGGGCGGACTTGTGTCCGGGAGTCCTGGTGAGATGAACCGTGGCTCGTGGAGCCGTCGGCTGGGGGTCGATGGATCGGCCATTGTACTTGGAGTTTGTAAATCAGCAGGAGTTGGGAGAAAATGCAAAGGCGTTGCGTTCGCTCGGCGCGATGTCTACGAGAGCGTCAACCGTAGACACCGGATGTCGACGAGAGCGTCAGCCGTAGCCACTAGACGCTGGATATCTACGAGAGCGTCAGCCGTAGCCACCAGACGCCGGATGTCTACGAGAGCGTCAAGGGTAGATACCGGGTGTCGACGAGAGCGTGAGCCATAGCCACCAGATGCCAGATATCTACAAGAGCGTCAACCGTAGACACAGGAGGCCGGATGTCGTCTAGCGTGTCAGCCGTAGACTCCAGACACCAGATGTCGTCGAGAGTGTCAGTCGTAGCCACCAGACGCCGGATGTCGTCGAATGCGTCAGCCGTAGCCACCAGACGCCGGATGTCGTCGAGAGCGTCAAGCGTAGATACCGGGTGTCGACGAGAGCGTGAGCCATAGCCACCAGATGCCAGATATCTACAAGAGCGTCAACCGTAGACACAGGAGGCCGGATGTCGTCTAGCGTGTCAGCCGTAGACTCCAGACACCAGATGTCGTCGAGAGTGTCAGCCGTTGCCGCCATACGACGGATGTCGTCGAACGCACCAGGCGTAACCACCGGACGCCAGATGTCGAGCTTGTCAGCCGTAGACACCATACTCCGAATGTCGACGAATGAATCAGCCGTAGCCATAGCCGGACGACGTCGTGAGAGACAGCCGTTGCCGGATGACATCTAGAGAGAGCCTGCTATAGCCGGGCATCGAGAGAGCACCTGTAGATGTTCATTTTTGCTTACAAATATGCAAGAAATATGACATTGCGGCTCGCGCAGACATGTCCGAGACTCACCTTGACCTGCCATCTCCTCAAAGTGTAGAACTAATACCAAAGAACGATTTCCAATGCCTCCTGATTGTTGCTTTAGACGTGGGGTGGCAGGGGTAGATGTAAAAGTTGAAGGCTGCTTGCTGATCCAATCCCCACACGAATGGAACATATTTGCCTCCCTCATTCTTTGTCATCCTGGTCATCGGCGCCACCACCTGGAGTAACCTCTTGTGAATCGTCTTTAGAAATTGGCGAAACCGAGGACGTCTGTAACATTCTTCTATGTCTCCCAACCTAATCTTGGCGAAATGGGCATCACTGGCAAAGTAGGCTTCCAAGAACATGCACACGGCGAGACAATGTCATGCAAGCACTCCAATACGTCTATAATCTTCTTGTCCATCGTTGGGGATTACTTTCGTGGGTGTGGGCTATCGATAGTTGGTGAGGTTCTAGGAAACGCAAAGTTGAAGAATACGTCACAATTTTGTTTTGTTGTGGGTACTAAATTTTTTTTGGTGTGGTCTTGTAAGTGGTACTTACATTTTATTTCGTTAGCCAGTTCTCCCAGACCCAATGTGCGGCCCCGGGACCAGGTCAAAAGTACGCACTGGAGGCGAGAAAGAACATCACCGCGCTTCGGAGGGCGGTACCGGATATTGTCATCGAAATTAGATGGTGTCCAGCGCATGAAGGTGTGGAGGGAAATGAGAAGGCGGACGAGTGGGCTAAGCTCGCGGCGGAGGAGCCAGACGCTCGAGGGGTGGAAGGGTTGGAGTGGTTTACCTATTGGGACCGGCCAGAGGAGCGCTCGATGCCGCTCCCCAGATCGCTTGCCAACATCAAACGTGAGATCACCGAGAAGAAGTGGGCAGAGGCAAGGAAGTGGGCTGGGCGCCGGACCTCCAAGAGGAAATACAAGATGCCGGAAAGCCAGAGGCCAGACAGCGTGGTTGCTGAAGCACCAAGAGGCTCGACTCGCGGTTCTACCAGCTGAAGACGGGGCACTGCCGTACGGGCCAGTACCTGCACTGGACGAAAGCTCGTTTGACGGCCCAGTGCTGGTGGTGCCGGTGTCCCACGCAGACGAGGGATCACCTCCTTAAGGGGTGCCCAAGGTGGAAAGGACAACAGAAGACCCTTTGGAAGGAGGTGTGGAAGGAGACAGGAAGGGGGAAGCGGTGGTGGAAGGCTCATGAGCTTTTCGCCGACCGGAGGTGTGGTCAGGCCGTGCTAGATTTCCTTTCCTCAACGGATGTTGGCAAGATAGTGCCGACGGCAGATGTTGAAGACAATGCGGGGAGCGAGGCGTCGGAGGGGGAACTCCGGGAGAGGGGGGAGCGGGAAGAGGAGAGGGAAGCTGAGGTGGGAGCGCTTGGTACTGGGAACGACGGGGAGGCCAGGAAGGAACACCAGTTGTTCCTTCCCACCCCGCCGTTCATGGCATCGGCAGAAGAGGAGTAGGGGACGGATGGGCGTTTCTTTTCCTTTGTTCTTTTTCCTGTGTGATTTCCTTGGTGCGTTTTTTTTGGGACAGGCCTGGGTGGAGGGCAGGGGGATGCTTGCACTGTGCCGCCATGTGCGGTATGCGGCGTGGAAACGGACTGTACATACATACTTCTCGTCATGATCTACATAGGTCGCACACGAGTAATGAATAAACGAAAGAAAAAGAAAAAAAATCTCCCAGACCCAATACTAGTGAGTAGACTATCTATCTATCTATGTACGTGCAGGGACCATCGGCGATCATCACGGATACACCGTCGTATGACATCTACATGGTACAACGCTTGCGGGTTACCCGGCTACTACCCAATAGTCGGACTACCAGAAGAAAAAACGATGATACTCAACAACCATAGATCGGAAGGGGACAAAAATTTGCAGACCGCATGACTGGAGCTAGGTGAGGCTCCATTAAAATTTCTGTGACGATGTGTATGTCTCTTAACTCACACTCGACCCGCAGTGGTAGTGGGGCTGTCCGGGTACGGTGGAGCGCCAGCTACGTCATATCGCCCGGGCAGGACTGCATCAGTGGCTAAATGGCCTATTACTCGCAGTAACGGGTTGACGGGGTGCAGTACCGTTCCCGGGTAGATTGTTGGGTTTGTATCTGGTGGCTATTTTTGCATCTAATCATCACGTGGCGTCAAGGTGTTTAACTGTCATGGCGAGCGGACAACAGGTGGTGGAGTTAGGTACAGAAGGCATCGGCTCAATTACAACCGCCGTAGAGCGGCACACTACCAACCAGAACAGAAAGAAAACAGAAAAGAAAGGAAACAGAACATCCGCGAAGAAGATGAATGTTGGTCATGGCAGAATGAGCCTTCACTCAGCAACCGCCCACTCCACGCCAGTCGCTTTGGCCACTTGGGCCAGAACTCTGGTCGCCGGGGCAATCGTGGTCAGTGTGGGTCCCCTGGTAGGAGTGAATTCCGACAGTACCATCCCCCCGAAAACAAAATCGCGGCCGTCCTGCGTGACTTTGAACACACTGCTCCCACTGTCCCCACCCGTCGCAAAAGTGCG
>Ga0307516_10006577_pt1 | contig 13590 bp, 10 predicted proteins | sample 19_EM_MG_FD_203310 | JGI IMG/M metagenome (GOLD analysis project Ga0307516, IMG submission 203310) | Populus trichocarpa ectomycorrhiza microbial communities from riparian zone in the Pacific Northwest, United States - 19_EM | ecosystem: Host-associated > Plants > Roots > Unclassified | place... | reverse complement strand
CCGCGCTTGACGTGCATGCGGCCGTACTCGGCGCAGCGCGACAACGTGGGGATGACCTTGCCCGGGTTCAGCAGCCCCTGCGGGTCGAAGGCGGCCTTGAGCGCCAGCATCTGCGCGCGCTCGGATTCGGAGAACTGCACGCACATCGAATTCAGCTTCTCGGCGCCCACGCCGTGTTCGCCGCTGATGGTGCCGCCCATGGCCACGCTCAGCTCGAGGATCTCGGCGCCGAAGGCCTCGGCGCGATGCAGCTGGTCGCCGTCGTTGGCGTCGAACAGGATCAGCGGGTGCAGGTTGCCGTCGCCGGCGTGGAAGACGTTGCAGCAGCGCAGGCCGAACTTCTTCTCCATGTCGGCGATGGCCAGCAGCATGTCGGCCAGGCGCGCACGCGGGATCGTGGAGTCCATGCACATGTAGTCGGGGCTCAGCCGGCCCGACGCCGGGAACGCGTTCTTGCGGCCGCTCCAGAACTTCAGGCGCTGGGCCTCGTCGGCGCTGATCTCGAGCCGCGTGGCGCCCGCGCGCACCAGCACGGCCTCCATGCGCAGGATCTCCTCCTGCACCTCTTCGGGCGTGCCGTCGCTCTCGCACAGCAGGATCGCGGCGGCGTCGAGGTCGTAGCCGGCGTGCACGAAGGCCTCCACGGCCGCCGTCATCGGCTTGTCCATCATCTCGAGGCCGGCCGGGATCAGGCCGTCCGCGATGATGGCCGCCACGGCGTCGCCGGCGCGCCGCACGTCGTCGAAGCTGGCCATGATGCAGCGCGCGACCTGCGGCTTGGGCGTGAGCTTGACAACGACCTCGATGATCACCGCCAGCATGCCTTCGCTGCCGACCACCACGGACAACAAGTCCAGCCCCGGCGCATCGAGCGCCAGCGAACCGAACGTGGCCGGCGCGCCATCGGCGAGGAAGCCGCGCACCTGCAGCACGTTGTGCAGCGTCAGGCCGTACTTCAGGCAGTGCACGCCGCCGGAGTTCTCAGCCACGTTGCCGCCGATCGTGCAGGCGATCTGGCTGGACGGATCGGGCGCGTAGTAGAAGCCGTGCGGCGCCACCGCCTCGCTGATCGCCAGGTTGCGCACGCCCGATTGCACGGTGGCGGTGCGGGCGCGCGTGTCGACCTTGACGATGCGGTTGAACTTGGCCAGCGACAGCGTCAGGCCGTGGGCGTGCGGCATCGCGCCGCCCGACAGGCCGGTGCCGGCGCCGCGCGCGACCACCGGCACGCCCAGGCGATGGCAGGCGGCGAGGATCGCCGCGACCTGCTCCTCGGTCTCGGGCAACGCGACGGCCATCGGCCGCTCGCGGTAGGCCGTCAGGCCATCGCATTCGTACGGCGTCGTGTCCTCGTTGCGCCATAGCAGCGCATGCGGCGGCAGCAACGCGCGCAGCGCATCGACGAGCGACGCCTGGGGCACCGTGGCGCGCGCGGGGGCGGGCGCCGACGCGTCACGCGGTGGCGCGGGCGCGTCCACGCGCAGCGGCGCGGGCGCGCTGTCGCCGTCGAGCCCCGGCGGCACCGTGTTCGCCCAGCCCGGATCGGCCAGCGTGGACGGCGTGCCGTCCTCGCCGAAGACCGGCTCAACTCGCACGGGGTTTCGCGGCACGACTGGCGGTGTTTCGAGCGGGCGTCTTGCGGGCCGGCGCCTTCTTGGCGGCCGCGGCCTTCTTGGCGCTCGCCTTGGCGCCGGTGGCGTTCGCCGCCTGGGTCGCTGCCGACATCGCCTTGGCGGCCACGCCGGCCGGCCCCTTGACGGCCTTCTTGATCGTCTCGCCGGCGGCGTCCATGCCCTGCTTCATCATCGCCCCGGCCAGGTTCTTGGCGGCATCGGTCGCGCTGTCCTTCATCGCCGTGGCGGCCAGCTGCGTGAACTGCTTGGTGAGCGCACCCCACCACTGCATCGGATCGACGACACCCGACGCCGCGACCGCGGGCGCCTCGGCCGCTTCCACCTTGGGCCTGGGCGCAGGCACCGGCGCGGGTTCGGGTGCGGGCTCTGGTTCTGGCGCCGGCGCGGCCGACTTGGCCAGGCCCGCGATGCCGCCCATCGCGTTCCTGGCCGCCTGCATCAATGCGTCCGCGCCGAAGCTGTTGGCCACCGAGCCGACAGCGGCCGATGCGGCCGAACCGGCGGAGGCGACCGGTGCCACCTTCATCGCGTCGCGCAGGTCGGTCATCTGCACGTTCATCGTCTTCAGCGTCGACAGCGTCATGCGCTGGACCTCGAGCGCCTGGATCGTCGTGCCGAGCATCCTGGCGTTCTGTTCGAGCCAGAACTGCACCGTCTTCAACTCGTCGATGCGCTTTTGCAGCTCTTCGGGATTCAGGGTCGGCGCCACCCACTGCCCCATGCTGGGCAACGCCGAGCCGGCGTTCTTCACCAGGCCCTGCAGGAAATCGAATCCGGGGACGAGCTTGGCGAAATTCGGGATGTCGGACATGGAAACCTCGTCAGTGGCGGCAGGCCGATGATCCTACGCTTTCGGCGCGCTGTCTTCGGTAGTCTCCAGGGTCAGCGCGCATCGGACAACGACACGCGCTCGACCTTGAAGCCGCGCGCCTTCAGCAGCTCGGGCAGACCGGCGCGGCCGACCATGTGCAGCGTGCCGACGGCGACGAACAGCCGCTTGCCCTCGGCATGCCACTTGACGATCTTGTCGACCATCAGCGGGTTGCGTTCGTCGACCAGCTTGACGAAGTCGGCGCGCTCCTGCGGCGTCTCCAGGCATTCGCACCAGCTCGCATAGGCGCCCAGGTCGACGAGGTCGCCGCGCTGCCAGTCGCCGGCCAGGCGCTGCAGCATCTGCGGGCTCTTGCCGCCTTCGAGTTCGTCCAGGATCGCCGCGACGCTCTCCGCGGCCTTCGCCGGATCGTCGCTGACAAGGAGCCCGGCCTGCATCTCCGGGGTTTCCAGCCCGCGGATCGGCTTGTGCAGATGGCCGGCGACGGCGGCGATCGCCTCGTCGATGCCATAGGTCGGATAGAGCCCGAACTGGCGTCCCTGCATCACCTCGACCGTGACCGCCTGCATCTCGGGACGCAGCGGCGCGAGCGCCTCCGGCGACAGGCAGGCCGCCTCGATCTGGGCCGCCAGCCGCGCCTGCAATGCGGGCGCCAGCGTGGGCGAATCGGAAGTGCGCATGAGGACGCGGCGCAGTCGGGCCAGGATCGCCGGATCGGTCATGTCGAGCTCGAGCGAGACGACGTCGCTGGCGCGCATCGCGGCCAGCACGCGGGGGCCCGGGTAGACCCACTGCAGCTTGGCGACGTGGATCGTGCCGTACAGGTAGGCGACGCGGCCGTCCTTCGTGGCCTTCCACAACAGGCCGTTGTCGACGGCCTGGCTCGCGTCGCGCAGCGATTCCTCGGCGGTCGGCGCGACAGGTTCCGCGGGACAGCGGTCGGCCGGTGCGACGGCGGGCGGTGCGGCGGCGGCGTCCGGCTCGGAGACGGCCGCCGCGCGCGCGAACGTGGCGAGGCAGAGCGCCAGGCAGGTCAGCGCCGCCCGGACCCTCATTCGCACTCGAGCACCTGCTGCTCGATCGCGCCGAACACCGACTGGTTGTCGCGCTTCATCTCGATGCGGATCACGTCGCCGTACTGCATGAAACCCGTCTTCGGCTCGCCATGCTCGATGGTCTCGATCGCGCGCTGTTCGGCGATGCAGCTCCAGCCCTTGGCCCAGTCCTTGTTGCTGACCGTGCCGCTGCCCACGACCGAGCCGGCCCGCACGTTGCGCGTCTTCGCGAGGTGCGCGATCAGCTGGCCGAAGTGGAAGGTCATCTCCGGGCCCGCGTCGCACGCGCCCACCTTGCGGCCGTTCCAGGTGCATTGCAACGGCAGGTGCACCCGGCCGCCGTCCCACGTCTCGCCGAGTTCGTCCGGCGTCACGGCCACCGGGCTGAACGCGGTGGCCGGCTTGCTCTGGAGGAAGCCGAAGCCCTTGCCCAGTTCCGCCGGGATCAGGTTGCGCAGGCTCCAGTCGTTGGCCAGCATCACGAGGCGCACGCCCTCGAGCGCCTGCTCGGGGCTGACGCCCATCGCCACGTCGCCGGTGATGACGGCCACCTCGCCCTCGAAGTCGATGCCCCAGGCCGGATCGGCGAACGTCGCGGGGTCGCAGGGGCCGAGGAAGTCGTCGCTGCCGCCCTGGTACATCAGCGGGTCGCCGAAGAAGCTCTCGGGCATCTCGGCGCCGCGCGCCTTGCGCACCAGCTCCACGTGGTTCAGGTAGGCCGAGCCGTCGGCCCACTGGAACGCGCGCGGCAACGGCGCCATGCACTGGTCGGGCACGAACGGGAACGCATGGCGGGTCTTGCCGTGGTTCAGCGCCACGGCCAGGTCCTGCAGCAACGGGGCGATGAAGTTCCAGTCGTCGAGCGCCTGTTGCATGCGCGTCGCGATGCCGGTCGCGAAATGGGCCGACGTGAGGTCGCGCGAGACGACGACCAGCTGGCCGTCGCGCGACCCGTCCTTGTAGGTGGCAAGTTTCATGGAAATGCCCGGTTCGGCGCCGGGTGTCTGGAAGGGGCGATGGCAGTATTGTCCGATGCGAACGCGACGTCTCTGCGAATTGACTTTTGCCGTGCTGGCGCTGCACGCGATCGCCTGGCGGATCGCCGCCGGCGATCCGCCGCCGTTCGCAGCCGCGCGCACGGGCGTGCGCCGGTTCGCGATCGTGAGTGTGCCGCAGCGCGTGAAGGTGGCCACGGCGCCGGCGCAGGCCCGCGTCGCCCCGACGCCCCCGCAGGCGCCCGCCCCCATCGCTCGCTCCGCGCACGACCGTGCGGGCGCGCGTCCGCGCATGGCGCCCGCGCCCCGCGCGGCCACGGGCGCGGGCGGGGCGCTCCGGGGCGCGCCTGCCGCGAACAGCGAATGGCCGGTCTACGCCACGCGGCCGCCGCCGTCCACGACGTTGCGCTACGCGCTCGTCCAGGGCGGCCGCGCGTCGGCGCCGGACAGCGGCAGCGCCGAGATCGAGTGGCGCCGCGACACCGACGCTTTCTCGCTGCGCATCGCCACCGCCGTCGGCGACCGGCCGCCGCGCGAATGGCAAAGCACGGGCGGGTTCGACGCCGCCGGCGTGGCACCGCTGCGCCTGGTCGAGCGCGAACGCGGGCGCGACAAGCGTGCACTCAGCATCGACCGCGACAGCGGCCGCGTGCGCTTCTCTGGTGCATCGGGCACGGTGGCCGTCGGGCCAGGCGTGCAGGACCGCTGGAGCTGGGTGGCCCAGCTGGCCGCGATCGCGGAGGCCGGCGCGCAGCGCGGGCAGGTGCCTGTCGGCTGGGATCTGCAGGTCGCGGGACTGCGGGGCGAGCTCGAGCGCTGGACGTTCCGCGTGCAACCTGCGGGCGATCCCCCGCCGGAACTGGCGTCGCAAGGTAACGAACTGTCAACAGGTGCGGATCGGGCCCCTGACTTGCTTCATGTGGTGCGTGCATCCGAACAACCCTATGCCCTGCGCATCGAGGCCTGGCTGTCACCCTCGCTGCACCACCTGCCTGCGGGACTGCGCATGAGCGCGCCGCCCGGAACCTGGTCGCTGGCCCTGTGGCAGCGCAGCGCCCGAAGCCCTTGAAATAGGTCCGTCCGCCATCAACTTCGATCGAGAATCACAAGGATGCCGACATGACAACCATGGTCTACAACTCCGACAACTTCGTGGTGGTCGAACTCGACGTCCCGGTGGCGCCGCGCGAAGGCGACACGCTCGAAGCCAGCGACACGCCGCTCCTGCGTGGCGGCTACGAGATCGTCGACAAGTTCGCGCGCAAGGAGATCTACATCGAGGGCGCGATGGCGCAGCACTTTCGCGAAGGCGTGGAAGAGCTGGCCCGCAACGAGCCCACGCAAGACCAGGTGGAAGAGTTCATCAGCCGCTACATCGGCCTGCCGCAGCAACCCCTGATCCTGCACTGATCGCTTTGCGGCCGCCTGGCGACGTCCTGCGATAATTGGGGCATGTCCAAGCCCACCCTGGCGTTCACCCGCGGCGCCCGCCTGCCCGAGCTCCTCAAGCAACGCATCGTCATCATCGATGGCGCGATGGGCACGATGATCCAGCGCTACAGGCTGCAGGAGGCCGACTACCGCGGCGAGCGGTTCAAGGATCACGCCAGGGACATCAAGGGCAACAACGAGATGCTGCAGCTGGTCAAGCCCGAGGTGCTGCGCGAGATCCACTCGCAGTACCTGGCCGCCGGCGCCGACATCATCGAGACCAACACGTTCGGCGCCACCAGCGTCGCGCAGGATGATTACGGCCTGGGTCACCTGGCGCGCGAGATGAACGTCGCCGCCGCGCGCCTGGCGCGCGAGTGCGCCGACCAGTACGAGACGCCCGACAAGCCGCGCTTCGTCGCCGGTGCTCTCGGCCCGACGCCGCGCACCGCCAGCATCAGTCCCGACGTCAACGACCCGGGCGCGCGCAACACCCACTTCGACGAACTCAAGACGGCTTACCGGGAACAGGCCGAAGGGCTCGTCGAGGGTGGCGCCGACCTGTTCCTGGTCGAGACGATCTTCGACACGCTCAACGCCAAGGCCGCCATCTTCGCCCTCGACGAGCTGATGGAAGAGACCGGCATCCGCCTGCCCGTGATCATCTCGGGCACCGTCACCGACGCGTCGGGCCGCATCCTGTCGGGCCAGACCGTCACGGCGTTCTGGCACTCGGTGCGCCACGCGCGCCCGATCGCCATCGGCCTGAACTGCGCGCTCGGCGCCGCGCTGATGCGTCCGTACATCGAGGAACTGTCCAAGGTCGCCTCCGACACCTACGTCAGTTGCTACCCGAACGCCGGCCTGCCCAACCCGATGAGCGACACCGGCTTCGACGAGACCCCCGAGGTCACAGGGGCGCTGATGGAGGAGTTCGCAAAGTCCGGCTTCCTGAACCTGGCCGGCGGCTGCTGCGGCACGACCCCCGATCACATCGCGGCCATCGCGCGCCGCGTGAGCGCGTACCGGCCGCGCGGGGTGAGAGATCCGTTGTTCTCGCCGCTGCTGGCGGCCTGATCTGGGTCGTCATGGCTGATCTTTGGCTAAAAACTTGCTTGCGAATGGCACCGCAAGGTGCGAGTCCCAAGGCTCAGCCGATCGCGGCAGTTCGTTGCCGCACCTTCAATGAATAGAGAATCCCGCATGCAATCCATTGGCGACAAACTTCGAGACAGCAAAGGCGTCGGCAATGGATTCGATGCGCTGCGCCTGTTACTTGCAATCGGCGTTGTCGCGTGGCATGCGAATGCGGTGGTCCGGGGCGGGCTGCCTCTCGAACACATGAACTTTGTCTGGATGCCGGGATACGCGATTCTCAGCATCTTCTTCGCGTTGAGCGGATTTCTGATCGCCGGCAGCGCACAGCGCCTGCGTCTCCCGGATTTTCTGCTCAATCGCGGACTGCGGATCTTCCCGGCGCTTGCGGTCGAGATCATCTTGTCCGCGTTCATCCTGGGTCTCGCACTCACCACGCTCTCGGCAGCCGACTATCTTTCAGATCGCCAAACCTGGCATTACCTGACCAATATCGTTGCCCTGATCAATTACAAATTGCCAGGTGTCTTCAAGAGCAATCCAAGTGACGTCGTCAATGGTTCCTTGTGGACGGTACCGCTCGAATTTCTCTGCTACGCGGTGATGTCGGTCATCATGCTGGCGTCGATGCTGCGACGCCCCATGACAATTCTCGCCATGATCGTGGCAATCGTGGTGATCGGGTTGGGCGCACAGTTTCTCTTCCCTTCGCTGGCGGACAACGCCGCGACGGCGCTGCTGCCCAAGATCTTCGAACGGGTATTCACAGCGCACCAGTCTCGCCTGCTTCTCAGCTTCCTCTGGGGCATATTCATCTTCTGCATGAAGGACAAGATTCCCTACAGCAGGTGGCTGGCGTTGCTGGCCGTCCTGGTTTGCACGGTACTCGCCTGCTTCGGCCCCGCAGTGAATCTTGGATATCCCGTCGTCAATGCGATCGCAGTACCTGCCCTCGCCTATCTGATGGCCTTCTTCGGCGTTTCCAACGTCCCGACGCCCTCCATCTTCAAGAAGGGTGACTACTCTTACGGGATCTACTTGTACGGGTATCCGATGCAGCAGGTCATGGTGTCGGCATTTCCCGGCGTGCACAGCGCCCTCCTGCAGTTCTTCCTCGCACTGCCGGTGATTGCACTGTTCTCGGTCTTCTCCTGGCACGTGATCGAAAAACCCATCCTGAAGCTTCGCAAGCACTTCTCTTTCATGAGCAAGGTCCGCCTTGCGGAAGAAGCCACGCCCAAGGCTGAAGTGACGACCGCGGATGGGGCGCTGTCGCCCTCGACCAACCGCCACTGAAAGGCAGAAGCCGCGAATCCGTCGGTGGGGATATCGAGGGACCGGCTCAGGCCATCTTCTCGAGCGCGTCGAGGTTCGGCCGCACCTTCACCTGCGCCGGAGGCACCGCGCCGGTGACGGCGAAATCGGGCATCTGCGTGTTGCGCAGCGTGGGCACCGCCAGCGGCATGCCGGTTCGGCTCACGAGGCTCGCGACGATGGGGGCCTTCGCGATCGGCGTGCGGCGCAGCACCATCGCGATCTCGCCGCATTGCAGCTTCACCCAGACGCCCGGCGGATACAGGCCCAGCGTGCGGATCAGGGCCTGGCCGGCCTCGTCCGTGTGGCCGCCCTCGTCCAGCAGCGCGACCTGCGCGGCCGCGGTGGCCGACGACGCGGGGCGGCTCTTGCGCGGGCTCAGGCGGGCCGCGTAGCGGTCGGCGCGGCGCACCAGGCGGGCGATCGTCTCCGCCGGCGAACGGCCCGTCATCGGGCCCGACGGCGCGCTGTGGTGATGCCGCACCGCATGCAGCCACACGGGATCGTCGATGCCGATCTCGGCGAGCAGTTCGGCGGCGCGCTCGGGGTGGTCGCGCAGCGCGGCGCGCTGGTTGTCGCTGAGCGGACCGGCCTGGCGCGCGAGCTCGTCCTGGGTTTGCGTGAAGGTGACGTTCATCGTCAGCGCCGCAAGCGTCAGCGAGTCGGCCCATTCCGCGCGCCAGCCGGGCAACTGGGCGCAGGCCATCGAGGTGAGCACGCAGACGAACAGGCTGTGGTTGGCGCTGTAGTCCTGGAATTCGTTGCTGGCGTCGTGCGTCAGCCGCATCAGCGCGCGGTCGGGGCCGCGCTCGACGAGCGCCATCACGTCGTCGCGCAGCGTGCGCAGGCGCGCGACCCAGTCGGCGCCGCGCGGATCCACCAGCATCAGGCGCAGGCGCATCTGCAGGTTGGGCCAGTCGAGCGGGCGTTCCGGCGCGCGGGCGGTGCCTGGAACCGGGAGGGATTCGTAGTCGGGGCGCGCGTCGGCGATCCGACCCAATGCGACGTCCTGGCGAAACATCTGATCGAGTTGGCCCGCGTAGGCGCGCTTGACCGACTCGGATTCGGCCATGTCGATGAAGATCGGGCGCGAACGCAGCACCTGGAGCTGTTTTTCCGTCTCGATGGACGCACCGCGCGCGAGCAGGATCGCACCCGAACCGTCACGCACCGAGAACGGGAGCGGACGACCGATGCGCAAACCTTCCGAGGACAGGGGGACGACCTTCATGGGGACGGCGAGGTACCGAAGAGACTGTCAGAACCTGGAATATCGGCCATACGAAGGCTGGTCTTGAGTCCGGCCACCTACAATTTGGCACATGTCCTCCCCTGAAAACGCCCTGTCCGACCCCGCCGGCAAGAATCCGCCACCCATGAAGCTGTCGGGGCTGGAGCCCGTGACGCTCGATGCGGGGCACCTGTTCGTCAACATCGGCGAGCGCACCAATGTCACCGGCTCGAAGGCATTCGCCCGCATGATCCTCGCGGGCGAGTTCGAGAAGGCGCTGGCCGTGGCGCGCCAGCAGGTCGAGAACGGCGCGCAGGTGATCGACGTCAACATGGACGAGGCCATGCTCGACAGCCAGGCGGCGATGGTGCGCTTCCTGAACCTGATGGCCAGCGAGCCCGAGATCGCGCGCGTGCCGGTGATGGTGGACTCGTCGAAGTGGAGCGTGATCGAGGCCGGGCTGAAGTGCCTGCAGGGCAAGGGCATCGTCAACTCGATCTCGATGAAGGAGGGTCTGGACGAGTTCCGCCGCCAGGCGGGCCTGGTGCGCCGCTACGGCGCCGCCGCGGTGGTGATGGCCTTCGACGAAAAGGGCCAGGCCGACACCTTCGAACGCAAGACCGAGATCTGCGCCCGCGCGTACCGCATCCTGGTCGACGAGGTCGGCTTCCCGGCCGAGGACATCATCTTCGACCCGAACATCTTCGCGATCGCGACGGGCATCGAGGAGCACGACAACTACGCCGTCGACTTCATCAACGCCACGCGCTGGATCAAGCAGAACCTGCCCGGTGCGAAGGTGTCGGGCGGCGTGTCCAACGTCAGCTTCTCGTTCCGCGGCAACGAGCCGGTGCGCGAGGCGATCCACACCGTGTTCCTGTACCACGCGATCCAGGCCGGCATGGACATGGGCATCGTCAACGCCGGCATGGTGGGCGTGTACGACAACCTCGACCCGAAACTGCGCGAGCTGGTGGAGGACGTCGTCCTCAACCGCCAGCCGAAATTCGATGGCACCGAGAACGAGAGCGACGCGAAGAAGACGCCCACCGAGCGGCTGCTGGACGCCGCCGAGGCCGTCAAGGGCACCGTGCGCGACGATTCCGCGCGGCTCGCGTGGCGCGTCGGCACCGTGGAAGAACGCCTTTCGCACGCGCTGGTGCAAGGCATCACCGACTTCATCGCCGAGGACACCGAGGAGGCGTACCAGGCCATCCTCGCCAGGGGTGGGCGCCCGCTGCACGTCATCGAAGGCCCGTTGATGGCCGGCATGAACGTGGTCGGTGACCTGTTCGGCGCCGGCAAGATGTTCCTGCCGCAGGTGGTGAAGTCGGCGCGCGTGATGAAGTCGGCCGTCGCGCATCTCGTGCCCTACATCGAGGAAGAGAAGCTGCGCATGGAGGCGGCCGGCGACGACGTCAGGTCCAAGGGCAAGATCGTCATCGCCACCGTCAAGGGCGACGTGCACGACATCGGCAAGAACATCGTCACCGTCGTCCTCCAGTGCAACAACTTCGAGGTCGTCAACATGGGCGTGATGGTGTCCTGCAAGGACATCCTGGACCGCGCCAAGGTGGAGGGCGCCGACATCATCGGACTGTCCGGGCTGATCACGCCCAGCCTCGAGGAGATGCAGTACGTCGCCTCCGAACTGCAGCGCGATCCCGATTTCCGCGCGTTGAAGATCCCGCTGCTGATCGGCGGCGCCACCACCAGCCGGGTGCACACGGCCGTCAAGATCGCGCCGTTCTACGACGGTCCCGTCGTCTACGTGCCCGACGCCTCGCGCGCCGTGGGCGTGTGCTCCGACCTGCTGTCGGACGACCGTGGCGACCAGTACCGCGACGAGCTCGTCGCCGACTACGCTCGCGTGCGCGAGCTGCATGCCAACCGCAAGCAGGTGCCGCTGGTCACGCTCGAGGCCGCGCGCGCCAATCGCACGCCGCTCGATTGGGACGCCTGGACACCGCTTGCGCCGAAGTTCATCGGGCGGCGCCAGTTCAAGCAGTACGACCTGGCCGAGATCGCCGCGTGCATCGACTGGGGCCCGTTCTTCCAGACCTGGGACCTGGCCGGCCCCTATCCGAAGATCCTCGTCGACGAGGTGGTCGGCGAAGCCGCCACCAAGGTGTTCGCCGACGGCCAGGCGATGCTCAAGCGCGTCGTCGAAGGTCGCTGGCTCACCGCCAACGGCGTGATGGGGTTCTGGCCCGCCAACACGGTGGACGACGACACGATCGAGATCTACACCGACGAATCGCGCACCGAGGTGCTGCTGAAGTGGACGCCGCTGCGCATGCAGACGGAGCGTCCGCTGATCCCCGATGCGAACGGCTTCGAGGTGCGGCGGCCCAATCGCTCGCTGGCCGACTACATCGCCCCGAAGGGGACGAAGCCGGACTGGATCGGCCTGTTCGCCGTGACGGCCGGCCTGGGCGTCGAAAAGCGCGAGGCCGATTTCGAGGCGGCGCACGACGACTACTCGGCCATCATGCTCAAGGCCATCGCCGACCGTCTCGCCGAGGCCTTCGCCGAACGCCTGCACCAGCGCGTGCGCACCGAGCTGTGGGGCTACGCGCCCGACGAAAAGCTGTCGGTCGAGGACATGATCGCCGAGAAGTACCAGGGCATCCGCCCGGCACCCGGCTACCCGGCATGTCCGGAACACGGCGTCAAGCGCGACATGTTCCGCGCGATGCAGGCCGAGGAGATCGGCATGGCGCTCACCGAGAGCCTGGCGATGACGCCGGCGGCGAGCGTGTCCGGCTTCTACCTGGCGCATCCCCAAGCGAGCTACTTCAACGTGGGACGGATCGGCGAGGATCAGATGAGGGCCTGGGCCACGGAAGTGGGCGTCGACGAGGAGACGGCACGCAGACGCCTCAGCTCGTCGCTGTCCAGCTGATCGGCGCGCGGCGCTCTTTTTCGTGCTCGACCGTGAGGTCGCAACCAACACAAAAGGATGCCAGGAGGCCTCAGGACGTCAGAGGTGTAACGCATCTTGTCGACGGGTATGACCGCGCTTGCCGCTTGCCCGCGCGACCGTCAGAATTTGCCGGCCAGACACATTCGTCTGCGTCACGACAAGGTTCCAGGAACAAGATGAGACATCGTCCTTTGCTCGCGGCTGCGGCGCTGCTGGCAGTCAGCGCGGCGGCACACGCCGAACACTTCGAATACCGGGTGAGCCTCAGCGGCACCTATTCCGATGGCGGCACCGACGGCTGCACGCCGCCGGACTTCGATCAACCCGGGTGCCCGCAGCCCGGCACCCTGTCGGGCATCCTCAGCTTCGATACCCCCAGCAGCAGTGACGGCAACTACGCGATCGACGGCGCCTTCGGGGACATCGCCAACTTCTACGTGAGCCTGGGCGGCCTGCCCTTCGACGTGCTGTGGGGCGGCGTCGACATGACGGGCGGCATCCCCAGCGGCGTCGTGCAATCGCTCGACCAGACGGAGTACTTCAACTTCAACTGGGCCGATCGCAGCGCGTCATACTCCTACGACTACGGGTATCACAGCCCGAACGGCTCGTTCACCGGGCTCCTCAGCGTGGTGCCGGAGCCGGCGCCGCTGGCGCTGTTGCTGGCGGGCGTCGTCGGCCTTGCCGGACTCGGACGGCGCCGTTCCGCGCGCCCGCTGGCTGCCTGACGGCGGTCGTTCAGGCCGCGCCCCAGGCCGCGAAGTCCGGATTCTCGAATCCCGGCTTCGCGTAGGCGAGCAGGTCGCCGGCGGTGGTGCGCACCGCACCGCCGGCGGCGCGCAGCACGGCGTCGCCGGCAGCCGTGTCCCACTCCATCGTCCGCCCGAAACGCGGATAGACGTCGGCCGCACCTTCGGCGACGAGGCAAAGCTTCAATGACGAGCCGACCGTCCTGTGCGCGGCGACGCGGCGTCCGGCCAGCAAGGCCGTGACCGCCGAGTCGTCGCCGTGATGACGGCTGCCGACCACCGTCAGCCCTTCGGCGGGCACGGCGCGCACGGCGATCGCGCGGCGTTC
>Ga0307516_10006576_pt1 | contig 13591 bp, 10 predicted proteins | sample 19_EM_MG_FD_203310 | JGI IMG/M metagenome (GOLD analysis project Ga0307516, IMG submission 203310) | Populus trichocarpa ectomycorrhiza microbial communities from riparian zone in the Pacific Northwest, United States - 19_EM | ecosystem: Host-associated > Plants > Roots > Unclassified | place... | reverse complement strand
TATGCAACCAAGGCGTAATGCTACTACTTTATGTTGACGATATTCAACTCCTCTATGCCGAATCCGCTAAGAGCAGAGCCATTGACGTCAAAGAGTCGTTGATGCGCCAGTATAAAATGAAGAACCTCGGACCGGTCAAGCAGTTCCTAGGTCTTGAGATCAATCGTCTGCCGGACGGCTCCGTCACACTTGGCCAACAGTCATATATCAACACGATTCTTCATCGATATGGGATGGAGAACGCGAATACGGTCAATACGCCAATGGATTACAAGACCAGACTGGACAACGTGTCAAACAACGCCGACGCTGAAGCCGATCAAGCACAATACCAGTCGATTGTCGGAAGCCTCATGTACGCCGCACAAGCAACTCGCCCCGATATTGCATTCGCTGTTGCCGCGCTTAGCAGATACCTCCTCAAGCCGTACAAGACGCATATGACGGCCGCCAAACGAGTCCTTCGATATCTCAAGTCTACCGCAGATGCTAAGTTGATCTTTTCTGGTCCTGGCGGGAGTTCGGAAGGGCTGGTTGGCTATACAGACTCGGACTGGGCAGGCGACAGGCATGACCGGAAGTCTCAAGGCGGCTATCTTTTCAAAATGGCCGGAGCACCTATTTCGTGGAAATCGAAGAAGCAAACTGTCGTTGCAAGATCGACAACCGAAGCCGAATACCTAGCTTGCTCGGAAGCAACTCGAGAAGCCCAAGGACTCATATACCTACATCGAGACGTTACCGGTGAAACCATGGTCCCGCTAATCCACTGCGACTCGAACGGCGCGCTGAGCACCATACGCTCTACGATAACGAGCGACAAGGCCAAGCATATCGATGTGCCTTTTCACAACTCTCGACATCTTGACGCTGCTGGTGTTGTTAAATTCACTGAGATCGATACTCTCGAGAACCTTGCAGACGTTATGACGAAGGCACTACCGCCGGAGAAGCATCAATATCTTACTCACGGCATTGGTCTTCGCCCACCTCGATAAACGGCCTTATTTTCGCTCACGGCATCGGTTCCTCGCGCTCACCCTGTTAAGTGGTTCCTACATTTGCGCGGTTCCGATATACACGCCGAGACAAAAAGTTTGAGTTTCTTTATTGGATTTATTGGATCTATGTCTTTATCGTTTTCCCGTTGTACGGCACACTTTTTCCTACTGTGGGTTTCTCCCACAGGGTTTACCGCAGAGGTTTTAATGAGGCCATTGGGACTTTATGTTTTCCATTTTTCATCCTTTATGGCGTTTCTTTGTCGTTCGGTCTTGCTTGCATGCTTGCTGCCACGGAGCGCAGCAAGAGGGGAAGTGTTGCAATATCTCACTCGTTCAGCTTTGTCACGTGTAGAATCACGTCATATACGTGTATTCAGACTTTTCACTTTTCCTGCCTTTCTCTCTAACACAAGACAATACACACAAGACTTCATTGTTCCATCAAACTTCCATCATAATCTTGACACATTATCACCATTCATCTGAATTGGGAATTATGTTGCAATATCTCACTCGTTCAGCTTTGTCACATGTAGAATCACATCATATACGTGTATTCAGACTTTTCACGTTTCCTGCCTTTCTCTCTAAGACAAGACAATACACACAAGACTTCATCGTTCCATCAAACTTCCATTATAATCTTGACAGGTTATGAGCACGGGTCAGTGCAATACCACTCTCGAATTCATATCCATTTAATCTATTGATTATTATCCTCACGCTCGGTTGAAAAATCTCATCTTCATACTTTTCTGCCGATTCGCTGATTTACCTACCCCGTATTACATGGCGTCACCCCAAATATCTTCCCACAATGACCAGCCATTGAAGCTATACTATACGTCGAAGTATGGAGCCATCAAGAAGTTAGATGGCACCAACTACATAGAATGGAAAGGCGACATCACTACGATACTCAACATCATGAATGCCTTCGAAATTGTACGTCGCGAAGAACTCGAACCCCAGGCCAGCAACACAGTTACCGGTAGACAAGCCATCACCAACTACAAAAAGCGCGTAGCACTTGCCACAAGTGCGATTCGGTTTTTGTGTACACAAGCAGTCGCCTTTTGCATTCGTGACGAAACAGATCCAGCCACGATGTGGGCTATTTTGCTGAAGAAATTCAACGCTACCTCATTGTTTATCGGCCGTAACGCGATCGCCACACAGTTCCACAGCATACGCCCCGAAGAAGGAGAACGAATGAGCCTTTACATCTCACGGCTGCAGAGGTACCGAGCTGAACTTCAAGGCTCATCGCAGGAGATATCCGAAAAAAATCTCCTAGGCCATATATACTCAACTTGCCTACTAAAGGTTAAAACGATTATCACAGTCCTGAAGCAAACAACCGAAATGACGATCGAAGCGCTCAAAGCAGGACTTAAGGAAGCTGAAGAGGAATTTAAGGCAGAAGAAATGGTGGCAGTTGTCGACTCTAAGTCCGCTACAGGCTTATACGTACAAGGTCGTGGTGGTCATGGGGGATACAGAGGACGTGGTGGATGAGGTGGCAGAGGTGGACGTGGTGGTAGAGGTGGACAAGGAGCAAAAGGGATAAGGACCCGAAACTGCAGATATTGCAGAATGGATAACCACGCTACCGAAGACTGCTGGAAGCGTCAAAAGGATCAGAATCAACAACAGCAAATGCAGCCACCCAAATATGCACGAGATGCCAGCGTTGATGAGAATGCTGTCATCTGATATCATTGTGGTGAAACCGGTCATATGCGCAATGAATGTGAATTGAAGAAACGGGTCGACCAAATCAGAAGAAACCGCAACAGCAACGGCAATGGCAATGGCAACGGCAAAGGAAAAGGAAGAGCACTGCTAGCCATTGAAGATAAATCGTCATCGCCCAACCAGGTTCAGGAGATGTACGAAAACCAGCAATGACTAGCGGGACAAGTTGCACCTGGACAATCCGGCGCACCCGGACAAGCTGGACAAGTTGCGTCTGGACAATCCAGCGCACCCAGACTACCCGGACAAGCGCCCTTGCATGCTCTGGTTGCTAGCAGCTTGGATCTCGGCCATTTTGCCCTCGCCACTGAGGTATTCCCGTCAATGTGGATTATCGATTCGGGTGCATCACATCATATGCATAACGGAAACGACTTCACTACCTACGAGCGTCTTTCCAATCCGATCCCAATTCAATTGGGCAACAAAACCTGAGTCTTTGCGACTCATCACGGCTCTGTACGAGTGCAGGATCATCAAATCGGTGCACTTCATACACCTTCATTTCGTTATTCTCTATTGTCGGTCGCAGAACTTGATTCTCAAGGATACCATACAAAATTTGATAACAGCAAGTGCTCTATTCAAAATTCCAATGTCACGGTCATGACCGGAAGCCGAAACGGACAGCTCTTCCAAGTCGAACTGATAAACTTTCGTCATGCTCGGTTGAAGCCATTCGTATGTCAGACAGATCCATCGAATCTGTTCGCGCTTCTTTCAACCGCTAAGTCCCACCTGTGGCACAAACGTTTGGCACACCTGAACCACATATCGATGAAATCGCTAGTCGATGGCTACGTACCGACAGACATCTGCATACTTGCAAAACACGAGTGAAAAATCATTTGAGTTCCAGTATTACGGACAACAACACCGTTCGAGCTCGTCCATTCCGATACCAGTCGCCCCTTTAACACCAAGTCGCACAGCGGAGGTCTACATTTCATTGTGTTTATCGATGACTATACCCGTCACACAACTGTTTATATCCTTTTAGACAAACGTGTAGAGTCCTGTATTTCGGCATTCCAAAGTTTCAAGGCAAGAATTGAGAGCTGGGGCTACATGATCAAATGGTTTCCATGCGACAGTGGTCGAGGAGAATACGACAATAGACTGTTCCGAAGAATTCTTGCAGGAAGTGGTGTCAGTTTCGAACCCTCGCCACCATATACACAGCACAAAAATGGCATTGCTGAGCGGATGATCGGTACTCTCACGGAGAAGGCTAGAGCAATGATGCTCGATTCGCAAGCACCGAGGCAATTCCGGGTGGAAGCGATTCGCACGGCAAGCTACCTACATGCACAAACACCTAGCCGAGCACTCGATGGCAAGCCACCTTACGAAATGCTACCGGTATCGCCAGCTACAGAAACAGCGTTTGAATGTCAACAATGAAATGCTACACTGGCATCGCCGACTACAGAAAGAGCAGTTGAATGCTGTGACACTGGGGTTGTCTCGTAACCAGAGTGCGGGTAGAATCATAGGTAATCAGGCTACTCTCGATAATTCACAACGGAATAATCTTAGATCTTGTGTGTGGGTTCGGTGGTGGTGTTGGTGAGGATGTTCGTCCTGATTTCTCTTTCGTTTTTGCGAGAAAAACCTCTTTCTTTTATCGCTGAGGCCATAGCGTGAGATCTGATGAACCAGCGTGAGCGCTGGTGACTCGGGCTTGGATTCCCCCGTGGTGAGGGGACCCCGTGGGCGATTCATTGGTCATAGCAGGGTGTTGATAAGGGGAGATGAGGTTTCATGCACCTTGCGGCACCCTAGGCTCAGAGTCCTCCGTCTCTCCCTGAGGTGAGAGCTCTGGGTGAGCCACGTACTGCAGGAGGGCCATGCAGTCGTGCGGGGTCTAAGTTCTAGAGTCTGTCGATCACCCTGAGGTGACGCAATCTTTCTCTGGGAAAGATCCGTTCGTTTGCACTCGCCCCCTCATCACCGGAGTTAGCCTAGGTCCGGTTTTCTCGGCCAACAGCTAATCTCTGTCTCCTCGATCTCTTGCCTAGACTCTCTGACATCATTACCTGTGCGTCAGAAGGCGACTAGTGTCCTTCTGAAGGCCCGTGATGAGTCTCCCTAGCTACGTACTCTAGATGATTACTAAGGTGTAACACTACCTCCTCCCCCTCTTAGCCTCGTCCCGAGCACTAATACTTTTCTCTTTCTATCTAGGTAGCCCGTTTTCTAGGTTATGCGTGTCCCTTTTTCCTTGGGGTAACGTGTGGATCCTAGTTACCGTGACTGTAGTCCTCCTCCCTTACAGCCCTCCCAGCCACCGGATCAGGGCATCATTCTCTGTAATCTGTCGGAATGGCTGGGCCCTCAGAGTAAGCCGGTACGTACTCTTACTGTCGCTGATTCCCGCTAGGCAGCTGTGTTCATGGAGACGAAAGTATCAGTTTACCCAGTGCGCATCCTGTCAACCCTCGACTTTATTGGCCACGTGGAAGGAGTGACCAAGCCCGAACAAGCCAGACGGGCCAATGGTGTGCACACAGAGGTGTTCCGTTCGCCGCCAGGATTTGCCGCCTGTTGCTGGTTCCGTTTTCCCCGGCAGTTACCTCAGCGCGGAATCGTTTCGGTCGTCTTCGGGTAGATTGGTTGTTCGCGGGCGAGCGCATATGATGTTTTTCTCGGTGTGGGACACATGGAAAGAGTGACCTTCTCGACTGGGGGTTCATGCCCGGGTGCTGCCTGTGTCCCTCATAGGTGTATATACAGAGGTGTTCCGTACCGAACACCTACGGCTCCCATCCGGGCGAGTCTGAGGTATCCTTCGATGAGTTCTTGTGCCTGAGAAGCAGGTCTTTTCTCCGTATGAGATGAAGTCCTCCAACCCCTTCATCCTACTATCACTCATGCTTCGTCGGGCCCTTTTTGGACATCCCATCTAGGCGTCGGTGAGCCGATAGTCCCTCGGCGCATCTGGGTTCCGTTGATGGAATTCTCGGAGTTTTTCCAAACCACCTACTGAAAAGTTGTCGAATGGTTCTTCCATCCAGTATTTGCGTTCCGGATAGTCCAGCCATTTGACGAGGTAGAGAATTCGTCGTCCTTGCTTTTGGGCCGACATCACCTCTTCGACATCGTATTCTTCTGATTGCTCGATGTCGTCGGCTTCTCGCAGTACTTTCGACGGATCTGGCGGGGTCCGGTGTTCGCTGGTTCGATAAGGCTCGAGTAGCGACACATGGAAAACGTTGTGTATTTTCCATTTTCTGGGCAGCGTCAGCCATACCGCGAGGGGGGAGATGCTTCTCTCAATTTGGAAGGGACCATGATTCTTGTGATCCATTTTCCTCGAGGGGTGGTGTGTTTTGTTATTTCGTCCGTTAAGCATTACGAGGTCCCCTACTTGGTATCCCGAGGAGGCTTTCGGTTTGGGTCCTCATATCGTCGCATTCGTTCTTGCGCTGCTTCCAAGCCCCGTCGGGCTTCGTCTTGCACCGCTTTCATCCAGTGGGCGTAGACGGTACTGGCGGGATTAATAGGTTCCTCATCAGGGTTTGGAGGATCTATCGTTCATGGGTGGAAGCCGTAATTGGCGTAAAAGGGCGAGATTCCGTTTCCCGTTGTGACCGAATTATTGTAAGCGAACTCGGCCATCGGGAGCAACCTTGCCCAATCATCCTACTCGTGTCCCACAAATGCTCAGAGGTAGGTCTCGATTGTCTGGTTGAGCCGTTCCGTCTGTCCGTCCGTCTGTGGGTGGAATGCCGTAGACATCCGGGGCCGGATCCCTAAGAGTCGCAGCAGATCCCTCCAAGTTTCCGATGTGAATCGCGAGTCTCTGTCCGACACGATGCCCGTGGGCAGCCCATGGAAGCGCCATACCTCTTTGGCGAATATTCTGGCTAGGTCGGCTGCCGTCTTTTCTTTTAGTGGTAGGAAGTGCGCAATTTTTGTGAATCGGTCAATGATTACCCAAAGCTGGTCGCATCCCTCAGATGTCGGGAGGTCTGTAATGAAGTCCATAGCTATTGATTGCCAAGGGGCGTATGGTAGTTCCAGCGGTGAGGATAATCCGTACGGTTGGTGTCTCGAGGCTTTGTTTTTCTGACATTCTGGGCAGCTCCTGACAAAATCCATGATTCGTTCGTTCATTTTGGGCCACCAGAAGTTTCGTCGGATAAGTTCGATGGTCTTATCCTGCCCCATATGCCCGGCCACCTTGGTGTCGTGCTCGGATTCCATAACCTGCGGAATCAATTCCGCCGGGACCCATAGCCACTTCCTTCGATATAACAGGTCGTCGAGTTTTTCAATTTCTCTCGGCGCTTGTCCTGCCAATTCCTCCTTTTCCTTGGTTTCCCATGCTTGTTGGTAGGTTGCGTCTCTTTCTGCTGCCTTCCTTACTTTTTTTATGAAGTCCGGGTTCCATTTTCTTGCTGGGAGGGATGTTAGCCTTGCTGAGGAGGCAATGAATTCCTGAGACCGTCTTTTCTCCAGCTGGCTTTCCTTCAAAACCGTCGTGATCGGGTGGTTTTCTACCCCCCCCTTTTCTGGACGGTACTCCGAACCTCTCGATAATGCATCGGTTTTACCGTTTTGTGTTCCTGGTCGGTAATATACTCGGAAGGTTATGCCGGCCAACTCCTCTGCCCTCTGGGCCTGCCGTCAGTTGAGCGCTTTGGAAGTTGTGAAATATTCCAGGTTGTGGTGATCTGTGAATACCTGTATCTGGTGCTCCCCCCCTTCACAATATCGGCGCCAATGTTTGAATGCATCAACAATCGCGAGAAGTTCTTTGTCGTGGATTTCGTAGTTGATCTCCGCGGGTGAGAATTTCCTTGAGTGAAAGGTGACCGGATGCAATTTTCCCTCGCTGTCTCGTTGCGACAAAACCGCTCCTATGGCAAAGTCGGATGCGTCGGTTTCTATTATTACCGGTTTTGCTGCGTCTATGTGGCCGAGAACGGGTGCAGTGGTGAACCGGTGTTTGAGTTCCTTGAAAGCTGTCTCTGCTTTCAGCGTCCATTCCCATTTTGTTTCCGATTTTTTGGTCAGCTCTGTCATTGGTCGCGCTATTCGGGAGTAGTCTCGGATGAAACGTCAGTAGAATTTAGTAAATCCCAGGAAGGACTGCGTTTCTTTGATGGACGTGGGACTGTTCCATGATAATATTGCTTCCACCTTGTCCTGACTCATACTGACGCCGTTGCGTCCTATGATATAGCCCAGAAATTCCACTTCTTCAGCCTTCCAGACATATTTTTCTGGTAAAACCGCTAGCCCGTTTTGTTGTAGTCTCTCCAAGACAGTCTTGACGAGTGTGTCGTGCTCTTTTTCCGTTTTGGCATATACCAGAATGTCGTCCATATAGGCTAGGACTCCTATGTCAAGTACGTCCGACAGAATGTGGTTCATCATGTCTTGGAAGGTTGATGGGGCGTTAGTTAGTCCGAATGGCATGACGTTGAATTCGTACAGGCCGTAACGAGTCCGAAATGCTGTTTTCCATTCGTCTCCGTCTCTGATTCGGATAAGGTTGAAGCCGTTCTTAAGATCCATCTTCGTGAAATACCGAGCGCCTTGTACTCGGTCTTGTAATTCCTGCATTAACGGGAGTGGATAATGGTTGGGAATGGTGACAGCGTTCAATCCTCGATAGTCCACACATAGCCGGAGGCCTCGCCTGTTTGGTTTTGGGACGAATAGAATGGGTGAGCCTGCAGGTGACGTAGACCTCCGTATCTTTCCTGTTTTCTCCATCTCTTTTAGCCATTCTCGAAACGTCTGCAGCTCTATCTCTGAGAGCGGGTAGATCGGTCCCCAGGGTACCGTGGCGCCTTCCTTGAGATCAATTTTGCAGTCATAGGGGCTGTGCTCGGGGAGCGCGTCTGCTGCTTCCTTGCTCATTATTCCTAGGTACTGGTGGAATTCCATTGGGACATCCTCCAGCGGCTGGTCAGAGGCGGCGGATACGTAGCCTATGAGGCTAGCTTCTGGATTCGTAACTACGGTGTCGTCCCATGTTAATGAGAAGTCGTTGGTTGCGAATTTGTCGCAGTTTTCCAGGCACCTGGCATTGTTAAATCGTATTTCCTTTGTCTCCCATGCTGCCTGAGGTGGATGCTGCTCCATCCATTTGAATGGAAGAAAGACGTCAATACCTTCTGCCATCGGCGATATTTCGAATACTTCCCAGAAGAAGTGTTTTCGGTGTTGCAGGCACAGTGATTTCGTGTAATATTGCCCTGCTCCTTGGACGGTGGCTCCTGTGAAGCTTTCTATCGTCCGAGCTTCCTTGTGCTTTCTTTTCTGGATTCCCCATTTGTCGACCGTTTTTTGATTGATCAAGGCTATCGAGCAGCCTGTGTCCAGCAGGACTTTTATCGGTTTCTTTTGTGTTCCGACATGGAGCAGCATGTCGATCACCGGCTGTGTGTTACGAGGGTTTTTCGTGGGTCGTTCCTCATTCGAGACCCCTGGTTTTCATTTTGAAGCCCCGCATATGATGATTCTGACCCCTCCGGGCGCCGTGGCGGGGTTTCTTAAAAATCCGAGTCGGATTCTTCCCAGAGCGGAGCCGTGTCCATCGTTTCTACTCCTGCAACTTTTTGCTGTTTGGCCAGGATCGGTGCTTCAGGTTCCTCCGATCTTTTCCTTTTTTCTCCGTGTACTGCGGAGACCTTCCAAGGTGCCATAGGTAGGGAGGTCCCCTTTTTTGTACTTCCGGCGAAACATTCGTACGTCCTATGGCCGCTTCTGCCGCATCGCCAACAGTCATCATTACTTCGTCCGTATTCCTCCCGTTCTTTGGCTGGGACGCTGGTAAGTGCGGCATCTTTAGATGCCCAGTGACCGGGTTGGTTGTACTGGGTTTTCCGGTCCGTTTTTGGAGTGTCCTTCTGCTGGGGATCCTTCTGCTTCTCTTCCGTATTCGGGGGTTTTGACAAGGGGGTCTTCTGGGGTGCCTCGGGGTTTCGCAGGGCTGCCGATCGGACCAGTTCTCGGGTTGCCCTGAGGGCTTTCCTTTTTTCTACCTGGATGCCCGCTCTGTAGGTGGCGTGTAGGAAGTCGTCATCGTCAATGAACTCTCCTTCATTTTGACTGAACCTCATGTCCAGGATTGCGTCGGTCATGGCTAGATCAACTTTTTCCCACAAACTTTCTCCGTTCGCCCGGGCGAAGTTATTGAGCAACCGGAGTTCCGTTATGTATGCTCGGATAGACCCCTGGTATTGGAGTTGTCCCAGCTTTTGCTGAGCATCGGCTGCTTCGCGGTCATTGTGGTACTCCGCCCGAATTGCTGCTGAGTAGTTGACCCAGGTGTCCGCTTCTCCCAGATCTCTATAACGATGGAGGTGCCAGGACAGGGCCGTGTCCGTTAGGAGGGTTCCTATCCATGCAATCTTTTGTCGGTCCACGGTCTCTGGGTAGAATCCTAGGTACATTGTAACCGACTCCCACCATTGATTGAAATTGGTGGTGCTTTTCCCATCGAATGGGTCGGGGTTCTTCATCTTTAGTCGGGATGTGTTGATCCTGGCCACGGCTGGTGCCGGGGTTGTTTGTGTGGCGGTGGCTACGCCCTCTGCCACTGCCCTGGCTACTGTCCGGGCAAGCTCCTCGGTGGTCAGCGTTCTTTACGTGGGTCGAGGTAACGGTGGCAGCGAGGGCGAAGGTGGGGGTGGTAGCGGTCGATGCGGAAGTTGCGGTGGCAGTCCTCCTCCTCCGAACATGGGGATTCTTTCGGGCGATAGTGACAACGCGGGCGGGCGGATCCTTCTTGTGGGCCGGGGTGGCACCGGGGGTCGTTGTGGGTTGGGGCTGGGGCTATCCGAAGGTCCCGCTCGGAGCTGCTGTAGGGCGTCGACCAAGCTCGAAGTGGTTGCTCGGACCGGGCTTTGCCATGGTGCTGGCTCCAGCGAGAGTCCTCCTGAGGCTGGTGCCGGAGGCTGGGGGGTTTCCGGGACCGGAATTCGAGCGGCTAGAAGCTGGAGGGCCTCTGCTTGTCGTCTAGCCTCCTCCCGGGCTTCCTGCAGCTGATGCTCCAGGTATTCCACCCGCTGTTGCTGCTCATCCGCTCGCTTTTGGTGTTCTTCTGCCCATAACTCCACGTTACCTTGAAAGTTTGCCAAATGTTGGCTTCTTGCCACATTCGCCTCCGCTAGGAATGATATGGAATCATTGAGTCGCGTTAGCTGCGTAGCCTACCCTACCTGCTTTTGATCGGCCTCTTGGGTTCGTTCGATAATGGTGCCGCAGACGTTGTGCGCAAAGGCCTGATATGCGCTGGCTGCGCTTGCTAATTCACTTCGGATCCAGTCCCCTGTGATCCTCTCATTAGCGCTCAACCGGTCATATATGTACCTAGTTCCATCCGATAAGTCTCGGTAGGCTTGCTCGATCTGCTGGATTCTTTGGTCGGCGTGATCGATCGTATTTCCGCAGAGGTGGACCAGTTGCCCCAGGTCTTGTTCTGCTTGCTTTTGTTGTTTGGCTAGGGCGCGGAGCCATGTGGCGGGATTGGCGACCTCCAAGGTTTCTTCCGCCTGCTCCGTACCGTTGGTGATCTGTAGTACATCTCTGGGGGCTTCCAGGCTGAGCATGTTGAAGTCGGTAGACGCCATTTTTAATATAGGTCGAGAAAGTGTCCTGTGTATATCGTTTCGTTGTCGTAAAATGTGTAGTCGCAGATTTCTCGGAATTCGTATCCGTCGAGATCAGTGCTTAGATCGTTAAGCGCGCAGTTGAACCAGTACTGAGTGTACCAGTTTTCGGGGGTGCAATTGATTGCTTCGGAGGGTATCGCTCCGTTGATCTCTTCGTCCCACTTCTCATAGCTTGAAATCTCGCTGTTGATTAAGGAGAAGGTGTAGTCGAGCGAGTATTGAGATGTGGGTTTGAATATGTGGGAGAGTTCGAGCAGGTAGAAGTGGACGTGCTCGAATGAGGGCATGTGTTGCTGAATTTCTTATGTAGGGTGATTCGAGATCAAGATTATAGTGTGACACTGGGGTTGTCTCGTAACCGGAGTGCGGGTAGAATCATAGGTAATCAGGCTACTCTCGATAATTCACAACGGAATAATCTTAGATCTTGTGTGTGGGTTCGGTGGTGATGTTGGTGAGGATGTTCGTCCTGATTTCTCTTTCGTTTTTGCGAGAAAAACCTCTTTCTTTTATCGCTGAGGCCATAGCGTGAGATCTGATGAACCAGCGTGAGCGCTGGTGACTCGGGCTTGGATTCCCCCGTGGTGAGGGGACCCCGTGGGCGATTCATTGGTCATAGCAGGGTGTTGATAAGGGGAGATGAGGTTTCATGCACCTTGCGGCACCCTAGGCTCAGAGTCCTCCGTCTCTCCCTGAGGTGAGAGCTCTGGGTGAGCCACGTACTGCAGGAGGGCCATGCAGTCGTGCGGGGTCTAAGTTCTAGAGTCTGTCGATCACCCTGAGGTGACGCAATCTTTCTCTGGGAAAGATCCGTTCGTTTGCACTCGCCCCCTCATCACCGGAGTTAGCCTAGGTCCGGTTTTCTCGGCCGACAGCTAATCTCCGTCTCCTCGATCTCCTGCCTAGACTCTCTGACATCTTTACCTGTACGTTAGAAGGCGACTAGTGTCCTTCTGAAGGCCCGTGATGAGTCTCCCTAGCTACGTACTCTAGATGATTAGTAAGGTGTAACAAATGCCAACGTTGATGCTGTAGAGCACACCGAAGAGTATGCCGAAGAGCACCTTTTGACTAATGTCGACACCGATGCCGATCAGTCGGAAGATGACAAGCCAAAGCTGCACCATCTACGAAGGTTTGGCTGCCTTGCCTTCAGACGGATTCCAAAGGAACAAAGGATCGACACCAAAATGGGAGCTCGTTTCAAGCCATGCATGATGCTTGGCTATCTTCACAATACCACAAAGATTTGGAGAAGATGGGATCCAGAGCAACGGAAAGTGGTCAACTGCTCAGATGTCGAATTTGACGAGAATCAAACAGCTCATATATCATGCAGGGATAATGGAAATGATGTGATCCGACTTCCAGAACAGGAGCCGATATATACCGAAGAGCAAGTTGCTGAAACCGGACAATCCAGTCAAGGTTGAAGTTTGAGCTAACTGCGGAAGTGGGGTCGTTTGGAAACTAGAAGATTCGATGCGGGGATTGGGCACGTGACTGAGCTAGCGATTGCTTGAAGACTTTTTTCTTGACCGTGCATCAGAATAAAGAAATGTGCTAGGCTACATATACCCATCTGAGAGAGCGACAAAAATAGTACAAAGGAGACAGTCGGTGTAATTATTCCTCCGATATCCATCCCAGGTTGCGCCGGTGCGGCACTGTTGTGGGTTGCGCCGATGCGGCACTGTTGTGGGTTGCGCCGGCGGCACTGTTGTGGGTTCCGCAGTGCCCCCGCCGTGAATTCCTCCGCGCCACCACATATCCAATCTATCCCACTGAACATAGGAAATAGGTGTGACAGCGCTACTTTTAACACTTCCCCTCGCTAGGCACAGCGTATCTTTTCCGCCAGTTCGTGATGCCGAGGTTTGGGAAGGTTTTTGGTGAACAGGTCGGCAAGGTTATCTTCGGTCGGTACGTACATCAGGTCGAAGGTGCCGGCTTCGAGTTGCTCGCGTACGTGATGATAGTGAGTGTCGATATGTTTTGATCGATTGTTGATCCGATGATTCTTGGCCAGTTCTAACGCTCCTTGGTTGTCGCCGAGAAGGTAGTCTACCTCGTGGTTGTCGGTTGCAACACTGTAGGTAATGTGTTGCCGGAGTTGTTGAAGTCCGCGTTGTAACCATACAAGGTGTCGAGTTGCTAAGGACATCGCCATGTATTCGGCTTCCGTTGTTGATACCG
>Ga0307516_10006575_pt1 | contig 13592 bp, 16 predicted proteins | sample 19_EM_MG_FD_203310 | JGI IMG/M metagenome (GOLD analysis project Ga0307516, IMG submission 203310) | Populus trichocarpa ectomycorrhiza microbial communities from riparian zone in the Pacific Northwest, United States - 19_EM | ecosystem: Host-associated > Plants > Roots > Unclassified | place... | reverse complement strand
CTTTCAGAGCCACAAAGCCTGGAGCCGCGAAAGCCGGTATAGTCGGCGAGAGCCCTATTGATAGCCCGCGAAAGTCCGAAAGCTAAGCGTTACCCTGGTGAATTCTACAAGCTAAAGTGTTTAGACGCATGGTGATCGTGTTTCAAATGGTGGGCGGAAGGTCATCGGAACGTTTTGCATTGGGCACTGTCCGTGAGCTTGTAACCATGTAAACGCATGCCGACGAATGCCCGAGGGCTTTCAAGAAAGGCGCAGTGACCCCAACCACTTCGTCGGGGTCTTGGCAACCAGCGCCCTTCTATCACGCCTTATGTATACAGCCTGACGGTTACCAAATTTTATCCCACCTTGCGCTGTCCAGTTACCACCCAAGACCAGAGTGATCCGTCGACGGTTTCGCGAGCCCGTCCCCGGTCCGGTCCGGAATTCTCCGCGAACCTGCGAGATCAGTTTGACGGGCACTTGATCATGCAAACTCTGACTGACCGCTGACCCCGCTCTCTTTGTCGAAACCTCAAAGTCACACTACAATGTCCTTCCAAAGCTTAATGTCTGGCGCAGACTGCGCCGTGCAGTCAAACCCCCTCGCCCAGGTTATGAAACATACGGAGGGGGATAGAAGTTTACAACAGGATAGAATCGCTGGTCCGTCCTCGTCACGGGTGTGTCGGGGGTTTCTTCTTCGCTTTTCTTAGTAAGCTCACGTCGAACACTAGCTCCATTTCCTCCCTGGGACGACCACAGGCCAGACCAATGAACGGGACGTCCAACTCGTTCGCCAGTGGTTCGATGGAACTCCAACAACCCAGGGACCTGCCTTTGGATCCGCGAGACTCATGTCTCCCCCTCCTGCGCTTCAAATGACGAACCCTTGGCCTGCAGAACAACTTCTCGAGAAAAGCTGGACAGATTCCTCACCGAGAACTGATTTCCGACCTCAACACGTCGCTTCCCGCGGAGATGCCAATTGGGCCATGGAGTTCGGCAAGTTGGGACAGTTTACACCAGGACCGGTCATACAGCAGAACCAAAATCTCACGCAGCAGGATTGTACGTGTTCACCACTATGCTCATTGGTTGTCCCTCACGACCGACGTTTGCTTTCCACAGTCAGCCGGAATGGGTTCTCGTCACAAGGACTGTACGGCTTGTCCGGGGGAATGCACCGACCATACGGGGGCATGAACATGCTCGACGGTTCCCAACCGCAGGTGACTGATAAGGGGAAGGGGAAGATGCGAGCAGAGGATTTCGACGTTGCCTTTGCCCAGGCTACTGTGTCGTATCAAACGGAATCCGCGACGATAGAAGAGGTTCAAGATGTCACGGCGTCCCTCGCAAACACGACGTTGGAAGACACCGGCACAACTAAACCGACAACGTCTACGTCGGAAGATTTCAAAACGTGAGTGTTCCTGGGGTGCATGCGCTTCGTCTGTTTTATTGACCGCTGTCAGCGTGTGGGATCAACTTCAGAAGTCAGACCTACCACCACCCGAAGAAGACATGGTCAAGTGGGAAGACGAATTCTACCAGATGATGAACGATCAGCGCAGCATGGACTTTGACTACGACACTATGGGACAGTTGGAGGACCCGAGCCCCCCGTTCCAGCCAGTCGCTTTTGACCACGACGGCATCCCACTGCTTGGAGATTACAAATTTGGTTCGTCTCTCCTGACCTGTTCGTCTTGGAGTACAGGGTCTGAGATACAACAATAGAGAAGAACAACCAATTCTTGACCGAAATGTCTGGAAGGACACTGCTCGAACGAGCCAAGGTCCTCCTGAACGAGAATGGCTCGTTGTCAGAGGCTGCTCTGATGTTGGAGGCGGCGATCCAGCAGGGGGAGTTGGGTGAAGGAGGGTATGAAGCTTGGATCCTTCTAGGCGAAGCTCGCAATATGGATGAACGTGAGGACACGGGTATCAAAGCTCTCACTGAAGGTGTACGTCGAGCGGAAGAGGCGGGGGCGAACGGTGTTGGCATGCTGGTGGGTCTCTCTCTCTGAAATTACGAACTCGCACTAATGGGCGGATCGTAGCCTCTCGCAATCTCATACACTAACGAAGCGTACGAGCGTGCCTCGCACACGATGCTCCTGCGCTGGCTACAGACAGTACATCCAGATGCAGAGATCCCCCAGACTGCGTGGTCGTCTCTGCAAGACTCCTCCTGGTATTCTCAACAGCAGGTTACCCAAGCGTTCCTTGACTATGCGAGAGTACAGCATTCCAAGGGCATTGTGGACGCAGATCTACAAGCCGGACTTGGTGTGCTCTTCTACACTTCGAATCAGTTTGACCGGGCGAAGGACTGTTTTGAGGCAGCGTTGTCCATGCGTCCGACAGACTATCAGTTATGGAACAGGTTGGGATCATCGCTTTCGAATGGAAACAATCACGAAGAATCTCTCGGTGCCTACCGAGAGGCGCTGAACCTACGACCTACTTATGTCCGTGCGATATCGAACGTCGCTGTCGCCTGTTTGTTTATCCTACTATTGCTTTCGACTGGAGCTGACTCCCGTGGTCTAGGCCTGAACATTGGCGCATTTAAAGAATCAGGAGAACACCTTCTGAGCGCCTTGTCGTTACAAAGTGCCTCCGGTGACGGCAGCGAGTACCTGTGGTCGACGTTACGACGAGTGATGTTGGAGATGGTGTGTACTTGTTCTGACCGGATTGTATCGAACCTCGACTAACCCCACCTTGCAGAATCGACCTGACCTCGCTGAGATGACGAATGTTGGTGCGAGAAGAGACTTGGGGGTTTTCAGGAACAATGGGTTCGACTTCTGAGAACCTCCACTATCGTTGTCTTCATTATATTCGTAGAAGAGGGAGAGAATTGTCGCCCACACCTGCGTACTTCTGAGCCCGGATAACTCGAGGAATTCAATTTGTTTCCCCCCGTGAGTCCGCTGAAGTCAACGCAGTACGGTGTTCAGTCCATGACCTTGGTGAGAGATTTTGTCCGGCACGAACCAGGCCACCAGGCCTACCCGTGTTCTCATCGCCGTTCTGGAACCGCGTGACGTCGCTCTGCTGCGCCGGCGGGCGAACTCTTGGCGGGCATTGTCCAGTTTCCTGGCACGTCATTCACGCCAGACTGACCATTGGCCTGAGGAACATTATATTTTCGTCTGATGACCCCCTCTTCTTCTGTGACCTCACCCCCGGGATAGGCACACGGCTCAGTGATTGTGCCAGCCCTTCAACCCATGGTATCAATAGTTCTATCAATCGGCAACATACCGTTTTTCCCAAGGACAGCCGCGGCCATCGTGGGTGGGATGGTATGGGAAATGTGTTATACACAACAGTGGCTCGGGATAGCGGAGTGACCTCCCGGAGGTGTCATCTGGGGATTCCTGTACCAGGTGGGAGGCGAACTTTGTTGCAGAACACGGGAAGGACAGAAACTGCTGGAATGGTTCATTTTGGTTCCATGACTCTCGGCTTCAGGTGGTTATCAACTTCCCCCTTCTTTCCACCTTTTCCTACAGAAAGGTGGAAGAATGCAGGGATCAATTGTCCTGATCCCCTCTCTCTTCCTACCTTTTCAGTTGGTCAGGTAGTCCAAATTTTAGATATCGCACTGGTCTGACAACAAGGTTTTTGTATAAAGAATAAGGTTTGAGTAAACAGAATACATTTACTACAGATCTCTACTGGGGAAGCACATGATTGAAATCCAAGATCAGCAGTTCCCCAGATTCATAGTTACCAACAAGGTGCTGACCATCCCACTGCGCATTATGCAACTCTGAAAATCTTGCAGGTAGCTGGAAAACAACCTTTCCAGTAACTGTATCCTCAATTGTGGACAGGCTACTGATCCCCTTTGTGCCATCAATAAAATGCAGGCGGTGTCTTTCCTGGGTCACATTGGAGAGGAGAACAGGGGATGGGCCTGGGGTCCCAAAGTCCCACCCATCAGTTTCTGTCTTTTCAGAGTAAACCCAGACCTTTGAACCTTCCACAGTGAGGATGGTCCCCATAAACCCTCCCCATTCCACCTCTCCTGTGATCTCTCCTGTCCATATAGACCAGGCACGAATGAATTTCCGTCCCAGGCAGAAAACCTTGGACCCATCCCCTGATATCCTGATGCCTGTGACAAAGTCTTGCCCAGGTATATCCACTTTATGGAGGAGTTCCCCTTTCTCAACATCCCAGATATGGATCTCCTTGTCTGCCCACCAAACATTGACTAACCCACTGTTGGTCAGTTGTGCATCTTGGTATTTGAAGCCCTCAGCTGGGGTTTGGATTGATGCACTACAGACACCAGTTGGGATATCCCAGGTCTTCACTACCCCACCTGAACCACATGAGGTCACAATGCCATGTTCTGTTTGCAGAGTGACAGCCTGAATTGCAGTTGAGGTAAGTGTAGAGTTTGGGCCAGTTATACCTTGGTCTGCTGGTGAGGCACCAAACTGCCAGAATTTGATTGATTTGTCCCAGGATGATGAGATTATAGAGGAGGAAAATGTAAGGGAGATAAGGTCTTCAAGATGACCATCAAAGGTCTTAATGGGGTTAGGGTCTGAGCCCATAATGTCCCAAACATAGACAGTATCATCAGCAGCAGCAGCTACGAGCCTGCCATCAGGGGAAAAACAGCAGTCAAAGATCTTTGTAGCAGCCAAATGGAATTCAGCCACTATCTCTCCAGACTCAGAGTTCCAAACTGTAATGTCCTTCCTCCCCCATGAGACAAAGTAGGTGCCATCTGGGCAGAATACAACATAAGAACCTTTGTATTCAGGCCCAGATTTGTGACCAGTGAGATCCCACTGCTGAACAATCCCACCCTGAGTTGCAGAGATGAGGAGTTGTGGGTTTGAGGGAGAGATGTCTACACATGAAACCTTCTCACTTTGCTCAATAATACAAAAGCATTCCCCCTTCTTAACATCCCACAAACGTATTGTCATGTCATGAGATCCTGAGGCAATTGTTGTGCAGTCTGATGAGATGGAAACAGAAAAAACATAGTTGGTGTGGCCACAGAAGGTTTTGACAACCCCACCAGTCTGTACATCCCAGAGATTGATAGTGGTGTCACCACTTCCAGATACAAGTAATGCCCCATCCAATGAGAAGGTAAGAGATTCTACCCATTTGGTGTGCCTAGAAAGAATGGCTGCCTGGCTGCCTGTGACTCCATTGAGGATGATGATGTCACCATGGAACAAACCAGCTGCAATGATGTCTTTGTAGTGTGCAAGAGATTGTGGGAGTTCATCAAAGGTAACTGTGCGGGAACACACCCCCCATTCAGCTGGGAGCCCCTTGACTACCTGAACCTCTTGTGAGAGCTCTGCATTGTAATGTTTGTGAAGCCAGGATGAGGTAGGACAAAATGGGAGGGCAGAATGGTATATCTGGGAAGGAGAGTCATGGACTATATCAAAGTTTTCCAAAAGGAAACTCTGGCCATCATTTGGCCACTTGCTGGAAAGTCCTCCCTAAATAAACATAAACACAGATTCCCTAAGCAGATAGCCTATAGTTGACTCACCGACATATACCATTGCTGTATATCATTGAGGGCATACACACCAGTGTTGAGGTTTCCAATAAGGCTGAGGACCTCAATCCAAAATAGCACATGGGTTGCAAAGAACTTGTCAATTGCTTTCTGCACTTCATCAACCTTGGGGCTACTGCTGGGGACCCCCAGAAGGTGCTTTGTCCAGAAGCAACATGCATATTCCAGAGTGACCCCAATATTGGCCTTCACACAAGCAGGAAGATCTCTGACCTCACTGAGAATGGCATAGTCATCCAGGTTGCAGATATTCTTCTTTAACTTTTCTCCCATAAGCTTAAGGCATGAAAGTAAGATTTCCACATGATGAACTGCAGGGTCCACATAGAATCGTTTATCTTCACACCGCTCTGGGTCCATTAGGAAGTCAGGGAATGACTTGTGGAAGATACGGATTGGGTCTTCCATGCTATCTGGAACAAGTAGAAGTGAATGGAGGGAGCGTAAAGTAGTGCGGATATGTGATGGGTGGTATCCCAAGAGTTCTGAAAGAGCCTTGATTGAAAGGGGATTGGCAATGAGCAAAATTGTCCCCACCACAGCCCGGAAACGGGAATAGCGCTGGGCATTATCTGCCTCAGTGTCATTGAATGCTGACTCAAGGACCTTGATGTAGATATGGTCAACTCCAGACCTTCCTTCTTTGGTAGTGTTTTGTGGAAGTGAGGTGACAAGGGCAAGCCTCTCATTGGGTGGATCATTGTCAGAAGCAATGAACTTGATAACTGTTGAGGCATAGATGAAAAATCCAGCAGCCTTCTTACACAGAATCTCAAGATCTGCTGGGCTGGGCCAATCTTCTGTCAAGTCACAGTCACTCCGGTTTTTGGCAAGGTTGATCAACTGTGTTCTGAAGAAGAGCTTGATATCACTATCCACTGTCTCAGGCTTGACCTCATGGAGCTTGAAAACCTCTGTAATTGAGACAAGTGACTCCAACCGAAACCCTGAGCGAATTCTGGGTTCAGGCCGCCCAGTGATGAAGAACTTGACATCAGGTATCTCATGCACATAGCGGGAGAGGATTGACAAGATGGCAGATGCAGGTTCTTCATCCTTGCACTCATCAAGGGCATCAATGACAATGAGGGCTGGAATGCGGGTGGTTTTGAGTGGACCAACAATGAGCTTCTCCATCTGTGAACAGAGGGACTCCCGTCCAACATCAGGGCTTGCCTTCAAGGCCTGGAGTAGCTGCCTTCGGAAAGGTGGATACCGATAGGCAAGTTGGAAGGCAAGTGTTGGGAAGATTGCCTGAAGGTTGTTCCGGGCCTCAAAGTCTCGTGAGCAGAAGAAGCTGGCCCCAAGCTTTCCATCTGCAAAGCTTGTTTCAGCAAATGTTTGGGCAATGGTTGATTTTCCGGTCCCAGCCAGGCCATTCAGCCAGAAAACACGCTGGTTTTCTTCAGCCATTGACCAATGCTCAATCTCCCAGAGGACTTCCTTCCTTGTTCCCTTCAGGCACCCCTGCCGGTTCCCACAGCGGTACCCAGCATCTGGAGTATGATACATCCTGTCAAGGACTGCAAGGTCTGCTGATTCCTGCCCATTGGTTAGCCTGCAAGGATGAAAGGTGGGGGGGGGGCAAGACTCACAATGAGCAAGCAGCTCTTGTCATAGATATCTTGTTGTAATGAGGTCTAGCACAAAAGTCAGGCATAGTGGATGTAAATGGTTTGATCTGCAAACCTGATAGTCTGTCAATGCTTCACGAATGTCCTCTACCAGACCATTGATCCTTTGCGCATTCTCTGCGTTGGCCAGGAATCCCGCCACCTTCCCTTGTTCTGCCAGTAGAGATAGATCTTGATAAACACCTTCCAATTTCCTGACAACCCCCATGCGTGAGACTTGACTCTCAGTATTATAAATTATGGGCTTACCGCTCTAAGATTCTTCTTCTTGATTCCTCCTTGGTGTCACCCTCGGAAACAGGCGTACAGAGGGATTCAGCAAGCGCTTCAACCCGGGGTGCCAGTGATTCTATTGCCTCCGCATTCGCTGCGGTTCGCTGGGACAACGATGAACAACGCGGATTGAGCGAATGAGAAGCAAAACATACCTCAGCATTGTCTAGGATAGCGCAGAGACTCCCGGCGACAGATTTGAGCGGTGGAAAGGCGTCAGAAGTATCTTTCACCGTGCGGAGGAATAATTTGGCTGTAGCGGTCGCAGTAGACCTCCAGTTCGATTTATCTTCATCCGTTGTGGCGCTCGGTTTGGTACCTCCTTTGGGACGAAGCGCTTCTGGTACACGGTTAGGAGCAGTAGAGCCGCCCACGTTGCCTGAATAAATGATCAGAGGTGATAACAGAGATACCTGCGTTCACATACCGGCGGGTTTCCCATCGTGTAGGATCGAAGGAGTGGATGGAGAAGGATCAAGTCGCTCGACTTTCCCTTTACCGTCCCCTTCTCCAGTGCGCCCATTTCCCACTACACCCCCAGCGTCCGGGTCCGGGCGCGAATCCCTCTGGGTGATCTCCCTTCCATTGGCGTCTGCCTCTCTCTCCCTTTGATCGTTTTCGCCTCCGCGGGCTGGTACAGGCCCTGGCCCATCTGATTGCAGAGGTTGATCCTTCGGGTTCACCTGCCGCCCGTCTGTTTGTCGCGGAAGCGAATTTGTTGGGTGGGCACTCTCTCCGTCGACGTCAGCCTCCGTTTCACCACGTTTGCGTCCGCTCCCCTTAAGTTTCTTCTTGAACCTAGAGAACGAATTGCGTATATCCATGTCGGTGTCGGGTCAAAGTGGATTGTTGGGCGATGGTGGGTGGTTGGAATCAGGGCGCGCGGCAACGCATTGGGCGGCATCACGCATAACCCTCTGAACCCCAAGTAGGACCCCGGAAGTACCCCCCACTACCCCTGATTTACCCCCCCCAGCAACTTCATTCCGAGTGTGAAACATTCACTTACACCATACAAATAATGAAATAGGAGCCTGGGACACGTAGTAATCAGGTTCTGTGAATTCCTCCAGCACAAATAACGACGTTTCTGGAGCGATATTTACAACAAAGTGGACACTATCAGAACAAGCGTCGCGGGGTAACAACGGTCAACAAAGGTAGGGGCGCCGCGATGTCGAGGGAAGCGAGATAATTTAGGAGGTCGAGAACCGTTGCAAGCGAGGGATCTTCCCTGTACCTCCAGCAAAAGTCACCAACCGTATCTCTGTGAGGGGTGATTCAGTGCTGTGACCGTATCGTAGTTCCGAATAATATGCGTACCCTCGGGCGAGTCGCAGGAAGGACGATAGGGGTGTTCGCGCACGGAGACGAGTTCGTCGGTAGTATTGCGGTTTCATAACTGAGCGCTGAGCAAGCGTAGTGGCAACTCGGTACGGTCTTGAGTGTTTGCGAGTCGCATGGGCCGATTTTGTGGTCCACCCGTCACCACTGCAAAAGCCGCATGGCTCCAACCCTAGTTGCGATACCGTTAGAGGGGTGACTTTGGTAGATCAAGGTATATATGGTATACCTCTCGACTTTTTTGGTAAGGCTGGACGCACGTGTCATAGGGGACACGTCGGTCAATGTGCATCGTGTATCTCCGAGAATGCAATCTTTTATGCGCCCTGGCATTGACCGGGATTGAGGGAGAGGCGGGAGCCTGGCGAAAGTTATCGCACTATGCCGCGAATGCTGCTCCAGGCACGAACATTCCGCGTGGACGCCTTATAGCGGTGTCAAATTAGCGGCGAGAGCACGCCGCACAACAAGGGACGACACTCGCCGACTGCAATGTCGTTCGGGAGGCCCGAAACCTCGTCACGGGCGGTCGGGTGCCAACTGTGTCAGTTGTACGAGGCCGGTAACGGGTCACCCTAACCTCGTGAGGACAGTTGGCGCGGATGGGGCGCGTCGTCTGGGATTGGGGTGAGATGTGGTCGAAGAGCCTCCGAACCGATGGCGATAACCGATCAGGCCTTCAGGGCTGGAGTCCAGCTCCAAATTCAGAAGGAGCTTGGAGGGACTCCATCCGGCGTTGCCCTGTCAGTCGAGGCAAGACCGATCCACGGCGATGGCTGCGGACTGGTCCGTAAGTGGTTTACCACAAGAGGTTGGGGACCCCGGAAGTACTTACGACCCCGTTTTCCAGACGGCCCCCCTCGTAGCTGATGACGCTTTGATCTTTTCGCCCAAGCAGTGTCAGTTTCTGATATCAACCTGTTTCGACTGGGTGCTCCGCTCGTAAGCGCGATTGAAGATCAACTTACCGCCACCCAATTCTGATTCCTGGAAGGGATCATACGACCCTGCGCATCTCTGCCGCCTGATTGTCCCGACTCCGTGTGGCTCACGGAAAAGCCCAATAGTTGAACGTAGAACAGGTCCTTCGCGGTGTGCTAACGGCACCTAGGAAGTGCCCAGAGGTGCACCTTGTCCACCCGTCGTTGCGGCTTGTCATCGCCAGGGTGGTCGCGACACCCGACATCAAGAAGGTCGTGAACTGTGTCCCCATCGAGGTGAACGTGAAGGAAAAGGAAGCGATCAGGTGAGTATGCTCGGAATCTCCAGTCGACCTACGATGGTCTCGAATGTGAGATGACTTCGAGGAGCATTCCACCGTCTCTTCCCCACCTGCCCAGACTCGTTTCTTGGTTGCCCTTTGCTCAGCTACTCTGTAACAAATTCTGCACCTCAAGTTCATATGAGGTCGACTTGTATTATCACTTCGACCGTTTCCCGACCAATCTGGCGGAGAAAAACTTCAGCCAGGGCGGGGAAATGAAATTTCGAGTATTTGGGGTTACTAAGATAGAAACACCCACGGCAACCACACAACATTACATTCCTGTCCGTGACGCGGGGTTAGAGGGAGTTGAGATCTGGCACTGCAAGATGATTCCGGGCCGCTCTTTTCCGGATGATGAGCCCCGTGGGTGACTTGGACAGGCCGACTTTCTTTCAAACTAAGTTCTTTCCCTCGAGTCTCCCCTTTATCCGACCATGACGGACGTCGGGATGTAAGCCGTCTGCTGCCTTTGCACCCCTATCTTGTCTGGCGATCAGGTCGTGTACGCTGATTTCGCTTGGAATCTCGGTAGCCACAAGATTTCCAGGCCAGCTTCCTCCGGAAGCAATCCCAAACTCAACAAGTACTCTAGCGAACTTACTCAAAATAAGGTGAGGATCGCACCCTGGACCATCGTCTGATGGTGTTCACTAATTTCTCGGGCGTTTTCACGATATTAGCGCCATGGGGGCGCACAGGCGATGCGTGAGTTCATACTCTGCGATGGGTGTCTTGTCAGATGATGATAGCCGCTGCGTAGTACATGGCGCAGGTCTCAGCCCAGAGGACCTGGACAAGCCGCAGGTTCGAGATCGTTGATTACAGCCCTTTCACCAATATTGACCGTCCGGAATAGATTGGGATCGCTCCAGTTTGGTGGGAGGGTAACCCCTGCAACAACCATTTAGTGAGGAATCGCGATGAGTTGCCTGGATCAACACACAACTTACGTCCCCACTAGCTCGATCTAGCCAAGAAGGTGAAAGAGGGGTGTCAACAAGAAGATCTAGTTGGGTTCATGTACAGCACGGTCGGCGTGAGGTGCGTAAAGCATGCCTGTCTGCCTGTGCGTACAGTTCGCTGAGAAATGGCTTGAACTGTAGCGATGGGATTACTATGGCTTCAAGCGGTACGTCCTTGCTTTCGCTCACCCCGAGCAGTTTTCCAACTCGTATATGATTTCGCAGGGATGTTGTACTCGTACGTAGGACCTTTGATCGGTTGTTCTCTTGGGACTTCCATCGTTTTCTAGTTTACCAAGTCGCGATCTCATCGCCGACTCCATCGAGCTAGTATGTTCCCCGTTGTAGAACCTGTTCGCGTTTGCTCACATCCGTTCACAGTTATCCACAGTACGCCGCACTGGGCTCCCCTGACACCCCCATCCATAACACCACTGCAGGCACAACACCACGATGGTTTGATCACCATCCCTGGTACGTCATCCACACAATACGCTGTGTGTTCTGACCCGGGATTTGTTAGGTTGCGACAAGAATATGCCAGGATGTGCCATCGCCGCTTTCAGGATGAATAGACCGACTGTTATTATCTATGGCGGAACTATCCAGGCCGGTGTCAGACACGTTGACTGCCCAGCCCTCGGCTTCAAGAAGGGCGAGCCTGTCAATATAGGAGAGGCTTTCGAATCATATGGTATCGTGTTGACCGGTCCTCATACCGTCGGATATAATATCAAGCTCACCGAACGCAGGTGCCTACGCCACCGGAAAGATTTCCGACGAGGAACGTTTGGATGTTATCCGTCACGCTTGCCCCGGGTCCGGTGCTTGCGGTGGTATGTTCACGTACGCAGCGTCCCCGGGAGCTTCCGTCAGTGCATCCGTGATGCCTAATCTGTAGGGCCAACACGATGGGAACTGCCCTCGAAGTTTTGGGTTTGGCCCTTCCGTACTCTTCCGGAATCCCCGCCGTTTACCCCGGTTCGTCGATTTACGCCCCGCGGAGAAACCTAGGCTCACATTCCCACAGAGAAGGCCCAAGAGTGTTTCAAAGCTCCCAAATACTTGAAAAATTTGATGGAGCTCGACCTCAAACCAAAGTGCGTCTGATCTGTGCTGATCCGTGGTGCACCGTAACGATGCTCTCAGGGATATCGTTACCCGCCAGTCCTTCCTCAACGCCATCGCCGTCATTAACGTCATCGGAGGTTCCACTAATGCTGTGTGTTGCTTTCCCCCCCTCTCTCTACGCTGGATGCTGATTAGCGTACAGGTTCTGCACCTTCTTGCGATGGCAAGGGCGGCTGAAGTCGAACTGACAATCGATGATTTCCAGACTGTCGCTGACAAGGCACCCTTCCTGGCAGACCTGAAGTACGTCACTGCCAGAAACTGACAACGACCCCACTGAAAATTCGTAATTCAGACCTTCTGGAAAGTACGTGATGGAGGACCTTCACAAAGCTGGAGGCATCCCAGCTGTGATGAAGTACCTCCTCAACCACACCAACCTCATCGATGGCTCTCAGTTGACCGTCACTGGAAAGACCATCTCCGAGAACCTCGCAGATGTTCCTGAGCTCGACTTCACCACGCAGGACGTCGTCCGGCCTTTGTCAAACCCAATCAAAGCCACCGGCCACATTACCATCCTCAAGGGTAACTTGGCCCCTGGAACTGCGGTTGCTAAAATTACCGGTAAAGAGGGTTTGAAATTCGATGGTATCGCGAAGTGTTTCGATAAGTCAGTGCGGTGTTTCGTCGTGACCGCTATTGTGATTGACCGCCTTGGTGCAGTTTGGATGATTTCTACGCTGCCCTTGACCGGGGAGAGATACAGGCGGGTCAAGCCATCATCTTCAGGTACCTCGGGCCAAAGGGCGGTCCCGGAATGCCGGAGGTGCGTCAACCGGAAGGATAAGTGACCCGGTATCTCAAACCAGTGTGGCTTGACAGATGCTGGGACCAACCGGTGCTCTGATGGGTGCCGGTCTTGGTGGAAAGACGGCGTTGATCACCGATGGCCGCTTCTCTGGAGCTTCTCGAGGATTCATCATTGGTCACGTCGTCCCTGAGGCCCTCCTGGGAGGGCCAATCGCGTTAGTCCAGGACGGCGATAGGATCGTCATCGATACCGTGGAGAAGACCATTGACTGGGTCGTCGCTCCTGAGGAGGAAGCTAGGCGTCGAAAAGAGTGGGAGGCTGCCGGAAGGAACCAGGTCCGGGTCACGAGAGGTGTTCTCAAGCGTTATGCTCGGGATGTTCAGGTGTGTCGGCTGTTAAATCCTACCTACTACGGCTGATGGTTGTCCCAGCCCGCTAACGTCGGTGCTTACTGTGATTGAGGGGACGGAAAATGAAGTCCATAGCATTCGATGTACTCGTCAATATCCCCGCGACTATACGAGAGGGACTCTTTTTGCCCCAATTTCAACTGCGGCAGAAACCTTGATTCTGTGGTCATCTCAAACCGGTTTCCCCGGCGGTCTTCTTCATCACCTGCTGGCACAGGCCCCAGGGGGGCGAAGTACAGTCACTTGCACGTGCA